>MWWH01000497.1_pt1 | contig 11364 bp, 9 predicted proteins | sample 1047231 | NCBI WGS metagenome assembly MWWH01 (sample SAMN06349967, study PRJNA376086) | soil metagenome | isolation source: MG3-2 sample Antarctic (ecotone) soil | place: Antarctica | collected 2015-01-13 | reverse complement strand
CGTTTCGCCGGCGCTGTTCGGCGAATTGTTTTTCTATTTCGGGGGATATGTTTAAACCGCTCATCTCTTGTCTTTCTCCTTTGCTGGTCATCAAAGTTTGTTGATGGGTTGAAAGCAAAGCCATGTTTAGGCTACCCATAAATCAATTTTCGTTTAACAAAAACATGGTTTGCCTTCTCGCCCTTCACGCAGCCCATTCTTCGGCTCGATCAAGCGTTAGTTCTACATAATGGTTCGTCTTCTCTTTTGCTCTTGGCGAAACAGAAAGAAGCATCGCCTTTACCTCTGTTCGTGACCATCCCCACTCAAAACACCGCTTGCACCACTTAGCATCAGCAACGGAATGATCCGGCTCGCCATTCGCTTTAATGTCCGAACGGGAAAGTTCGCGCTCCCATGACGGCCATTGTGTCGGCGTACCCTGCCGGCGCGGTCGAATATCGACAACCTTTTTAGGCTTCTCAATTGGCGGGGCGAGTAGGCCCAAAGCATCAAGCTCGGCCAGCGTCGTGACTCTTCCCGGGTTGGCGCGCACGATCCGCACCAGGGGGCGCACGCCGTCTATTTCACGATACGGCTTGTTGTTATAGGTTCCCGGCCAGCGAAGGGCGCCGTAGCTTCCGCCGTTGCCGCCGACTTTCCGAATTAAGCGATTCCGCTGCGCTTTCCACCATTCCTCTTGGGCTTTGTCGGAAAGGTCCACCTCATCGGACAGAGCAAGCCACGCCTGATAATTCCCCGGCGACGTTTCAATGATGAGGAAAGCAACATCTTTCAAGGCATTGGCCTGCGCCGCGTTAAGGTCGTCAAGCAACCAAAAATAGCGCTCACCCCTCGGACGAACGGCCAGCGAATAGGCCCGTTCTAATTGCTCGTTGTGAAATTGTTCATTGCGGTTTTTCCCCAAGAGGCGGGGAAGCTTCGCGGGAAAGTCAGTAATACCGATAATTTCATATCCCCGGTTCTTTTCCCCATCAGGCGACGGGTCATGCAAAAGGGTCGTTTCAAACTCAAACGCACCAACACTCTCAAAAATATCAACTGCGGCCAGTTCGTGATTCTCGCCAGTGAAGTTTTCCAGCGGCTCATCGTCGGGGACAGGGGTGGACAAATCTGTCCACCCCCCCTCGGCGCTTTCCGTCCGCGTTTCTTCGGGAAGGTCTGCCGTGTTAATTCTGGCGCAAAGGCTATCCCAAGCCTCTTGCCTGAATTTTTCCTCTTCGGGGGTGGGGGGGTGGACAAATCTGTCCATACCCCCCGAGCGAGTAGACACAGGGGGGGAATCGTCGCCTCCTGTGTCCATGCTTTCTTCTTCTGTAAGAGTGTGGACAACTGACGCGGCCCGACGCTGTTCCGCCAGCTTTCGCCTTGCCTCAATCGGGGTAACTTTGCCGTTAGCCTTTGGGCTTACCTCTTCGCCGCCTAGCATGACTGTTTCGGCCTGCTCATAAAAATCTTGCCAGAAGGCTTCAACGTCTCCGCCTTTGCGCTCCAAAATGTTGCGGACTTCTTTTAGCAGGGTAAGTGCGGTTTTCGGGTTTCTCTTAAGAAGTGAATCATCATCACGACGGGGCGAACGGAACCGGGGCTTGACGGCTCGGGTTTGCGGAGTGTCTTCGATTACGTCGGCGGCTGCCAGCTCAAGCGAGCGGCGTGGATCGCGCATCCATTGCGACGTACATTGCGCCTGCCTGACGGTTTCTTCAGCGAGATTCAGAAGGTTGACCTTATAGCGAGAGGGGAAAACTTTGTCTTGTTCCGTATCTTTGCCGCCGGCGGAAAACTCAATCAAGGCCATGCTTGTTTTCTTCTGCCATGCCATAAGAGTTTTGCGGGTTCGTTGTACCCACTTTTGCGCGGCATCTCGGCTGGGCATCTCTGCCCTCGGGCGGGCGCAAAGCCCGACTTCGGCATCAGTTTTTTCGATCCAGTCCGTGTTTCCTTCCGCGATGCCAATAAGGTAATCAATCAAGGGCCTGCACTCGCTCGGGCAATCTTTTTGGGCGAGCAGTTGATTGATCGCTTCGGTCTGGTAGCTGATGCTTACCGGGTCCGCGTTTACCGTCCAGTGGCTTTGTGGTTGTGCGCTCATCAGGCGGCCACCTCCAGAAGAGAGATAGCAGAGCGCACTTTGCAGGACCGGCAAAATTCAAGAGCAATGCCGCTAGGCTCGCCTTCAAGATCGACGGCGATTACACGAAAGAGTCGGCGGGGCCGATTACATTTGTCACAGCGGACGATCCGTGTGATTTCACGTTCACCGTTGGATTTATCCTGTGTTATATTCATGGCGTCCTGTAGGTACTGTCAAAAAAAAGAAAAAAAGAAGGCCCCGAGTTGTCCGCTCGGGGTTTTCGCTTTTTATGCGAGTCTTGGAAGCGCTATTTTCCCACCTCGGAAGCGATAAAAGATTCTGCGTCCATCTTCGTCGCGCATCGTCTGCATTTTGCGACGGACGTACTCACGCTTCTGGTGAAGCGAGCGCGGTTTATCATTCCAATAATTGTCCGAGTCCAACTGGCTAACCATTTCATCAATGCTCGCGCCTATAGGTTGGGCTTTTAGCCCTGCCTGGTAGGTTGAGGCCCGGAATAAATCTTTTGACATTGGTTTGAGTCTAATCCCCTGTTCCATCGCCTTTACGCTCCTTTACCCTTTATGCCGCTTTCGCGGTCGCACTCTCTTCTAAAAACTTTTCGGCATCGTCGCGCCTGATACGCACGCTCCGGCCTAACCTATGGGCAGGCAATCGCCCGTCATTAACCCACTGGTAAATAGCCTGCGGAGTGACACGCCACTCATCGGCCAAAGTGGAAACTAATTCGAGTCGATCTTGTGATAAAGATTTTGTTTCGGACACGGCGCGCAACTCCTTTTAATGTCTTGCGCCGTTCGGTGGTAGGCTTTAGAATGAAAATAAAGCCGGGCCGAAAAGCGCGGTTGAACAGATACAGAGGCGACGAAGTTCTTGGCAGGACCGTCGCCTTTGTGCATCACGGTTTAATTCATTACCGTGATTGACAGCATTTTATACTTTTCAAAAACCACGCGAAAGAGGAACAAAATAAATTGTTTTTGTTACCCCCCGAATAACTCTTGAACTTGTTTCCACGTCATACAATTTCTTTGGTGCCATACCTTGACAGTATCGGGTTTAACTCCGATGTACTTCTCAACCGCCGCGCGAGAAGCTTTAGAGCCAAGAGACGAGAACGCTTCTTTTAACTTTTCTTCTGTAACTTTCCCTGTTCGCCCTTTATCCCTTAAAGGCAAGCTTGGAAGACCTTTTTGCACGAAGAAAAGATCATAGCGATCCCGCATGTGTGTTTTTGAAGTTTTAACTCCGGTTGCTGAGAATAGGCATTGTAGAAGTAGCAAGTGCGACGCATAAAACATCTGCTCAACTAAATGCTGGCGTAAATTATCTTCAATGTGCTTTTGAGTCTTTTCGTATTGATCGCGCGGGACCGGACTTAACCCATCCTTTAGGGCCTCTTCCCATTGCCACCAACTATTTTTAAGGTAAATCTTGATTACCTTAGCTCGACTTTATCCAATTTGATATAGGTTAAATAGCCGTAAAATATGGCCTTGTTTTTGTCACATTTAGTTTTCTTGTGGTCCGTTCAGGAACCCGATATTGAAAAACTAATCGCCGTTACATTGACGTTACATACTACTTTGGATTTTCAATGCGCTTAAATGGATAAAGTCGAGCTTAGAAGCTATGTCATGTTCTTGCATGACAGCTTCAAACTCAGCGCGCGGTATCTCTGAGTCCTCCGTGAAATTGCCTATATGTCGCTCCGCTTCGCCAGGGGCAAACTTGTTACTTGGTTTCTTTTTTCTCGCCACTCACTTCTTAGCCCTCACAGCTTTCTTGCTGGCCTCTGCCTTAGCTTTCGGCGGGCGTCCTGGGGGGCGATCTGAAACGAGCTTTAAGTCTGCCTCACGAATAACGTGAGCGCGTCCGAATCGCTCCGCTGGCAACTTGCCCGAAGTTATCAGGTCGTTTACTCGTCTTACTGTGACACCTAGCCTTTCGGCGGCCTCTTGCGTAGTCAAAGTTTCCATAACTCAAATTTAACAGAAAAACTATTCCACAACAAGAAGAATTCTCTTGACATATAACTATTCCAGAATTAGAATAGTTTTCAGTTAGACAACATCAAGAAAGGAAACGAACCATGACACAGAATCTACAAAACGCTATCGAAGAGTAAACGAATCAAAATGAGCGTGCGCTACTTAGGCGAGCGTCAATACTTGGTAATCACCCCGGCCAATCATCAGTACACAGTCAGATTTGAAATGATTAACGGCTTGAGATATGGCCGCTGCAACTGTAAGGCAGGATCAAAGGGACTGGCCTGTTTCCACCTGCCGAAGGCGGCAATGGTTGATACGGCCATCCAGACGATGAGCCACTAAAACGAAAGGGCTAGGAAAGCGGATTGCGCCCCGCCTCCTAGCCCCTCTCATCCCTTCAACCCGAGTCGAAAGGATTTACCTACATGAAAAAGAATATCACACCAAAAAGAAAATTACTTCGCGCGGTCGAGACACTTGATCTGGCAGCGGAACAACGCAAGTGTGAAAACGCCGCTCAGTACATCAGGGATATGCTCACAGTCGAGAGGATGCCCGAGTACGTGATCGTTGCCATGATGCGCGTTTTAATCGCCGCATCCAGAACACAGAACATTAACCTCTGGCCTGACGGCTGCGACAAGGGAACGGATATTTCTCTTGAAGCACTCACGGATCTGATTGCCACAACGGGCGGAAGGTTCTCTCTCGACAAGTCGCCGGAAGCGGAATTGGCCGCGCACATCTCCGCCATTCTCAAGAATCCGAAGACGCCGACCGCACTCTTTAATGCGCTTGGTGAAGCGGTCTGTATTCTGTCGAACAACGTGGACAATGACACCGCGGAATATATCGAGTATGTGCTTTCGTATAATCTCAAAGCGGAAAGCGTTACCGCTTAGATTCGTCAGTCACGGTGACTGACGAATCAGGGGCGGGCCTTAACTGGCTCGCCTCTTTTGTTTGGAAGAAAAAAGGGCCGGAAAGGCCCCACCAATCCAGCCCTAAGCTTTACTTACTTCGCAGTTTTTCACCACTGGAATCCCTGCCAAAGTGGTGCTGCGACTCGGCACTCTATCACTAGCACCCGTCATAGTGAAGCCCACGTTAGCCACAATCAAAGATTCCGCGCTTGCCCGCCTCAGTACACCTTCAATTCAACACAGGGCGATTTCACGCGTCACATAACAGTATTTGGCTTTCCTCTCGCCCACGTACTTTTGAGACTTTTCGGAAGCTTGGCGGCCCGCCTTCTGATAGGTCGAGTTAAAGTAAAGTATTAAGCCCCGCCAAGCCCCGCCCATCAAGAGCCGACAAGCCTCGCCAGCCTTTATTTCTGGCGGACCTTTGTGATAAAAGCTTCACCCCATGAAGAAAATTGAATCCTATCTTAACAAGAAAGACGCCGCTGAATTCTTAGGCGTTTCAGTCCGAACATTCGAGCGCCTGCAGGGCAAAGGAAAGGTGAAGGTCGCAAAGCAGGTGCCGGGGCGCACCGGACCCGAAAATGTATATGCTCGCGTGGACCTGTTGAAGCTTCGTAGCGATCAGGCTGTAGATGCGGCGACCACAGGGCCGCTTGTGCCGGAACTGGTCACGGAAGATGGAAGCCACGCCACGAGCCATGACACAAGGCTCGTCAGAAGGGACGACGTGACGGCCCTTGCGCCGCTCGATATGGCGGACCTCAACCAAAGGCTTGTCGAGGCTTTAGAAGCGCTAAAAACAGGCGTTTCGCGTGAAGCTCCGTCAGGCAAGCTTTTATTGACGCTGCCTGAAGTGACGGAGCTGACGGGCCTTAGTCGGGGCTTTCTTGTCGGGGCAATTCGTGTAGGGAAATTAAAAGCTCGTATTATGGGCAAAGCATGGCGAGTGAAGCGTGATGATTTGGATGCTTACGTGAAGAAAATTTAAGAAAGCAGGTTCAGCACGACGATCAGAAAAAGATACTGCCCCCATTGCCAAGAGCGGATCAGCAGAGCGGCAACAAGATGTCACCATTGTTCCCGCCGCCTTTGGCCGTGGACGTACTACCTTGCTGGCGCGGTAGTAGTTGCGACAGTGATCTTGTATCTACTCTGGCAGATGCTTACGTGAGGAAACTCTGAAGCGGAAAGAAGTGGCAATTGACCGACGCTCAATGCCGGGCTATCTTGGATGAATTGAATGACAGGCAGATTCGGGTACTAAGAGGCTTTGCTAAACACAACATACGAGATGCGGATTCGACGGAAAACGACATCCGCTTGCTGGGAAAGTTGGGCCTCATCAAACCGAATCCGCTCCTGCCCGGAATGAGGATCAGCATCGGGTTTGGCGTAAGTGATGATGGGCGCGAGTGGGTTGATTGGTACGAAAAGAATTACTGACTGAATAGTGGCTATCGGACGCTCGCAATTACGCACGTTTCACACTGACCTATCACCTCAAATTAAGCACATCGCAAAGGTGATAATCAGCGATTTTGGGAAGGTGCATCTCATACCCGGCCAGATGTGGAACCTTAATTTACAAACTCCGATTCATCAATTCCGAAGTTCTCCGCCACTGCCCGCGCTATCTTTTCCGTAGGCTTCTCAGGGTACTTCCCGCACAGGTGTTCGTAAGCCTGTTTCGCCATATCGACCGGATTGGATGCAGGTAATTTCTCAAGGCCCAAGATGACGCTCAATTGCTTCGCGGCGGTGAAAGCACTGTAGAGTTCTACCTGTGTTTCTTCCTCATGCACAGTCGCCTGTTTTTCCTTGTCATACCAGGATCTATTCTTGACAATCAATTTCTTTATCCAATGACTGACACCCTTTTCTTTTGCTCGCTTAATAATCGGGTTATCCGGCATCACTTCCGCCATGTCTGCGCGCATTTGGCTCGCTAGTGTGCCTAAGACTTCCGGACCGCTCACTCCGCTATCAGCAATTCGCTGATTAATCTGTTTCATAATGTGAAGCTTTGTTAGGTTTTCTGACGCTATCGCCCGCAATGTTTCGTCACTTCCTGTATATCCAGCAGAGCGGCAAGCGGCTACACCGTTCCCGCCATTACTCAAATAATGCTCAACGAAAAGTTGCTGCTTCATCGTTAACCGCTTTTTATTCTGTTCGTCTTTCATTTGAATTGCCCTCTATAGGTGAAATAGTAAAAATTCTGTCTGGAGAAGGGGCGCATGCCCGCGCACGCGCGCCATATAAGGAAGCACCCCCCTAGTGAATCGGCCCGCCATGAAGTACGGTCTGAGGCCCGGGCCGATTGGCTAGCACCGGAGCAACTTCACGACGAGCCGAACTTGTTAGAGCATGTATTCAGAACGCTTCTTAGCAAGATGAGCGTCGAAGCCGCCGCGCGTGTTCTCGATCATGCGCTGGTCCTTCAACTTGGGAAGCAAGCGCTTGAAATCGTCCTCGTCGGCGGAAGGGTTGCTGGAAAAGAAAGTCGCGCGCAATTCCTCTATTAACATTCGCTCGGCCAACTCGCGTTTGCGCTCGGCGTCTCTCTCTTCCTTTTCCTTCACCCTTTTCTCCGTCTCTTCCTGGCCGGCCTTAATTGCAGCCTCACGCTCACGCGAGGCTTGTCGGCGGGCCTCGCGTGCGGCCTCGCGCTGTTCGGCGTCTTCAATGGCCGTTTTTGCATACAGCGCGTGCTGCTCGCGCGGCAGGCCGGGCGGGACAAGGATTCGGTAACTGTTACTCATCTCATTCTCCTATTGGTGTGCGGCTTGGTTAGGAGCAAGCCATGTTTTCGTTAAACATAAATTGCCATTGGCGCTGCGCCTCATGCCGCGCTCTCGGCCCACTTCTCGGCATTATCAAGCGTCAATTCTATGTAATGGTTCGTCTTCTCTTTTGCTCTTGGCGAAACAGAAAGAAGCATCGCCTTTACCTCTGTTCGTGACCATCCCCACTCAAAACACCGCTTGCACCACTTCAAATCGGCAACGGAATGATCGCGCTCGCCATTCGCTTTAATGTCCGAACGTGATAGTTCGCGCTCCCATGACGGCCATACGTTCGGCGTACTGTTCGTGCGCGGGCGAATATCGACAACCTTTTGCGGTTTCTCAATCGCCGGGGCGAGTAGGTTTAACTCTTCCAATTCGGCCAGCGTCGTTACTCTTCCCCGGTTGGCGTGCACGATCCGCACTAGGGGCCGCACGCCGTCTATTTCACGATACGGCTTGTTGTTATAGGTTCCCGGCCAGCGAAGGGCGCCGTAGCTTCCGCCGTTGCCGCCGACTTTCCGAATTAAGCGATTCCGCTGCGCTTTCCACCATTCCTCTTGGGCTTTGTCGGAAAGGTCCACCTCATCGGACAGAGCAAGCCACGCCTGATAATTCCCCGGCGACGTTTCAATGATGAGGAAAGCAACATCTTTCAAGGCATTGGCCTGCGCCGCGTTAAGGTCGTCAAGCAACCAAAAATAGCGCTCACCCCTCGGACGAACGGCCAGCGAATAGGCCCGTTCTAATTGCTCGTTGTGAAATTGTTCATTGCGGTTTTTCCCCAAGAGGCGGGGAAGCTTCGCGGGAAAGTCAGTAATACCGATAATTTCATATCCCCGGTTCTTTTCCCCATCAGGCGACGGGTCATGCAAAAGGGTCGTTTCAAACTCAAACGCACCAACACTCTCAAAAATATCAACTGCGGCCAGTTCGTGATTCTCGCCAGTGAAGTTTTCCAGCGGCTCATCGTCGGGGACAGGGGTGGACAAATCTGTCCACCCCCCCTCGGCGCTTTCCGTCCGCGTTTCTTCGGGAAGGTCTGCCGTGTTAATTCTGGCGCAAAGGCTATCCCAAGCCTCTTGCCTGAATTTTTCCTCTTCGGGGGTGGGGGGGTGGACAAATCTGTCCATACCCCCCGAGCGAGTAGACACAGGGGGGGAATCGTCGCCTCCTGTGTCCATGCTTTCTTCTTCTGTAAGAGTGTGGACAACTGACGCGGCCCGACGCTGTTCCGCCAGCTTTCGCCTTGCCTCAATCGGGGTAACTTTGCCGTTAGCCTTTGGGCTTACCTCTTCGCCGCCTAGCATGACTGTTTCGGCCTGCTCATAAAAATCTTGCCAGAAGGCTTCAACGTCTCCGCCTTTGCGCTCCAAAATGTTGCGGACTTCTTTTAGCAGGGTAAGTGCGGTTTTCGGGTTTCTCTTAAGAAGTGAATCATCATCACGACGGGGCGAACGGAACCGGGGCTTGACGGCTCGGGTTTGCGGAGTGTCTTCGATTACGTCGGCGGCTGCCAGCTCAAGCGAGCGGCGTGGATCGCGCATCCATTGCGACGTACATTGCGCCTGCCTGACGGTTTCTTCAGCGAGATTCAGAAGGTTGACCTTATAGCGAGAGGGGAAAACTTTGTCTTGTTCCGTATCTTTGCCGCCGGCGGAAAACTCAATCAAGGCCATGCTTGTTTTCTTCTGCCATGCCATAAGAGTTTTGCGGGTTCGTTGTACCCACTTTTGCGCGGCATCTCGGCTGGGCATCTCTGCCCTCGGGCGGGCGCAAAGCCCGACTTCGGCATCAGTTTTTTCGATCCAGTCCGTGTTTCCTTCCGCGATGCCAATAAGGTAATCAATCAAGGGCCTGCACTCGCTCGGGCAATCTTTTTGGGCGAGCAGTTGATTGATCGCTTCGGTCTGGTAGCTGATGCTTACCGGGTCCGCGTTTACCGTCCAGTGGCTTTGTGGTTGTGCGCTCATCAGGCGGCCACCTCCAGAAGAGAGATAGCAGAGCGCACTTTGCAGGACCGGCAAAATTCAAGAGCAATGCCGCTAGGCTCGCCTTCAAGATCGACGGCGATTACACGAAAGAGTCGGCGGGGCCGATTACATTTGTCACAGCGGACGATCCGTGTGATTTCACGTTCACCGTTGGATTTATCCTGTGTTATATTCATGGCGTCCTGTAGGTACTGTCAAAAAAAAGAAAAAAAGAAGGCCCCGAGTTGTCCGCTCGGGGTTTTCGCTTTTTATGCGAGTCTTGGAAGCGCTATTTTCCCACCTCGGAAGCGATAAAAGATTCTGCGTCCATCTTCGTCGCGCATCGTCTGCATTTTGCGACGGACGTACTCACGCTTCTGGTGAAGCGAGCGCGGTTTATCATTCCAATAATTGTCCGAGTCCAACTGGCTAACCATTTCATCAATGCTCGCGCCTATAGGTTGGGCTTTTAGCCCTGCCTGGTAGGTTGAGGCCCGGAATAAATCTTTTGACATTGGTTTGAGTCTAATCCCCTGTTCCATCGCCTTTACGCTCCTTTACCCTTTATGCCGCTTTCGCGGTCGCACTCTCTTCTAAAAACTTTTCGGCATCGTCGCGCCTGATACGCACGCTCCGGCCTAACCTATGGGCAGGCAATCGCCCGTCATTAACCCACTGGTAAATAGCCTGCGGAGTGACACGCCACTCATCGGCCAAAGTGGAAACTAATTCGAGTCGATCTTGTGATAAAGATTTTGTTTCGGACACGGCGCGCAACTCCTTTTAATGTCTTGCGCCGTTCGGTGGTAGGCTTTAGAATGAAAATAAAGCCGGGCCGAAAAGCGCGGTTGAACAGATACAGAGGCGACGAAGTTCTTGGCAGGACCGTCGCCTTTGTGCATCACGGTTTAATTCATTACCGTGATTGACAGCATTTTATACTTTTCAAAAACCACGCGAAAGAGGAACAAAATAAATTGTTTTTGTTACCCCCCGAATAACTCTTGAACTTGTTTCCACGTCATACAATTTCTTTGGTGCCATACCTTGACAGTATCGGGTTTAACTCCGATGTACTTCTCAACCGCCGCGCGAGAAGCTTTAGAGCCAAGAGACGAGAACGCTTCTTTTAACTTTTCTTCTGTAACTTTCCCTGTTCGCCCTTTATCCCTTAAAGGCAAGCTTGGAAGACCTTTTTGCACGAAGAAAAGATCATAGCGATCCCGCATGTGTGTTTTTGAAGTTTTAACTCCGGTTGCTGAGAATAGGCATTGTAGAAGTAGCAAGTGCGACGCATAAAACATCTGCTCAACTAAATGCTGGCGTAAATTATCTTCAATGTGCTTTTGAGTCTTTTCGTATTGATCGCGCGGGACCGGACTTAACCCATCCTTTAGGGCCTCTTCCCATTGCCACCAACTATTTTTAAGGTAAATCTTGATTACCTTAGCTCGACTTTATCCAATTTGATATAGGTTAAATAGCCGTAAAATATGGCCTTGTTTTTGTCACATTTAGTTTTCTTGTGGTCCGTTCAGGAACCCGATATTGAAAAACTAATCGCCGTTACATTGACGTTACATACTACTT
>MWWH01000496.1_pt1 | contig 11367 bp, 23 predicted proteins | sample 1047231 | NCBI WGS metagenome assembly MWWH01 (sample SAMN06349967, study PRJNA376086) | soil metagenome | isolation source: MG3-2 sample Antarctic (ecotone) soil | place: Antarctica | collected 2015-01-13 | reverse complement strand
CACAGAGATCGTAAACAGAAGTGTCGCCTCCGTGCCTCGGATCAACATCAATGCCAAGCTTACCGAGCATCCGGCCTCCGATGTTTGCCGTCGGGTATTTACTCCACCAATTTTTTATTTTTTCAGGATCAGTTGAGGCGATTTTCAGCCCGTTTTGAAGGCCTATCTTGCGGTCAGTTCTCGGATGTTTGCCCTTGTCACTGCACTCCGAGCCGCAGAAGTGATTTTTACCTTCACACAGCATCACCCACTTGCCTTCTTTTTTGCGCCAATGGTCGGCGCAGGTGCAAGTGCAGGTGCCGTCATAGACCTCATGTAATGGAAAAACGGGGATGCCTTTTTCAGCCCAAAAAAACGCCCAATTGAGCATGAAGTCGGTACTTTCCGCACTTTCGGGTTCGCTAACCTGTTGTGCGGGCGTGGGTTCCGGCATCAACTGGGTTACATTTTTGTCACCCAGGTCCGCCCCGATCACCTCATCAACTACTTCCGGTTCCGCCTCCTCGAAATCGGCGTTTTTGTCACACATATAAGACGTAGCACCTGCATCTCCATCATCACCGTCGGGCGTGGCTGATTCGTCGTCTTCATCGAAGATTGACAGTGCGGCGAAGTCGCGGCGGGCGGGCGCGGTCTTTTTCAGGGAAGCGGCCAAGCGGTAAAGATTGTTGGCGAGACGGTCAACCCACTCGGCACCGTCACCTCCCCGTCGCTCGATCTCACCGGCGCGATCCTCGACGATGTTATTGATTCGCGCTTCCTGATCGGCTTCGTACTTATCTAGCGGCATCGGGGTGCCTTCCTTTTTTTTCTTCTCTTTGTCAGCGCTGACCTTTGGTAGGTTTTTGAGTAAAGAATCAGTTTGCGCGTCGAGTGCTTTTCCGGGATGCCGTCTCCATTCGTCTGACTTGCGCGCGCTCTGCACGGCGGCGTCGGCCTTCGGCTTTAGCTGGTCGATGAAGATCGTTTTTTTGCGGATCGGCGAACCGTCAGGACGGTAGCCGATGATTTCGCCTCCTTTTCGGACGGCGAAAAGTTCATAGCCGACGGCTTGCTGCCACGCGATAAGATCGTCAACCCACCGGCGCACGCGGGCGCGCACCGCCTCATCGGTGCCGGAGAATTGAAGTTGCCTGCCGATGCTGAGGTAGTCACGCCCGAATTCTTCATACGCGACTTCGCCGCCGCCGTGCGCGCCCTGAATGGCCGAGATGAGGTGCCGCACGTTCGGCAGCATCTCGACGCCCGTATCAGCCGCGATGCGCGCGATACAGAGGTTCTGCATCGCCTCGATGTTGGCATGGTCGCGGCGTCGCCAGCGGGCGTACTCTTCGTCGCGGTTGTTTTGGTAGTGGGAAGACGGTTGTGCAGACATCACGCCGCCTCCTTTCGATCCGCCGGGCGGCGCTCTGTGAAGCGTCGGCGCTGGCTTTCGAGGTCGGCGGCTTCGGCGTGACGTTTCAGCGCGAGGAATGCGCCGCTGGTCGCACACTCGGCGCATAAATGAATAATCTCAAAGCCGCCTTCGACACGATCAACGCGAATGGCCGCGCCGAGGGCGATAACAGGTTCTTCGCATCGTGCGCAGGTAGCACGCCGGAATGTGTTGGCGACGTGCGCCGCGCCGGGCTTCCCTCGCCTCTGGTGGTTGTTTTCGGTGTGCTGGTGGTTTACTATTCTCATGCCTGTATTAGTCCTTTCGTCCAAACAGGTATTAAGGCCGCCGAGAATTTGCGCTCTCGACGGCCTTCACGTTTTCATCAAGCGGCGACACTCACGGTCGCGTTCTTCTGTAGAAATTCTTGTGCGGCACTGCGGTTGATGATGTAACGCGCGCCGACCCTATGCGCCGGGAGTTGTTTCCGGTTGATAAGGTTGTGAATATGCGCGATTGAAACGCGCCACTCCGAGGCTAATTCAGGAATGGTCGTGTAGGTTTTGGAAGTCGTTACGTCGAGACTCATAAGCATCTCCCTTAAATTTGGGTTGCTTATGATTGCGGGTAAGCCCTAAAATGCGGGGGCCGCCACAATCATGCGGTATTAGGTAGAGGGCTGCTTCAGGAACTTTGACCGGGACCACGAAGCGCCCTCTATTGCTTTTACCAACTACTCAATTATCAACAACGCCAATATACGCTCTAATAACCTTCCCTGAATACAGCTTATTTTGGACAATTAGAGCCTTTGATTGTCAGTTCCTATTCATCTCAATAATTGTCTTCCAATCGCCCCCCGCGCGCGTCAATGTTTGATAGATGGCGTCGTCCGTACAACTCAGCCGCATGGCTACGCGCGCCACAGTTATGTTATCCACCGACTCACCTTCACTCTTCAACTTAGCGATAGCCGCATGTATGCGCTGAATGGTAACAGTTTTTGATTTGCCGGCCTTTGCCCCTGCTACCAATTTCCTGTTGCGCGCGTCCATTTCCTTTAAAACTTTTGCCCGTACTCGGCTGAGTTCTTTAGGATCGTAAGGGCGAGGAGATTTGTCTGTAGATTGCAATACGTAGTTTGTTTGACGTGCCTCGAAAAGCGCCACATCGAACACGTTTTCCGTGCCGAGGAAGATGCAGTTCCGTAGCGCGCGGCCGACTTCCCACAAGACGACTCGCGTTACTTCTTTGTTGAACTCAAGTGATTGATGCAAAGCTAAGATCGCTTCCGGTAGTGGGTAGACGACGATGACGCGTCCGATCTTCCCTTTAGTGGCGAAACGGAGTCCTACACCTTGATCCGTCTGCACGCGGAGAGGTGCAAGGTCAGGAACGATTTTAAACAAGCTATCAATCAACTCTGTGACATCTTGGTCTGTTAATTTATCGGCCACTATTACGGCTGTTCCTGTTCAAGCCTTTCCAGTTAAGTGCTCCGACTCGCCCATCTCTGTAAACTCCCGCTCGACGTGAGGCGTGCAGTACGCGAGAGAATTAATCCGGCGCCGCTGTCCCTTGTGTGAATCAAACGCGCGCTCGATGCCTCGCACCACGACTTCGACGGGGATGCCCTTCCCTTCCCACTGCTCGATCAACGCCCACTCCGCCGGGCTGAGCAGCCGCGGCTTGCCACGACCGATGAAAGAGTCTTCGATCTTCGAGAAGTAATCGCCGTCGTTCACCTATCACCTTTCTTCGCCGAATAAAAATAGCGCATGGGGTCACTCACGGTGCATGGGGTCGCTATTTGACGAACGGGAAATGTTCCTTCAACTGCGCCTTCAACTCGCGCATGTCCGCCCGCGCTTCAAAGGCGACGCTCACCGAGCGGTCAACCAGAGTTTCGATCTGCTCTAGTCTTCGGTTCACGGCGGCGAAATTCTGGCGCATCTCGTCGCGCGTCTCCCGGAGCATTTCGAGAAGCGTCTCCAGTGTTGGCTTCGTGGTCGGTTCGTTGTCGCTCACTTCCTGCCGCCTCTCGCTCATACGTCAATGAATTCTGGCCACTCTTCATCAGGAAACTCCCGATCAACTATGGGCTTTAGCTGTTGCAGCACCGCCACCTGCTTGGACATAACATTGAGTAATTCAGGAGTGTCGGGGTGACTCTTTAAATACTCCTGAAGCGACTTCCACGCGCGCCCCGCCGCACGAAAAGCAAATAACACCCGCTGAGAGTCTTCTGGGTTGAGTTGCGTGCTCACTTCTTCCCCCTCTTCTTACCGTTCGATTGTCCGGGCTTGGGCTTGGGTGGTCTGCCGGTCTTTCGATGCTCGACCAGCTTTAAGTCAGCCTCTTTAATCATGTGAACGTGGCCGAATTTCTGCGCGGGCAATCGTCCGTCGCGGATCATCGCACGCACGCGCGCTCCAGTGACCTGAAGCCGCGCCGCCGTCTCTTCTGTGGTCAACATGGTTTCCATGAGCTGCAATTATAGCGAAAAAGAATTATTTTGCAATCGCAATAATAGTGCTTGACTAAGTATTACGATTTCGCTATACTTTCGCTTGTCAGTTAGAACACTTCAAGAGAGGAATCAAGCAAATGTTCATCCTGAGAAACAAAGAGCAGATCACGAAGGCAATCGAGAACGCGCGCATCCTTCACCCGAAAGTCCGCATGATTGAGTTCGGCGAGTATGAGGTGAGCGGCAGCAAGGGAAACACCTACACGGTGCTGTGCTACCGCGCGGGCGGCGAGAAGATCGTGGATTGCAACTGCCCGTCGAGAGTCCCCTGTAAGCACTCGGCAGCAGCCTTACAGGTTCACATCTACATGGCCGCACGGCGTGGTCACTAAACACAAAGGGCTAGGAAAGCGCTCGCAACGCTCGCCTAGCCCGCTACCCCTCATTTAGGAGGAATGAAAGGACTACACAACATGAGTTTAACGAAGAGATGGGCCGAGACACAAGAGAAGACACCAGCGGAGCGACTGGAAGAGGCCCGCCGCCGCGTCCACGCGGCTCTGAGGACCGCCGAAGAGGGTCCGCTCGACTACCAGTCGTCTGACGACATCGCACGCGCGCTGACAGGCGTTCTGCGCGAGATGGACACACTCAATATGCAACTGATGGTTGCGGAAAGGATCAGAGGCTAATGGCAACGAAGAAACAAACGACTAAAGCGAAGAGTACGACGACGAATAAACAGCGCGTCACCCGGACGGACGCGCTGCTTCTGTTCGACCTGATCCACGATGAGGCCGTCTCGGAAGACGTGCGCTGTCACCTGATCGAGTACGTTGACGACGTTCTGAACTCCTCGCCGATCTCAGACCTGACGAACAGCAGGCCGCTTTTCCTGCGCGCCCTTCTCGACGGGTGGCAGCGTGCGGGCAAACACTCGCGCCGCAACGTCGGCGAGGTTCTACAGCGCGTGAAGGGTGGCGAGGCGCTCGAATCCGTCATCGCCGACTTTCGGGGGCAACTCGACGCGGGCGCTGAGGCGCGGCTCGAGCGCTGGCTAACCATGCCGGAGCCGAAGGATAAGACATCCGACGAGTGGCGCTACTGGAAGCTCCGGCGGATGGAGAAGGCTTTCGACGGCAAGGACGGCGAGGCGTACAAACAGGCGTGGCAAGATTTCAGGGTGCTGCTCAAAGGCTTGATGGCCGATGAGAGTTTCTGGCACACGGGCACCGCCCGCGCCTTGCTGCCTCACCTCATCATCGCGCGCCAGCGGATAGACAAACAGCACGCCCACGAGAAGCGATCACGCGCCGGGATGAAGGGTGCCGAGTCACGCCGGATGAAGGCGGGCCAGGGGTAACGAACAATTGTCGTTTTGAACCGGGAAATATATTTCCCAATCTAAGGGGCGGGCCAACGGGCGCGCCTCTTTTGCTTCAATCATCGCCGCATGTGGCGACAGCTTGCCTTTTAAGACTTGAGCATGAAGGTCGGGGCGGTCTTTGCGGAGCTTGCGGAGCGCATGCTGGCGGGTGTTTCCACGTCGGTCGGCATCAAGTGTTACAATGTCACGCTTGCCACCTGTGTACTGATTACCGTGGTCCCCGCCGTGCTTCCCCTGTGTCGCTTGATCTATCAAATCAAGCGCTTCTTTATCTTCCGCGCATGGGCGTAACGAAACCAAGACAAAAAGTATACACATGTATACTTGTAGAAGCACCGCGCGCATGGGCGTAACCCTGGAAACAAGCGCCACCACAAGCCCGCCCCGAAGCGCACACCGCGCCTGTGAGCGCGTTTCAGATGTGAGTCTCTAACCTACTTCTGCTAACAGGGTGTGAAAGCAAAACGGGCCAGATAGAAGCGTCACGCCCATCCAGCCCGCCGCGCATCTCTCTTTCACTGTTGCTGGTTAAGATGGTCAACAGTCTTTTCGGGAGGATGCGGCGCGGACTCTATCACCGACAGTTAAGCAGGGCAAGCATGTCACTCGCTTACGTGCTTTGCCGCCTGGAATCGCGTTTCAGGGGCTAACCCATACCGCAGCATGCCCGTTTCAGCACAAGTCAAATTCACGAAGCCCGACGAACCCTGACCGCTGGTGTTCGGTGTTTGTCGGGATACTTAAGCGATGAAAGCCGACGAACCGCGAAAGCTAGTTATTCGGCTTTCGTCGTGGTATAAGGCCCGCCCAATGAACAAGCAACAGGCCGCCGAATTCTTAGGAGTTACGACGCGCGCCGTCGAGCGCTATACGTCGCAGGGCAAGTTGAGCGTTCGTTACGAGAAGGGGAAGACGCGTCCCGTCGCCGTCTTCTCGGAAGACGAGCTGCGCACCCTCAAGTCGGAGATTGAGAACCCACCCGTTCACCGCCCGGCGGTCGAGTCCTTACCGGCTACCGGAAGCGGCAGCGACAGCTCACAGGCGCTAACCACGACGAAGCCCGAACACGCCTTAGCGGAGTTTGTCGGCTTTCTCAGAGGTGCATTTGAAACTTCACAGCGCGCCGCTCCTTCAATCTCTGACATTGCCGCCAAAACGCTGCTCAAATTGGATGAAGCGGCGCGACTCACGGGACTGTCACGCGGGATATTGAGGGAAGCGATTGACGCAGGGAAGCTGAAGGCGAAGATTGTCGGGCGGGCGTGGCGCATCAAGCGTGATGATCTGGATGCTTACGTGCGGAAACTCTGACCGGCCCGTGATTGAAATCGAGTGGGGAAGTAAAAAGCGACGGAGTCGCGGAGAGCGACCCCATCGCTTTTCTGTTCACAATGTTGCTTGTGAGTGGCGGACACATTCAGCACCCGCCCTTGGTTGCCGCGCACTATATGCGCGCCGCCGTGCGCTGTCAATTGGTGCTATTCATACAACAATCTAGCCTCGACACCGTACACAGCCCCCACCCGCTCGGCAACCACCCGTTTTTTCACCAGAGGATACTCAAGCAATAGCCTCTCGTAAGCCGCGCGCGCCGCATCATAGGGATTCTTAGCGGCGGCTACTTCAAGCCCCATCACGGTGCACAGTTGCTTGGCCGCTGTTTGCGCGTTGTGCAGCTCAACGCTGGTTTCAGTCACCACCGCTTGTTTGCTCTTATCGAAATACTCTTTAACGGTTAGCTTCCGTATCCAGTGCGACACGCCAGCCGCTTTCGCCCTTTTCAACAGCGGGTGCTCCGGATAAACGTCGGCGAGGTCGGCGCGCATGTGCGAAACGAGCGTCCCGATCACCTCGTTCGTCTGCACCCCGGCTTCGGCAACACGCGCCCGGACCCGCTCCTGAATCTCAGCATTCCTCAGCAGTCTGGACGCTTCCGTTTCGGCGGCGTGCCCCTTCGCATAGCCAGCGTCCTCGGCGGCTCGCTTACCGTTATAGCCGCCGCTGAGATAATTTTCAACGAACATCTTTTGCTTGCAGGTTAGTTTGTCTTCACTCATCAAGCGCCTCTATGGGAAGATTTTCCACCCTCGTAATTTGAAGGGTTGGCCCGCCGCTTTTTCTGCCGCTCGGTTTCCCCGGATACCCCCCCCCCCCGCCTTGCCTATTTTCGTCATTGGCAGAACACAATAGCTGTTATCAGTCCCTTTGTTGAATCGCTGAATCACCGTTCAGTGTGATTGAAGAGCGAAAGCACATGCGCTTGTGCTCGAGCCGCGTTCCGGAGCGTCACGCGTAAATGAACATTGTTCGGTGCGCGGCGCTCGCCGGTGAACATTATGCTTTCTGAAATGAGCACCATTACTTGTGCCTCAGACCATCCGCGCGCCTTCGATACGCCCTCCCGCGCTTCCGAACTTGGCGTATCCGTAGAGCGGGAATGTGGCTGTGACGCCGCTCGTATATTTCAAAGTAGTGTTGTGCCAGAAAGTAACCGCTCCGGCGGAAGGGACGCGGACCTCTAAATCATCTCCTGCCGCGACAGTAAACCCTAATATATCCGTGCCGCCCTGCCAGACCTGTGCGTTGGTTCCGCCGTAGACGTTGAAGCCGTACTTAATCTCACTCGGCCCGGTTCCGACTGGCGCGCTCGCGTTCGACAAGCCGAACATAGAATCACCGCCAAGTGCCGAGACTTTCCTGAAGGCTGAGCCACTGACTCCACTCACAAGAGTTTGAGTCGTTGCAGCAAGTGAGCCTGAATAGTAGCCGCCCGCCAAACCGACGAGCACGTTTGAAAGTCCGACGCCGCATAGGAGTTTGTTCGCCCATGTGACGGCGTTTGCTGGTGGTGAGCCAGATTCCACCGGGCCGAAGATAAGCGGGTTCATCACAGCCCCAACTGTTTCCAGCGCGCACATGCCGTACAGATTGGCATCGGGAGCTAAGACGCCCTCGCATTTCTTCAGCACCCCATTGACCAGACATTCGATGATCCTATCGTCGCTGATATGAATCTTCAGTTCGTCGCCGTTGGCATAAGTAAAGAAGGGTGCGACACCATAGCCGAAATTAATTTGAAGTTCGGTTGTACCTAAATTATTTAGGTACAAAAAGATGTCCGTGTCACGGGAACCTCTGTTGATGTGGCTATTTGAAATATCCAGTCCGAACCCTTTGATCGTGGTGTTGAGAACGGCAGTTGTTTTGATGCTGCCGCCGGTGACTGGAATGTAGTCCGCTGTGCCAGCGCCGTTGTTGTCGAGGCCGTAAATCGTGCCGGTCAGCGCGTGCGTCGTCGCGCTCTCGTTGACGCCGTACTTGTTGACCCACACGCTTCCGCCAGCGCCGCCGCCGCCCGCTACCGTGCAGACGCCGTTTAGGATAATCATTTTCATGGCCCCCTTCATCGTTCAATCCCCGCCGCTGTGAGCGCAGTCAAGCGCAACGTGACACGCTCGCCGCGCTTCAAATCAACGCGGTCAAGGTGTAGTAGCCCCGAACCTGTGACGTGAGGCCCGCGGCTTTGAATGGCCCGCCCCTCGGCTACTACTTGCCCGTCGGCGTCTCTTCCGCGAAACGTCGCCGCGCGCCCGTCGCGCTCTACTTTCATCGAAGTCTCAAACTCTCTGATCTCGCCGGTGCCGCCTTCGGTGAGAAGGTCGGCGGGCAGCAGCGCCGAAGTTAGCACCTCGCCGGCGTCCGATAGGATTTCGATACTTTCTGTTTCGCTCATTGATCCCCCTTCACGCTTCCGGCGTGTCCGGTTGAACGTAGAAGCCCGTGCGCGCGGCCTCGGTTTGTGAATAGACGCTCGGCACCGTGCGCGGCTCGTCACCCCGCGCCGCTAGTTCCCGCGCGCGTCGCCGTGCGGCGTCCCGCCGCGTGATCTCATTCCGGCGCTCGGTGTGTAAGCGGTTGTCCTCCATCTGGATCGCCACCGCGATGGCCGCGCCGAAAGGCAGGACGGGCGCGAGCTGCAAATCGGAGAGGGGCGACGAACGCTGACGGCTCGGATCAAACCCGGTTCGCCGCTCGGTTATCCCATCCATCTCACGCGTGAGTTCAACCCACCGCGTTGTGCGCTCGGTGTAGGCGGCGACCGCTTCGATGAGCGCCTCATTCGCCATCTCTAAAATCCCCTGCAACTCTTCAGTGATGCGCGTCTTCTCTTCGCCGATCTCACCGGCGCGGCTCGCGTCAGCCACACGCTGCTCATCGGCCAGCGCAGCCGAGTGTCGCGCGCGCGTCTCCGTGATCGTCTGGTCCAGCGCGCCGAGGGCTTCAGTCAAAGCGGTGAATTTCGACTGTGCCGAAGTCACGATATTGACCTTCACAGCGCCGGTGATGAGGCCAGCGCGGGCCGTGTCTACGTCTGTGCGCGCGGCGTCCGCGTCGCCAGCGAGTTGTGCGCGCCTCTCTTCCAGTCGCTTCAGTTCCTTCTCAATAAGTTTTGCTTCCATTCCGGTGTCCCCCCTTCTCTCTTAACTTCGGCGAGGCGTGCGCGCCGCTCGCGCTCTTGCTCATGCTTCTGAGCGGCGTCGGCGCGTATCTGGTCGTAAATGCTTTCGCGAACTTGTGGTTTCTCTTCGGCCATGTTCATTTGATCCCCCTCTGTTATGCGGCCTCCGGTTCATCGCGGATCGCCTGCAAGCGTTCGTGCTCGCGCTTCTGGGCTTCGTAAGCGTAAAGCGAAAGCTTGCTCGCCGGTGACATCTCACCGAACGCTTTCGGGTTCGTGCGCCGGAGGTCGAGCAATCGTTCATAAAAATGATTAACTTGGAAAGCGGCGTCGCTTTTTCGTGTCCTGCCTTCGTTTTTCATGCCGCTAACAACTTTCCGTAAGCCTCATTCAATCGCTTCATCGTTTCCTCACTCCCGCCGCGGTCCGGGTGGTGAATTTGCGCCAAGCATCGGTACGCAACTTTGACAAGTTCGGGCGGTGCCGTCTCTCTCAAATGTAAAACTTGGTAAGGATCAACAGCTTTCGGCTTCGGCTTCTGACGTGGCGGAGGTGGCGGCGTCCACTCTGCTTCCGGGTCAGCGTAAGCCTCGCCGCCGATCCATTGAACCTGCGCGTTGAAAGTCGTGCGCGCGTATGACAACCAGCGCCTGAAGCTCTCCGTCGCGGGTTCGCCGACTACCCACTTGCGCGTGCCCGGATCGTAGTAGCGATAGCAGGGGTTGACGAAAGATTTCAGCGTGTCGAGTAGCAACTTAAAAATGTACGTGTCGCCACTCTGCAACTTGACGTGAAAATCTTGCTGGCCGTCGCGGGTGACGAAAATAGTCGTCATTGCACCACCTCGACATCAGCAATCCAGAAAAATTCATGTTGGCGACGCCAGCGGGCGCGACACCTCATCTTTTCAAGTTGAGCGTTGCGCTCCGTTGCCTCCACGCTCGTCATCTCGCCCGGGCTTCCGAACACAAGACCATCAATCACGTAGTAGTAAACTTCGATCACGCCGCCGCTCCTTTCGCTTCAACATTCACGCCGTAGAACTGTGCATAGTCGTTAGCGATGTGGGCGGCAAGGTCGCGTACCTCATCATCGTCAAGCGGCGGGACGCATCGAAGCTGGTTAACTCTTGAGAGTTGCAAGTAATGTTCGTCTTCAGTCCGCTCCCAAGCGTAACGCATCCGACCAAGCCCATAAGCCAACAGGCCGTCGTTGCGATGTCCGTCCAGAAACTTCTCGCTCGAATTACCAATGCCGCCGCGCGCCGGCCGGTCTTGAAAGACTACTTCGCTCTCCGACTTCGGCGCGTTGAGTGCGTCAATGATGAACTGCGGAATCGGCGGGAACTCGCTCGGAGAGATGACCGCGTAACGTTTACCTGAGACGTGAAGGGATGGCGGCATCACCAGATACCCCTCATCCCCCCTGGTATCTATTCCTGGCCCGATCTTGCTTGCGCTGTTTTTGAATGAGACGCCCGTTTGATTGTCGAAGATGAAGTGAGGACCGCCCGATCCACTCACGTTGCGCCACGCTTCATCAAGCCATCCCCGCCCGTATTTTTCACAGAGATCGTAAACAGAAGTGTCGCCTCCGTGCCTCGGATCAACATCAATGCCAAGCTTACCGAGCATCCGGCCTCCGATGTTTGCCGTCGGGTATTTACTCCACCAATT
>MWWH01000495.1_pt1 | contig 11380 bp, 12 predicted proteins | sample 1047231 | NCBI WGS metagenome assembly MWWH01 (sample SAMN06349967, study PRJNA376086) | soil metagenome | isolation source: MG3-2 sample Antarctic (ecotone) soil | place: Antarctica | collected 2015-01-13 | reverse complement strand
GCAGCATGCCAGGCAGTTGCAAAATCGAGGTCGAACGTGTGCTTAAGTTGGACTGACAATAGAAGCACACTCGAAGCGTAAATCGGTACAGCCGCTGCAACTATTACGGATATGATTTCACCAATAGATTTCCACGACAATTCGTCCTTCCTTTCCTCCTCTTGCGGGGCAAGTACAGGTGATGCTGGTGGATTACTCACGGTACTATTCATTCCTTCATCCTTTGTTGTTAGAACGTTAACTCACGGGTTCTTTAGGTTCGGAGTCCATTTCAATCGTTCACCCTACTGCTCTTGGGACTCCCCTCCTGCATAACGCCTTCATATTATCTTGGTGCCTGTTTCAATTGCGGTTTCCCCGCATCAGCGAGCTTCTGATTTAGCCGGAATGTTATCCAGTAATGAAGCTTGATTCGGCTTTACGATGGTAGCTCGTGTCGCTTTTGGCAGCGTCACGACATTCCTTACTCTCGGCAAGTCAACCCTTTTGCCATCCAGTAGTTCCGCGATGGTGAAGATTTGGATCCGACGAACATGCTCGCCTGTAAATGGAACTTCATACATTCCGGCTTCTAAGGCCTCCTTCACCATATCTTTAGTTGGCTTTTCCAATGTGACGAAAATACCTAGCTCTGCTTTCTCCCGCTCTATAGTGCCTCTCAGGTCTCTAATATCCCGACTGCTGATATTCCTGCCACTCTTCACTGACACAACGCCACGTCTTACTCTTCCACTTGTATCGTCCTGAAAGATAAGAAGACCATCACGCCCTTTATCGGCACCTTTCTGTTGCCTTCCTTCCCACGGTCGAGCTTCAACAAGCGACAGTGACCAATATTCAAATTGCTCTCGGTCGTTCTCAGCAAGAGCACGAGCACTCCCTATGTCTCTTGGTTCCCCTTGAACCGCATAATCCACACGCTGATGCAGTCCATATCTTCCAAAAAGACGGTTCTTGATAAGGGCAATGGAGAGGTGGGTTAAATCAATGCCTATCCATGTCCTTCCTAGCTCTTGTGCAGCATCAATTGCCGTTCCACAGCCACAAAAAGGGTCTAGCACCACGTCACCGGGATTACTGGATGCCTCAATAATCCGTCTCAACAGAGCAAGAGGTTTTTGTGTCGGATAACCCAAACGTTCAGCAGCTTGGGAATTGAGAGGGTCAATATCTGTCCAAACGCTTTGAAGGGGTATACCTGGCATCTCATCAAGGTATTTCTTCAATCTTGGCATACCTGATGGAGAGTAAACGAGATGACCATCATCGTGGAATCTTTGCATGTTCTCCCTTGAGTATGCCCAATATCTGCCACTATAGGGTTTAACGCCCTTCCATTCATAGGAAACATCACCACCTAGTTTTGCAGCAGTGAGGTCAGCTTTTGCATACCTTCTCCCGTTTTCGTCGGTATAGGAAAATTTTTTCATGAGATGATTGTCTGAGTATGGCTGATACTGAGTGTTCCAAACAAACTGTTTGGTTTTTACATAATAAAGTATTATGTCTGCGTTGTTCCCATACTTTTTGGTGTCGTTATGTGCGTTTGTGCGTTGCCAAGTAATCTCATTTCTAAAGTTCTCCGGCCTGAAAATGGTATCCATCACGATTTTCAAATAGTGAGAAGCAGTAGGGTCACAGTGAAGATACAAGCTACCTGTTGGCTTTAAAACACGATGCAATTGCATGAGGCGGGGTGTCATCATCGCCAGATATGCCATCATTTCGCTACCACCGAGGAGCTTGTACAGGGTTTCCAGCATAACTCGTACAGAATCAGGCGTATTCGGGTCAGAAATTGTGTCGAAACAAAGCTCACTCGCACTAGCCCACGACCACGTATCTTCAAATGCTCGAATTTGGGATGGTGCTTGTACGCCCTTCTCATCCTTGAACAGGAGATTGTAGGAACGATTGCTGTTGAATGGCGGATCGAGATAGACAAGATCAACACTCGCATCAGCAATGGAATGCTTGAGGATATCGAGGTTATCTCCGAAAAAGAGCGTATTGCTTGTCATCGTTTATCTCTTCCACTGACAATTTGGATGCTTCTTCGAAGATCATCATAAACGGGTGGTCTTCCCGCCGCATGACAATAGCTTTTGAGGTCTGAAATGTCGGGGAAAACCTCTCTTATGCTTGTCCAGAATGCGACCCTAGCCTCACCAGAGGGTCTAGAATCGATCAAAATAGGGGGGAGTGGGGAAACCTTCACATCAAGATTTTGAAGCGGTTGTAGAGCCTTCTGCTGTGTTTTTTCGCCCAAATTCAGCCGGTTCTCTAGGACTGATAAGAAATAAGCCATAGGTTGAGCTTGCCCTGATTTGGCCCTCCGAAGAATTCTTCCCAAACGATTTCTTGTGATAGCCCTTGCAGCTAAAGCTTCTGTCATGAATTCGTTGACACTCAGGCCGGATTTTTGGTGAATACGGGCGATTCTGGTACGAGTGGATAAGGGGGCTTTGTCTCTCATCTCCTTGCCTACATCGTCGGCAAGCCTTGCAATTGGAGCAGGACAGACGATTTTTTCCTCTTTAGGGAGGGTGGAATCAGCAATATACATAGAAGGAGTAGAGTCTGAATTATCAGACATATCAACAAATTGTGGACAACTATCGAACTCTTCTTTTCGAGGTTTTAAAACCGTTTTATTAGGCATCAATAATTGAGGTTCAGGGACTTCTTTTTGTCCTATCCCAATGGGATAAGTGTGGACAAGTCTGTACAGGTTACTTTTTCTTTGGCCCCTTCTCGTTTGCTCTACTAGATTAGCTCTAAGAAGCTCACGCATATATTTGCGAACTGTGTTTTCACAACGATTCATAAGCTTGCAGAGTCGGTTGTAGCTAGGAAAACACTCGTGCCTCTGTCGAGTATGAGATTTCAAAATCCCATACAGGGTCTTTGAACCGGGGGTGAGGGTGGAGCTATGAAGGATTGCAGTAGGAGTAATTACGAAAGACCCTGCGTACGTATTCATAAAAATAGCCCTTTCCTCTTGACGTAAGAGGGGTTGGGCGTGTAATCTGCTCTTGCTACGGAGCGTGAGATTACACGCAATTTTGGAAAAGGGGACGTTTGCCGCGTCTCCTTTTCTGTGTCTGCCATCAGACATTGAAATCATAGTACGTACTAGTGTTCCCAAAGGCAACTACTTGTTGAATATTCGTGTTTTATGTTGTTAATTATGTCAAGTTGATTGAACAGTTGCATAAAATTGATTTGTGTTGTAAATTGATCTAGTCATCACATTTTCTCAATGTCTCCGTCTCCCAAATAGCATTCACAATTACAAGGAGTGGCAAGATGCCGACACTCAAAGGCGTACTTGGTTTAATAAGTGTTTGTCTCTTGGCTTTCACAATTACGAGTAGACCTGTTACGAGTAGACCTGTTGATGCTTCTCAATTATCTGTAGCAGGAACAGAGGGCAAAGTAGACCTCTCATATTCCTTTAGCCTCAGTAATCCCAGTTCTTATGGTGGGGCAAATTGCCGTATCCTCTCAGTGCCACGAAATACCCCTCCATTAGCTCCACGGCAGGATTCTTCGTGGCAAGTACTGCTTTGCAGTCAGAACAGTGATGTTGATGCTTCAGGTAATCCGGTGGAACTAATGGAGGGGTATTTCCCCCAATTGCAGATGAAAGGCAACGTGAAATACAATTGGGGGACCGGTTTGATGACTATTGCCTATGACGATGGGCGATCTGGAATTCTTTACTTCACACCCGGATATACAGTCCATAATCCCTATGCTGAACGATGAGTCTACTCCCTGAAGGCTCACCATCCTCCCGTAAAAACTTTCTTCAAGCGGCTCCACAAGTTTTCAGATGATTCTGAGGGCTTCTCTGTGCCCGTCTGAACATCATTTGTGGCAGGGAAAGAGGAATCATCCTTTTCCCCTTTTCCATTTGCTACAGAGGCTTCTAAGGCAGCTTCAAGGAATTGCTTCCGCTCATACTCAGCATCGAGTAAGGCTCGCAAATGTCCTATCTCCTGATGAGCTTGCTTTAACTCAAGAATGAACGGAGCCAGCATTTCTCCAACAATGATGGAAATGTTGTTTTCCTTTTGTGACACAGATGCAGAGGAAAGGGAAAGACCCTCGGACATTTCCATTGAAGGACGTTCGGTTGACATGTTCTGTTTATTTTCTTTTCCGTTTTCATTCCTTGTCAGTGCCGCGATATGCCTTACATCGTCAAGGCTGACAAGCATTCCTCCTTTCCCTCTTGTTGCTGGAAGCTTGCCTTTGCTTATCCAATATCTGAGCGTACGTGAATGTTTTCCGGTTGACCTTGCAGCAACTGATACGGAAACAAGATTTTCCATTTCACTTTTCCCCTTTCACGATGGACACTGTACGTACACATCATAGATCATAGGGGAAGACTGTCGCAAACCTTCGACAGAGCCATACCACACAACGCAGTCATTGCTCGTTGATTAATAATAGTTAATCAAAAAGTATTGACAAACAGTCATTTATATGATAGTATGGCGTTAGATGGCTACAAAGGTCGTCAAATGTCACTGGCATGTATCAACGGAATTTGGGAAACAGTAGGAGAGGAAGAAAATGGAACTTTTAGACGTCAATAAGACGGCAGAGATTTTGAAGATCAGCAGGAAAAAACTGTATCGAATGATTAGTGCCAATCAACTGCCATCGTTACTTGTCGGGAGCAGCATCAGGATTCCGAAGGAGAAACTAGACGAATGGATTTGCTCAGAAATGATAGCGGTGAAGGGAGAGGATGAAATCATAGGAGCAGCATAGATTCTCTCAGCATCTCAATTAATAGAACAATTTTTCTGTTTTTGCCAACAATTATCACAAAAAATGATGCGGGGAGTTAAGACCCGCACCATCCACAAGGAGACTTTATATGAATACTATTATACATCACTCGATTTACTGTGCTCACTGCCAACAGGTCTTTTCTGCAAAAAGATCAAATCGTCGTTATTGTTCGTCTCTTTGTCGTAACCGTGCGAAATACGCTCGTCTTCGCTCTTCAGGAAAGGCATATCGCCGAAAGGGGAAAGAATATCTCCACCGCTTTATCTATAAGCAGTCTTATGGGATTGACGCTCTGCCAGATGGTTTTGACATTCATCATCTAGATAACGATCCCCTCAACAATAATCATGAAAACCTTCTCGCAATCCCCCACAATCTTCATTCTCGTCTTCGGCATTTGGTGAAAAAAGGACACAAAATCGGTCTACTACTTTTCCCCGCTCACATTCTTCGTGCCACACTTTATTACCGCAAGAACCCCCATTTCGGAGAGGGGCTTGCAGTATGAGATTCTCCCAAAGCATGGAATTACCCCGAAACACTCCCCGAACACCAGCAGACTTTGCCGATGTGATCTGGGGGGACTATGCAAGTGGTTATCTCACTGTAGCTTTAAAACCTACAGACTCAAATAAGAATTTCCAGATTCTTTGGGGGAAGGCACACTCGTTATACAAATTCGCCAAAGATGCGGCGTTTTTTGCAAAGGATAATGACGTTTACTTTGGTATTTCTTGTTATCAAAGGAAAAGTAGGAATCTTGAATCAGTCAAAAACTGCAACTGGCTCTGGGCTGATCTTGATGACCATGCTCTCAGTAGTGATGTCCCTCTTCCAACAATTCTGGTTGAAACCTCATCCAACAGAAGACAGGCTCTTTGGGCGATTAAAGAAGAAACTTCTGTAGGAGCGATTGAGGATGCAGTAAGGGCGATTGCTTTTGCATCTGGGTTAGGAAATGAGGCGGTTAAGGCAAATCAGGTTCTCCGGGTTCCCGGTACTACAAACCATAAGCAAGGCAGAGAAAACTGGCGAGTCTATATCGAAGATTACTATCCAGATGCACTCTACGAGATGAAAGATTTCTCTCATCTTGCTCCTGCTCCTACATCATTGTCTGAAACAGCACTCGTTACTCTCATCTCAATGCAGGAAGCGTATGAATTGTGGTTTGGGGCATATCATCAGCTATCACTGCGTATGAAGAGAGTTGCTTATTGCCACCCTGAAATCACGAAACTAAATGGCAAGCAATACAAATCAGCGAGCGAAGGAGATATGGCCCTCATTACGGGTCTTGTACGTGCTGGCTACTCACCAGAAGAAGCAGGGGGAATGTTCCTTGTCTCCAAGAGAGGAAAATGGTGTGTTGAGAGGCATGGATATATAGAGGCAAGACAACGAGCTAGTCTCCATGCAGCAGGTGCCGCAACATTGATTACCGTCCCTTCCTCCATCAGCATTCCTCTATCAATCTTCACCGCCGGTCTCGATCCAATTGCTATCGCAGTGTATGTGGTTCAAGCCCAATACGCCTTTAACAATGAACGCTCTTTTTGTGGTTCGGAAAAAATCTCAGATGTACTCTCACTTGACCCCGATACGGTGTTGTCAGCAAGGAAGAGGCTAGTGGACGCCGGTTTGCTCATTCCTGATGGAACAGTTCAAAGGGCAAATCGATATCGTTTTACAAAGGGAGAATCGCTGCTTGTGGCTCCTTCTCTCTTAGAAATGCTTTGTTCTCGGTCAAATGCAAAAGGTGTCGCTATTGTGCTCGCTATTTTAGCCGGTTTCACCACACAAAAGGAGCTTCAAGGAGTCTTTGCTACAACACGACAAATGATTGCTCGTGCTATCCCTGAACTGGTGAAGCAAAACCTTGTGTCGATAAACATTGGAGCAAGAAACCAGCAGAATTACGTGCTTTCACCAGATGTTACAAAAACAGGTGCTATGTAATGGGGGGGCTATAGGGGGAGGGACAAAGGAAGGGGGAGAGACAGACATAATCATCTAGATATACTAGTTATTAATGATTATTTTTATAGATTTTAGGAGAAAAAATGAAAAATAATATTTCGGCACCGCTAACGGGATTTCAACGATTTATGACTTTGAGAGTATCGAAGCACGAATGTTCTCACGCATTTTCTGGTCATTTTCTCGGTGTCCCTCTAGATATCGTCACCATCGAAAAAGGAAATGACTCGTTAGCTCGACTTTCCCCAATCAGGCAACGTAGCAGAGAGTGTCGGTCAAGCGTTCCATGAGAACGCGCGGCACTTTCACCATTTCCGCCTCCACACCGGACACGCAAAAAGCCTCGTAGGCCCACATTTCCCGTCGCACCCGCGCCAAGGCATCGGAGAACGTCGGCGTGCGTTTGCGATACCATGCTGCTTGCCGGATGTCTTGGCTGGCCTCGGTCAGGTGTGGATGAGCCAGTAGCGTCACGAGTGCGAACAGACCGAGCAACACCGGAGTGGTGCGCCCGATCGCAAGGTTGGTCCATTGCCGCTGTGTCTCCACGCCCAAGTGGCGGCGTACCTCTTCGAGGGTCACTTCCATCTGCCAGCGCAACACGAACCACGCCACGATCTGTTCCGGGGTGGCAGTAAGATCGGTGCAAAGCAGGGCCTGGGTGGTGAACACTTTGTGAGGATCACGAATCAGCACCCAGCGGATCGGCACGGGAGGCAAGCCTGTGTGGTACCAGAGCGCCGTGTGTGAGGCCAGTTCGACCGAGCGTTCTCCTTGCCCATACCATCGAGAAACCGTCACGCATTGCCAGACGGTGGTGGGATCGGTGGCACACGCCGCAAGCGTGGGGAGGCGCTCCCCCTTCACACGTGGACGCCCGTTCTGCTTTGCCTGACGCGGCGGAGCCGGGGCGTAGAGCGCGGCGTCGAGACGCAGGCGGGTAATCATCGTCACCGACATCGGAAGGGCGGCGCAGGCGGCAAGCAGGGATAAGGCCGCGTAGCCGCTATCCGCCACCGCCACGATTGCCCGCTGGGGATACCAGCGCCGTACCACCCGCAAGAGTTGACGTGCCCAATCGGTTGGCGTTTTGTGACGGCGTCCTGCCGCAGCATTCGCCCGTTCGGAGGGCGCAAGCGCGGTGAGAAAGGGCAAGGCCCACACCCGCCCTGCCCACGGGATTGGCACGAGCAACATCAGGCACATCCAGCGCAACCCGCTCGCCTTGACGAAATGGCTGTGGCTGGAGCGCACCGCGTCGCGATAAATCCCTTTGGCGGCGATCTTCGCACCGCGCCGCCGTTCCAGTGTCTCATCCACGCCGATCACCAGCGGCCCCGAAGGGGCGAACGTGGTTACGAGCAGACCAAGTAGCACACGGCTCGCGGCGAGCGACGACCAATGATCCCGGTTGAGCACGCGATGATAGCGCTGGAAGTGAGGCGAGTGTGTGAGACCCATCACGCGCAGTGCGGCAGTCACCGTGCGTTGAGCCGGGGCAAGGATCGCGCCTGCAAGCAGCACCTGCACATGCACCCAGACACGGCGGGAAAAGAGTGGCGCAAAGGAATGCAGGAGCAGTATCATCGCGGGTGGCAGGGTATGCATCGTGTCCTCCTCTTGGTCGAGAGGTCACGAGCATACCCTACCTGTTTCCTCACGCCAAATGGGGAAAGTCGAGGTTAGGGCATGTTGCTTTAAGCAAGAGAGCAAGCCAGTTCGACTTTGACACGGCTACGGCCCTACAAGCCAACACCCACATAAGGAAAAATTGCGTCATAGGTCTTGCTGGTGAGGCCGGAACCAAGAGAGATAGTGGAAGCTGTGATTGGAAAGTCGCCGGGTCTGAAGATTTGGCAGTGGTTCGGTCTCTCATTTTCGCTGTTGCCGTATCAGATGAAGATGCTGAGATCAGAATGGGAAAGTATTGGGAAGAGGCCCAGAAGATCGTGAATAACAATTGGAGCGTTATCTGCCTGTTGGCGGATACGCTGTTAATGAAGAGAACGATGAATGATAAAGAAGTGGCAAGCGTAATCAAATCAGCGAAGGCGAAACAGGAGCCAGCAACGTAATTGGTATATTGGGGGATTAGGAAGCAAAATATATATTGATGAAATCTGATTGACAACTGAAGGAAGAGAATCACGATTTTTCGCGACGAAAGGAGTAACTAGACAGATCAAAATTAATGTAAACTAAAGTACAATTTATTCTGTTACAGGGAAGTAGGATTATATTTTTTCTAGGGGTACTCAAAGAGATACATGGTGTTGCAGGGTTTTGCACACAAAAAGGTTTAAGGGTAGGAAACGTGGAAGTTGTTGTGTAGGAGCAAACGACAGCAAAACAAAGCCCTGAAAGTAACCGACTGAAATTCGCAGTTAATTCACCTGTCTCATTTTTGAGTCCCAAAAGTCTTAGGTTTAGGTGACTTAAGATTCCAAGATTTGAGACAAAATTTATGGAGAAAAATTATGCGTCATTGGTTAATTGCCCTTCGTCCCCTTGCATGGATTCCGGTAATGCTACTGAGCATGTGGTTTTTCAGTATCGTGAACCCGCTAAAAGACTATCCAGTCATCGCTATTTTGTCTTTCCCGGTTGCCTTGGTTTGTATCGTGGTATGGATTATCGCGGCAACACTCTATCAAGATAGAAAATCAGATAGATAGAACGCTCGTTTTAGAGACGATATGATTCTATATCTGTGCTTCACTCTCCTTTGGTGAGTCTTGGATGGGGTAAACCGTGATACCGCATCCTGATGCGTTTTTCGCTTAATGCGACATTGGATGCAGTACATTTTATCGGAGCGTATCACATGGCAAGTGTTGATCCATGGGTGCTGGGTATTAGTCTCGTGTTTCTGTTGATTGTATTCTACAGGTATGTTGTGACGTCATTGCGTCAAGGTGAGGAGATAACCCCCGTACATACTTTTTGTCATCGTTTTGGTCTTCTTGCTTTTGTTTTTTCTTCTGCTCACGTCTATTCACCATTAATGGCGATAGATTGCTAGTCACATACATCCAAGGGATGAATTACATCGATCATAGTGAGGTAATGGGAGATGGAGAAACGTCAGGTCGCTTCCGTGTTGAGCTTCATTGCTGGGGGTGTCGGGATAATTACTTTTCTTGGCTTGTTCTTCTATTTATTTACTGCTGCCCTTAGAAACAGTGGCCCTAGTCGGTTCTTGTTAGCAGTTTGTGTGCTTGATATCGGGATCGTTTTGGCAACAGTAACTGCCCTCGCCGTGGGATGGACAGCGTTTGCCGCAGTGCCAACCGTCCTCGTGCGACCACTGATACCAACGGTGAGGCCCGGTATTTCCCCTAACTCCCCTACCGGCCTGTGCGGCACAGTGGCTCCCACCCCTCACTCTGGCAGCCCTATGCCCTCATCATGTGAAGCGGGTGTGGTACTTCCGAACACTACACCTCAGGTAATGGGGGGGGATGAGCAGGGGATGCCAGCAATTATCCCGCAGACAACCGTCACAGATACCCGTACGCCGACCTTTATGGGACAAGCCGCGATCCAGTATGTATCAACCCATCCTTTGCGGGGGAAGATTAGCTCAGCAGGCTCTGAAACGATCGTGAGTGTTAAGTTTCTAACAAATCAAGAGGCAAACGCACAACTAAATGCACGCACGAACTTTGCCAGTGGTCGCCTCTTGTGTGTGGTGGAGTTACGGGGAACATTCACGGTTTCCGGTCCGCCAATTGTGAACCCTGCAGGAGTCGTCGTGCCGCGAACGTCTACAACGCAGAGTGCATTCGAGGTGTTCGATGCACATACTGGCAACTTGGTGGAAGAGTTCGTGCGATAGCAAGTCTTTCACCAATCAAAAGGGGGAAAGAAGATTTACTTTCCCCCCACGCCCCGATCAGCACGCCACCCCCTTTCCCATTGCGGTCGATTCATTCTGTCAGGACGGGTATACACCATCTGACATGTAAGATTTTGCCCTGGGAGCGTGTGTTTAGCATGGGGTTTTTCATTACCTGACACAATTCCGCAAGGATCTTTAAGCCTATCTGGACACATTCACGCTTCGTTACCTCTCGCACGAGCCTGAGGAAAACAGGAGTCAAAGTCGCATACTGTTTCTTGTGCGACATTGCCTCTTATGGTGTTAGCGTTACAGAGGTAGGGGAGGGAATGGGGAGGAATTCCTTAGGCGTATTGGGAGACCAAACTACCCCCGCTTTACTGTCAGGAATAGCAATAAGCTCATAAGGCTCAGGTTTAAAAGATAGTGGTTTCTTGAGGTAAGGGTATGGGTCATACATTCCTATAACAAACCAGTATCCATTTTCGTGAGCGAGAAGAATTCCAGAAATCTTTGAATCAGTTGTGATATTTATTTCTATTTTTGGAAGATAAAGAGGCCCTGAGTCGTAGATTGAAAAACCTATTGCTGCGAACATGTCAGTCTTTGGCACAAGAGAGGCAGCATGCCAGGCAGTTGCAAAATCGAGGTCGAACGTGTGCTTAAGTTGGACTGACAATAGAAGCACACTCGAAGCGTAAATCGGTACAGCCGCTGCAACTATTACGGATATGATTTCACCAATAG
>MWWH01000494.1_pt1 | contig 11381 bp, 6 predicted proteins | sample 1047231 | NCBI WGS metagenome assembly MWWH01 (sample SAMN06349967, study PRJNA376086) | soil metagenome | isolation source: MG3-2 sample Antarctic (ecotone) soil | place: Antarctica | collected 2015-01-13 | reverse complement strand
AGTGCTGTTCGGTGTACCATCACCTTGCAGCACGCTTTTTTTGATTTTTAACTACTAATAGTAGCTATTTATTACGTTGTTTTGGTTGTTTTTTTCACCTCCATTTTTGTGTTGTTATCTAAGCTACAAACTTGATAAACGCTAAAAAAGCACCGAGGGTCACAACACCCGCTACCATCATGCCACCTAGTTTGATAGTAATTTTATAACTTATTTCATTGATTTTATTACTCAATCGCTCTTCGATCCCTTTAGTATCTAGTTTCATCGCCCTTTCAAGCTCTTTTATTTCTACTTTGACCTCGCCTATTTCTAGTCTCATCTGTCTTTCAAGCTCTTTTAGATCTAACTTTGTCGCTAAACGATCATCAATTAGCTCACTCAATGCTTCCGCTTGAATCTCTGCTTGCTCTTCGGTAAAGCCTGCCTGTTTCAGACGTTTTGCATACTGCAACGTATCAAATGCGAGTGCTGTGCTCATAAAAATACCCTTTCGTTTTTTTAGTTAGTGTTACGGTCTCTTCACCACTTTTTTACGCACGAATCCTAAGAAGGCAGCCTCTAGGTTTTTAGGATAACCCTTCTTCTTCATGTGCTCATTAAACTGTTGTTCGATGGCGTAAACATCCCAGCCTGTTCCAGATTCGATGATAATTTGTTTAGCTTTTTCAGTGTGGATTGTAGATAGCTTAGTAGTTTGGTTATGCGCTAAAAACGGCGGTTTATTAGATGATTTTTTTGAAACAATAAACTCAATTGTATTTGGTGATCTGCCTAATTTTTTTACCTCATAACTGAATTTTATATCGCTGTATTTGTTAATTTCTTTTTTTGCTTTTTCCAGCACCCTAGCTTTGAAGTTAAAAAAATGCTCATATTTTTCTGCTAAACCTAGGTGATTTTTTAAATCTTCTATAGTTTTACTAAATGTAACCGCATTTAGTTTTGAAGCATTGAGGTTCATAACTGCAACCTCATACAAACGAACGGCATAAGCGCTTTTCATCCTAGCTATGTTAGTCAAAAAATAGGAAGTGAACCTTTTAGATAACTGTTGTAAGTGGTTTTTTATCTTAGGATTATACTCATAGGCTAACGTTCCATCTTTTCGACCGTACCTTACCTCAATGAGCCATCTTCTTTTTACAACCTCATTTAATTCATCATCATAATAACTAAATTCCCTTTCCCAGAATTTACGAACCAAAGCATCCTTAACATTGTCATAAAAGCTACCTCTATCCTTTTCACCAATATTAAAAAAATCAGCAAGTTCTTTAACATTAACTCGATAAAACAGCGGAAATCCATCAGAAATAGGGTCGATATGACTTAACCCATACAAAACGATCCGTAACTCATTTAGCGATAAACGATAGCTAGAATTTATTAAAGCATTTGATTTCGTTATCCTTTTTTCCATACTTTAATAATAACGTATTTTAATTTTTATAACAATACGTTTTTAAAAATGTTTCTTTTCACTCCCTTTTTGTATGATTTCACTCCCTTTTTGTATGACTTCAACTCCCTTTTTGTATGACTTCACTCCCTTTTTGTATGACTTCAAACCCACGAACCCACAGCAGTACTGTGTTCTGGCCAACCACAAACACTAAAAGGTGTTTAAATAAAAAACACTGTGTAAGTCCGTGAAAAATCGCTGTGGATAACATCCGTAATTGATGCAAAAAAAACTGCTGACATTACCTAAACGTGTTCAGGCTGAAAAAAAATATCCAAACAAATTCAAGAAAGCAAAATAGATGAAAGTATTTTTAGGATGGTCAATAATTTAGACGCATATTTGTGGGTATAACAAGAAAACGCGATTAAAAGCGTTTAAAAGCGGTTTAGCAGGATGGGGTAGGTGGGTTCCACAAGGTAAGGCAGTAAGCCTAGAGAAAATGCCATCAATGACATCTGATAAGGCATTTCAGTCGCTAACGCGACGTTACGCGCCAATGGCTAAGTCAGACTTCGTGAAAGTTAGTCAGGGCGCTTTCATGCCGCTGTGCGGCATACAGAAGTCGCCTACGGCGATTTTTTTTGGGTTTTTTATAGTTAACTTGATCCTACTGAGGGTTGAATAATGTCAAATATTCCGGTTTACAGGGTACAGGTGATGTAGCCCACTCTCTGTTGAAAAATCATTTTTCAACAGAGAGTGGGCTTTTCAAACTAACGAAGCCTTGTGGCACAAGGAGAAACAGACAGCTGTCAACAGTGAACGTCCAGTGAACGAAAAGTTGAATTTTTAAAATGAGCAAAAAATGAACATTAGCTACGTCGCTTAGAGCTGTTTGGATTGGTTAAAGCTATTCACAACTTTACGCACAGAAAGTGTGGATAACCATAAATGCGTTTAAACGCGTTTAAACGGGGTTTCGATTGAAAGCCTTGTCATTTGATGGGTTTAACATAAAAACCTAACCACACACGTTTAAATGCGCTTAGATGGCATGATAAAGAGGATACAGGCTCTTTGTCCGTAATAGACAAGACTACAACACCCAGCAAAGTTTTGGAAACCTGTATTATTGAATATTACGGCAAATTGCCGTATAATCAGATTTTGGAGAAAAAACATGTCAGCAAATATTTCAACAGCTAGACTTGAGGCGAGAATTAGCACTGATCTGCATATGATGCTTAAACGTGCCGCTGAACTGCAAGGGCGCACTATGACTGACTTTGTGGCAACTGCTATTCGGGATGCCGCTCAACATGTCATAGAAAAAGCTGAGGTTATTCGCCTTTCTTTAGTCGATCAGAAATGCTTTGCCCAAGCTCTTCTATCCCCCCCTGATCCTTTACCAGCTTTGCAACGTGCGTTTGACCGTCACCACAAGTTATTGCGTGCGAAATGATGTATGCATCATTTCGCATTACTGCATTTGACAAAATGTATGATAGACGTACATTCAACAGCGGTTCAGAGGCATTAGATCGCTATTTGCGAGAGCAAGTCAACCAAGATATCCGGCGGCATATGGCTGCTTGTTTTGTGGCATTGAGTAATCAGCGTATCGTTGGTTACTACACTCTGGCATCAGCAAGCCTATTATTGGCTGATCTTCCAGCTGATGTCAGCAAAGAACTACCACGCTATCCGACAGTGCCTACAGTACGCATGGGGCGTTTAGCTGTCGATCAAGCATTCAAAGGACAAGGCTTAGGAGGCGCGTTGTTGGCTGATGCGCTCAATAGAACTTGGCACTCAGAGATTGCTGCTTACGCTTTGATGGTCGATGCTAAAAATGACACTGCGCTTTCTTTCTATCACCATCATGGCTTTATTGCGTTGCCAGAGTCCCCTATGGTGCTTTTTTTGCCATTGGCAACTGTAAAAGGTCTAATCTCCAGCTGAGCCTGATCACTAACTCTATTCTTGAGTAGTATTTTCTCTCACTGAGCAATTGCGCGCTTATACGTTGCTCCGCAACGTGCGCTTGAAGACCCTAGTCTTCAGGTTTTTTCTATCCCTTGAACGGGCAAACAATAAACGAGATTAAGAAAAATAAAAACCCCGCTAGAAGCGGGGTCAATGCAGCATAAGAGGATTTCATTTTCAATAATGCTTTTGAAACAATAATTGCAAGAGCCTTTTAGCTTCCACTAGTTTACCGGATTCCTGCACCACCACGTGGGTGGCAACATTCTCTACCGTAGCAACAAAGGTATCATAGTACTGCTGATGCCCCAAAAGCCGAAAAAGACCCGCTGCAATACTGATCACCTCGGCAATCGCGCGGGATAGCATCTCGGTGCATCCTGACTGTGTTTTGAAATTACGGTAACGGATGAAGGTTTGTAGACGCGATTCATAAATCACCAGTAAATCACCATCGACTAGGACCGTGGTAAACCCAAGCCCCATAATCGTACTCAGCTTCTTAACGTATTCACTTTCTAGCGGGCTAATGTGTTTACAGTAATATTGCAAAGAAGTATCGAAAATTTGGGCAAGACTCGTGATGTCATTATCGGTTAAGCTGTTAGCAGCCATGATTTAAACTCCTCTGAAGTTTGAGTTGTGGTCAGTGCTGTTCGGTGTACCATCACCTTGCAGCACGCTTTTTTTGATTTTTAACTACTAATAGTAGCTATTTATTACGTTGTTTTGGTTGTTTTTTTCACCTCCATTTTTGTGTTGTTATCTAAGCTACAAACTTGATAAACGCTAAAAAAGCACCGAGGGTCACAACACCCGCTACCATCATGCCACCTAGTTTGATAGTAATTTTATAACTTATTTCATTGATTTTATTACTCAATCGCTCTTCGATCCCTTTAGTATCTAGTTTCATCGCCCTTTCAAGCTCTTTTATTTCTACTTTGACCTCGCCTATTTCTAGTCTCATCTGTCTTTCAAGCTCTTTTAGATCTAACTTTGTCGCTAAACGATCATCAATTAGCTCACTCAATGCTTCCGCTTGAATCTCTGCTTGCTCTTCGGTAAAGCCTGCCTGTTTCAGACGTTTTGCATACTGCAACGTATCAAATGCGAGTGCTGTGCTCATAAAAATACCCTTTCGTTTTTTTAGTTAGTGTTACGGTCTCTTCACCACTTTTTTACGCACGAATCCTAAGAAGGCAGCCTCTAGGTTTTTAGGATAACCCTTCTTCTTCATGTGCTCATTAAACTGTTGTTCGATGGCGTAAACATCCCAGCCTGTTCCAGATTCGATGATAATTTGTTTAGCTTTTTCAGTGTGGATTGTAGATAGCTTAGTAGTTTGGTTATGCGCTAAAAACGGCGGTTTATTAGATGATTTTTTTGAAACAATAAACTCAATTGTATTTGGTGATCTGCCTAATTTTTTTACCTCATAACTGAATTTTATATCGCTGTATTTGTTAATTTCTTTTTTTGCTTTTTCCAGCACCCTAGCTTTGAAGTTAAAAAAATGCTCATATTTTTCTGCTAAACCTAGGTGATTTTTTAAATCTTCTATAGTTTTACTAAATGTAACCGCATTTAGTTTTGAAGCATTGAGGTTCATAACTGCAACCTCATACAAACGAACGGCATAAGCGCTTTTCATCCTAGCTATGTTAGTCAAAAAATAGGAAGTGAACCTTTTAGATAACTGTTGTAAGTGGTTTTTTATCTTAGGATTATACTCATAGGCTAACGTTCCATCTTTTCGACCGTACCTTACCTCAATGAGCCATCTTCTTTTTACAACCTCATTTAATTCATCATCATAATAACTAAATTCCCTTTCCCAGAATTTACGAACCAAAGCATCCTTAACATTGTCATAAAAGCTACCTCTATCCTTTTCACCAATATTAAAAAAATCAGCAAGTTCTTTAACATTAACTCGATAAAACAGCGGAAATCCATCAGAAATAGGGTCGATATGACTTAACCCATACAAAACGATCCGTAACTCATTTAGCGATAAACGATAGCTAGAATTTATTAAAGCATTTGATTTCGTTATCCTTTTTTCCATACTTTAATAATAACGTATTTTAATTTTTATAACAATACGTTTTTAAAAATGTTTCTTTTCACTCCCTTTTTGTATGATTTCACTCCCTTTTTGTATGACTTCAACTCCCTTTTTGTATGACTTCACTCCCTTTTTGTATGACTTCAAACCCACGAACCCACAGCAGTACTGTGTTCTGGCCAACCACAAACACTAAAAGGTGTTTAAATAAAAAACACTGTGTAAGTCCGTGAAAAATCGCTGTGGATAACATCCGTAATTGATGCAAAAAAAACTGCTGACATTACCTAAACGTGTTCAGGCTGAAAAAAAATATCCAAACAAATTCAAGAAAGCAAAATAGATGAAAGTATTTTTAGGATGGTCAATAATTTAGACGCATATTTGTGGGTATAACAAGAAAACGCGATTAAAAGCGTTTAAAAGCGGTTTAGCAGGATGGGGTAGGTGGGTTCCACAAGGTAAGGCAGTAAGCCTAGAGAAAATGCCATCAATGACATCTGATAAGGCATTTCAGTCGCTAACGCGACGTTACGCGCCAATGGCTAAGTCAGACTTCGTGAAAGTTAGTCAGGGCGCTTTCATGCCGCTGTGCGGCATACAGAAGTCGCCTACGGCGATTTTTTTTGGGTTTTTTATAGTTAACTTGATCCTACTGAGGGTTGAATAATGTCAAATATTCCGGTTTACAGGGTACAGGTGATGTAGCCCACTCTCTGTTGAAAAATCATTTTTCAACAGAGAGTGGGCTTTTCAAACTAACGAAGCCTTGTGGCACAAGGAGAAACAGACAGCTGTCAACAGTGAACGTCCAGTGAACGAAAAGTTGAATTTTTAAAATGAGCAAAAAATGAACATTAGCTACGTCGCTTAGAGCTGTTTGGATTGGTTAAAGCTATTCACAACTTTACGCACAGAAAGTGTGGATAACCATAAATGCGTTTAAACGCGTTTAAACGGGGTTTCGATTGAAAGCCTTGTCATTTGATGGGTTTAACATAAAAACCTAACCACACACGTTTAAATGCGCTTAGATGGCATGATAAAGAGGATACAGGCTCTTTGTCCGTAATAGACAAGACTACAACACCCAGCAAAGTTTTGGAAACCTGTATTATTGAATATTACGGCAAATTGCCGTATAATCAGATTTTGGAGAAAAAACATGTCAGCAAATATTTCAACAGCTAGACTTGAGGCGAGAATTAGCACTGATCTGCATATGATGCTTAAACGTGCCGCTGAACTGCAAGGGCGCACTATGACTGACTTTGTGGCAACTGCTATTCGGGATGCCGCTCAACATGTCATAGAAAAAGCTGAGGTTATTCGCCTTTCTTTAGTCGATCAGAAATGCTTTGCCCAAGCTCTTCTATCCCCCCCTGATCCTTTACCAGCTTTGCAACGTGCGTTTGACCGTCACCACAAGTTATTGCGTGCGAAATGATGTATGCATCATTTCGCATTACTGCATTTGACAAAATGTATGATAGACGTACATTCAACAGCGGTTCAGAGGCATTAGATCGCTATTTGCGAGAGCAAGTCAACCAAGATATCCGGCGGCATATGGCTGCTTGTTTTGTGGCATTGAGTAATCAGCGTATCGTTGGTTACTACACTCTGGCATCAGCAAGCCTATTATTGGCTGATCTTCCAGCTGATGTCAGCAAAGAACTACCACGCTATCCGACAGTGCCTACAGTACGCATGGGGCGTTTAGCTGTCGATCAAGCATTCAAAGGACAAGGCTTAGGAGGCGCGTTGTTGGCTGATGCGCTCAATAGAACTTGGCACTCAGAGATTGCTGCTTACGCTTTGATGGTCGATGCTAAAAATGACACTGCGCTTTCTTTCTATCACCATCATGGCTTTATTGCGTTTCCAGAGTCCCCTATGGTGCTTTTTTTGCCATTGGCAACTGTAAAAGGTCTAATCTCCAGCTGAGCCTGATCACTAACTCTATCCTTGAGTAGTATTTTCTCTCACTGAGCAAGTGCGCACTTATACGTTGCTTTGCAACGTGCGTTTGAAAATCCGGTTTTGAGGTTGCTGCTATCCCTACAAGGTCAGATGGTAATAAACGAAGCTAGGAAAATAAAAACCCCGCTAGGAGCGGGGTCAATGCAGCATCAGAGGATTTCATTTTCAATAATGCTTTTGAAATAATAGTTGCAAGAGCCTTTTTGCTTCCACTAATTTACCAGATTCCTGCACCACCACGTGGGTGGCAACATTCTCTACCGTAGCAACAAAGGTATCATAGTACTGCTGATGCCCCAAAAGTCGAAAAAGGCTTGCTGCAATACTGATCATCTCAGCAATCGCACGAGATAGCATCTCGGTGCATCCCGACTGTGTTTTGAAATTACGGTAACGGATGAAGGTTTGTAGACGTGATTCGTAAATCACCATCGACCAGGACCGTGGTAAAACCAAGCCCCATAATCGTACTCAGCTTCTTAACGTATTCACTTTCTAGCGGGCTAATGTGTTTACAGTAATATTGCAAAGAAGTATCGAAAATTTGAGCAAGACTCGTGATGTCATGATCGGTTAAGCTGTTAATAGCCATGATTCAAACTCCTATGGAAAGTTTGGGTTGTGGTTAGTGCTGTTCGGTGTACCATCACCTTGCAGCACGCTTTTTTTGATTTTTAACTACTAATAGTAGCTATTTATTACGTTGTTTTGGTTGTTTTTTTCACCTCCATTTTTGTGTTGTTATCTAAGCTACAAACTTGATAAACGCTAAAAAAGCACCGAGGGTCACAACACCCGCTACCATCATGCCACCTAGTTTGATAGTAATTTTATAACTTATTTCATTGATTTTATTACTCAATCGCTCTTCGATCCCTTTAGTATCTAGTTTCATCGCCCTTTCAAGCTCTTTTATTTCTACTTTGACCTCGCCTATTTCTAGTCTCATCTGTCTTTCAAGCTCTTTTAGATCTAACTTTGTCGCTAAACGATCATCAATTAGCTCACTCAATGCTTCCGCTTGAATCTCTGCTTGCTCTTCGGTAAAGCCTGCCTGTTTCAGACGTTTTGCATACTGCAACGTATCAAATGCGAGTGCTGTGCTCATAAAAATACCCTTTCGTTTTTTTAGTTAGTGTTACGGTCTCTTCACCACTTTTTTACGCACGAATCCTAAGAAGGCAGCCTCTAGGTTTTTAGGATAACCCTTCTTCTTCATGTGCTCATTAAACTGTTGTTCGATGGCGTAAACATCCCAGCCTGTTCCAGATTCGATGATAATTTGTTTAGCTTTTTCAGTGTGGATTGTAGATAGCTTAGTAGTTTGGTTATGCGCTAAAAACGGCGGTTTATTAGATGATTTTTTTGAAACAATAAACTCAATTGTATTTGGTGATCTGCCTAATTTTTTTACCTCATAACTGAATTTTATATCGCTGTATTTGTTAATTTCTTTTTTTGCTTTTTCCAGCACCCTAGCTTTGAAGTTAAAAAAATGCTCATATTTTTCTGCTAAACCTAGGTGATTTTTTAAATCTTCTATAGTTTTACTAAATGTAACCGCATTTAGTTTTGAAGCATTGAGGTTCATAACTGCAACCTCATACAAACGAACGGCATAAGCGCTTTTCATCCTAGCTATGTTAGTCAAAAAATAGGAAGTGAACCTTTTAGATAACTGTTGTAAGTGGTTTTTTATCTTAGGATTATACTCATAGGCTAACGTTCCATCTTTTCGACCGTACCTTACCTCAATGAGCCATCTTCTTTTTACAACCTCATTTAATTCATCATCATAATAACTAAATTCCCTTTCCCAGAATTTACGAACCAAAGCATCCTTAACATTGTCATAAAAGCTACCTCTATCCTTTTCACCAATATTAAAAAAATCAGCAAGTTCTTTAACATTAACTCGATAAAACAGCGGAAATCCATCAGAAATAGGGTCGATATGACTTAACCCATACAAAACGATCCGTAACTCATTTAGCGATAAACGATAGCTAGAATTTATTAAAGCATTTGATTTCGTTATCCTTTTTTCCATACTTTAATAATAACGTATTTTAATTTTTATAACAATACGTTTTTAAAAATGTTTCTTTTCACTCCCTTTTTGTATGATTTCACTCCCTTTTTGTATGACTTCAACTCCCTTTTTGTATGACTTCACTCCCTTTTTGTATGACTTCAAACCCACGAACCCACAGCAGTACTGTGTTCTGGCCAACCACAAACACTAAAAGGTGTTTAAATAAAAAACACTGTGTAAGTCCGTGAAAAATCGCTGTGGATAACATCCGTAATTGATGCAAAAAAAACTGCTGACATTACCTAAACGTGTTCAGGCTGAAAAAAAATATCCAAACAAATTCAAGAAAGCAAAATAGATGAAAGTATTTTTAGGATGGTCAATAATTTAGACGCATATTTGTGGGTATAACAAGAAAACGCGATTAAAAGCGTTTAAAAGCGGTTTAGCAGGATGGGGTAGGTGGGTTCCACAAGGTAAGGCAGTAAGCCTAGAGAAAATGCCATCAATGACATCTGATAAGGCATTTCAGTCGCTAACGCGACGTTACGCGCCAATGGCTAAGTCAGACTTCGTGAAAGTTAGTCAGGGCGCTTTCATGCCGCTGTGCGGCATACAGAAGTCGCCTACGGCGATTTTTTTTGGGTTTTTTATAGTTAACTTGATCCTACTGAGGGTTGAATAATGTCAAATATTCCGGTTTACAGGGTACAGGTGATGTAGCCCACTCTCTGTTGAAAAATCATTTTTCAACAGAGAGTGGGCTTTTCAAACTAACGAAGCCTTGTGGCACAAGGAGAAACAGACAGCTGTCAACAGTGAACGTCCAGTGAACGAAAAGTTGAATTTTTAAAATGAGCAAAAAATGAACATTAGCTACGTCGCTTAGAGCTGTTTGGATTGGTTAAAGCTATTCACAACTTTACGCACAGAAAGTGTGGATAACCATAAATGCGTTTAAACGCGTTTAAACGGGGTTTCGATTGAAAGCCTTGTCATTTGATGGGTTTAACATAAAAACCTAACCACACACGTTTAAATGCGCTTAGATGGCATGATAAAGAGGATACAGGCTCTTTGTCCGTAATAGACAAGACTACAACACCCAGCAAAGTTTTGGAAACCTGTATTATTGAATATTACGGCAAATTGCCGTATAATCAGATTTTGGAGAAAAAACATGTCAGCAAATATTTCAACAGCTAGACTTGAGGCGAGAATTAGCACTGATCTGCATATGATGCTTAAACGTGCCGCTGAACTGCAAGGGCGCACTATGACTGACTTTGTGGCAACTGCTATTCGGGATGCCGCTCAACATGTCATAGAAAAAGCTGAGGTTATTCGCCTTTCTTTAGTCGATCAGAAATGCTTTGCCCAAGCTCTTCTATCCCCCCCTGATCCTTTACCAGCTTTGCAACGTGCGTTTGACCGTCACCACAAGTTATTGCGTGCGAAATGATGTATGCATCATTTCGCATTACTGCATTTGACAAAATGTATGATAGACGTACATTCAACAGCGGTTCAGAGGCATTAGATCGCTATTTGCGAGAGCAAGTCAACCAAGATATCCGGCGGCATATGGCTGCTTGTTTTGTGGCATTGAGTAATCAGCGTATCGTTGGTTACTACACTCTGGCATCAGCAAGCCTATTATTGGCTGATCTTCCAGCTGATGTCAGCAAAGAACTACCACGCTATCCGACAGTGCCTACAGTACGCATGGGGCGTTTAGCTGTCGATCAAGCATTCAAAGGACAAGGCTTAGGAGGCGCGTTGTTGGCTGATGCGCTCAATAGAACTTGGCACTCAGAGATTGCTGCTTACGCTTTGATGGTCGATGCTAAAAATGACACTGCGCTTTCTTTCTATCACCATCATGGCTTTATTGCGTT
>MWWH01000493.1_pt1 | contig 11434 bp, 16 predicted proteins | sample 1047231 | NCBI WGS metagenome assembly MWWH01 (sample SAMN06349967, study PRJNA376086) | soil metagenome | isolation source: MG3-2 sample Antarctic (ecotone) soil | place: Antarctica | collected 2015-01-13 | reverse complement strand
TTCATTGAGTGTTTGCTCCTGCTTTTTTTCACGCTCACGCTTTTCACGAGCAATGCGCGCAACATCGGATTGGCTTACATTCGGTGATTGAGACGGAGGAACCGGCTTCAACCAGCGGCTCTGATTAGACATTTGTAGTCTCCGCGTGAAGAGAAGCTTCGCCCGCCGCTTCTTCAATCATCTCTGAACTAACCTTCATCTTGCCGTCGCTTTGACTAAAGCGCCATGCAACCGCTGCAACCTTTAATACTTCGCGCGGCACTCCGCCCGTCAGTGTATAAAGCGTTTCCAGAGCCGCGTCATCAAAAGGATTAGCAAGGCGCGCCTGCGTACAGCGAAAGGCGACCATATCGCTTGTTTCTTGGAGCGTGAGCGCGGCAAGCAGCGACGGAGCAAAGATGCGACTTCTGAGCGCCTTCTTACTGGCGTCCATAAGTTTCACCCGCAGCTCTAGCTGACCTGAAAGCACAATTTGAATCAGCTTCGTATCGTCGGTCTCGAAATTTAGCAATGTTCGCACAAGTTCCAACTGCCTGCCCGGTAGCCGCTGCGCTTCATCCACGAATACAACGCATACGCGATCATCCGCGAATTGCTGGATCAAGAATGTTCGCAGTTCATTCTCCTGATCGCCCATCGAACGCCGCGCCGGAAGTCCGAAATCTGCGCAAATCTTTTTCAGGAAAGCGAACTCGGAAGGGAAGTTAGGTGAGGCAATCATCGTCGCTACGGCATCCGGACGCGAGTCGTACTCGTTGAACAGATACCGCAGAATTGAAGATTTGCCCAAGCCGACATCTCCGAGAATCGAAGTCAAACCTTGCTTGGAATCAACCACGAACCGCACTTTTTCCAGTGTCGCGCGTAGTGATGGAGTCAAGTAAAGCAGTAACGGATTAGGACTAATGGAAAAGGGTTGAGTAGGCATACAAACCGCTTATAACACTCACAATAACGCGTGTCAACGGTTATTCTTGTAGGAGGGTAGCAGAATTAAATAAGCATTGATCGAATTTTGACTGAATTAGCACACAACCAACTGAATTTGGGAAGAAGCATGCTGCGCTTAAATTGGTAATCTAGATTAAACTTAGGTCCCGATGCCCTCCTAAAATGGACTCTTCAAATTTGTTTCACACGATGTTTCACACCCGCTAATTTTTGTATCTCACAGATTAAAACTCGTTGTTTATGGTCTCTCATGGCATTTCCGATAATGCACCTTTTCGGAATAACTCACATAGTATAAACTATGCTTCTAAGCACTAACACTTCTAAATACCAAGTACGAGGCGCACTCCGTCTTCGATCTTAGCCATCTTTGCCGGTGTGAGGTTTGAGATGTATTCGGTCAGAAGATACTTATCGAGCGTAAATATCTGCGAGACATTAACGATTGAATCAACATCAAGTTTACTCGCTCGCGCTGTTATCAACACGTTACCCGGTGCTTTTGCCAGCCGGATGTTCTTTGTAATAGCGAGCACTACGATTGTACTGATGCGGCTTTGATTAAATGCGTCTGCTTGCAGCACCAGCACCGGACGACGGTAGCCGGGACCGGACCCGACAGGTTCAGGCAGGTTCGCCCACCAGATGTCCCCGCGCTGCATTACCACTCCTCAATGGGAAGCGAAGAAGTCTGCATCTCGACGAGAGCGGGATCGATAGTTGAAGACTCTTCGTCATAGACTTGATTTAATCGCTCGGTGATCTGCGCAGTTTGTTTCTCATGGAGATATTCTCTAAGAGCCGTGGTGTACAGTTGGCTGCGTGACATCTTGAAGTCGCGAGCTGTTTCTTCAGCCTGCTTGAAAATAGAGTCGGGAATGGAGATCGCAGTTTTCATAAATAAAGTATAACTAAAATTATACCAAGACTGCAAGATTAAACATTGGATAAGGGAGGAGGCGGAGGAGAACACTGATGGATTCCAGACGCAATATGGTGGTGCCGTTCACTGGACGAACAGAAGTTGGCGAAAGGTTCGATCCTCGCGTTGCCGCTTCGTTCATTAATAAATCAGTTTCGGAAGACACACGTAGGGCGTACCGACGCGCCGTCTCGGACTTCTTTCAGTATGTTGAAGGAAAGCACCCGACGGAAGTCGTTCCTGATGATGTACTGCGATGGAGAGATCATTTGCGCAAGGGGCGAAAGCGCGCTTCAACAGTGGCCTTTAAGCTGTCGGTGGTGCGCTCTTTCTTCGAGTATCTAAAAGCCGGTGGAATTGTTTCGCTTAATCCTGCATCAACTAAATTAGTGGCGGTACCGGAAGTAGCCGAAGAACTTGCGGGAAGAGCATTGACCGCGAAGGAAGTGCGCTATCTTTTATCTGGGCCAGATCGCTCCAAGTCAGAAGGCGCACGTGATTACGCGCTGCTGCTCATCATGCTACGTCTGGGCTTGAGAGTAAGTGAGGTTTGCTCACTTCGAGCTTCGGCAATCAAGTGGAGTCACGGGCGATGGATCGTCAAGTGCAAAGTTAAAGGCGGAAGAGAACGGACATTGCCTGTACCTTCAGAGGTCAAGAAGGCGATTGACGAGTATCTAAAGCTGGACGCTTCACGGCGTGAGCCCCTGCACTCGGATGGCACGGAAGCATATTTGTTTCAGCCGCACACGAACTATCGCACGCTAGTCTTTGATAAGGGGCTGTCATCGAGGATGGCGTGGAATATTGTCTCACGGTGGGCTAATTATGGCGGCATCGGAAAGCTTTCACCGCATGACTTGAGACGAACGGCGATTACCAAAGCTTTGGATCAAGGACTCTCCTATCGTCAAGTGCAAATGATGAGTGGTCATCGTGATCCAAAGACGGTCATGCGTTACGATCACGGAAGAGAAAATCTGGATCAGAACGCCGTCAACTTCATTAGCTATGAAGATTCTTAGAGAGGGGGCGTACTCGGGGTATTAATGAAATTCCCTCTCAGATTCTTGCTGGAATGGAACGCGCAGCACTCGACTGATTTGTTCCGACAACAATCTACAAGAACATTCCGGCAAAGATTTGTACACGCTCGCTCCGTCAATAAAATCGTCGCTAACAATAACGGGTACAAACTTCTGCGGCAGGATGACAATAACCCAGAGGAAGGGTTGCTAATTCCGGCTGCACGACGCATTCTGACAAATAAACTGGTGACTCACTTTGCTACGACAACCATCCCGCAATCTTCCTGTCCCTACAACTGGAATGATTACCTTCTGAAGCGGCGGCAAGCACCTTGAATAGCAAGTGCATTCTCCCGTATACAGCTACTTCGGAGAAGCACCGAGATAACCGATCTGGGCGCTCAAGTATTCAATGCGCGACGCCATCGTTTGCACTTCATCTTGCAGCGCCGAAAGCGAAACGATTTTCATTTCAGCCAATGATGTTTCGAGCTGCTTCAGCAGCGCCGTGAAACGTACCTCCGGCGTATCATTGGAATCGACTGAACCTGCCTTAACACGGCGTGCAGCGAGTGCTTCGGAAACGAGTTCTCGATGCACATCGGATTCGGGTACATCGCGCTTCTTTGCTAATTGTTTTATCTGCTTTTGATCTTCCACAAACAAGCGAACATTTTGTGGCTGCTCGGTTAATCCGACTTTCTTATTTCGTCCCATTCTTTTATTTCTTCCTTTATCATTTTCCACTACAAACACTCATAGTATAAATAATTAATCTCCAACGCCTCCCAAAACTATTTTCCATCACAATTTCTCTACATTGATTTATTTGTGTTTTGGTGATGATTAATACTGGGCGGTGAGTAAATGTACTGTACTTTTATTTTGTTCAGTCCCAAGTTGTGATGGTGTAACCTGCCTATCATTATTCGCTAAGGAGGCAATATGGGACAACTTCTACACGGCAGCGCCCGCACGACTGCGGCACTGCGTCGAACAATACAAAATAGTCAAGAAAGCTTAGCGCGCATAGCTTCACCCTATGACATCAACGCCAAGACGGTGGCTAAATGGCGCAAGCGCGCAACTGTTGAAGATGCTCCGATGGGGCCGCGCCAACCACATTCGACAGCCCTTACGCTGGAACAAGAAGCCGTGATTGTCGCCTTTCGTAAACATACGTTGTTGCCGCTCGACGACTGTTTATATGCGCTCCAAGTGAGCATTCCTAATATCACTCGCTCCAACTTGCATCGCTGTTTACAGCGTCACGGCATCAGCCGCTTGCCGCAGATCGGTAAAAAGCCCGCCAAGAAGTTCGCGCACTACCCAATCGGCTACTTTCACATAGACATTGCCGAAGTCTGCACCGAGCAAGGACGGCTTTATCTCTTCGTCGCTATTGATCGCACTTCCAAGTTCGTGTATGCCGAATTACATCTTAATCAGACCCGTGACACTGCGTGTCAATTTCTAAAACAGTTGATTGCTTCTGTGCCCTATCACATTCACACTATTCTGACTGACAACGGCATTCAGTTTACCAATCGGCAGAAGGATAAATGGGCTTTCAAACATTTATTCGACTGCATTTGTGAACAGCACAAGATCGAACATCGGCTCACGAAAATCAATCATCCATGGACAAACGGACAAGTCGAGCGAATGAACCGAACGATCAAGGACGCGACAGTTAAACGCTACTACTACGAAACCCATGAGCAGTTAAAAGAACATCTCTCGCAATTTCTGATGGCATATAATTTTGCGAGGCGTTTGAAAACTCTTCAGGGATTAACGCCCTATGAACACATCAGCAAATGCTGGCAAAAAGAACCGGAACGCTTTAAGCTGAATCCACACCATCACAACTTGGGACTAAACATCTAGTTTGATGTTTGGCGACCGCGACCTAACAACTCATTCAACCGGAGCGGAAATAGCGCGGCTTTCATCGAGAACTTGAATGGATTCGGCGATACGTCGCGCCCGGTTAATTCCGGCGTTGGGCGGCTTAATAACTATTGACGCTAGTGAACAATCGAAAATAGAAATAGATGATAAAGCAGAAAAAACAACGAACAGCTAACATGAGTTTTGCAAAATGCGCCCTCCAACATTATCTTTAACCTTATTATAACTTAGGGCGCACTTCGCAAAGCTCTCGTACGTTAGCAGAAATAAATCATGAGCTTCAACCCCGAGAGGAGAAACGCATCCAAATTTGTAAAATACACCAATATGCGATCATTTTTTTTATCAGCAATTTTATTATTGTTGTTGTCTCCTCTAATCTGGGCGCAACAGCTAACATTAAGCAAGGATGACCTTTATCCTTATGAGGGAACATTTGATTTCGGAAATAATCATCGCATTACGTTAGGAATATTTGATGAATTCAAAGGCCTTGTTTACTTAGACCTTAAAAACCTAAGAGAAGGTGTGCTCATTCCCATTGATCATAATGTGTTCAGAGATAATAATGACAGCAGTAAGTTGTTTATTTTTCTAGGCGATAAAAAAAACAATATTGAAGGTTTAAAACTTATTGAGAACTCGAAACCTTTAATGGCTAAGAGAGTTTCTCCGCATACCAGGCAACCTGTTGTCTTTGCATCGGGAAAACGAATATTAAAAGGAGACTTGTATACTCCTGCATCAAAAGGTACTCACCCTGCAGTTGTATTTGCCCATGGCTCTGGTGCCGCAACAAGAAGTGTTGGTTTTTTTACAACGTATTTTTTACAACTCGGCATTGCAGTGCTCACCTTCGATAAACAAGGAGCAGGTGAGTCAACGGGTGATTGGGAAACAGCAAGTTTTGATGAACTTGCTGATGATGTAATAGCAGGTATTAATTTTTTAAAAAAACAAACTGCGATCAACCCAAAAAAAATTGGTGTTATGGGAAATAGCCAAGGCGGGTGGATTGGGTCAATGGTTACTGCAAAAAGTAAAGATGTTGCTTTTTTACTAATGCGTGTAGGGTCCGGTGAGAATGTAATGGAAACTATGCTTCACGAAAACAGGGGTATTTATTTAGCCGATGGCTTTGCGGAAAAAGAGGTGGACGAAATTATAAAGATGTATAGAAACTACATGAATGTTGTCATTCAAGGAAAAACCTGGGAACAAGGGGACTCTGTAATTTTGAGTTACAACAATAATTCCTGGTTTAAAAAAATTTATCCAAAGCCCCGGGTAAAGTCTGTAAGTTCTGAAAAAAACTTTCAGTGGTTACGCAATAATTTACTGTATGACTCTTACGATTATTTAAAGAAAACAAGAGTGCCTGTGTTGTGGTTTATGGCAGAAAAAGACTGGAATGTAAATTCTCAAAAAAGTTATCCAAGAATAATGGACGCATTACAAAAAGCTGGAAATAAAGACTTCTCAGTAAAGATTATTCCAAACAGTGCTCACAGCGGTTTGATCACTAAAACCGGTTTTTATACCGAAGCTTTTTCCTGGCAGTATGCTCCCGGGTTTTGGGATACAATGCAAACATGGCTGCGAAAAAGAAAAATTGCAAAATGATAGGTTGCGCTGAAATCTCTTTCTATTTTAAAGAATAATTTTTAGCTCAAGGTAATATATATGCATGTGTATTTCTGCTAACATGAGTATTGCCAATAGTGGGGCTGGACGTTTGAACAATCGGCTGCAAGTCTCTATCAGCTTTGGTTCAGGCAGAAGGAACTCTATTAAACATCAGCTGTTTCCCCAATTGTTCGCACTTCTCCTTCTATTGTTCCAAACTCCTTTATGCGAGAGCGAACAGAAGTCCAAGACATCTGTTACCTCACCTGACTTGCAGTTTGCTTCAGGTCAAAGTGCCCGCCGAATCCCGTTTGAGTTTGTCGGCAATCACATCTACCTGCGCGCCAGAATTAATAACTCTGAACCTCTTTGGTTTTTACTGGACTCAGGTGCAGCCGCATCATACTTCGGTGTGCAACAAGCCAAGGCTCTAGGGCTTGACGTTCAAGGTCGATCCATAAAGGTCGCCTTCAGCCTTCCCGGAGTGAGACTGCTCAATCAGAACTTTTCAACCCAGTCGTTTGGCTTCTCTGCATACGATGGGCACGCCATAGACGGGATGCTTGGTTATGATTTTATCAACCGCTTTGTCATCGAGATAGATTACGTAAACAGGACTGTGAATCTGTACAACCCTCAAGACTATAAGTATTCCGGTTTTGGGGCAGTCATCCCACTTATCATGCTGGAGGATGATTCGGGCGGAAAGGTGCCTTTAGTGCGCGCCAAAATCATGCAGCTTGGACGTGCTCCAATCGAAGGGAAGTTTATTGCCGACCTGGGCTGGCGAGCCGCCATTACCTTCAACACGCCTTTTGTGGAAGCGAATAAACTATTGCAGCCAAATCAAAAGACGATCCAAGCGGTCATTGGCGCGGGCGCGATGGTACGCGAATCAAAGCAACCGGCCGGGCGCTTACCAAACATACAGTTGGGGCGCTTCACGATCCTGAATCCTGTCGCTATCTTCTTCCAGGACAAGCAGGGGGTTATGGCTAGCCCTGAGTTTGATGGAGTTCTCGGCAACGAAGTCTTGCGTCGGTTTAAGGTCATCTTTGACTACTCGCGCGAGCAAATGATTTTAGAACCTAACCGTTACTTTTCTGAAGCCTACGAACACGATATGACTGGAATGCTTTTGGTTGCCGAGGGAACCGGTTTCAGGGTAAAGCAAGTAATGGAAGATTCACCGGCTACTGCGGCGAGGCTGCATGAAGGAGATGTTATCTCAGCTATTAATGGCAAGCCTGCCTCAGCTCTCACACTGGAACAACTGCGGCTGATGTTCATGAGAGAAGGGCGGAGCTATGGGTTAACCGTCAAGCGTAGTGAGCAAAGAATACAAACCACAATCAAATTGAGACGACTGATATGACCCCGCATCTAACAAAGCCTTGCAGCTGACGGCGCGATAGCGTGCTTCTCAAGTAATGTTTTTCCTTCAGGCTGAATGCTGATCGCGCGCCGCAGCTGAAGGCCAGCGTTAGCGCTTCCAACTAAGCAAACCAAACATAATAGAAGTTATCAGTCCCACCACTTGTTAGTGTGTGATATAAAGCGCTCCGGTGTGAGCGGTAAAAGTCAGCCCTGAGAAATGTTAGACCGCTACTGGTGGTCTAATCAGCATTAGGCAACTCAAAGGCTAGGGTCAGAGAGTATTGGAGCTAGTAAGCGATGGCTGTTCCTTATCTTGGACACTTGGCGGCACGGCTTCAGTCGCGTTTCCATGCACAGGTTCAAGTTACGCATCCCGATGCTGTGTTTCAGACACCGGCAGCAGTGCCGGTCAAAGGCCGCGTCGTGCGAGTGTTCCGAAACAGTGGCACACTCAGGGTTGGTGACGAAGTCACGTTTTCAGTGCACGTTTGCCGACCGGGTGATGTTATTTGGCCGGGGCCCAGTTTCATGCTCTATGAAACTTTTATGCGAGCGAATCACATGGAGGTATTCTTGAATGGACAACCGCCTCGGTGCGAAGTTGCCCGCGATGAATGCATTGCCTTAGACCGTCCCACACGCATACCCCAACTCAGAGCCTCGTGGCTTGCGTACCTCGTTGAATTAGTGAAGTGGAAGTTCCTGTAGAAGGGACGCCCAACGCCCGCCATGCAGCCGACCGCGAATAGCTTGTCTTTCATCGAGAACTTGTGCGATTGTCTCGGCTTGCCGCGCCCGGTTAATTCACACATTGGGCCGCTGCTGGCGGCGCTTTAATTTTTCTTCGGAGGTTCAAGCATGAGCGCGGAAGCGAATCGGTGCCCCAAGTGCAACGGCGAGATGGTGCAAGGGTTCGCCTTCGAATCTGAGGGTCCCAAGCGCATGGTCAGCACATGGGTCGAGGGGGCGCCGGAGAAGTCCTTCTGGCAGAGCGCGAAGGTCCCGGCGGACAAGCGCATTCCGGTGGGGACCTTTCGCTGTTCGGCGTGCGGCTTCCTGGAGTCGTACGCGCGCCCGGAGTTCGCCGCCGAGTAATCCCGAGCCGGGCGGCTCGGGCAACGCTGTGCGCGCCTGACGGTGGGCCACTGGGCGGCCTCGGCGCCGCCCAACAACGACATGTAGCGGACTCGCGCAATAGCGTTGCCTTTATCGAGTGTTGTCTTGGCGCTCGCCGCTGATGCCGGGCGTTCGGCAAACTTGTTGCGGAGACTTGTAAGCAGAAGCATTTTGTGAGAGAGAGACAATGACAATAATACGTTTGGTATTCTGGGCAATCTTCATGCCGTTGATGGGCTATTTGCTCCAGCGTGTATGGCATCCAGTAATGGCTCGCGGTCTACGGCCTTATATAGAAAAGTACACCGAAGCCGAGAAATGGGAGATGGAGGAGGCGGAAGCGAAAGCACTCATTTACTCATGTCATATTGGCTGTGCAATCGCTGTGGCAGATATAATCACCAATGTGCCGAAATATATCTACGAACCGGCATCTATACCGTCAGATCGCTTGCTTATAGTTGGAACAGCCTGTGTCCTTTCGATTTGGCTTCACTTGGCTTTTAGAGGATACAGGCGAAAGAAGTTTAACGAACGGATGAGAGAGATTGTATCGAATAATATAAGATAAAAATTGTGAGATGAGAAAGCGGCGAGGCTTCCAAAAGGCTTCGCCGCTTTTCCTTTGTGCGCGCGTCGGTTCGCTCGCCTCGTTCGTCGTATCACTGAACTTACATCGCAGGCATTTGAACGAGAGTCAAAGGGCGATGGTAGCCGCTAAGTTGGCGAACCTTGAACATGGTGAAAGAGCAGATACATCAATTGATGTATCTGTCACACAACCCGAAGCCGCCAAGATGCTCAATGTTGGCGTTGCATCCGTTCAACGCGCGAAGAAAGTCATCAAAGAAGCCACGCCGGAAACAATCGCCGCAGTTGAATCCGGCAAGCTACCCGTCTCTGTGGCAACGAGAGCACGGATCAAAAGATGCTGCAACGCATCTGCGCAGATGATACGGGAGTGCTCGATTTGATTGATAGAGTTGTGCAAGGGAAGCAAGGGAATCCAACCGGACATAATCAGCATACAAGTGGAAACTTTGACATTGTACAAGTTTCCACTGCACCAACGGGCAATGATAGACAGCGCGCACTTCGTAAACTCCGTAAGGATTCGCCCGCGCTCCACGCCGAAGTATTAGCCGGGAACCTCTCGCCGCACGCCGCAAAGTAAAAAAAACGACACTCGAAAGCATCGCCTCTTTTGTCTAACATGGATCGCGCGTTAGATTGTTACCTTCACGTTTGCGCGCAGACATAATTCAATATAAGCGGCACTGTCGAAATATCTGCGCGGCTTATCCAAATCATTCACCACGTCTGCAAGCGCGTTGTACATGACAGCGGGCGTGTCCGGGTGCGTAAGCACAGCGGAAATGTGCGCGGCAAGAGTTGGTATGCCCTGCAAGCGTTCGACGGCAGCAAGGGCTTCTTCCGATGTTAAATCAAGAATCGTCTCGCCGCGTTCGGCGCGCGTGACACAATCTGCAAGGTCAGCGTGCTTCTTCACCATTGCGTTAAATATCGCCTCGCGTGTGTCCGAATCGTAGCGCCGTTTGTTGTCTATGATCGCTTGCGCGCGTTGTCGAATAGTTTTCGCCTTTCGCGACGCGCCCGCCTTTTGTGCTGTGGTATCTTTCTTTTGCATAACTCGATGCCTTTCTGTTTTTTGGAAGGTTGAAGGTTGGAGGGGCTAGGGGCGTTGGCGCGTTTACCTAGCCCTTCGTCGTTAGTGTGCGAGTGGCGTTGTCGCCATGTAGGAATGAAGCCCGACGGCAGCGGCACTATGAAAACACGGGCGACCCGCTTGGCCTGCTTTGCATGTGCAATCAATTACCTTCTGGCCGCGATTGCGATAGCACATCACGGTGTAGAAGCCGCCCGTGCTTCCTGACACTTCGTAGCGTCCAAAACGGACGGCGCGGACATGCGGCTTGATGCTGCGTGCGCGTTCGATTGCCTTCTGGATTGTCTCTTGTGATTTCAGGATGAACATTGCTTCGTCTCCGTTTCGTGTAGTGTGGCTGACAAGTGAGATGTTAGCGCAAGAGCGACTAACTGTCAAGCTAATAATCACTCTTGCGAAAATAATTCTTTCGTGTTCTAATTCCGCTCCATGAGCAGGAATCTCTACACAACAAACGAAGCTGCCGGACTGTTAGGCGTGACGCCTGCGCGTGTGCGGCAGATGGTGGCGCGTGGTGAAGTTGAATCTGAGAAGTTAGGGCGTGATCGCTTCATCACCGCTGAAGCTATTGAGACAGCGAGACAACGCAAGACTTCGCCCGGCCCAACGGCAAAGCCGCCCAGTAAGGTGTCCACAGCAAACAAAGCAGCCACAAGCGCGGCAAAGGCCAGCAATGGCGACTCTGCGAAGAAGCAAGGGAAGAAATGATTGAAGAGGAGGAATTCCTTTCGATCTTATCGGTTGCTCGGCGCATCCTTGATGTTTATGGCCGTTGTGAGGCATCGGACGCGCCTCGCATTAGCCATACAGATG
>MWWH01000492.1_pt1 | contig 11443 bp, 14 predicted proteins | sample 1047231 | NCBI WGS metagenome assembly MWWH01 (sample SAMN06349967, study PRJNA376086) | soil metagenome | isolation source: MG3-2 sample Antarctic (ecotone) soil | place: Antarctica | collected 2015-01-13 | reverse complement strand
AAAGTTGAAAACGCGATTAATACGTGCCGCAAGGAAGGCATACTTCCGGTTGAATTTGTCGCAGAAGAGGACGCACGGGCGTTTGCTGGAGTCGAAACGCCAAGCAACGAAACAATGAAAGAATTGCTCCGCGATAGGCTTGAAGGCGTTCTATACGGCTACTGGTATTTTACGCCGGACTGGTTGGCGGATGAAGAGTATTACATTCAAATTTTAGTTGAAAAAGTTGACTTGAAAATGCTATTCGCGCAGGTTTGCAAGGATTATCACATACCGATTGCCAACGCTAAAGGTTGGCAGTCAATTCTTCAACGGGCGGAGTATGCCCGGCGGTTTCGCCTTGCTGAGCGGCGCGGGTTGAAGTGCGTTTTGCTTTATGTCGGAGACCACGACCCGGACGGATTGCGAATTTCAACCGTAATGCGGGAAAACCTCGAACAAGTCAAAGACGTGGTTTGGGCGGACGGCGTGAAGGGTTATGATCCGGCGAACTTGATTATTGAACGCGTTGCTTTGAACTACGATTTTATTCAGCAACAAAATTACACTTGGATTGATAATCTGATAACAGGTTCTGGCAGAAACCTTGCCGACCCGAAACATATAAATTATAGATTGCCGTATGTTCAAGACTACTTACAACAAATTGGTGAACGGAAATGCGAGTCGAACGTGATGATTACTACTCCGGCTATTGCCCGGCAATTACTCTGCACAGCTATCGAAAAGTATCTAGGTGTTAGATGCGGTTACTCGTTTTGAAGCGAAACGGCAAGCAATCCGAGACGAGTATCAAGACGAACTGGAGCAACTCGGCATAGTTGAAATTGATGACTTGGAACGGGCAATCGAGCAACTTGATACAGAAGACTAAAATAATGACACTCATAGAAAAAACAAACGGTGAACAAACGGCAACGGGCAAATTCGCGCCGAAAAATAAATTAGGCAATCGTTTCAAAAAAGGCGAAAGCGGCAACCAAAAAGGCAGACCAAAATTAACAAAATTAACTGAAGCCTTGCGCCAACAATTATCCGAAGAAATGCCGGGTGCTTCCGAACGAACTGTTGCCGAAGCCGTTGCCCGCGCACTAATTCGTGAAGCATTGACCGGCGACGTGCCGGCGATTCGTGAGTGTTTTGACCGCTCCGAAGGTAAAGCTCCTATGACGCTTGATGTCGGTAACAAGGACGGCGAACCGATGTTAATTACTTTCAGTTTTAATAATTCTAATACGAGGTTAATAACCGATGGAGAATAATAACCAAACAAAACAAATTCATTATCAAAGACCGCAGCTTGCACACTATCAAATTGACGCGATTTTTACCGAGGCGCGTTATGGAATAATCGAAGCAAGCACGAAAGCCGGAAAAACCGCCGCTTGTCTTGTTTGGATTATCGAAGCGGCTCTGCAAGGCAAAAGCGACCAAGATTTTTGGTGGGTAGCTCCGGTTTATGGACAAGCCCGCATCGCTTTCCGCCGATTAAAAGCCGGATTGCCGCGTGAATCTTACACGGCGAATGAATCCGATTTGACCCTAACGCTGATAAACGGCGCAAGAATCGTCTGCAAGTCTGCTGAAAAGCCCGACAATCTTTTTGGTGAAGATGTCTATGCAGCCGTCTTTGATGAAGCAACACGCGCCCGTGAAGAGGCTTGGCACGCGCTCCGCTCAACACTGACGGCAACACGCGGAAAAGTGCGGATTATCGGCAATGTGAAGGGAAGAAAGAACTGGGCTTACCGTCTTGCGCGGAAAGCGGAAAGCGGCGAACCCGGTATGAGTTACGCAAAAATTACGGCTTACGATGCCATTGACGCGGGCATTTTGTCCGAAGATGAAATCGAAGATGCCCGCCATCAATTGCCCGACAATGTTTTTCGTGAATTGTATCTAGCCGAACCTTCTGATGATGAAGGAAATCCTTTTGGAATGATTGCCATTCGTGATTGTGTCCAACCCTTATCAACCGACGGACCTGTTGTGTTTGGTGTTGACCTTGCAAAATCTGTGGACTGGACGGTTATTGTCGGTTTGGATAAAAACAAACGAGTCTGCGTGTTTGAGCGTTTCCAAAAGTCTTGGAATGACACCATCGAAACCGTTCGCCGGGTATGCGGCACTACCAAAACATTGGTTGATTCAACAGGCGTTGGCGATGCCGTGCTTGAATCTTTGCAAAAGGACGGACGCTCGAATTTTGAAGGCTTCAAATTTACTGCTCCGTCAAAACAGCAACTAATGGAAGGTTTAGCCGTTGCGATTCAAAAGCACGAAATCGGCTTTCCTGATGGCGTTATTCCAAACGAATTAGAAATGTTTGAATATGAATACACGCGGACCGGCGTTAGATACTCCGCTCCAAGTGGTGTGCACGATGACGCGGTTTGTGCATTGGCAATGGCTGTGAGTATTGCCGCTCAACCCGTTTTTTCGGTAACCGCAGCCGAAAGAGATCTTTTTCAATCAATGTCCTTAAACCGATATTAAAAATCAACTAAAAAATGGAGATTAAAATTATGACAGACACACAAAATACAGACCTTTTCGATTCGATTCGCGCCGATGCCATCAAAAAGCGGCAGGCTCGACTTGAGCAACAACAAAAAACAGACGAGTTTTTTGCCAAAATTAAAAACGAAGTCAACCCGCTTGAACAAATCAACAAAAAATTACAGGGAGAAAAAAAATAATGAAAAAAGCAATTGAAATTAAATCCGAAATTGATAAAACGGATTCAAGAATCACGGAACTAGAAACACAGCTAACCGAGCAAACCGCGAGCTTTGAAGGCGTTCAGCAAGCCTTTATCGCGGGTAAAGCTGCTCTGGACGAGCTTCACGCCGAACAAAGCAAACTAACGCTTATCTCGCAGGCAATCGAAGCGTTAAAGACAACTTACCAAAAGCTGAAATCCGCGTTTGAACGTCAATCAATCGATGAGCGGCGCGGCGAACTTCTCCGGCAAATGGCGTTTGCGGCAAATGCAGTTGAACCGCTTGTTGATGACTACCGACGCGCCCGAAGTGAATTTGGTTTAATTGCCGCTCAACACGCCGAAATTTTAGTGGCGAAAGCTGAAAAATACCGAGCAAAACAAATCGAATTTCAATCAATCGTCAGAGAATTGCAGCTGACAAGTGAAGAGATTCTAGAACTTGGGATTGAACAAAAGACGCTGACAATGGCAGCGACAGGTTTTATAAATCATCCACCGATTGAATACGGCGAGGCGGTTGCCCTTGCCGAAAACTTGTTGCTTGCGAAACTCCATAAAGAAGCGGCGCAACGGCGGATAGCGTCGGCAGAGGCGCGGCAAAAGGCTGCCGTCGGCGTAAATTTGCAATCTTGAGTTATTTGCTCAACCGCTTCACAGTGGATGAACTTTGCCGACAAAGGTGGAATGTTCGCGGACGGCGAACATTTATCTTATTCTCAAACAAGAGAAGCAATGAGAGAACAAGCCGCTCCGTAAAAGATGAAAACGCTGCGGCGGCAGCGTTTTCATCTTTAGCGGACACGTAGAGCCGTTTTTATTGACGAAGCCTTGTGTTGGTATGCCTTAAAATAAAAAAGAAGCCGCAAGTTTTGACGCCTGCGGCTTTTGTGTTGTTTCTTATATTTCCTAATCTTCAGAAATTTTTGCTTTTTCGTAACGTTCAAAATCCATTTCTGCACTCTCGAACGCTTCAAGCAAACCGTCTCCGATATTGCCGACAAAATTGATATATTCGCCAATTTCCGCAGGATTAAAATCGTATTCTGCTGTATTTAGCAACCTGCTTAAAAATCGAATCAGTTGGAAGTTCAAGCTAGCATTGACGCGCAATATTTCCAGCGTAACTTCCTTGTAATCGGTCATAGTTCGCCTTCCGGGCAAATATGACCTGTAGGGTATCTGTATTTGAAGAATTACGTTGCTTCCCGATTCTAATTCAGGCTCGAAAATTTCAATCCGACCTAAATTTATTGTATTTGCTTCTTTTGTTGTTTTAGTTTTCATTTTGCACACTCCATTTTTTTGAGACCGCCTAAAATCCATTCCGGCGAATCCGCGTCAACATCGTTTTCAACAAGTCCATCCGCCATCACGTTATACAGCTTTGTCGGCATTTTCGGATGCTTCATAACCCGTGATAAAAGGTCGGCTAAATCTTCCGTATCCTGGTCTAATCTGTCATCGTAAAATGAGCGAAAAGCGTCGGTATTGTATTGAATAATCGCGTGTATCGAGTGAATAACTCCGCGACCGTATTCAAAATTTAAGTTTTCAATAATATTCGGCAGCGCGGCGCGAACAAGACTGAAATCGGATAAAGGCAAACCCGCTTCGTTTGCCACTTCAAAAATAATTGTTTTCAGACATTCTTTTACATCGTCGGAAACATTCTCACTTGCAAAAGCCATTTCAACTTGCTGGCTGATTTGCTCCAAAGTCCGTCTTTGGTTTCGTTCTACTGTTTTTGCTGTTTTTGTAGCATTTGTTTTCATTGTGGTATTCTCCGTAAAGTCATTTTAATCATTTCCGATTAAAATAAATGAAAGGCTTCTCGGTAGCTGTAACTACCAAGAAGCCTTTTGTTATTAGTCATTGCATACCGGGCAAAAATGCTCGTTGCGTCCTAGCCACCAGCCTTCACGCTTCAAAGTCTCCGCGCGGTCTGTTTCACGCGCTCCGCAAATATCGCAAAAGCCGTTTGTTGTCGTTGTTTCGTTTGTGTTTGTCGTTTCGTTAGTCATTTTCTTTCACTCCAAAATTTAGATTTGATTGAATGTTTCAATCTAGTAACTATTCTACGAAGTTTCGTAGTTTAATGCAAGTTAAAACTGCGAGCATTTGAAGTTTTTTGAAAAATAGTTTATATTATTTTTAGTATGAATTTGTTAACGATTAAAGAAGCTGCGGAAAAATTAGGCGTGTCGGCTCGGCGCGTAAATCAGTTAGTTGACGAAAAAAAGATAATCGCTCAAAAAATAGGCAGTCAATATGTCATAAGGGAAGTTGATTTGTCGAAAGTAAAGATTTACGGCAAACCCGGCAGACCAAAGAAAGTAGTTATTGAGAAATAATTTTGAGTAAAGAAAAACGGCTTGAGCGTGTATTCTCAAACCGCCTATATCCAGTTCTTTGAAAACTAAATAACCTAATGCAAAAACAGTCTAGCAAAACTACACCGTTTTTTCAAATTTAGACTGTTTTTGCATCCTATTTGTATCTTTATCATATTTGGAACAGGTTAAAGTATTGTAGTGAATATGCTTACTTGTTTTCCACTCTTTCGCGCCAAGAAAGAAATGAGCAACAACCAACCATAACCAAACTGATATTAAATCTTATTTAACTCGCCTTTTAACGCCTTTATAATTAAATTCTATTTCGTTTTAATTATCAATAGTTATAATTGCTTTGTATCTTTCTGTATCTTTGTTGTATCCTTTAGTTCATAGGAGATACAAATGATAAAAGTATTTTTGAGAGAGAAGAAACTAAAGCACGGCAAGCGCGGTTTATACCTTGACTACTACCCGCCGATAAAGCATCCCGAAACACAAAAGCAGACCCGGCGCGAACATCTTAGGCTTTATATTCACGAACGCCCGAAAACCGAAACAGAGAGAGAGCATAACAAAGAAACAAAAATGCTCGGTGAAAATATCAAATCGAAACGTCAGTTAGAACTACAAGCCGGAATTTACGGCTTCATTACGGCACAAAACAAACAGGCGAATTTTCTTGAATTCTTTCGGCAAATTGTCGAAACCAAAAGCCGGACTTCAACCGCTAATCATTATGTTTGGAAAGCCGCCTTTTATCAGTTTGAAAACTTTACAAAAAAAAGCTGCCGGTTCAGCGATGTTACGGAAAAACTCTGCGCCGAATATAAAGATTATTTGCTCGATAAATTCGCTATAAATTCAGCTGCGTCTTATTTCTTCAAATTAAGGTCGGCGGTAGAAAAGGCGGCTCAACAAAATCTTTTTGCCGCGAATCCGGCGAAAAACATCCGTCTCGGACTCGAAGAAACTCATAAAGAATTTCTTACTCTTGAAGAATTACAAAAACTTGCCGATACGCCTTTTAAGTATGAAGAATTGCGCCGTGCATCACTTTTTTCCGCTTTAACGGGTCTGAGGTTCTCGGATATAACAAAACTGACTTGGCAGGAAGTTCAGCATAGCGCAAGTCAAGGTTTTTATATTCGTTTCAAGCAGCAAAAAACTAAAAATTTAGAAACCTTGCCTATTTCCGAAAATGCTTTTAAGTTGCTCGGCGGGCGCGGCAAAACGGATGAAAAAGTTTTCAAATCCTTAAAGAAATCGCAATGTATGTATCTACCAATCTGGGCGGTGAAAGCCGGAATTGACAAGTGCATTACATTTCATTCATTCCGGCACACTTTCGCCACGCTTCAATTAACACTTGGCACAGACATCTTTACAGTTAGTAAAATGCTCGGTCATCGGGACCTCAAAACGACACAGATTTACGTTAAGATTATTGACGCGAAAAAACGAGAAGCGGCGAATAAAATTACCTTGAAATGAAAAATAAAGTTATGAGCAAATTTGATGAAATTTTGCAAGAGTCAAAAGAAGTTCTGTGTAAAAATAATCTGCGTAGAGATGCACAAATAGAATTTCTTATTAGAGCGAAGGCTTCGCTTATAAAAGAATTACGGAAAATAGGGCAATCGTTTGAAGAAGCTAAAGATAACCCTGATGTTCAATTGTGTGAACTTAAAATTGAAAAAATAAAAGATGACGAAAGAAGGTCCGCTAAAAACTTAGAGGCTTTTAGGAGCAAATCTCAATTTTCGCCGCCACCTAACCCTCGTTACGTTGGCGGAGAAGTATTCTACGCAATTGGTTCAATTCCTAAGCCATTACAAAATACTGAAGAAATGAATGCTGATAAAAAACAAACTTCTTCAACTCGGCAAATGGTAATATTTTTATTGAGTTTGATGTATGGAACTTCTGAAGTGCCTACAGAAGTAAATAAAACCGAGTTAGCAAATTTTATTGAGTCCTTAAAAAAAATGGACAGCACAAATATTTATAAATATGTTTGTAATCCCATCAGCGCAAAACCTGAATCAATAAAGGAAAGAAATTCAAGAGTTAACGATATTAAATCTGTTATAAGTATCTTCCAATCCTTAAAAATAAATCGTGGTCGTTGGAAAGATATTCAAGAAAAAATAAAGATGCTTGAAGATGAGATTCGCAGTATAGACGGCTTTAAGCAGGAAGATAACGAAGAAAAACGAAATAATCAGTAATTATTTTTATCCCAACCCTACCATAAGGTAACCTTAATCTACAAACTATTTGTAAAAATCATCTTGTAAAACATTTTGCGAGGTGAAAAATGCAATTAACAATTCCGACTACCGACGAAATCAGAACAGCCGTTCGCGCCGAGCTTACGGATTTCTTTTTATCATTCCAATTTCAACTACAACCCGAACTCGACGACATCGGCAAGGGTGCGGAGTTCGCCAGCCGGATAACCGGCAAGGCAGTGCCGACGATTTACGACCTTGTTCACAAGCGGCTCATACCACATTCCAAGCAAGGTAAAGATTTATATTTCTCCCGCACAGAGCTTCTCGACTGGCTCAAAAGCGGCAAGCGCAAAACTCAATCAGAGATCGCTGCCGACGCTCAAAACTTCTCTTCCAATAATTCCAAAAATAAAACAAACGTAGCGACGCGATAAACTGCGCGGAGTGAATTACCTGTTTAAAGACAAGCTAAATATAAGAACAAAATAAAAATGTTAAAAATTGAAAAAGCCGAAGCTCTGGAAAGCAACGGCTCAAAAATTAACTTAGCAAGCGAACCAATCTATGAAATCAATTCAGGAGAACCAATTAACCTATGAACAATCATACATCAAACCAAAATAAATTACAACACAATTCACGCCGCGATTTACTGGAACGGACAAAACTTTCACGACTTATGCCGAACTTTGTCAACACGCCGTCAAAAGCCGCCGTTGTTGTTGCCGTTTGCGCCGGATGCAATGCGCGACTCGATGTTGACGATCCGATTCAGAAAAGATTTGGCGGCTGTCGAAACTGTGTCGGAATTTTCGGCAGAATTTTAGTAGCCAGTGAAGAGGCGGAAAAACGCCAACGACGCGCGATTCTCGAAAAAATGGCGGGAGGTTTAATATGAACCAACAACCATTGACCGAAGTAGATTATCAGTATTTTGCCGAAAATTTCTGTTCGCGCGAATTCGTGGATTTATTCGGCATTTTCCGCGCCGATGACGAACAGGCGGCGCAAATGCTCGGACGCAAGCGAAACGCCTACACGCCGTGGAAATCGGTTGTTTTCCCGCATTACGACACAAACGGGAATGTAGTTGAATACTGCTGCAAACCTGATAAACCCGAAACGGAAAAACAGCCGGACGGAACGGAAAGAGCTAAATATAAGTATCTCTTTCCGCCCGGACGCGGCGGCATTCTGTATTTTTCGCCGAACACCGACAAAGAACTATTCAAAGATATTTCAAAGCCCTTGGTTATTACCGAGGGCAAAAAACAATTGATCGTGGGAACGAGAATTGCTACGAATGACAATCCGAACGCGGACAACTGGCATTTTTTACCGATTGCAATCAATGGCGTGTGGGGTTGGCGAAGTAAGGCGACCGGCGGCGTGATTCAGCAATTTGATGAAATAGCCTTTCAGTTTCGCCACGTTTATATCGTCTTCGATTCGGACGTTTCAACCAATTGGAAAGTTCGCCACGCGTTGCAACAGTTGGCTATGGAACTCCAAAGACGCGGCGCGATTGTTCATTTGGTCAATTTGCCGGAAGTTTCCGACAAGTCGAAAAACGGCATTGATGATTTACTCGCAAAAGTTGAAACCGAAAGCGGCGGCGCGGCGGCAATCGAAGAAGGTTTGAAACTTATCTTGAAAGATTCACAGCTTTTTAACGGCGAAATGCTGGCTACCATTAGCACTGGCAATATAACGCTCGGCGCGGCGGCGGCAGACCGCGGCAAATGCCGACTGACAGCGAAGAGATCGGACGGCAGCGCGGCGGCGATGGATGTCTTTAACCCGGCGGATGCGGCGCGGCGCGATAAATTTATCAAACAAATAAATGATGTCGTTCATTTATCCAATGATGAAAAGAAAGAGATTGCCGCCGAACTGATAAATTTGGCGGACGCGGCGGACGCGATCTTCACAGTCGGACCGGAAGAGAAAACGAAAAAAGGACAAACGGAAGCTGTCGAAACGACGTTCAAGGTTTTAACCGACGGGCGCATCGTCGAACAGATTCGCGGCGGTTTTGCCGTCTATAACCCGGAAACAAAAGAACACGAAATTACCGATTCAGTCGAAGACGCGGACGGCATAACCTACACGCCGAATCCTGACAGCCTTTTCAGCGACGAAGGCGGCTTGCACATTGCCGACGCATTGACCGAATACGGCACGGAAAAACAGTTGATAACCGAGATTGAGAATTATCTTTTGAAATATCTCGATTTACAGCCGCTTTTTTTGAAGATCACGGCTCTTTATATTCTGTTCACTTACATTTTTGATAAGTTTTTAGAACTCTCTTACATCAATGCCACCGGCGATACCGGAAGCGGAAAGAGTCGTTTCGGTTTGGCAATGGCTTTGGCATCACGGCGCGGACTGGCATTGATTACACCAAGCGCGGCAAGTGTTTTCAGGATAGTTGATAAATTCAAACCGACTCTTTTTTTAGACGAATTCAACAGCGCGGACTCCGACGACGCAGCGGCGATAATTCAGATACTAAACGCCGGTTTTCAGCGGACGGGAAAAATACCGAGAATGCTTGGCGGCACGGACGGCACTTTCAAAAGTGAGTTGTTCGATCCGTTTTGCCCGAAAATTATCGGATCGCTGAAAAAGTCGAACTCCAACGCCTTTAATTCGCGCTGCATTGAAGTCGAAATGGAGCGAACGACGCGAAACGATATTCCGCTGTCGTTATCGTTCCGAATGCTTAAAGACGCGGCGGAATTGCGAAACAAATTAACGCTCTACCGATTGCGAAACTTCAACAACGATTATGAAGCGCGGCGCGACATTGCCGAAGCGCGACTTAAAACAACCGGCATCAGCAGCCGCGCGATACAGGTCAATTGCCCGCTGTTCGCATTGATTGACAGCGAAGAGATCAAAACGGAATTCATTAAACTTCTGCAAGGGCGTGATGCCGTTCTAGCCGAAGAAAAAGCGTTATCGCTCGACGGCGAAATTGTCGATAAAATCCACACCTTACTTTTTGAAACCGACGAAAGAGAAACGGTTCTCAACCCGAAAAACTTTACCGAACTTCCCGCACAAGACGAAGTTTGCGAACAATTGACGGTTGAGCGGCTGCTCGGAATGATGAACGCCGACCGACCGAAAGAAATCGCTCCGCAAAGTTTCGGCAAGATGGTCTTCGGGCTTGGTTTGAAGACAAAAAAAATCGTCAAAAGAAGCTCCGAACATCGAACGAAAAAAGCGATTGTTTTCGATGCCGAAAGACTTGGTTATTTGTTTCAAATACACAGCCTTCCCGTTTCCGCCGATTTTAATGTTACCAATGTTACCAAAAACGATAACTCTAATGATTGTAAAGGCTTAGAAGTGGTAACAAGTAACGGAACGGGCAATGATAGCGGTTCTATATGTTACCAGTCTAAGTTAAGTAATATAAGCACTTACGAAAACGGTAACATTGGTAACATTAAAAATGCCGAAACAGAGGCAAAAGAAATAAAAGTATTAGTTGACGAGGTGATGTGATGAACCAAAAGACGCAAAAAAAGGAACGACACAACCAGCTTCAGGAATACGGCGAATGGTTACTAAGCGAACTCAAAAAACAAGACATTGAGTTGTCCATCACCGACGGAAATGGTTTGCACATCAAAGGCGAAATCACGCCCGCGCAAAAAGAACACATCCGAATATGGAAACGACAGCTTATCGAAGCACTAAGCCCAAAATGCTCAAACTGCACTTTGCCGATGCAGATTATTGACGACGGCACACTTTGGTTTTGCGGGCTTGGTTGCGAAAGCCGAAAAAGGCATACCGTAGGCAGGCTCAACAAATAAAAACGCCTCTGTGAGGCAAGGAAAATAAGAATATGCTTGATTTTAACAAAAAGATGTATCTCAAAGACCGATTGGAATTTGTCGAAGTTTTAAAGGATTTGCAAAGTCGAATTGACTTTACAGTGTCGGCGCGTGGCTGGTGCTATCTGATGGAACAAGAAGGATACGTTAATAAATCGCAGTTCGATAAAGTTGAAAACGCGATTAATACGTGCCGCAAGGAAGGCATACTTCCGGTTGAATTTGTCGCAGAAGAGGACGCACGGGCGTTTGCTGGAGTCGAAACGCCAAGCAACGAAACAATGAAAGAATTGC
>MWWH01000491.1_pt1 | contig 11465 bp, 18 predicted proteins | sample 1047231 | NCBI WGS metagenome assembly MWWH01 (sample SAMN06349967, study PRJNA376086) | soil metagenome | isolation source: MG3-2 sample Antarctic (ecotone) soil | place: Antarctica | collected 2015-01-13 | reverse complement strand
ATCGAAGAGTTTGAGTTCTTGCAGCTTGGCGCCGATGACGTCGAGTAATGCGTGGGGTGAACAGTGCTTGGTGTTAGATGTTGATTCTTCGCTCATGATGCTCCTCCTGTAAGGTGTCGGTCGGCAACATAACAGGAGGAGTAGTCACGATGGTAAGCTGCGCTTCACCGTTTCACACGGTTAGAAGAAATCAACCGTAAGGCAGAAGACTGCCGGTGGCTCGATCAAACAGGGCGGCAGCTCAAACTACTCTGCGCCCTTTTTACGCCTTTTCTTGATGGCGGCACCGACTCCTGCCAGTCCTGTGCTAAGCAGCAGCATTGTTGCAGGCTCAGGGACCGTGGTGATGGTTCCGGTAAGATTAGTAGTGGAAGAGGCCGGACGATCAGTAAAGATGGTGAGTGTGCCGATCCCTAAAATATTCCCGGTCGCGCCCGCGAATAAACCTGTCCCGCCGGTGATGACGTAGTTTTCCGTGAGGTCCAACACACTGGTTACGGTTGGATCGAAGACGCCTGCCGTGCCACCCGTGAAGGTGCCGCTGAGCGTGTCGCCGCCCGCAAACTCCCACGTGAAAAACCCATCGGTGAGCGGGCCGACAGGCAAAGGCGTAATACAAACGCTCATCGTCGGTGTGAAGGCCCCGAAGTTGGAAGTGCCGGTGGAAGTCCCAACGCTCGGATTGATGTCCAGGGTCAGCGCGGGCGCACACCTCCCGACCGGACTAATAGATTGCCCTACATTTAAACGAGCACCTGTGAAGGTCAGCGTGTCAGCCTTCGCCATCGTTGCTGAACCGATACATAGAACGGCGAAAGTTAGAGAGGCGAGGACAAGTTTACTGAGATGGGGCATGTGTTTCTCCTTTTTGTGAGACGGCAGAGCGTCTGCGCGAGCGCGCCTGAAAGTAGTGGAAGAAGGAGGTTGGTCGGAAGAGAGAGGTGCTAGCAGACTCTAGAAGGCCAGCCTAGAACTTGTCTTGAGGTGCGCGACTATATGGTAGGTGCAGACGGTCAGTCAATGATTATGCAACGTCAGGAGAAGGTTAACTGTACTGAAGGTAGACAACGCTCAGCTAATTCGGGCGAAATTTGGGTAAGTTTCAATGCCTGTCAGAAACTTGGCATCAAGCCGACGTACCGCAAGTGGAATGGCAAGGGATCGCTTGTTTCGTTTGTCGTGTCGCTGAACCTTCACAGAACGACACTTGAATGAAAGTCAACGCGCGATGGTTGCCGACAAGTTGACAACGTTAAAGCACGGTCAGCGACCAGATGCATCAATTGATGCATCTGTTACCCAACCCGAAGCAGCAGAGATGCTAAATGTCTCTCGCCCTTCCGTGCAACGTGCGCGAAAGGTAAGAGAAAGTGGCGACAAGAAGCTAATCGCCGATGTGGTATCTGGCAAGGTAACGGTATCCGCCGCCGCTCAGTACGTCGCCGCCGTTACTCGGTATCCAGAACTAAAAAACATTTCACGTGAAAAAGTTGTCCTCAAGATTGCCCTGTGCTGAAGCGGGTATGTTGCCGGTTGCACTGAGGGCGGAAACGAGCGTACAGGGGCGGTGTGCAAGCGTGGCGGGCATCCCACCACACAGGAAAGGCGGGCCAGAAGTTCGCATCCCCTTTACTCATCCCCCGAAAAGTAAAGAGAAACCTTCCTGCCCGCCTTTTCTGCTATTGCTACCGGCAGCATACTCCTAAAAGCGTTATGCATTCCACCAAAGCCAAAGAGGCCAGCCCGAAAGCCAGCCTCTTAGCTTTTTATAGATCGATCTATAAAATCACCCGCGCTTACTTCTTCGCGTCTCGCCAGCGAAGTTTCCCCAACAGCTTTCGCGTGTCATCGTCGGCGCGCTCGGACTCCCGACTCTTTTGCTGTGGTATCTTTCTTCTGCATAGCATTTACCTTTCTTTGAAGGGTGGATGTTAGAGGGCTTACCTATCATTGGCGTGACAGGTAAGCCCTTTTTGTTTAGTGGCCGCGCCTTGCTGCCACATGAACGTGTAAAGCGAGTGCTGCTGCTGAGTGCTTACACGGCACTCGCGACGGGCAGTTGCAGTCCACAATCTTCTCGCCGCCTGCGCGGTAGCACAGCACCGTGTAGACGTTCCCGGTGCTGCCTGTCACTTGGTACTCACCGAACTCAACCATCTTAACTTTCGGGTGCAGCGCCTTCGCGTTCGTGATGGCGTTCTGTATCTGCGCTTTGTTCCTCAGGATGAACATTTTGCTTTGCCTCTCTTCGTTTGAATTACTGCCGACGGATAGAATAATAAGCCATGCCTTAGAATAAGTCAATAGAAAAATAAGCTATGCCTTAGAATTTTCTTGATTTATTTTGAGGCTCGCCTTACAATTCACAGAATGAAGAGGCTAACCACATCCGAAGTGGCCGAACGCTTAGGCGTCGCACAAGTCACTGTTAACGTCTGGTGTCTGCAAGGTAAGTTCCCGCAAGCAACACGAGAGGACACGACGCGCGGGCCGGTATGGACTATTCCCGAATCTGATTTAACAAACTTTGTGAGGCCGACAGCAGGGCGACCACCTAAGCCCAAGCCCGAACAATCAAGCGGTAAGAAAAAGGGGAAGAAGTGAGCACGAACGCTGTATTGAACAGAGAGGTATTTAGAACAAGCCGCGAGCTTGAATACTTCACGGAAAAGGAATTGACTCTACAGACTGGTCATAAGCCCGACCGGTGGCTTGAGGTCGTGGTTAAAGAGCTTGTGGACAACAGCCTTGACGCCTGTGAGTCGGCGGGCATTCTGCCGGATATAACAATTACCATTGAGCCTGATTCAATCACGGTGGCAGACAACGGTGCTGGTATCCCCGCCGATGTGGTCAAGTCGGTGCTGGATTTCAATATCCGCGGCAGCAGCAAAGACGCCTATATCAGTCCGACCAGAGGCGCGCAGGGGAACGCTCTCAAAACTCTAATCGCCATCCCCTACGTGCTCAATAGCGGTCAGTCCGGAAAGGTTCAGATAACCGGCCGCGGGCAGCAACACACAATAAACGTCTCTGTCGACCGGATTGCGCAGCGTCCTGTGGTTGACTGCCAATCTACGACCAGCTTTGTAAAAAACGGGTCATCTTTCACGGTCTGGTGGCCTGATTCAGCAAGCCCACAAGACGATTCCCATCTTGCTCGTTTTTTACAATTGCTTGATTGCTATTCGCTCTTTAATCCTCACGCGAACTTCACTTTCAAGTGTGGTGGTGTGGAAGAAATAAGGACAAGGTCGGTTGACAGTTGTGGCAAATGGCTGACTTCTGAACCGACCAGCCCGCATTGGTACACGGTGGAACAACTTCGCGCTTTGGTTGCCGCTTACATTACTTCGGAGCAGCACGGCGCGACAGCCCGCACGGTGCGCGAGTTTGTTTCTGAGTTTCGCGGGCTGTCCGGAACAGCTAAGCAAAAAGCAATCTTGGCGCGTGTCGGGCAAGCCGGGGTGCACCTTCACGATCTGGTTAAGGATGGCGACATTGACGGCACGATAATTAAAAGCCTGCTGGTAGAGATGAAAGCAGAGTCGAAGCCTGTCAAGCCTGCGCTGTTGGGCGTGATTGGTGAAAGGCACCTCCGCGGCTGGTTTGAGGCACAGGGGGTCGAGCTACAGACGTTTGAATATAAGCGATTCGTCGGTGAGGACGACAATACCGGGCGCCCGTTCGTGGCGGAGATGGCCTTTGCTGCTCGTGATGACGACGGAGAAGGGTTGCGGCTGATTACCGGGATTAATTGGTCACCTACTCTTATTGATCCGTTCCGGCAGTTTCGAGGTTATGGGTTAGGTCTTAATGGGCTGCTCAACAGTCTGTTGGTAAAGAATGGACACGACGTAACGTTCGTTCTCCACTTGGCCTGTCCGCATCTTAATTACACTGACCGGGGTAAATCTTCGTTGGAGGGCTTTTAGTTTTGAATCTTAACGACGTAATTGTAAAAGGCGTGACCGATGTCACGAAGAAGTGGACGAAGTATCAAAAGCAACTTGAGCGTAACGCCCGCGCTCGTGAAAACTATTTTCGTTCTAGCTTTAGAGAAGAGTCATTAAGAAGCGTGGCCTTCGATGTGATGAAAGAAGCGTACATGAAGGCGAGTGCTAACGGCTCTCTCCCTGCGGCGGCTCGGCAGATTATGTATCAGGCCCGCCCGCTGATTATGGCGCGGATTGATAAGCCGCTTGATGACCAGTATTTCACTCAAACATTGCTGCCGGATTATTTGGAAGAGCACCGTCAATCAACTGCGGATTGGGATGTAGTCTTTGATGCACGTGGCCGCTTGTTCGAGCCGCACACAAGGCGAGAGGTCCAACTCGGTACAATCGCCGTTCGCAACTACCTCTCTGATTCTCAGAGTGACGGCGACGAAGACGGCGGGCTTGATACTCCCGAACTGTCAGCCAAGTGGTCAACGGTCGGCCCTCAGCATCGCTTTAGTAATGTTCTCTTCATCGAGAAAGAAGGATTCGCGCCGCTACTACAACGCGCGCAGATTGCCGAACGCTACGACCTCGCCATTATGAGTACAAAAGGCGTCTCAACAACAGCAGCGCGAACCCTCATTGAAAAGCTTGGCGGCGTTTGTTTTCTAGTCCTTCATGATTTCGATAAGTATGGCTTTAGTATTCTTAGCACTCTCAAGCGAAACACTCGCCGCTACACCTTCAAGTCTCGCCCTGATGTGGTGGACTTGGGTTTGCGCTTGACTGATGTACAAAGCGAAGACTTACCAACGGAGCCAATGTCTTATAAACGAGAGCGCGACCCGCGTGGCAATCTGCGAATGAATGGCGCAACAAAGGAAGAAATCGAGTTTCTTGTTCCTGACCATCAGCGCGGAGTTGGGCAACGTGTCGAACTAAATGCCTTCGCCAGTGACCATTTGATTCGTTGGCTAGAGCGAAAGCTTGACGAGCGAGGCGTTAAGAAGCTTGTTCCTGATGCCGCCGTCTTGGAGGAAGCATACCGCCGGATGGCTTACGTCCACACCATCAACTCAAAGATTAAGCAGGCTGCGACTGAGGCTGAGAAGGCAGCAAAGTCCGTAAAGATTCCTAAGGCCCTATGTGCGAAGGTTTCACGCCTCCTGAAAGAGCGCCCCGGTTTGTCGTGGGATGCCGCGCTTGCGAACATCGCCGCCGAACACAACAAAGCCGCGTAGTGAAAAGAGGCTTTCGAGTGGATAGATGCCAGCGCAAAGTTCGGGGACAAAAGTTCAATTATGGAACTTATGCGGCGAGGCTTTCGAGCGAACAAGTATCAGCACCCGAATAAGCAAGGGCCTCAAAACTTGGTAAAACTTGGTATGCGGCGAGGCTTTCTAGTGAACAAGTATCAGCAACGGTTGAGTGGCGTTTGAAAACTGAAAAACTGAAAGATTAATCAATGTGCGGCGAGGCGTTCGAGTGGGCCGTACTCTCAGAGACTAAGGAGAAAACACCGATGGTAAATCCAGTCAAAACCAAAGCGAAACTTGAAAAGGTCAAAGCCCAGGCAGAGGCCGAGGTCGAAGCGGCGAAGGCGAAGACTGAGGCGAAGATTGCCAAAGCCAAAGCCAAGCTCCAAGCCGCCGAGGCGCAGGCCGCCGCCGCCGTCGAGATGGCGGAAATTAAAGCCGACGCAGACTTGGCGAAGGTCGCGCCCGCCGGGCGGATCGCCAAGAAAAGGGGCGGCAAGAAGTGACCCGCGCGCAAGCACCTACCCTTCCAACCGGGCTTTGAGATGTCTTTCAAGACAGGTGCCCGCAAAGCCGGTTGTAACGTGCTTACGGCGTGTGGGTTGAACAGGGCGCGATGCGAAGAGGCTTTCGAGTGGGCCGACAAGTTCATCGGCTCCTGCGCTGTCGTCACAACGGTGGTTGTCAAATGCGAAGAGGCTTTCGAGTGGGCCGACAAGTTCATCGTATGCACACCGAGTTCGCGCCGCACTCCTGCGAATGCGAAGAGGCGTTCGAGTGGGCCGACAAGTTCATCATGCGCCACGGACAAACGCACCACAGGGGAAGCAAACGCAGGCAATCGCGGTTCTACAAGCAAGAAGGGGCGGGAAGAAGTGACCGAACGCAAGGAGTTACAAGATAAGGTACTGACGTGCGCTGACTGTGGCAAAGAGTTCACGTGGGAGGCCACCGAGCAACACTTCTCCCGCGCAAAGGGCTTCATGAGCGAGCCGAGTCATTGTCGAGAATGCCGACAGGCCATCCATCTACGCCGCGCCATGCGGGCCGCAAGAAAGGGCGGGAAGAAGTGAGCGTCGGGGAAGAGGAGTTGATACCAGAGGATGAGGCAGCCAGATACTTGGATATTTCAATGGCGCGCTTAAGAGAGCTCGTCGTACAAGGGGAACTACGGATGGTGCTGGTGAAAGGGCCAAACGGGGAAGAGGCGATGTACTTAAGGAGTCAAGTGTTAAGACTCAAAGAAATACTGACCGCCGATGACAAGGAATTAGAAGTAGACGAGTGGCCTGACATAATTAGCGGGTAGGAAGAGAGGGAAGCAATGATTGAAGACAAAGCAACGGAGAAGCTAAAGAAGCGCGCACAGGATGCGGGCCTGATCGTTAACGCCAGCGCAGGCGAGAACGAAAGCACAATCGAATCACAGACAAAGACCACGCGCGAGCTTCCCGAAGGCTTCAAACAAGCCGCCGATGTAGAGATGGCAGGCGAGGAAAAAGGCGGGAAGAAGTAACAGAAGATGAGCGCGGCCTCTCCACGGGAACGACTGTTAGATGCTTTGCAGGACGGCATTCTCACGTGGGATGCCCTCAAAGCCGTGACCAAAATTAATGATGAGAGACTCGGCTTCGCTCTGGGCGAATTACTTAACCTGCGAAAGATATGGACGGCACAGAAAAACGATACAAGGGTCTACGGGATAGAGAAAAGGACAGGGTTAGTGCCTCGCTTCACTTACGCGCAACGGCGTTCGACCGACAGACAGATGGAGCAAGAAAGGCGGTAAGAGATGAGCACCAACAAAGTTAGGGAAGCTGGCAAGCGAGCCTTCCCGAAAGACACCGAGACAGCACCGCAACTCGTCCGCCCGCATCTCGTGCTCGTGCCGCCGCAAGTCTCTGACCACCCGGCCCCGAAGGTCGAGCCGTCGCCGGAAGTCAAAGAGATGCTGCGCGAGATGAACCGGAAGCGCCGAGTCGTGAAAGAAAGTGACACGCCGGATGCGGCGTGAAGAAAGGCAGCAAGAAATGAGTGCCACGTTAGACAGAATCATTGAAGAGGTGCGCGCCCTTCCATCGGATGAGCAGCGACAATTAGTCGAACAGTTGAATGCCATCGTTTCCTCCTCGCCAACCGAGGATGAAATGGAAGACGCCTTCGAGCGAGAGCTGGCGGCGGAAGGAATCATCGGCGAACCGAAGCCGCTCGATACCAATGCCGCGGAGTTCTACGCTTACAAACCGATCACGGTCACCGGAAAACCGCTTTCGGAAACCATCATCGAGGAGCGGCGGTAGGTGGCAGCTTACTTCTTCGACTCAAGCGCGCTCGTTAAGAGCTACGCGACCGAAACGGGTACGGCATGGGTGACGGTGCTGCTTGATCCGGCAACGCGCAACCGCATTTTCCTGGCGCGGATTACCGGCGCTGAAGTGATTGCTGCGCTCAGACGCAAGCAGCGCGGGCAACACATCACGGCGGCTGACTTCTCTATCGCCGGCACACAATTCCGTACCGATTTTACCGGTCGGTTTCGCATCGTCGAGGTTTCACCAGAATTGGTCACTGACGCCATGTCACTGGCGGATAGATATGCGCTACGTGGTTATGACGCTGTGCAACTTGCCGCCGCGATGATTGCCAACCGTCGCCGTGTAGCGCGCAATCTCGCGCCGCTCGTACTCATCACCGCCGACCTTGACCTGCTTGCGGCGGGAGCCGCCGAAGGACTGACGACAGACGACCCGAACAACCACTGAAAGTATGCGGAGAACTGCCGTGAAAACAATTGTTATCGCCAATCACAAAGGCGGTGTCGGTAAAACAACAACCGCTCTCAACCTTGCGGTTATCTTGGCGAGCGAAGACGCGCGCGTACTGGCGGTCGATCTCGACCCACAAGGAAATCTCTCCGATGCTCTCGGCGTTGATCTGCGGAAGCTGGAGGCGACCCGCGCGACCGCTCATCGCCTGATGCTCGACCGTGAAGGCGACTACACGCGCTACATTCATCGTGCGCGCCCTTCTCTCGATCTGATCCCGACCTGTCTTGACTACGACGCGGAGAACGCGCTGGAGAGCCAAGCCGTGTCGCGCGAACTGCTACTACGCAAACGGCTATCAAGCGCCCGCGACGGCTACGATTACTGCGTGATTGACACGCCGCCCGCTCTCAACCTCGCTACCTTGAATGCGCTCGCCATGTCGGACCTGACGATCATCCCGATTGATACGAGCAAGTATGCCCTGCTCGGCTTGACCCATCTCTTGAAACTCATCGGTTCGATCATGGATGAGCACGCGCAGGGGATGGTGATCATGGCGCTCAGTACGCTGTACGTGCCGCGCCAGAAGATTGACCAAGAGGTGCGCGGACTTGTGTTGCAAAGATTCGGCGAAATCAACGTGTTCAAGACTGCGATCCCGCGCGCGACGGGCGTCAATCAAGCCGCGATGACGGGACGCTCTATCTTCGAGACTGAGCCGCTGGCACCGTCAGCGGCGGCGTTCTACGAGTTCGCGCAAGAAGTAAAGGAGGTGCTGCTTGAGGAAGAAAACGCTACTGGAAGAAGCGTTGGCGAGCGCGAAGAAAGCGCTTGAACCGCCGCCGCAATCCGAACGAAGAGGCAAGAGTCGCGCGCTGGTTGATGAGTACGCAGAGACGCAATCTCAACCTCAGTCCCAACCATTAAGCCCTGTCACAGAGACAAGCCTTATCACTGAGACAGGGCATATCAGGGAGACAAGCCCTGTCAAATCCGGCGATGAAGGCCTGTCAGAGACAGGGCATGTCAGGGAGACAAGGCATGTCTCACCGACAGCCCTTGATGAAAATCTTGCCACTTACGCCGAAGCGCAAAGTTACAGTAAAGGGCATCTGCGCCTGAACCATGACTTCTTCGATAAGGTCGTCACACAGCTTGAACCGCACGAACAACTTCTCTTCATCCACCTACTCAGATATCGCAAAGGCACCACCGACACCACGGTAATCCTTAGCTTTCCGGCACTTGCACGCCGCACGCGCCTCAGCCAAAGTTCGCTTAACCGCGCCGCTAAATCGTTAGAAGCCAAAGGACTCATCCAGCGCGAGTCGTACACTTTCGGGCGCAATCATCAGCAGGGCACGACCTTTAGGCTTGTCACACCGACAAGCCTAGTCATAGGGACAGGGCATAGCAAGGAGACAAGCCCTGTCACAGAGACACGCATAATAGAAACACATTTAAAAGAACACACAAACACAGCGAGTGTGGGTGTGCGTTCTCGCTTCGCGCTTCAGGAGTGCCGAAAGTACGCCGAGTCGTTACGTGCTGACGGCATCACAAATCCCGGCGGGTATGCGACGAAGATTCACAGAAGCGGTGAAGCCGACGAATTGATCGCGGAGTTTATTTCCCCTGCTCCAATATCGTCGCCGGTTGATATTAGCCAATGCCCGGATTGTCACGGTACAGGTTTTTGGGAGCCGGGCGGCATCGGCAAAGGCGTTGCTAAATGTAAGCACGACCGGCTCCCAACCTGAGCACATTAAGATCGGCAATTTTCAGGGCATGTTAAATCTTTGTTAATTAAGGTTTGTACCTATTGAGAGGGGCATACGAAGAGCGTACAATTATCCACAGTTGTATTGCCTTTTAAGGGTTAGACCCGAACAACTCGTGCGTGGGTAGCACTTGCCGCATACGAAGCTGATTGACAGCTCTAGCAAAGTCACCATCTGTAGCCGAGACTCGCACCGCCAGCCGCGTTCGCATAAGACGAGAGTCAACATTGCCCGGCGACGATTGATAGAACGGCGAACGACCTAGAACTAATCAGCCCTGTGTCTCACGGACAGCACGTTAAACTCCAGCCCAATCAGGTCGGCAACATCTGACTACTCTGCGTGAGAGAACCGGCTCGTAAAAGCGAAGCGACCGACGGTCATACCTGTCACGACGCAGTTACGGAAGAACCTTGTGGGTAGGTCTCCGTGCGCTCGCTCCCTCTAATCACCCTATCATCAACCGAACTTGTTGACGCTAACGATGCTTGAGAGGCGTCGGAGAGCTTGAGTGCGTGCTAATAAGTGAGCGGGGCAAGCAAACAGCCGTAGCACAAAAGGGGGAAGGGGATGGCTTGGGAAGATCGCAACGGCAGAAGCTACTACTACCGCAAAGAGCGTGACGGCGACCGCGTGCGTTCGGTCTATGTCGGCAGTAATGAGACGGCATCATTGATCGCACAGCTTGAAGAGATGCGACGAGATGAGCAGGAAGAAGGGCGCATCCTTGCCCGGATGGATCGCGAGCGATGGCATGAGCAAGAGGCGGAACTTGACTCGCTCGGTGAAATGATGGATGCGGTAGCAACGGGCGTGCTGTTAGCCGTCGGATACCACACGCACAAACGGCAGTGGAGACTTAAACGAAATGGCTAAGAAAGCGAACGCGATAACGACAAGCGAATCTCCAGGCGAACCTTCAAACGAAAACCAAATCAGGGAGCGGTTTTTTGAGCTTGTCCACAAGACGAACAAAAACGATCCGCGCCCGGCGGACGTTGAAGAACTCCGCGAGATGCTTTCGGATCATCGTGGTCTAGCGTTATGGCGCATGGTCGGCGGCATCGCGCAAGCGGTGGAATTGACGATGCTATCGCGGGCGTCTTTTCTGACTCCCGCGCTGCGGGAATGTTGGAGCGAACGATTAAGGCAGACGCGCCTAGACTTGGGTTATAACAATGCTCCAGAAGCGGAGCAATTACTAATCGCGCACGTCGCGCTTTGCTGGCTGCGTCTGAATCTTGTGGAGCATGGCTACACTTCAAACACTAGCGGCGAGCATACTTTGACGGCTGGTATCTATTGGGAGAAGCGTTTGACGGCGGCGCAAAGGCGATATACCCGTGCGGTTGAAACACTGGCCAAGGTACAGGCGCTGACGGCGGCAACGCGGTTGATGGAATCACGCACGGAAGCGGCGAGCGCGGCGAAAAGAGTCAACAACGTGCGGACGCTGAAGGCTCTCACCGCTTGAACCGAGTCGCCGACGAGGCGTTACACTTTGGTGAGAGTGGCGGATTTCCGCCACATAAAAAAAACGTGGATCGGCGGCTCATTGACCACCATTACTTGTGGTCGGACCCGAAACGCGCTGCATTTTGAAAATGCTAACTTTTGCTAACCTCTTCGCCCGCCGTTCGCCACAACATCTTGCGCTTCGGGGTCAAAATCCGCCTCCATTTTCATTATCAAGTCCGATAACGGTCCTTATGTCCT
>MWWH01000490.1_pt1 | contig 11470 bp, 10 predicted proteins | sample 1047231 | NCBI WGS metagenome assembly MWWH01 (sample SAMN06349967, study PRJNA376086) | soil metagenome | isolation source: MG3-2 sample Antarctic (ecotone) soil | place: Antarctica | collected 2015-01-13 | reverse complement strand
CACACCCGGAAGCAAGGCTAAAACCGAGTTCCGAGCCTTCACACGGCCAAAAAAGGCATCTCCCATCAAACCAAGCAGGAAAACGCGGCCAGCAGAATTGTTTTCCACGCAGGAGAGTGAGTTATCTCCGACAGGAAGCAACCCTTTAGTCGAGCAGCTTCGTCAATTCGGCGTGTCAGATACGAAAGCCAGAAACCTTGTCGAGAGCCATAGGGAGGCCGCAGAGGCACAGATTGCGGCTTACCCTTATCGAGACACCGGAAAACTCAAAAAGAACGCCGCAGGGTGGCTGGTGGCGGCGATAGAAGGGAACTACACGTTACCCGCCCTCTATCTCGAAGAGCAGGAGAAGAAACAGCAAGCCCTCAGAGCCGGAGAGCATAAATCTGGAATTGAAAGATGCTCTCTTTGTGATGAGAATGGCTGGCGTAGAGTGAAGAGTGAGCAGTACCCAAACGGCGCGATGAAACGGTGTTCCCATAACCCCAACACTGAATCGAAGTACACTGCTGTTTAGCAGCAATATCTATTGCGATATTCTCTGTCGCAGTTTCCTAAGATGGAATCTATTTTTGAAGTGTTTTGACCAAGTTCCAGAGCCGGATGTGAATCTACTAATCCACTTGTGTATCCGCATCAGCGGAAGACCTGACTCAGAGTCCGAGTTGCTCTCTACCAGTTCACCCGAACAAAGACATCTGGGATGACGAAGGCAGGCTGGAATCCCCGCCCACTTCCGAGTTTCGCCTAAGGGCCGCGAGCCGATCCACATCCAGTCGCGGCCCCTGCTTTCTCGACGCTGTCGCTGTAGAGTCAAGCACAGGTGTTGGCATTCGCGCTTCACCCTCTTGAGGCGCATCCTGAATGGCGCCGGCGTTGGCCACAGGCGGCTGAATTATCGGCTGCTGTGAGTGCTGCGCCCGCCGCTGCTGCTTCCCTCGCTCGCGAGCGGCTTCGCGCTGTTGCTTCAGTCGAGGGCCGTGAACTACTTTGGTGCTGATGGTGGTGAATTTGGCATTTGGCGCTTTGCGCGTGATCTCCTTGACCCCCGCGTTGGCCGATTCTGTGTAACCGTTTGTGTGGCGGTGATAGAAGTAATTGAAGATGCCTTCCTCCCAATTCTTCATCACTCTGATCAGCGGATTGAACGCCCCTTGCAATTCTTTGGGCATCTCCTTCTTCCACACCTTGTGCAGTTCTAACCACTCGGCATACCTCAGGCGCGCGGTGGCGATATCAAGAGACGCCCAGATTTCGCAGTATGCCTCCTTCAACTCGTAGGTCAGGCGAAGCAACGGGTAGAGGCCGAGACACCAGTCGAGGCTCGTTCGGTCATGATCTTTGAGCTGGTTCTTACGCTTACGGAAGATGTGGTGGCTGCACATTGCCCTTTGGCCCTTCTTTCGCTTCTTCTTGCTTGGGGTCACCGCCCTTCTCACCACGTCCACGGCTTCGTTAGCGAAGCGCTGGATGTGATAGCGGTCCTTAGTGCGTAGGGCTTTCGGCATTACCGCCTGCTGAACTCGGTCGAGAGACCCCGACATGTCCGCTACAACCTCTTCGACCTTGTCTAAATTCGGCATCTCGCGCAAGGCGGATGCCACGGCCCGCTCCTTGATGAACGGCCGAAGCATCACGGGGCGTCTGCGTTCGATGTCCGTGACGATTAACGACTCCTGCCCGTTTATGTAAACGCCGTCCATGCCCATGACGCGCGGCGTTTCAATCTTCCTGAGTTTGTCCAAGTGGATCCTGTGTTTCTCGAAAACATTTCTAATGGCCTTTTCCGACAGGCCCACCCTGTTGGCGATGCCGCTGAAAGTCTCCTCCTGTACCAAACACTGCCTGGCGATATAGCGACGCAACTGGCGGGTCATGCGAGTGCCCTTATAGACACCAAAGACTGGCTGCAGCGTGGTGTGCTTACAGACCATACAGAGATATTTCTGCCTGCGATACTCGATGCGTCGGGGCCGATCGTCAGACGGAGTATGGAATAGAAACAGCGTCTTGGTTTGGCCGTTGTGTTTCAGCTTCGTTGAGTGACACGCTCCGCAACATTGCTTACAGCGGCACTGAGTCACTTCAGTGAGTAGTTTTGCCGGGATTATAGTCTCGTGCCGTTTAGGTACAGGCTTCTTGCCTTCCCAGCCTCGCATGTTGAGGGAATCGGCTGGCGCACTTGTTTCCTCAGTGTGCTTCAAGCACCTGCGTCGTTTGGTTTTCTCTACTGACTCAACAGATGGTATGGAAGTACTACCAGCCTGAAGTTCAGGCTGGTAACCATCGGGCGTGCTGGTGCTGTCTGAAATAAGGTTAGAAGGCAAGTACTCCGAAGGACTGTGGGTAAAGGGTGAGGCAGTTCGATCAGGCGGGCAAGATGTGAGCCTGAGGGCAACAATTGGCCCGAAACTCCCTTCGGGTGATGGGAGTTTTCGATTGTTTTGCGAGTAATGAGCCGCAGGGACGAAAAGAGGGAGAGAAAAATCAGGTTGCCGGTCAATTTTGAACTTCACCGGCAGGGAGATAAACACCCCTGGTTTGTTGCCCTTTAGGCAGCTATCACGATAGGGGGAGATGATTATCAGACGGCCCAGCAACACTAATTTTCTCACGAAGCTCGCGCGTGCCGTCTGCTCGACAAACCAAATAAACGATGCCCCGAAGGAGAAGGCCAGTGCCCGTCTGATAAAACTTCTGCTCGCCGCCAAGGTAGAACCTTGTCGACTCGTCTTCAGGAACTTGAAACTTTCCTCTCTCTCAATCATCTCTTACTCCAAAGAGGCTCTCAGCAGAAACACCTCTGGCTAACCCTGCCGGGTTTCAATAGCGCCAGATTGTGTTTTAGCTGCTCAGGTAGAGATGAATAAAAGACAGTTCCAAGGTTCGACTTGCGTCTTACCCTGCCTTTAGTAAAACAAGACGCGTGCCAGTAGATAGACTTGGCACGCGGAGGTAATGCTTCATTTCCTTATCTGATTGAACGGTGAATGGTTACAGCCGGCTGGTAAAGAGAGAGTTACACGCGGTCATCATGGAAGGCAGAGTTCGCCTGCTCAAAAGTTGCGCAAAATGCCTGTTTTTCCTGCTCAAATTTTGTGCAGGAACGAGGCCGCAAAGAATAGTTGCGGTCGATTGGCCGTCGATGTCTCTTGCGTGTGAATAGCAAGAGAGGTGTAGCTTGGGGTGCTTTGCTGCGTAGGGTGATACGACTGCAGCTGCCAGGTGGAGCGTGACATCGGCTGGCTTACCCTGACGCAAGAGAACTTCTCCTACCTGTCTCAGAGTCAGGGGAACGGAAACGCTCTAGCAGAAACTTTAAGTTTTTTCAGCGCGGCTGTAACTCAGCACTTGAAGATGACGCGCGCCAGCCCCGGCGAGACTTCCCACAACACCGACCTGCTGGCCCACGCCGCTCGCTGTTGCCTGTTCAGCACATATGCGAACGTCAGCAGCGCCGCGTAGGGCCGCGACACCGGGTCAAGCCTCACCGCCCTCTCCAGCGCCTCCACCGCTTCCGCGTCACGCCCCGCACCGATGTGCTTACTCGCCGCCTCCGACAACTCCGACGCCTCCCGTATCTCCAGTGGTAAGCCTAGCGGATACACATGCTCATGCTCAGGCGCAGGCGAGGCCGACACTGGCCAGGCGTTTAAGACCTGGCGGATCCTCGTGATCTCTTCCGGCTCAGTACTGACGGCCATCCGCGCCGCCTGTTCGTCTATTCCGATGGCTTCCACGAACTCCCCGACCATCTCTTCGAGGCGCACCGTCCCTTCATACATGATGCCCAGCCAGACGTGCGCCTCCACCAGCTGCGGGTCGCAGGCGATGGCCGCCCGCAGCACGTCTGCAGCGCACTCATATTTCCCGATCTCGTCGAGCATCAGCCCCAGGGCGAGCCTCATGCGCGCCTCCTTCTGCTCCCGCTGGCAGGTCATTCTCGTCTCATTCTCCTAATGTCTGCGCCGACGAGGAGTCGACGGTGCCCTTGACCAGGGTTCCTGTATTCCAAATCAACCCGCTTAGGTCATGGGTCGGCTGCGTGATAGTCTGCCTCTGCTCGCTACATCAGACTTACATAAGACGTCTCAACCATCGAACTGCAGGCGTCGCACGGGTTCAGTTTTTAGCTGCCTTTGACCAACCCGACGGCGGCGCGGATGCGCAGCCATTTATAGAGACAATGGAAACTCAGGACTGTGAGGACCGCCCCACCCAAGGAGACGAGCCACCACAGTGACTCGTCGAGGCGAGGCAGTTCAGGGACAAGCGGCTCTAACAGCGCCCAGCCGAGACCTACGACCCCCACCAGGAAGAAGCAGACCATGCCGATGAAGTTGACCCATATGCCGGAATCATCGTGTACCCCGGCCGTGTCATTTCGATAGGCTTCGGCCAGCAGCATGCGTCCGCGCATCCGGCCAGCCACAATTAAGCGATCGCCCTCGCCAATGACGGCCGGGGAAGCCGAGGCGAACATGACGGTCGTCGCGCCCACCTTGAAGATGGCGTGGTGGCGTGTCGAGATGCCGTTCTTGTCCCCGGTGACGTTGACGGTGTAGCGCACCGAGGTCGCTGTACCTTTGATTACTTCCATGAACGGGCTAAACAGAGTTCTTGTTGTTTCAATCTCAGGCAACACTATTCTTAGTCATGCCCGTACTCTTTCAGGAAGGCTTCCAAGTCTGATCGTTTGATCAATTTCTCGCGCCTGTCTAGAGGGTTTTCGTGTGTCTCAATTAAATTTCGGCGCAAGAGTTGAGTCATTTTCGACGAGCTGACTCCTAAAAATTTATGCGCTTGTGCGACCGTGAGTTTCTCCGGCCACTCATGATCTTGCGCAGTGTGTTGAGCGCGCCGGTGTCGGCTTTGCTGCCTAGCAGTCATTAGCACTTCTTCCAGATTGGATGTTCACCGTATCAGCGTTACTGGAGTTGGCATTGGAATGAGACGCGAAAATGATGACGCATAACATCGCACTTTGGTATCTTCAGAAGAGCAATCTTTTCTTTGACAAGCGATTAAGAGAATGATGCGCACTACAACTCGACAACTCGGATGATGCGCGCCGCTGGAGAGTGTAGCCAAAGCACACTTTCAGCGAAGGTCAACAGCAATTACATAATAATTACAAATGTAATTATTAGCAAGCTACATAAAGATGCTGTTAGGCCATTAGGAGGTTCCTCCTAATGGGCCGAACCTCTAGGCAAAAGCCTACACGCTTAGGCGAGAAGCTTTCGTACATCCGTCACGCGCTTGGGTTATCGCAAAATCAGTTGATCAGGCGACTTGGATTTGAGGAGTTAGTACAAGGGACTGTTTCCGCCTTCGAATCCGGGGGGCGCGAACCATCACTACCCGTCCTCCTGACCTATGCACGCGTGGCCAACGTGTCAGTGGAGTCTTTAATCGATGACGCACTTGATCTGCCGGATCAGTTACCTGCTATCTCGAAAAAGTCAGAAAGCGCAAAGAGATCTTTACCCAACAGTACTTCGAAAAGCAGGCCACAAAGATAATAGCCTCAAGCTATCTCGAAGAGTCTGAGAACGGCAATTATGTAAAAGTGCATGATTAACGTTAGTTATACTAGGGAGTTGATAAAAACACCTGGTTTGAGTAATCAAAGAGCATATAATTCATTGACCTGTTCATTTCGTCTGATTACTGTATTGCTTGACTCCTTTTATTTTCACGGTGGCATACGGTAACTGATTCATTGACTATCAAGGAAATGCGATGACTGACATAAGCATAAAGGAACCAATCCGTTGGCTGCACCTCTCCGATTTTCACGTGGGTAAGGATGATTATGCCCAGCGAAAGCTGTTCAATGAAATTATTACCCATGTTAGAGATGTCGTATCGCAAGGGTTTACTCCCGATCTCCTGTTTATAACAGGTGATATTGCTAATAAGGGACTTTTAGATGAGTACTCTGTATTTACAACAGAGTTCCTAGATCCATTACAACAAATCTTCCACGGTGGACTTAAAAATCTAACTTTTATGGTCCCCGGTAATCATGATGTCAATAGAGAGATCAATAAGTATTTCAGCAGAGAAGAGATTTATAGAAGCGAGACTAAATTCTTTGATCCGACTCCTAAAGGTCTAAAAGAAAGGCAACAGTTTATATCCCGCCTTGAAGCATACTCGAATATTCCAGAGATAGTCCCTCAAAATTGGCTCAGCGCAGAGGCTGGCTATTACTCTAACAAAATACGAATAAAGGACGTTGAGATTGGTGTTATTGGAATCAACACCGCATGGCTTTCCAAAGATGATAGTGATCGCCATGACCTATCCCCTGGAATAGAGATGTTAGATGATGCTCTAAATAATCTCACTGATTGTGACATCAAGATCGTCCTTGGGCATCATCCAGTAGACTGGTTCCGTGATGAACATGTGTCGCCAATTCAGGCAATCTTAGGGAAGCATCACGCAATTTATCTACATGGCCATTTACATAGAGCGCGAGTCACTTTAGAAGATGGCGCAGGCCATGGATATTTAAGTGTGCAGAGTGGAGCCGCATTTCAAACGGGGGACAATGAAGTATGGGTTAATGGCATATTGTGGGGGGAACTCGACACACATAATGCAGTGCTTCGCTTACAGCCTCGAGAATGGAACCCTAAGAACCGTGATTGGCGGCTTGGCAAAGACCTGCCTGAATTGAGAAGAATTGTAGGTAGTGATTGGTGGGCCATTCCGTTACCAAAACCAAGCTCAGATTCAACATCGGTAAACTCAACCGCTTCTGAGGAGCCTTTTAGGTACCCGGAAGGCTGGCAACTGATAGATACGGTGTTCCTTCGTCGCCACCAAGAACCAATCTCAAAAGATCATGCGTTGCGCTATTTTGATGGTGCCACCCCAGATTGGCGCGTAGCATTATCCCCCACGATACCCAGCCTCTCGGTTGTTGGACGAGTATTACGCAGGTTGGCAAGCTACGGAGGAACCGATAAGCCCCAAGTTGTTCAGATAATAGGTCCCACAGGCGAAGGTAAATCTACTGCTTTGATGCAAATAACAACTCAAGTGGTAGAAGCACATAGAGGGTGGAATGTTTTATGGCGTACTAGTGATAATACTTTGTCTGTTGAGGAAGTGTTACGACTGCCTCAGACAGGCAATCCTTGGCTTATGGTATGCGACGCGGCTGACCTTATTGCCCACGATTTGTACCGACTATGCCAATTACTTGCTCGCGAACAGCGAACTGATATTCGGCTTCTTATAGCTTGTCGTGAAACAGACTGGCTGGCCGCTAAGGCACATCGGTTTGAATGGCTTAATTGTTCTAGTTTTCAGCAAGACCTTGTATCCGGCCTAACAGATGAAGATGCATCTTCACTTGTCGAAGCCTGGACGGCCTTTGGCGATGAAGCGTTAGGGCACCTTTCTAATTTCGATCAAGAGATAGCTGTTAAGCGACTTTATGGAGCTGCTAGGCAAGGTGCTGCGAATGAGGAGGGGTCATTACTTGGAGCACTCCTTAAAGAGCGATATGGAGATGATCTTAAAGAACATATAAAAACAATGCTGAACCGCCTAAATGACAGAACTATCCCAGGAGGCAGTGACCTTTTATCCGCCTTTTCATATATAGCAGCAATGCACGTTGAGGGGTTGGATTTTCTGTCTAGGCCGGTACTAGCAGATGCATTGGCATGTCCAATCGAAAAGTTAAACACGCAAGTACTGACCGTTCTCGGCATGGAAGCGGCTGTTTCGAGCGATGGTAGATTCATTCTTACTAGGCATAAGCGGATCGCCCACGCTACGTTAAGCCTCCTGCAAGATGTATTTGAAGTAGACGTCGATGAAATGTATTTAGAACTTGTTGAAGCAGCTCATAGGCAACAGAGACTTGGAACATACGTCCCGCATCTAAACAATTGGTACTATCGCATAACTGATCATTTTATTGCGAAAGGGAAGGATGAGCTAGCGTTGAAAATCGGTGAACTACTCTTGCGGCTTAATCCTCATCGCCTTACTTTCAGGCGACGCCTTTCTTCGATCAATCGCCGGCTTGGACGAAAAACAGTGGCGGCCAACCTGTTTGCTAACATTGGAAAAGTTGAAGATAGAGCTACACTCATGGAGTGGGGATTTGCTGAGTCTGTGGGAAGTATTTCATCTTTCGGCGTTTTAATCATGGCTTTGAGTATCAGTGACAATGCATCATCAGAATTTATTACCGTAGACAATGCCAAGATGGCACTAAATGGGATTGGTATAAGCTGCCTCCCTCTTCACGAGGAGTATCTAGAGAGAGCATTCATGAAAACTGTTATTGCTACTGCCGAACTCGTATTAATTTTACCGCTAGGTGAGAAGATTCAAACTTCGGTGGTTGAAAGGTTAAAGGCGGCAGGCAAAGAACCCGGTGAGTCGATTGATGTAGGTGTTGAGCTTACAGTTTTGAGAGATTCGATTGAAACAATATGGAATTTTAGCGGATCCCAAGTTAACAGATTGCAAGACTATGTTACTTCACCGACTGATTTCAAATTTGATGGGTTACTTCGTTTATTAAATAATGCTGTAAAACAAAAACCGAGCGCACAGCAATGACCGACGCTTGACGTCCTCACTAAGGTCACCTTACTAGGGTAGTAGAGAAGCCCAATACGTTTCTTAGCTAAAATTACGGTTTCTATAACTCACGCGGGGGCTTCTTCATCTTCCTCCGCACTCGAGTGCCCGAAAGGGATTGTGTTAAGGCCAAGCGAGTAGCGCGGATTTTATCACCAAAAGCAAAGATGGCAATGTGTTTTATGAGGATAATTAGTCTGATTTGTAAGCCAGCCATATCGGGATGATTCAAATTATCTCCGCCGACTTGATAACCGCCTGAGATTTGTCGCCACTTATCCTTATTTTGCTACACTCCTGATGTCAAAAAACTGTAGTTTCCTGACACCCTGTTTCCCGCATCCAAAACATCATAAAATACTGGGGTTTTGATACTCATTCCCAGAGGGGTTTTTTGACACCCCGTTTATACTCATATGATGCGAGTCGGAATCTATGCGCGCGTCTCCACGCATGACCAACAGACCCTGCCGCTGCAACTGAAAGCCATGCGGCAGTACGTCCGCCAACGGAAGTGGAAACTCGTCGCAGAAGTCGAAGAGGTCGGGTCGGGAGCGAAGGAGCGCCCCAAGCGGGAAGAGTTAATGAAGTCGGCTCGCCGGCGTGAGGTGGACGCCATCGTCGTGTGGAAGCTCGACCGCTGGGGCAGGTCGCTCCCTGACCTCATCGGCAGTCTCGCCGAACTGCGCGACCTCGGCATTGCCTTCGTCTCGCTGACCGAGGCACTCGACTTCACCACTTCGGCGGGGAGAGCCATGATCGGGCTGCTCTCGGTATTCGCAGAGTTTGAGAGGGACATGATTAGGGAGCGGGTGAAGGCTGGGATCGCACAGGCGCGGGCGGAAGGAAAGCCACACGGCAGGCCACGCACGGCGGCGACGAAAGCCTCGGAGGTCAAGAGGCTTTATAAGAAGGGGTGGAACAAGTCGCGGATCGCACGAGAGTTGGGAATCAGCCGAGGGTCAGTGATTGGCATACTCAAGTAAACAGTTATAGCGTCTCTCTTGAACTTCCATTAGCAGATTCGCATGTTGACGCGAGGGGATTGGTCAGAACATCTCTTTTGACCAATTAGATGGACTCAATGTATAAGGGTATAGGCGGTGCCTTGCCTGAAGAATGAGACATGAACCGTAAGCTCCTAGCTGTTGCAGTGCACCATTTTCTTAGAGTGAATAGTGTCGGCCTCGATCCAAAACCATTCGCCATAAATAGACGTGTCCGTGCCGACCACCACTAGCCACGGCCAAGGACTGGAGCGCAACGATGCTTTGTCCGAAGCGGACAGAGTCGTATCGGACGCGTGATTATGTACGAACGCCTTGACGACAGAATGAGTTCTTGCGATGTCGCCAAGTATCCCGTCGAGGCTGCCTTGGTCGATCCAGAACTCGCCCGCGCCGCCCAGGTTAGGAACCCGGCGAAAGGCCAAAGTGGAGGATTGCTCTACTAAGAATCCGCAAATCTCGCGCCCGGGTGTGTCGCGCACTGCCGCCAGCAACGCGCGACACACGAAGTCGCCAAGACAGGGCAGGACGGCTTTCAAGCAATCACCGCCAGGAGCAGCGCGTAGCCGCCGAACCCTACGAACGCCGCCCCTGCGATAAGGATGCCGCCGAAAACGGCCAGCGCGGGATTCCCGGTGGCGATTCCGTACACCACTAGACCCGCTCCAATGATGGCAATGCCGATCAAAATGGCAGTCAGGGGGGCTTCGCCGCGCAGCCCCCGGGGGCCGAGTTCGTCAGTCCGCCGAGCGTGCTGATACAAAAGTCCCTTGGTCGCCGCGAGTCCGCCAACCACGGCGGCATAGGCGTCCACGGCTGTCAACCTATCGGTGCTTACGACGATGGGACGGTGATGGCAGTCGCTTGGGGTGTATAAGCTCGGCGACGTGGCGAAAGCACGTCCGCTTCGACCGCCAAAGAATTCTGCGGATGACACCCTGCCCGCCTGTCCCAACTGGCGTGTCGTGGCAAGCTGGAGCTGAGATTCTTGCTGCTTCCGACGAATAATCAAAGAGCCGCGCTGGGATGAGAACTGTAGCCCCATGGCCTCCGACATTTCGGCGGCCCCGTTGAGCAGTTCCGCCGCGGCGTCACCGAACTTCTCCTTCGCCACGACAGCCTCATGTCGTAACTGCTCGAAAAAGTCTTGCGCGCCGTTCTTAGACAACTGCTGGGCCGTCCTCGCGACCGCGTTGTAAAAACCCCCGCTATCACGCAGATTGTTGATCGAGTCGAGTGCCTGACTGATGAGGACGCGCCCGCTCGCTTCCACATCGAACGCGCGATCCGTCACCGCGGCAGCCAGGCCGGGGCAGGACGCACGGTCTTCCGGGGACATTGCCTGTATGTCAACCAACAGCTTGCGATAGTCCCTGAAATCAGATACGGCACCCAGCGCATCGGCAAGGCGGCGTTCGGCGCGATCCTTGCCACCAAGGATGCCAGCGCAGGGCGATTCGTTTTCGTAAAGCATTTGTTTGCTCTCCTAATTTTCGGCTCAGAAAAATACCTGGGGCAATTGTCCGAGGAAGAACATTCTTTTCAGAACCGCCTCGGTGCGGGTGTATTGCACCTCCGGTAAGCCCAGTCCACGCGGGAAACGCGAAAACGGGCGAGCCAGGTGGCGGATGCCATCAAGGTGAGCCCGCGTCTGGAAGTCGCGCAGTTCAGGGTCGGGTTCCAGCGGCACGGAAATGCTCGCCGCGACATCAACCGCCCAGTTGGCGTCCTGGGCAGGGCCTAAATCGGCGTTGGCAGGAGTCAAGACGGTGCCGTCAGTCAATACAACCCGATCCGGTACAGCCTGTGCCTGCCCGCCAAGAGACAACACGTCGGTCCGCAAG
>MWWH01000489.1_pt1 | contig 11477 bp, 17 predicted proteins | sample 1047231 | NCBI WGS metagenome assembly MWWH01 (sample SAMN06349967, study PRJNA376086) | soil metagenome | isolation source: MG3-2 sample Antarctic (ecotone) soil | place: Antarctica | collected 2015-01-13 | reverse complement strand
CGAAGTAAGCCTCTTTCCCCGTCTTCCCTGTGCGCGTCGAGAAAGCGATCCGCTTCGCGCTCATGTGGCGCTCGAGCGTGCGGGGCGTGACGCCCAACTCTTCGGCTGTCTCTCGCTTATTCATAGGCCCGACAAGCCCCGAAACCCCACGTCCGACAGCCCCGACAATGCCTATTCCCGCGCCGTATTTGACCCGTGGCTCGGTTTTCGTGCGCGGGGCGTCACCCCTTACCGTCGAGCTTGTCTTTGACGACATCGATCAGGGCGTCGAGCCGCCGGTCGGAGTGAGCCTGCGAGTCAGCCAGGCGCGCCATCGCCTCTTCGGTCCGCACCTGGGCGTCAATCAGCGCGTTCAACTTGTCGCGGGTGTCGCGTCGTTCCCTCAAGCCCGCCCGGATGACGAGCTTCATCACGCGCTCGAGACGATCTAGTCTGTGCTCCGCGCTCATCTCACGCCACCTTCCGGGCGCGCTTCTTCGCCGGCTTCGCGTTCGGCGGTCTGCCCATCGGCAACTCTTCGATGTTGGCGAGAGCGTCGCGCCGAATCATGTAGACGTTGGCGAACTTCTCAGCCTTCAACCGCCCGCCCTGTATCAACTGCAAGACCCGCTGGCGCGTCACGCCTAGCACATCCGCCGCCTGATTCGTGGTGATGTAGTCGTTCTTTTCCATCATGGCGGGAGACTATACAGAAAAAGTCCTTTTATGCAAAGAATTATTTTTACCTCTATAAGTGCTTTTCTCTTGACAAGTAAATAAATGGGCGTATATTAGTCCTTGTCAGACGGAAAGTACATAACGGAAAGGGCAAACAAGACGATGACGACGAGAATCCAGAGCGCGGTCGAGAAGGCGAAGCGGGCGAAGTGCCATGTGCGCAGGCTCCAGGGCAGGACTTACGAGAGCCGGACGCCCCAGGGCAGGACCTACACGGTGCGCTGCGAGGAGCGGGACGGCCGCCGGTACGTCATCTGCAACTGCGCGGCGGGGAGCGTCAACCAGCCGTGCTACCACATCGTCGGCGTCGCCCTGCTCGACACCGCGATCACCGGCTACTGGCGGTCGCACTAAAGGCGAAGGCCCGGGAGAGCGGCGACACTCCCCGGGCCTTCATGCTCCAACCCCCATGCGAGAGGAAAGAACGGCGATGACACTATCTCAGATACAGGCGGGCCGGCAAGAGCCGCCCGTGGTCAAACTAGAGGCGGCGCGCAGGCAGATCACGCTCGCGCTGGCCGTGCTGATACCCGCCGAGGGGCGGGTGCTCGACTTCGACACGGCCGAGGTCGTCTACCGCCGCTTAGGCGACGCGCAGAGAGAGCTGAAGGAGCTGGCCGTAGTCGTGGCCGTCATGGAGCGGCGCACGGCTGTCTAAAGGCGAAGGCCCGACGAGTGGTGACACACCCGCGAGCCTTCCGTACATCAACCGACCACTTAGAGAAGGGAATCAGTGATGCCGAAACAGAATAACACCACGCGCGAAGGCGCGCGCAAGGGGAGCCCGGCGCAGCCCGACCCCGACTCAATCGAGGCGTTCGCCTACCACCTCGCGGAAGTCCTGCGCCTCGCCGGCTCTCTCGACGTGGTGAACGCTGAGTTCTACCGCACGCTCGCCGACGCCGCCAACGACCACATCACGAACGAGCTTTTGCGGGACTGCGACACGCCCGAGTTTCTGACCTTCGCGCTCGGGCGGATGGCGCTTCGAGGGAAGGGGGGTGCGAAGTAATGCCGAGACGTAAAGCGGGAGAGCCCGCGCCGAAGCTCGCGGAAGTCGTCTACCTCGACGATCTGAGAGCCGAGCGGTTAGCCGCCAAAGCCTCGCACGTCTGCACGGTCTGGGTAGACGACGAGCCGATCAAGCAGAACGACGTTGTACTCATCCGGCGCGAGCGCGGCGGGTACGAGTTCACCGTGGCGACGGGTGACGCCGACCGCGAGGGCTACGTCCGACTCCTGGCGCGAGGGCTCTCGTCGGACGTTGACACCATCGGGCGCGTCGTGCTGGTCGAACTCGCGGAGTAGCGGGGAAGGGAAGCGCGCGGCGCGTGTGGATAAGACACGCGCCGCGCATGGCAATTAACTTCGGTCAACGATGAAGGAGACGAGAAGCCAATGCCGACGAAGAAACGTAGCACGCCGCGCCCGCGCGGGCGAGAGTTCGAGAAGTTCAAAAGGTTGGTCCGAAGCGTCGGCGTCCGCAACGCGCGCCACGCCATGAGGCTCGTGCAGCAACACCGCTTCACGCCGCGCGAGGTCGCGCGCAGGGTCTTAGCCGCGCACGATCAGAGAGAGCGGCGCAGGGCGGCGAAGGGAGCGGCGTGAGATTCGGAAACCGGTTTCCGTTTTCGGCGGTCTAAGGATCGGGAGCCGGAAGCCGCCGAAGAGAAGGGCAGGGGATGACACCCTTGCCCTTTTTTCTTCTCCTGGAATATCATGCGCGCCACTCGGCGCGGGCTAACGTCTGCGTCAGCGCGCCGCCCGGGCAAGGGGGGCGCGACCCTCACGATTGATAAGATCGTGAGACGGCGGGCGGCGGATCGTGTGAGGCGGTCAGCCGCCCATTAAACTTTCATCAAGCCACTCGTCCTGTTCGGCGTGCTCTAGTCCGGCGACCTCTCGGTGGTAAGACCACGGGAGGTTGTCGCGCCGGCGCGACAACTCAAACTCGCCAGCAACCCAAGCGGCGACTTCGCGGTGGTGAGTCCACGATAATTTTTGTACGCGCGTACAAAATTCAAACCGCTTGGCGATGGTGTGACCAACTCAGGTTTGTAATACGTATTACATTTGGCACGCGCTCGGCTACGGCAGCTTGCGAGAATGTGCCCTCGCTGAATTTAAGTTCACCGTCCAGCACACGAACCGACTTATCAGCGCAGTCGAGGTCTTGGATAATTTGGACCAAATTGGTCCAAAACCAGAAGACGAAAGCCAACTGCGCGAACTCGCTAGATTATCGGCGCGGCTTTGCAGCAGGGGAGCGACGAGATTCAGGCTGACCCGCTGGTGTACTTCGGCGAGATTCGGATCGTAGGCGACGCAGGAGCAGGGGATTGACACCCTTGCCCTTTTCTCTGTTCGTGAATATCATGCGCGCCACACGCGCCGGAGAGGACAGCGGCGCGGGTCCTCACGACCAGATCGTGAGACCGGGCGGCGGGGGATGTGAGGCTCCCGCCGCCTTCATCATTCGCGGGAATCATTTGACGCCGGGGCTGCGCGCGACCGAAATTAACAGTACCCCCGCCAAGAGTACCGCCGAAAATTCCAAAGAAGGCTGGAGGGTAAAAAGCAACAACGGTGAGAAACGAATTGGAAGCCCGTTCTCACCGTTGCCACGTATGTGCCGGGGGATGCGAGTTCGGGGAAGTCTTTGACGGCGGCGACGTGCTGCTTGGCGTCGTTGATAGTCGTGCGAGGTATGCCGAGGCGATCAGCTACTCGTTGTCCGCTGTTTGCCTTTTGGGGTCTGCCACCTTTTGGGTTTTTGACGGATTCCGTCAATAACTCGGACTCCATAACCTTCGCGGCTGTCTCATCCAGCGCGACGAGATTCTTGCTCCGCTCATGGCTCGTTAAATCCTTCCGCTGTAGATTCTCCTCAAGTTCAATCTCGCGTCGCTCGTCTTCCGTCAGATCGGAGTAGAAGCGCGCGGGTATCTCTGACCACCCGAGTTGCTGGCACGCGCTCAGGCGACGCCCGCCCGATTCTTTCACTGTTATTTCTCTGCTTTCGAGCCCCTGAAGACCCCGCCCCTTGCGCGCTTTGCCGCCCCAGGCTGCGTTTCCGCCCCCGGCGCGAGTGCTGATACCCTCAAAGCGGTTCTAGGGCATCCTCGTGCGAAGTTTGGACCAAACTAAGGGGGTCGCGGGCGTACCCCTTAGTACGGTCCGATCAGGTGCGGCGTCAGTACGCGTGCGGCACCCGGGCGTGATTGTTGAGCCCCACCCACAGCGCCAGCATGACGGCGAAGCACAGATCGTCGTGCTGCCCGGTGCGCCACGCGCCGTAAGAGTCGTGCGCCGTCTCCGGGTTAATCTTCACCTGGTACTTCTCCAGCTCCCGCACGAGCGTCTGCGCCTCCGAGAGCGCCGGCGCGATCTTCAGCCGCCCCGACTGGAGCGCGATCTGCGCCGTCGAGACCAGCTCGCGTTTCGGGACCCTGGTCACGCCCGCGTCGCGCACCACCTTGTCGCCGCCGTGGCTGAAGACGGGCAGGAGTTGCGCGCCGAGCGCAGAGCCCCGCAGCATGTCCACGACCGGCATGCCGGGGCCGTTCACGTCAACGGCGAGGACGGGGCGGGCGGAAGAGTCGGACGCCCGCACGCTCAACTCCGCGTCCGAGAGATCGCCCCAGGCGTCGGGGTGCTGCTCGGCCGGGTTTTGCAGCGCGGCGCTGTTGACGAGGCTCACGGCGTCCGCGACGATCCGCTCGTATGACGTGCGCAGGGGCCAGCGCCGGAGGTGCCGGCAGTGGCAGATCATGTCCGTCTCGGACTCGTGGCGCTCGATGACGGCCAGCGCGGAGAAGTCCGACGCGCTGCCTAGATCAAGACCGACGTAAAATCTCTTTCGCACGTCTCCTCCGCGAAGAGCGGCTCGACTTCGGGGTCGAGCGCGCGTTGAATGTCGTCGTAGTTGAAGACCTGGTCGGTCGTCTCGACGAACTCGCAACAGTACTCCTGCCGGTACCACCACTCGCCGATACTCGCGCGCTCCTGCGCGAGCCACTCGGCGGGGATGCGCGGGCACTCGTCGGCCGTCACCTTCGCCTTGTGCCAGCCCGCGCCCCGCTCCCACTCCTCGAAGAAGAAGCCGCGCTTGCCGAACGGTGTCGAGAGCAGGAGTATCTCGCCGCCCGAGACGGCGAGCATCGGGCGGATCGACATGTACAACTCGTCTCTGACCTGCGCCGCCTCATCAACGATCAGGAGCGAGACGCCCGAGAAACCCCGGATCGTCTCCTGCTTTCCGGGCAGCGCGACGATGCGCGAGCCGTTCGTGAACTCCATCTCGAGGGCCGACTCCGACGCGAGCGGGGCGGGGAAGGGGAGCGCGGCGCGGGCGTCACGGACTTTGCGGAAGAGCTCTTTACTCTGTCGGTAAGCCGGGGCCAGCAGCAGCACGAGCGAGCGGGGCCGATCGATGGCGCGGTGCAGGGCGCGGATACTCGAGACCGTTGACTTCCCGCCCTGGCGGGTGACGAGCAGGATAATTTGATGCGAGTCGGACGCGAGCACGTCGCGCTGCCACGGGTCGAGCGTGAAGCCGGCGTGGGTGGCGAGCGTGATCGCGTCGATGTTCCCGCCGGCGGGAAAATTCAACATCTCCGCGCGGGCGCGTAAGTGTTCAAGCTCTCGCGCGAGACTCGCCAAAGCGTGAGCCCTCCCGCTCCCCCAGGAGCCGCCTGATCTCTTCGACCTCCTGGCGCAAGTCCGTCAGTTGCACGCCCGCGACCGATTGCTCGATGATCGTGCGGGCGGCCGTGACGCGCGCCGAGGCGGGTGCCCTCTCGTCACGCATGACGTTGACCAGCGCCTGGACCGCCGCGGCGGAAGCCTGCTGGAGCATACTGATGGTCTGCTCGACGACCGCGCCCCGGGCCGCGCGGTAGCGGCGGGAGAACTCGGCGTCCTGCATGTAGCGCCACAGCGTTGACTCGTTGACGCCGCACGCCGCGGCGGCCGCCCTGGTCGTGCCGTGCCGCAGGAGCGCGACGAGCGCCTGCTCCTGCTTGCCCGGTAGTTTTCTCTCAGAGTCTTGCATTACCTTGCAGGGTGTTGCGTCGGATAAGACCCGCCTTCGTTATCGGACTAAGCCGTCGATAATTTACATACTGTCCATTATCAGCCGTGATAATGAAAACGGATCAGGGATCGTGACGCGATGATCAACCCCTCGCGGTCGCGCGTCGCCGCGCTTCGTCAATTTCTCTGCATAAACCGTGCATAACTGCATAATCGAAAACGGCGCGTCCGACCGCAAGATGTTCTGCGTCCTTGCCGTCTTCAGCCTTTGTCGATATCTTCCGCAAAGTCGTTGTCCGCCCCGGCCCCGTAACTGTCAAGCCACTCCTCACACAAGGCCTCGCCCTCGGGCGACGCTTCCAACGTGCGCGACGCTTCCAACTCGACGGCGCTCACGCCTTGCTCAATGATCGCCCGCGCCCGGTGCGCCGCCGTCTATGCCTTGGCGGCGGCGCACCGGGCACCCGACCTGCCGCCCCCGACGAGGCGACAAGCTAAGCCGCTACGGGCCTAGAGCGACCCGTAGCGCCGCCCGATCTCGTCAAAGTCCGCGCGCGCCGACTTGATCCGGCACTTGAGTTGCCACGCCTCTTTCGCGGACTTGCGCGCGCGCGCCTCTTCGAGCACCGCCGCCGCGTCCTCTTCGGTCGGAATAATCTTGGCGGCGAACGGGAGCTTGAACCCTTCCCGCGAATCGCCCGTGATCTTGATCGCCGGTTGTAAATCTATTGTCACGTCCCGCACCTCCCCTTCGTCAGTTTAAGTACCAGAGCGCGTCTTGCGAGGTCAGCACCTCGACGGGCCTCAGCTCCAAAGCGTTGAGGATGCCGACGACGACGAGCCACTCCGCGCCCAACTCCGCGTCCCTCTTCTGCCACTCCGCGCGCAGTCGCGCCCGCTCGGCGGCGAGCAGGGCTTTCGCCTTGAGCGCCGCCGAGAGGACGGTCCCGGCCGCCTCGCCCTGCGCCGCCGAGAGGGCCGCGCGCGCCGGCTCGATCATCGCGGCGACGCCTTCGATCTCCTCTTCGAGTTCTCGCAGGTGCCGCCGGCGGGCCAACTTCTTCTCGACGCTCGCGCCGCGCGCCGGCTCCTCGGCGTCGAGCGCGACGAGTTCCGCGCGCCGGGCTTCGAGCTCCAACTGCGCCGCGTTCAACTCCTCGGCGAGGCGACTGATCTCGGCGACCGTCGCGTCGGCCACGCCCCGGCGGAAGCCGTCGCGCAACTCCAGCGCCCGCGCCCTGGTGCGATCTATCGACGGGCGTTTCAGGGCGTGGTGGAGCGCCGCCTCCACCTCGATTGTGCGGGCCCTCGCGGGCGAATACTCACTCCACGCTGCGTCCATTTCTCTCCCCCCGGGCGCGCCGTCGCGCCCGCTCGTAAGCCTCGGCGCTGCGCTTCGTGACGAGTGAATAACTCAGCTCGAAGCGGTACGGGTCCGCCGCGCGCTCGCGCAGCAACTTCTCGTAAAACTCGTTGGGCTCGAAGATCACCGGCTTCGTCTGTGCGGTCTGTGCGCTCATGCCGCTTCCCTCCTACCCCCGGCCGTGTATACGCCGACGATCTCGGCCTGGAAAGTTTTTAAGACCGCCCGCACGTTCGGATCGTCGACGGCTTCGAGAAACGTGCGCGCGTCCATCCACTCGGGCGCGCCCATCAGCGCGGCCCTCTCTTCTCGCTCGAATAGCAGGTCGCGCAACTCCGACTTTTGCGCGACGATCTGCCCGCGCAAGTCCGGGGAGAGCGCGCCGGGCGGGGCGTCGATGCGTAGGCCCGTGCCGGCTTCGTTCTCACTCAGCACGACGCCGCGCGATTCGAGATCGGCTAACAGTTCGCTCACGTTCATACGTCGAAGACCTCCCGCTGTTGAGACGGCGCGCGCGTCGTCGCGTTGTTGACGAGGCGCAGCGGCGAGTCGAGCCCGATCTCACGCGCCGCCTTCCGCACCGTCTCTCGGATGTAGCCGTCGCGCTGGCGCACGCGCGCCTTCTCGCCGATGCTAGATAGCTCCACTTCGACCGCGCCCTCCGAGAAGCCGCGGCGCAGCGCCTTCAGGCACCAGACGAACTCGGCGCGGGACCTGTCGCCGCCCGCGGCGTAAAGTTCCGCCGCCATGTCGGGGAAGCCTTCGACCGGGATGCGCGACTTGACGGCCCGCACCTCGGCGGGCGTCGGCTTCGGCGGGGCGGGCGCGAGTAAGTTTGCGGCGTCAAGCTCGGCCTCGGTGACGACGCGACCGAGCGCGCCGCGGAGTAGTTGCACGCGGCAGGGCTCGCCGTCCGCGTAGCGTCGTTTGGGTTTGCAGTTGAGCGAGCCGGGGAAGCGGATCGATCCATATGCCCCGCCGTTCGCGCCCGTCGGCTTCAACTTCGTGAGCAGCCGCCGGCGCAGGCCTTCGTACTGCTCGAGCGCGAGCCCTTCGGGCAGGGCGAGCCACGTCTGGCCGTTGCCGGGCGAGGTTGACGCCTGCAGGAATGAGAGGGGCGCGAGCCTGCTCATCAGATCGGGCGGGCAGTCGTCTAACTGGATGAGCCGGGTGTCGCCTTTGAAGTGTAGGCGCGTCGTCATGCTCTCGCGCGTGCGGCTGTTGTACTCCAGGAGCGCGGGGAGTTGATCTTGGAACTCGGCGAGCGACAGATCGTGAGTCTTCGTCACGTTCGCGCCCTCGGGCTTTGTATCGTCTACGTAGACGACCTTGACCCGACCGTTGACGACCGACGCGACGGCAGTCACGGCAGCCTCGGCGTCCGCCAGACTCACCCCGCGGGGTTCGTCCTCGGGCTCCATTTCGAGCACCTCCCGGACCGAATTTAATGGGGACAAATTGTCCGCCGTGAAATTGAATTTTCCGGCGGAAAACGATAGGTTTCGACCCCCGTTTTCCGCACTTCCCACTTCACGCCGCGGGGCCTCTCGGATCGTGCTGTCCGCCCCTTGAGACACAGGGGGGACAGAAAGGGCGCGCCCCGTCTGCCGCTGCCACTCTTCGCCGAGCCATTCGACCAGGGCGAGCCCGGCGGCGTCGATCTCGCACTCGTCAAAATGCCGATCCATCGCCACCTTCCCCGCCCTCTGCGCCGCGCGCCGGATGATCTTCTCGATCCTCACGGTCGGCTCGTCTTCCCCGGTGTCCGAATCGCCGCCGGTCGATGTCGCGCCGTCGCCCGGACCGGGCTCCCAATCGGGAGCGAAGGGCTTGAAGCCTTCGGACGCGCGCCACTGTTCGACGGCAGACGTGAACTCTTTGTTGAACCGCCACGGGCTGCGCTTGCCGGAGGCGCGGACCGCGCGCATGGTCTCGATCAGCAGATCGGTCAGGTGGTCGATGAACGTCGCCGCCTTACGCTCCTGATTAGCTTTGAACTCGCGCGCCTCGCGGTCGAAGAACGGCAGGTGCGTGACGCGCTGCAGTTGATGGACGGGTTTCCAGCCCGTGCGATGCCACGCGCGATCGAGTCGGCTTTTCTCCCGCGCGTACTCCTCTTCGCCGAGTCGCTTCGAGAGCGAGCCCCGCTCCTTGAAGAGCTGCGCGTTCCACGCGGCGAGGTGGAAGCGTCGCACCTTCGAGCCCGTTTCGTCTTTCGCCGCGGCGTCGATGAGCGCGGCGTAAGAGTTGAAAGCCTCGGCGAGAATCTTCGGGGCGTCGTCTTTGCCGTACACCGCGAGCAGTTGCTCGCCGTGGTTGGTCCAGACGTAGGCGCGCGCGGCCGAGAAGGCGGCGAAGAGGTCGGAAGTCCAGCGGCGTGCCCGCTGCTGCGTCTCGTCGGCTTTGAGTGCCACGTCGAACGAGACCGAATCATCAACGACGGTCGCAACCTGCGCGCTCATGCCGCCACCCCCGATCTGCCGACGAAGCGGCGGGTCCTGCGCGCGGCGCGCTCCAGCTCTTCGCGCCCGTGACGCTCGTGATTCTCGGCGTCACGGGCCAAGGCTTGCCACGCTCCCGACAACTCCGAGACGCAATGGCGGCAGACGAAAAGCCTTCGTGCGACGCCGTGCTCATCCTCTACGCTGGCGCTCATCCTGCCCCTTCGGGCCGACGCCCGCCCGCATCTGTGGCAGATCGTGGTTGAAATCCGGGGAGGTTCTGATATACTGACCATGTAGTCACCACCTTCGTTCTAAGTCACCACACAACCAAGAAGCCTTTGAGTGCTTGTCACACTCAGGGGCTTCGTCTGTCCGCTCGACGACACCCGCCGAGCTTGTCAAAAAACGAGAGAGCCCGTTGAGTAGCTGCAACCCTACTCAACGGGCTCTCGATTCTCGGCGGCGGGACGCACGGCGCGAGAAACTTAAACCAGTCTTGCTCGCCGGTTGCAGACGGCATTTGAAATGCCTCTTGCACCAGACGATCTTTTGCGGCATGATGCCACTAACAGATCGGGTGCTTCGGCGCTCGGTTTTCAAAACGATCAGGGAGTGCTGCTGTCCGCCAAGACTTTTTGCAGCCTCCCTGATTTTTCTTTTCAGGGAGTTTTAACTCGCCCGCTTACTACTGAACCATCTTAGCACAGGATGCCGTAACAGGAACAGTTTTTATTGTGGCATCGCGGAAAAAGTTTTAACTACCTCTCCCCACGAACTAATTCTCCTCCGCTGACGCCACTTCTCAATCGCGCTCTCACTGACTCCTAGAGCCTTAGCCGCCTGTACTTGAGTCGCCGACGGCCCGATCCGTTTGACCGCATTCCTGACGGCGGCCTCCGTTATCTTCCCTTGCCCGCGCCTCTCTACGGCGAAGAAGTCGAGCGCGGCGCAGGCGTGTTCAAGTTGCGCGTTGCGCCCGGCGGCGTCCTTCGCGGCGAGCGTCACCCGCTGGTTGATGATCGTCTCATGCGTCGGCCACCAGTGCGCCCGCGTCTCGACGCCGCGGCCCTCGACGGCCCACGCGCTGAATAGGTTGAGTCCTTCGACTATGGAGTCAATCGCCCCCAAAATTTGATAGTCGAACATCGGCGGCGCTGCGGTCGAATTGAAGCCCCGCCCAACATTCACGCCGACGAGGCGAGCGGAGAATCCGGCGAACTTCTCGGCCAGGTGCTTCGCCGGCACGTCGGCCACAAAGCGCACGCTGTAGGCCCTTGCGCCGAGGAGCGGTACTTGCCCACGCCAGATCCGCCAGTCGGCGGGCGAGACTGGTATCGCGGGACCACCCTTCCCCTTCGGCGCGTCGAGTAGCGCGGGGTCCGCGCAGTAAGGGCAGGGCATCACAACCGGCTGCTTCTTCTTCATAACTTCTTCACGTACAGATCAAGCGCCTCGCGCTTCACCTTCCAACCCCGGCCGATGATCGCCGCCTTCAACTTCCCTTCCGTTATGGCCTCGCGCAGGTGGCCACGCGACAGGCCCGAAAGTAGTGCGGCCTCCGTCAATGAGAGCGTCAACTTGTCCGTGAGTCTGACTGGCGACGCCATCATCTCGAAGGCGGCGATCATCCGCTCGCGCATCTCGGGCGTCTCGAGTGCGTCGCCGGTGCCGAGCAGGACGGGCGTTAATGACAGGTCCGACGCCCGCCGCACCATCGCCTGTCGGGGGTCCTGTCGGGACTCGACGGAGCTTGTCGGGGCTGGCTCACTCATCACTTCCCCGGAGTGAGTCTCGCCCTCGATTTCCGCCTTGAAGCGCGCGACTTCCGCCGGGTCGAAGTAAGCCTCTTTCCCCGTCTTCCCTGTGCGCGTCGAGAAAGCGATCCGCTTCGCGCTCATGTGGCGCTCGAGCGTGCGGGG
>MWWH01000488.1_pt1 | contig 11482 bp, 13 predicted proteins | sample 1047231 | NCBI WGS metagenome assembly MWWH01 (sample SAMN06349967, study PRJNA376086) | soil metagenome | isolation source: MG3-2 sample Antarctic (ecotone) soil | place: Antarctica | collected 2015-01-13 | reverse complement strand
AAGACCCAAAAGACCTTTTCAACCAATAAACACAAAGGCGAAGTTCATTTCGTCGCCTGTGGAAATTTCTATCTTTTCTTTCTACAAACGTCCTTTCTCAAACGCCTGTAAATCCGCTTCACTCACAAAATTATGATTTTGCTTGCCTTTGGTTGCTGGCAAATCGCCTTTACGCACGTAATCATTAACGCGCCTTCGACTCAAATCAAGCCGCGCTGCTACCTGATTAAGGTTGAGAAGTCCATTCGAATTGCTCACAAATGGTTGTTTCTGTTTCTGTGTAGCATCTACGTTTTGTGTAGCATTGCGCCTTTGTGTAGCATCCACGTTTCGTGTAGCAGTCGGATTATCAGAAACAATCAAATCGCCCGGCTGACACTCTAAAGCCGCGCACAGCTTGTCCAAGACATCAAGGCGCAATGCCTGTGATTCATTGCGGCGAATCTTGCTGACAACCGACTGATGCAAGCCTGTTTTCTTAGCCAGAGCGTAAGCAGTCAAATTTCTTTCGGTTAATAACTCGTCAAGTTTCAAGGTAATCATTCACGCAATATACACGAAACGTAGATGCTACACAAATCACGAAACTTTGTTAAAAAGAGAAAAGCCGCGAGTTTTTGACACTTGCGGCTTCTTTGTTTTGGCGTGAAAAGTCGGCGGTTGACTGTGAGATTTCCAAGAGGTTGGAAAAATTTGTCCGTTTGTCGAGCGGCGTGGGGTGAGAATCTTGACTAAATGAAATCCATCGCTGTACGCGCCGCCGCAAGTTCGGCTTGCATTTGGGCGTTTTCGCGCTCTGCGATTAGATTCGACTTGAGCAAATGCCACGCTTTGCGCTCGAAATCGGCGGCGGTTAAAGTCGGATTGTTAGCAAGCCACTCGTTTCGCAGCCGCGTTTTGTCCTCTGCCAGTTCCGCTTCGATTTCGCGCCCGTATCGCGCCTGTTCATCGGCACGTTGGGCTTCGAGTCGGGCAAGGTATTCACGCCGCATTGCCGCATTATCGGCTTTTTGGCGTGCTAGTGCCGCCTCTCTCTCGTTTTTCCACGTCTCGTGGTTGGTGGCGAGTCCGGCTTGCCGACGATGCTCAAACCAAACGTGATAGTCCTGTAATTCCTGTTCTGTCATATATATAACTCCTATCGTTTTTGTAAATCTCTCTAAAATTTGAGAGTTGCCCTTTTTGTAATTTTTATCGGGCGGACTGTTAAATGGTTAAAGGCGTTCCTGTAAAAACGGCAATGAGGTTACCCGGGGGGTATGTTTTGCATACGGGTATGCCTTAGTCGTCAACTATCTCGCCGTCAATCGCGCCTTCGGTGAGTAGTCTGCTATTGCGCCGAATGTCGTTTGATATATTCGGGTTCAGTTCAAAGGTAACAATGAGCGGCTTGTTGCCTTCGGGCAATCGCGGCGTTTGACGGTTTGCGCTCAAGCGTTCAAGTTCGTCATTATTGGCAACCAACTTGTAAGAGGCTATCAAAGCAATCGGATTGTCAGATTCAAACAGTTTTCGGCGTATCTTCAGCTTCGTTTCAATCCGATTAAACGAAATCGCGTCTTTTATGGAGTCAAGTTCGTTCAGTTTGTGCAGATAGAATGTCGGTTTTGAGCAAGGCAAGAAGCTAACAACATCTTCAATGAAAAGCAGCTTGCGCGTTTTGATTGCCTGTAATGCAGATTGTTCTAATTCACGGGTTTTGTAAGCCATATTTTATCTGTCTCTCTCGTGGTAGATTCCTTTGGATAACACTGATTATCATAAGCTATTTTTATGTTGTTTCTCTACTTTTTCTCTGCGTTCGTCTTTGTTCTATCGTTGTTTTATCGTTGTTTTCGTCTCATTCCGTCTGCGTGCGCGTGGAACAAGTCGGGAATACCTGTTTTTCACCTGTTTTCGTCTCATTCCGTCTGCGTGCGCGTGGAACAAGTTTCTACAGTTCTTCTACAGTTTTCGCAGTTATCTCACAGTTATCTCACAGTTTTATTGCAGTTTTATTGCAGTTTTTACCGCAAACGACAATCACTCAAACAAACCGCCGACGCACCGAACGTCTGCAGTTTTCCTTTCACGCGAACCGACGAACCTTTCCGAATTTTGCGTTTGATAACGGTTTCCGCATCCGACTGACAATCGGCAAAAACGACGAAGCCGGATTCATTGTCCGGCTCGACTACTAACTTGCATTGTCCGTCTCGTTTGACGCGCTTTTGAACCGTTCCCGAAACATCCACAGCCGCGCCGACGAGTTCCGACAAAGCACCACGCGCCGAACCGACATCCGAACCGCTTAGAGCGTCTCTAATCGCTCGTAATCCAAACTTCTCAATCTTTAACCTTTCCACGTTTTTCCCTTATTCATCTAATTGCCGCCATCGCCAACTTAGCACTCTGTAAGAGTGACCGTATCTCCGACGCTAGCAAAGCCAACTTGCGCGCTCCCTGTTCATCCTCTTCACTTAGGCGGGGGACTACTGTTTCAATTCGTGCCGCAAGCCGCAAGCGCTCACTTTCTGGGAAGCGTTTAAGTTTTTCGTCGCAGATGTCCCAGAATTCCAGAACGCGGACCGTATCGCGCCGCCAATAGCCGAAACATTCCGATGGAAGCGAACTTAGATAAGCAAGCGTCCGATGTTTCACTTTGCCGCCGTCGCGGTAACTTTCAATCACCGTGAATTGAAAAATCTCACAGCCACGTAACATGCTAAATCGTTTGTTTACTTTGATATACATAGCTTAAATGTGTTGTAGTGATGCTGAAATCGAAGTGCTGGCATTCTGCGCTTGCCCACGTTCTCACCGTCCTTTTGCTTGTTTTTTTGCACGCGCAAAAATTAAATCCGCGTATAAGGTGAAGTTCTAATTATCGGACGTTGAATGATTCCGCTTAACTTGAATCATTCGGTTTCTGTTCGGCTATGAACTTTTCGAGTTGAATAAGTTCAAAAATTCCAACCATAAACGAGAATAACGGCTGTTCGCAGTGCGGACAGTTGGCGTTTTCGGGCGTTTGCGCGTCTTCTGACAGCGTTTCCTTCTTCGGAACGACGAACGACGCGGCGAACTTACGAAACGCGCCGAAAGTCGAAAACAGCCGCTGCGCTTTCAAATCCAAAACTTGTTTGAGATGCGCCGCTTTGTATTTTTCAGCGTCCAGCGGCTTCGAAATGTATTTTACCAATTCAAAAAGCCCGGATTTAATGTCGGTGACACGGTTAATTTTGAAGTTCACCGAGTCGCCTGTGATTTCTTTCCATTCGCGCCGAAACGAGCGGACATCGAAAAACCTCTGACGAAACACAAGGCAATGCAGATGCGCGTGCCAAGCTCCGTCTTTCCCAAGCGTAAATTCAACCGCATACACACCACCGGCGGACAGATGATGTTTCCAAAACTCGCGCCGGATTAACTTTCTAAAATTCGCTAACAGCCGTTTTATCGAGTCGGTAAGTTGTTCGTTTTGATAATGTTTCTGCGTCAAAACCAAATGACAAGGCGTGAGCCGCGCATTTTCAGACGCGAACGCCGAAACCTTCGGCAAATAACTCGCACGCCTCTCACGCGCCCGAATCTCCGAGCAAAACACACAGGCACGATGCCCACAATAAAACGTCGCCTTGCGCTCCGTGATGTGAGTTCCGCACGTGGTAGTTAAAAACCTCGAATGACAGGCGCGAAAGTTGTTGGCGAGTTCGTGGTTTCCGAGTTCGGACAGTAAGACGCACACACGGCTTTTAGTCGCGTTTTTGTCCGTTAGCCGTTGCCATAGTGGTTTGTGTTTTCCCTTGCGCTCACGGGGTTCTAGTGCAGTTTGGCGTGCGTGTCGCTGTGAGTTTACGACATTAAGGGAATTTATCAATTCCCTATTAAAATAGGCTCGTTTGTCGGCGTTCGACTTCGACTCAAGCGGCGTGGTATGCGACGAGTCAAAAGAAGTGGATAGGGAAGGATTTTCGTTTCGAGTTGAGTTGGCAAGCATAAAATTAAAATTGTTAAGGGCGTTCTACTCGCTTGCCTGAGTAGAACGCCCTTGTTAAATCCGACGCGGCGCATCGGAATTTCTTAAATTCTTTATTTAGCACAAGTTAGAAAAATTCAATGCAAAATGGTTGCATTTAAAGAACCTCTTGTGCCAAAATCACAAACGCAGTTGGTAGCTGGCAAGCAGTAACTGCATTTTGGTTAATAAATCAAAAAGAACAGAGGCGAGTTGGCTTTCGAAGGGCAGCTCGCCTTTTTCTATTGGTTATTCTAAAACATCTACGGACATTTTAAAAGCTTTTTCCTACAACAAAAGATACTTGGAAACATTCGTTTGTCAAACGCATCGGCAACTTTGAGATTTCCACAGCCCTACAACACAACCACCGCAAACACTGAGTAACAAAAGCAACGAACAGGAAAACCTTTCCTCTGACTAAGGCGCAAAAACCTTTTCAACCAATAAACACAAAGGCGAAACTCATTTCGTCGCCTGTGGAAATTTCTATCTTTTTACAAGCGTCCTTTCTCAAACTCCAGCAAATCCGACTCACTCACAAAATTATGATTTTGCTTCCCTTTAACCGCTGGCAAATCGCCTCTGTTCACGTAATCATTCACACGCTTACGGCTTAATCCGAGCCGCTCTGCTACTTCATTCAGCGTGAGCAAGCCAGCCTTATTCTCTTTTTGTGTAGCATTGCGCTTTTGTGTAGTATTGCGCTTTTGTGTAGCATCTACGTTTCGTGTAGCAGTCGGATTATCAGAAACAATCAAAGCACCAGGCTGACATTCTAGAGCCGCGCACAGCTTGTCCAGGACATCCAGCCGCAATGCCTGTGATTCATTGCGACGAATCTTGCTTATAACCGACTGATGCAAGCCTGTTTTCTTAGCCAGCGCGTAAGCTGTTAAGTTTCTTTCAGTCAATAACTCATCTAGTTTCAAGATTATCATTCACGCAATATACACGAAACGTAAATACTACACAAATCACGAAACTTTGTTAAAAAGAGAAAAGCCGCAACATTTCGTCGCTTGCGGCTTCTTTGTTTTGGCGTGAAAAGTCGGCGGATGCTGTGAGATTTCAAGAGGCGAACATTTGTTCGTTTTACGAAGCGGCGAGTGTGATACAAGAAAATCGTGTGTGTTGAACGGACGCAGCTGGCACCAGTCGAACAACCGACTCCGCGTCCGTCCGCAACCGCACACGCCATGCGCGGTATTACGTCATACAAGGCGGAACGGCATCGTTGTCCAAGCCTTGCTCGGTTGATTAGCCGCGTTAAATGCTAAGGACGCGGCGTCAATCATATCGTCGTGTTTTCCACGCGGAAACGTCCTTAATTCCTCAATAAATTCTCTGTTCCAATCGCGTCTAACAAGTTTGACGTTCGCGGCATTGAGTTGGCTTGAAAACGAATCGGCGCGAAGTTCCTTGCTGCCTGTTGCTCGTTCCGTCCTGACTGAAAAGCCTGACAGAAGCCGGATAAAGTTTTCCGCCGACTCTTTTCCGCCGCTTCCAGGCTCTTGCTCACCAACAATCTTTACCTTCATTCCGTCCTGAAGTGCGGTGTGGCGAATCGTTGCGTCTCTTTTTGCCGTTCCAAACTGTCCGCGCACAACGTCCTCAATGTAAAAGATGCCGTCCGGTGCTTTAGCGAGCTTCACGCCTGCCGTAAAGTCTCCATTGCCTTCGGTTGCCGCCTTGTCCCAGCCACGCCACCTAACAGCGTCCACAGGTGCGGCATTAACAATCTCAAGCTTCGTTGTGTCGAAGAATAAACCTTGTTTGGAAGTTGGCTGCTGTTGGTAAAGAGAATCAAAGTGATACGCGCCGATACGTGAACGGATTTGAGCGAGCTTCGTTTCGTCGTATCGCTCCGGACATAAAGCCACGCCGTGAGAGTGTCGAAAGTCCTCAATAACGTCGCAGGAACTTGGAAAAAGCGGAAGTTCGTCCGATAGCGCAGGTAAACAGAGAATGTGCCAGCCTTCCGGCGTTTCGCCTGATTCCTCCGATAACAACCAGCCTGTTAAGTCGCTTTCGTGCCAGCGTGTTTGAATAATAATTATTGCCGCGTGTGGTTCGGCTCGTGTGTAAAAGGTTGATGAATACCACTCTTTTTGTTTCTCGCGGATTAAATCGGACGCGGCTTCCTCTGCGTTTTTTAACGAATCATCGATTAGAAGCAAGTTCGCGCCAAAGCCTGTTAAACTGCCTCCGACACCAGCCGCCCACATTCCGCCGCCTGCGGACGTTTCCCAGCGTTTGACGGACGCCGCGTCGTCTTGAACCGTTCCGCCTGATTCCAAGTAGTTCTCTCGTGCCGCTCGTGAAAGCGAGTAAGCAAGCTCCGCCGAATAAGAAGCAAGTCCGACAAAGTGCGACGGATTCTTTTTGAGGTAGTAAGACGAAAACAACCTGCTTACCATTTCAGACTTTGAATGACGCGGCGGCAATTGAACGAGCAGACGCTTTATCTCGCCACTTGCGACACGCTCTAACGTATCTGCCAGCAAGTCGCAGTGCGGATAAAATATAAAATCGCGTTTAACTCTGCCGATAAACGAGCGAAAGTTTTGGTTGGCTTCACGCCGTTCAATCAATCGCTTCGTCGCCGTTAGCAGAATCAAATTCCGAGAGTAATAATCGTGCTTCGGCTGCGACTTCTGCCTCTGAAATTCCATATTTTTGCGCCTCGTCTCGCCAGCCAATCGACTGAATGTCCAAGTCAATCGCCTGCTTCGGTAAGCCTTCGGTTCTATTTGCGATTTCCTTTATTGCCGTAATATCGCCTGCAAGTGCCAACGTAACAAGCGTTTGAGCAATCGTTTCGGCAATCGTTTCTTCGGGCGCGTCCGGGTTAGTTTCGGCAATTAGCCGCCGCAAAGATTCGGTGAGGCGCGTGAGGCGCGGACGTCCGTTTTTATTGCCGCTCGTTCCCTTCGGAAATTGTCTCCCGATTTTGTTTCCGGGCGGAAATTTACCTTTTACCGTCTGTTTTCCGTCTGTTTTGTGCGCGTTTGCCATACTTATTTACCGCTAAAAATTCCGGCTGTATTCGCCCAAAGCCTTTTCAGTAACCGCGCTGATTTCCTGACTTGGCAGCACGCTTTCTGCGCTCGACGAGTTGATTGTGAGCCTTCGCCGGACGTCGGTTACCTTAACGCCGGGAACAACGTCGGGCGGCGCGATTCCGCCGACAAGTCCAACCGTTTCGCCCGGATACATTCCGTTGGTTTGAAGCGAATTTCTGATTTCGTTTAATTCGCGCTGGTAATCGCTGCAAGCCGATAGATAATCCGCCAGAGATTTTTCAAATGCGACGAACTTTTTATCAACGCCGGAACGCGATTCGGCGACGCTTGCCAGTTGCTTTTCAAGTCCGAGCGCGAGAGAGAGCCGTTGAGCTTCGGCGGTTTTCTGTTTTGAAATCTCTGCGGCTCGCTGCTGCAATCTTGCAAATTCAAGTGCGGATTGTGCGTCCGCTAAATCGCGCGGCGTTAATTTCGTGTTGCCGCCAATAAGCGCGTTCTGGATTGATTGGATTTTTGCCTGCGCCATTTCGACGGGGTTTGTTTGTTCTTTTGTTTGTGTCTGCATCAATTTGTCCTCCTGGTTCGCGTGAACGAATCCACGCTGAACGTAAAGCTCGGGCTGGTTCCGCCGACAACCCATCGGACGCGCACAGATTCGCTGAATGCGCCTGTGATGTTTATAACTTCGCGTCCTGTGGTTGTTTTCTGCGCGAAGGTGCCGATTGTGTTGAAATTCGTGCCGTCCAAAGTATCCTCGACTATGACATTCAGCGTCGGCGCGGTGCCTGAAACGGCTGTTACGTCAAGCTGTACGCGAATCAGTTCCGCGCCGCCTGCTTGAATCGTTGAGGTGTTTCCGCTTGCTGTCCGCGCCTGTGGCGGAAGCACATTTGTATTTGAGTTATCCATTTATTTTGCCTCCAATTCCGAAATCTTCAACGCCAAAGTTGTCCGTTCGAGCGGCGATAAATTATCCGACGCGATACTTTGCTTTAATCCGCGCAGCTGTAATTTCTCGTCCGCCGTTAGTCCGTTGGTTGTGGGTTTTGTGCTTTCGTAAATTCCGAGCGACATTTTTTTTACCGCTGGAAGTTTGGCGAACAGTTCCGGCTGGTTTTCTCGCGCCGTCAAAAGCAGTTCCATTTCGTGGTTTTGTTTGAACTCATTCATATTTTTGTCTCCTGTATTTTTTATCTCTCGTGGTAAATAGCTTTCGAGAATCATCATTATCATAAGCTATTTTTTAGTTCTTTCTCTACTTTTTTTCTGCTTTTGCCTCTGTTTTAGCGTTGTAACAATCGGCAATCGCTCAAGCAAACCGCCGACGAGCCGAACGTCTGCAATTTCCCTTTCACCCGAACCGCCGAACCTTTCCTAATCTTGCGTTTGATAACGGTTTCCGCATCCGACTGACAATCGGCAAAAACGACGAAGCCGGATTCGCCGTCCGGCTCAATAACCAACTTGCATTGCCCTTCCCTTTTTACTCGCTTTTGAACCGTTCCCGAAACATCCACAGCCGCGCCGACAAGTTCCGACAAAGCAGCACGCGCCGACACGACATCCGAACCGTTCAGAGCGTCTCTAATCGCTCGTAATCCAAACTTCTCAATTGTTCTATTGCTCATTTTTCAACCGTCCTTTTGCTTATCTTTCACGAAGAAGATTAAAACCGTTTATAAGGTGGAGTTTTAATTATCAGACGTTGAAAGTTTCCCTAAAATCGCTCGATTGCTATTTATTCATTAGTCAGCGTCATCTTCGTCATCTTCGTCATCAGTCGCAATCATTTGATGTAAATCTCTAAAGTGATTAAAAAACTCGCGTTCACTTTCTTCAGCCGTTACAACAGGCCAATAAGCACTCGGGTCAATCAATTCAACGATTGCATTGTTGACCATAACTTTCAGCTCCGCGGCTGAAATTGCATCAATTTCTACTGAACCGCCAACAAAATTCTTTGCGCGACTATCAGTTGTCTTTGTCGGTCTAGTCGGCAACGCCCACTCATCAATCTGCTCCGGTGTAATTGCCAAACGGGTGAAATGAATTTCGGCATTGTCGCTATATTTTCTCAAATCCCGTTCTATCACTTCGGAAATGGACAAACCGGAAGGGTCAAAATCACCTAAATAAAAAATATGCGTCGGCTTGCCCTGTTCCTTTATGGCTTTCCCTGTTGTGTGAAGAAAGGTCTTACTTGAAAAACCCCGACACACCATTAACGGCACGTCAAATTTATCCGTCACTTCGTAAAGAATGGTTGCAATCGCGTCTTTCTCTGTCCAAACCTCGCAATAAACGGGTTGGTCATTCCAAAGAGCGCGGCGGTAAGTCTTCTGGCACTGGTCCAGCAAGTCCTCAAGACCCGTGTGCGTTTTTGGCTTTCGCATCCAACGAGTAGAATCAACGAACCATTCAAAAGGAATTTCGCCACTCTCCCGCATAATGCCTAAAAGACGCACCAGCGTTCCCTTATACGCCGCTTCGGTTTTAGGTAACACACCAGCACTGACAAGCCTGTAAAACAAATGGCGTATAGTCATCGGATATTCTTCTGCGGCAACCCTGTAAATAGCGTTTTTCAACGCACTTATCGCATCTTGAGACCGACGCGGCTTCTTCTTTAGCGACCTAGACTTCTTAACTGCTTGCATAAGCGTCAACCTCCCTTTTGTTCAATTCCAGCGGCGATGATTCTATTTCTCGAAAGCTATTTATCTGTTCCGGCGGCGCGTGCGGCGCGTATATGCAAAATTTTCATATCACTTAAAAGATATGAAAGTTCCGGCGGCGCGTGCGGCGCGTATATGCACCGCTCTTGTTCGCTTATGAACTTTTCAAGTTGAATCAGTTCAAAAATGCCAACCATAAACGAGAAAAGAGGCTGTTCACAGTGCGGACAGTTGGCGTTTTCGGGCGATTGCGCGTCTTCTGACAGCGTTTCCTTCTTTGGAACGACGAACGACGCGGCGAACTTGCGAAACGCGCCGAAAGTCGAAAACAGCCGCTGCGCCTTCAAATCAAGAACTTGTTTGAGATGCGCCGCTTTGTATTTTTCAGCGTCCAGCGGTTTCGAAATGTATTTTACCAATTCAAAAAGCCCGGATTTAATGTCGGTAACACGGTTAATTTTGAAGTTCACCGAGTCGCCTGTAATGTCTTTCCATTCGCGCCGAAACGAGCGGACATCGAAAAACCTCTGACGAAACACAAGGCAATGCAGATGCGCGTGCCAAGCTCCGTCTTTCCCAAGCGTGAATTCAACCGCGTAAACGCCACCGGCTGACAGATGATGTTTCCAAAACTCGCGCCGTATCAGTTTCCGAAAGTTCCCTAACAGCCGTTTTATCGAGTCGGTGAGTTGTTCGTTTTGATAATGTTTCTGCGTCAAAACCAAATGACAAGGCGTGAGCCGCGCATTTTCAGACGCGAACGCCGAAACCTTCGGCAAATAACTCGCACGCCTCTCACGCGCCCGAATCTCCGAGCAAAACACACAGGCACGATGCCCACAATAAAACGTCGCCTTGCGCTCCGTGATGTGAGTTCCGCACGTGGTAGTTAAAAACCTCGAATGACAGGCGCGAAAGTTGTTGGCGAGTTCGTGGTTTCCGAGTTCGGACAGTAAGACGCACACACGGCTTTTAGTCGCGTTTTTGTCCGTTAGCCGTTGCCATAGTGGTTTGTGTTTTCCCTTGCGCTCACGGGGTTCTAGTGCAGTTTGGCGTGCGTGTCGCTGTGAGTTTACGACATTAAGGGAATTTATCAATTCCCTATTAAAATAGGCTCGTTTGTCGGCGTTCGACTTCGACTCAAGCGGCGTGGTATGCGACGAGTCAAAAGAAGTGGATAGGGAAGGATTTTCGTTTCGAGTTGAGTTGGCAAGCATAAAATTAAAATTGTTAAGGGCGTTCTACTCGCTTGCCTGAGTAGAACGCCCTTGTTAAATCCGACGCGGCGCATCGGAATTTCTTAAATTCTTTATTTAGCACAAGTTAGAAAAATTCAATGCAAAATGGTTGCATTTAAAGAACCTCTTGTGCCAAAATCACAAACGCAGTTGGTAGCTGGCAAGCAGTAACTGCATTTTGGTTAATAAATCAAAAAGAACAGAGGCGAGTTGGCTTTCGAAGGGCAGCTCGCCTTTTTCTATTGGTTATTCTAAAACATCTACGGACATTTTAAAAGCTTTTTCCTACAACAAAAGATACTTGGAAACATTCGTTTGTCAAACGCATCGGCAACTTTGAGATTTCCACAGCCCTACAACACAACCACCGCAAACACTGAGTAACAAAAGCAACGAACAGGAAAATCTTTCCTCTGACCAAGACCCAAAAGACCTTTTCAACCAATAAACACAAAGGCGAAGTTCATTTCGTCGCCTGTGGAAATTTCTATCTTTTCTTTCTACAAACGTCCTTTCTCAAACGCCTGTAAATCCGCTTCACTCACA
>MWWH01000487.1_pt1 | contig 11489 bp, 16 predicted proteins | sample 1047231 | NCBI WGS metagenome assembly MWWH01 (sample SAMN06349967, study PRJNA376086) | soil metagenome | isolation source: MG3-2 sample Antarctic (ecotone) soil | place: Antarctica | collected 2015-01-13 | reverse complement strand
GCCCACCTGCCGACCGAGCACAAGCCGCTCAAAATAGTACAGCCGCTAGACGCTGGCAAGTTGGCTAAAATTGTGCATGGGGCGCGGCCACGGCTTACACCGGAAAGCGCCGGGGGCAAATACCTGCTGGCCCGTGGTCTTCAGCCAGTGACATGGGCGGCCTGGCGTTTGGGGTTTGGGTTTTGGAACAAATATGAAAATCAATCGATTGTCATTCCCTGGTATGCGCCCGATCGCAAGCTCGCGGGTGTCTCGCACCGGCTGATTGCGCCCACGCCTTCTCAGCCCAAAGCGCCCTGGCATTCAGGCATGGCCGGTCGAACAAAGGGTCTGTTGGGGGGATGGCACACGCACCAGGCCCGAAACATTTTGATTATCGTCGAGGGGATGATCAACGCCGTTTCGCTCTACCAGGCCTGTGGCGATTTGGCCGACGTGCTCACGCCTGGCAGCGAGAATGTCAATCCCAATGATTGGGACATGGCCCGGTTGCGTCTGTGGCCACGGATAATTGTTTGGGCAGACAAGCCAACAACCGCACGAACGTGGGGTTCGACGCTGGGCACGAAACTACGGATTGCATCATTAAACAATGGCGTAAAAACTGACGCTAATGATTTGTTGAAACGTGGGGGATTGCGCGAGTTCATTGAAAGTGGCATCAATTAACGATTTTTGAATCAAACATTTTTTAAGGAGATTTATGCTAGACCAAATTGACCTGGAAACGGCGCGCGCTGAAATGGTTAGCACGGGCGATGCGATGCACCACGCCCAATTGCATTTGGCTGAAGTCACCGAATGGCAGCGGCGCAACGCGGGCAACCCGATTCGCGACGCCGAACTGATGGACCTGGAAACCGCCATGCCGACACTTGAGCAGGCCAAAAATCAAGCCCACAAAGTTTTTGCCTTTGTCCAAATTGAGCAAGCCAAAATCGAGCAGGCGGCGCGGCTAGGGCAGGAGCGCGGTCTGCGGCTTGCGGCAATGGGCGCCATCGAGTTGTTTGAAGATGCGCTGCTGGCCACCGTAGAAGCGGCCATGATCGCCCAGCAACATATCGCAGACTATCGTCATCTGGCCGGGCAAATTGCCGCGTTTGCCGACAAGCACGGGGGGCAGCGCGCACCGGCCTACGAATTGAACCTCGTGACCATCGATTGGGCGCATGTGCTCGCGAATAGCAACCCGGTTGAGGCGGCTCGCTTACAAATCAACCGGGCGCCATCCGATGTGCGAGAATTCCAACCAGCCGAGCAACGGCGGATTGAGTCAATGGTAGAACAGCAACAACCGATCACGCGCCGGGCTCTTCAGTCATTTAGGGAGGGCTAACCATGTCACCAGACATCCAATCGACTTGGACAAACACGCTTCAAGCCATTGCTTCGCTCATTTTGCACAATCGCGGTCTGCGCGAGGATGTGCAATTGCGGTGGATCTGGACCAAAAAAACGGGTGGCGCGGCGTATCAAAACGGCGTAGGAACACGCATTGTCCTGTTGACGCACCTTGTAAATTTTGTTGACATTGAAAAAGTCTTTTATCACGAGTTGGGGCACCATGTGGCTGGGCACTGTCATGTGCGTTTGGTGGATGAACCGGACGCACTAGACGAGGAGCACCCACTCGTGAAGCTACAAAAAATGATTGACCTCGATCCAGCCAGCACCGCGGCGGAAATGTTGCCGATGATGCAAATCATGGAAGAGCAGGCTGAAAAAGTTGGCGCCGAACTCAAGGCTGAATTTGAGGCGCGCTATGGCCCACTTTACCACCTGTTGACGTGTGACGTGAAATCTTGAGCCCCATTTGGGCGTTCGTTTTCCTTCTGCGGCCCCTGGCGTTAATGGCCTCTTCACCCACTAACGCCAGGGTTGGACTCAGGATTGAACGGTAAATGATAGGAGATAAGATTATGGCAAGAAAGACGAAGTTGAGTAGTGAATTAATCAAAGAGATATGCGAAACCATCCGGCTAGGTGCGTACGACTATATTGCTTGTGAACGAGCGGGGGTTAGTCAGAGCACGTTTTACAGTTGGTTACAGCAGGCCGAAGTAGAGGGCGCCGACCCATTGCTATTGGAATTTCTGGAATCGGTCGAGCAAGCGAAAGCAGACGCGCGGTCACAAGCGGAACTGGCGGTATTGCGAGAGCAGCCAGCAACGTGGTTACTCAAGGGGCCTGGTAAACACAAAGTCGGGCGCGAGGGGTGGAGCAACGAAAACGTGCTAACCTTGCAACAAGGGAATGCACCCATCAAATTGACGTGGGGTGATGATGACGATAGAGGGACCAACGCTCCACAAATTGCAACGGGTGATCAGAGATAGCGACGCTCGCTTTCGGGTGTTGGCGTGCGGACGGCGCTGGGGTAAGTCGCGCCTGGCATCGGCCTTGATGACCGAGACGGCGCTGTGGCGCGGCGTGTGCTGGATTGTGGCGCCCAGCTATGCCACCGGCAATCCCTTGTTTGATGACTTGCGCCGTCTGGCTAATCAAATTCCTGGTTGTGAGGTAAACCGCTCAGAGCGTCTTATCCGTTATCCGTCTGGTGGCACTTGTCAGGTAAAAAGCGCAGATGACCCGGCCTTGTTGCGCGGTGTCTCGCTAGACCTGTGCGTCTTTGATGAGGCTGGCTACATTCCCAAACTGGAAGAATTGTTTCTGGAAGTCATCCGCCCAGCGCTGGCAGACCGGCGCGGCAAAGCAATATTTTGCAGCACACCAAACGGTAAAAATTACTTTTACGCGCTCTATCAAATGGGCCTTGACCCGCTACAGACCGATTGGGCAAGCTGGCAGCTGCCCACGGCCAGCAATCCGTACATTGATGGCAAAGAGATTGAAAGCGCAAGGGGCCAGCTATCCGAGCGTCAATTTAGCCAAGAATTTCTTGCTGAATTTGCTGACAGTGGCAGCGTGTTTAGGAATATCCGCGAATCAGCCACTGCGCAACCGCAACCAGGCCCGTTAGACGGTCACAGCTACACAGCAGGCGTTGATTGGGGTAGAAGTGGGGATTATACGGTGGTGACCATTTACGATACTGTAACCCACTGTGTAGCGTTTCTGGACCGGTTTACTGGCTTGCCGTTTGACGTGCAATTAAACCGGGTAGCAGCGGCCCTTGAACGCTGGCAACCTTGGGTAACGGTCTGTGAATTAAATAGCTTTGGGCAAGCACTGTTTGAATCATTGCAGAAACGTGAACTACCAACCCGCTTGATAGGCTTTACCACAAGCAATCAAAGCAAGGGTGCCCTGGTGGATAGCTTTGCCTTAGCCCTAGAGCGCCGCGCCATTACCTTACTGAATGACCCGCTGCTAATCGGTGAACTACAAGCCTACCAGGCTGAAACAACAGTGACGGGGCTGATACGTTACGGTGCGCCTGTTGGCCAACACGATGATTGCGTCATGAGCCTGCTACTCGCCTATGCGCCAGCCAGCGAACAAGGGCAATGGGCGCCAGTGGCCAAAACCACATCGCAAATTAGTGTCAGCCGGACCGAAATTGAACAAGACTATTTTAGCGAAGATAGTCATAGAGATGCTTACTTATCCGACCTCGCACGCTTGCTTCACTAACCTTTTTTCCCTCATCTCATTTCCTCTTTGTGTTTTGTCAGTATCTTGACAGGTTGACATAGGGCGAATCCGTGCTATAATAGTCTATGTAAATGAGAATTTTCAAAGACTATTATGGAGTTGACTGATGATAACTGACCTAGCCACCACCCAAACGACCGCCCTGGCCCCGCTTATTTACCCGGCTGACCGCAACCCGGCGCTAGTCTATCTCGCTGGCCTATCAGAATCATCACGCCGACCTCAGAGGCAATCACTATCCTTCATTGCGAATCTAGTACAGCCTGGCGTTATGTTTGATGCGTTCCCGTGGTCAGACTTGCGCTATCAGCACACCGTAGCCATTAGAACGAAGGTAGCCGAATTGCCCAGCGCCTCGACTGCCAACCGCCATTTGGCCGCCTTGCGCGGCGTACTCAAAGAAGCCTGGCGCTTGGGCTATATGACCGCGGAAGAATATCAGCGCGCGGTTGACTTCAAGCCGGTGCGCGGGCAAAAGGCAAAAGCGGCGGAAAAAGGGCGACATCTCAAACAGGGTGAGTTTGCCGCACTCTTGCGTAACTGTGACGATGATACGCCCGCGGGGATACGTGACGCAGCTTTGCTTGCCGTGGGCTACATTGCAGGCTTGCGCAGAACTGAACTCAGTGACCTCATGTTGGCTGACTTCAATCAGGAGGATTGTATGTTGACCGTCACCCACGGCAAGGGCAATAAAGAGCGGGTTGTCCCTTTAGCCGAGGGCGCGTGTGCTGCTTTACAGGACTGGCTAGACGTGCGCGGACCGTGGGTTGGTCCGCTCTTTACCGTCATCCGCAAGGGCGATCATGTGACGCTAGACGCGCTGACTGCGCAATCGGTCTATGATATTTTAGCTAAGCGCGCCGAGCAGGCCAGCGTTAAGAAGTTTAGCCCCCACGATTTGCGCCGTACATTTGCCGGTGATTTACTGGATGCTGGGGCCGATATATCAACGGTGCAAAAATTGATGGGGCATAGCAACGCCGACACCACCGCGGGCTATGACCGACGCGATGCCACCGCCAAGCGCGCCGCGGTCAATAAGTTGCATCTACCCTATACGCCCAAGCGTAAATCATAGGTAGTGTCTAAGTAGGAACAATAAGAGCAGCAGCACTACAAACACCAGCGCAGCAATGAAGCCAACGCCCAAGCCCACTGTAAAAGATGGCTCTTTAGAACGCTCTAAACTCTCTACACGACGTTGTAATGTGTTTATGGCGTCTAGTGCCACTAGGCTTGCTGACGCCCTATCTGGTGCGTCTGGTGCAGTTGGTAGGGCGGTAGATGTGGCAGCGATAGCGTCTGTATCTATTACTGCGAACGTGAGGCCGACCAACTGCTCATTGATGACGGGGACTGTCAAGCCTAGTTTACGCAGACTGTCAATGTGCTTTAACACTTCTATGTCACGCCCTGTATAGTGACGTGCTTGTCCTGTCGGTGGGTTCGCTAATGGTGATAGGTGATTAGAGTGGTATTCTGACCACCTACGCACATTATGCGCCGCAATGCCGGTTAACTGAGCTACTTCATTTGGTGTGAATGCTTGTAAAGCTTGCTGTATCGGCATGTAAAAGTCCCTGTTTTGCCTGTAAACATTGCTTAGGCTGTCATGAACAAGTTTACAGATTGTACACGGGGGGCAATTAACATGCAAATGTGTAATTGTAACTTGACAGATAGCAATAGATGGCTTATTATGTACACATTGAACTGTGTAATACTTAACCAAGAAGGGGCACGTTTATGATCTCACCTCAAATCGAATCAACGACTACATTAGCACGAAATCATAAGGTAGTGTTTGACAAGCTAGTCAATGGGCCAGTATTTTTGGCTAACCGGAGTAAGCCGGTGGCCGCGGTCCTATCAATTGGTGACTATGATCAATTAGTCAATGATGCTAACGAAGGTAAGCGACTACAACGGATAGCGCAATATGATCAAACATTTGCAGAGATGCGCCAGGGCAAATATACCGAGGGCTAAATGCGTCTGCATCGAAGCGAACGGTTACAGGCGCGATGGTACAGCTTGCCAGCCGATATTAGAGCGTTTGTGGAGTCACTCAAGCGCGACCCACGACCACCGGACGCCATGAGAATACCAGAGCGGCCAAACTACTATGAGGAATTCATATCGGGTTACTGGATCGGGTGGCAAGTGGACGATAACACAGGAGATACCATTGTCAGAGTTGAAATTATAGACATCATCTAATTTAGTCTTGTTATGAACGCCGGTGAAAGTAGTTCAAACCTACTCGCACCGGCTAACCATAGACCCGTTGGGATTATCAACAGGTGTATAGCTGGCTATAATTGTACCAGTGTACGCCCACCTACGGGAATTTCAATCGTTAGGTGGGCGTTCTGTTTGCTCAGACGCCCTCCACATTCACTATCCGCCCATTGGAGGGCAAAGACAATATGACTAACTACACTTTTGACGGTTACGCCCAACAACGCCGCGATGAGACCGCTCAGGAGCCAGCACAGACCGATACTCGCGGGTTTGGTACGTTTGCCGGCATGATTGCCATCTTGGGCGGGATTGTATTCCTTGTACCGTCTGGCGGGCTATCAGCGTTTCTTATCCTGGCCGGATGCGCTGGCATGGCAGGTGATAAGGTTCACCAGAAAGCCAGCGCAGAGATAGAGCAGGCCGTCGTGGCTCGGGACGTGGCCGCCGTGGATCGCGCCTTCCTAGGCGGTTGCACGAAGATTGTCCTAATCGGTGCGCTGACATTCCTGATTATCGCAGTACTAGCGGCGGGGTTAACGGGGGGACTATGAGCGACAAAAAGAACATCGTTAGTTATGAAGAGCAAATTGAGATGGGATTGGTTCGACCACCACGCCCGAGTAACTTTGTGGCACCCTTGCGCGGCGACGTGTTGCCACCTGTACGCAGCGTCCCCAACGTCATTGACCCCTATGCGCAGGCCATGCCGGTAGCAGTGCAACAGGTGGCAAAATACGAGGCCACGCCCATCACGCGAGCGCACGCAATGCGTATGAAAATTCGCGACATTACTCTATTCCTTGGCTTAATGACCGGCGCGGCCATGTTCGTTTTTCAACTCTATCCTTCCACCTGGCAAACCTTCACTGTGATCATGTTATGGCTATTGGCCGTCACCGTGGAAGGGTTAGCCACGTTTCTCGCGCTGGCCGTGTTGGATTATCGCGAGACGCCCGCTGCCATGAATCGTATGCAGTGGGGTGACTATGCCAAGCTGATGTTCAATGAGCAATCCCATCGTCTGCGGGCGCAATATCCCGAACAATACGACGCGAAAGGACGGCGTAAATGATTGATAAGATCGTCGCTCGTGCGGCTGAACTAACCGGCGCGTATGGTAACTTTCGCACGGCACCGGAACGTGTAGACGCTGAGACTATCGCGTTAGCCCGTTGCACCATGATCAACCAAGAGTTAGACTTGTTCGTTCGCTTTTGCTATCGCCAATCCGAACAGGGACGCTACGTCAATTTACGCAGTAACAGCCAGCTCCCCAAAGGGGTTTGGGCACCGTGGGGAAGTAGTGGCAAAAGTGGCTTAACCCGCACCGAGCGCGACGTGCTACGGCGTTACTTGTTCAGCCTGAACACCCCTCGCCCCCCACGGCCACTGTTCTTTTATGGCCAACGTCACTGGCACGTCAACACCGTGATTTATCCCACGGTAGGCGATGCGCTGCAATGGTTGGAACGGTTCAAGTTGACCCCGGCCAACTGGTTTGATTGTAGCCTGCTAGACGATTAGGTAACGCTTTGGTGTAGCCCTACCTATGCTTTTGGTGTGACTCTATCTATGATTTTGGTGCAACCGTTGGTATGTTCACGACTCGCAGGTTGGTATGTCTTTGGTATGTCAATAGGAGTAAATCAGATGTTGAACGGCAAACTTAAATTATTTTCTATCTGTCTATCTATCACGTTCGCATGTGTGGGGATTGGCAGTGGTCTACATTTTGACGCGCTCACCAAGCAACCGCGGCAATCTTTGTTTGCCGAATGTCTGCTTGCATCGACCATTGGTGCAACGTGTGGACCGCGGCTGATACGCTGGTTAGATGCAACCTTGCCGACCGCCCCGTTAGACTGAGACGAATGTAAACAATTGAAGGGATAATCACAGTTCACAATTCAGAAAAGTTATGCTAGACTAGCAGCCAACTAAAACGCAAAAAGCGCTCTCGTTGGCTGGGAACCGATAGAGCGCTTTCGCTGCATTGATATGCGTTTAACGTAGACAGCATGGTACATCAGCGTTTGCTGGCGTGTCAAACTGCCATACGCGCGCATATCTAAGCAATGAGAGCGCTCACCTTTCGGCCATGTGGCTGGGAGTGTGGGCGCTTTTTCATTCCGGGAGGATAAAAAATTGGGACCATACGAATTTACGACAAAAACCAATGAATATGATTTTGCAGACAAATTGCTAGAGATTATTGGGCTACTGCTTGTTAGGAACAGCAAATACTCAGTCAACTCCAGAATCGTTTGTTTGTTGCACGGGAATCCAAATGATTCGCTTTTTGTTGACAATAACCCCGCTGAGCTTTGGTTTCCAGAGCGAGACCTGGCCAAGCGATCAAAATTTGTCAAGCGACTTAATCGAAACAAACCCATTACTCTAGCTGTGATGCCCGATGAAATGGGGTGGAGTAGAGAACAAGCTGGTCTCGCAAAAACAGTATTGAGTATCAATTGGAACGTATCGGAGGGCAAGACAAAGGTTAGCGTTATATCTACTATAGCGCCAACGGATGAGACGTACAGCGCCGGAATTGTTTGTTACCATGAATTTATCACAGAGCTGCGCACACTTCAATCCGAGATGGACATAGCAGAAGAGCCAAATAAAGAGATTGCAGAAAAAACACAATCAGAACAGAACATTACGAACCAGACCGACATTGATTCTCAACACAATAAATCTGAAATAGAAATACCAAAAATGCCAGTTGAGAAACCTGAAAAGTGGAAAAAGAGTAGAGACTGGGCGATTTGGAGCGAATGGTTTGAATATTACCAAGCTATGAAAAGAGCAAAAGCTGTCTATGACCATGGAGATACAGCGAGACACCTTGCTGATGGGAAAGGTTGGCCTACTACTCAGTATGTCAGAGAGCTGTATGCACTATGGGAATCAGAGAAAAATCTATAAAACCTACAAACCTGCACAAAAACCTACAAACCTATACAAAAACCTACATCTATACACGCCTATTACAGGGAAAACCTACACGCATGTAGGGTAAACAACAGAGCCAGATTGTTATAATACTGATACAAAACAAGAAGCTAGGCTTGATTCAAGGAGAATAAATATGCGATTTGATAAACTCGTTATCAAGTTAAGCAAGCAGGAAAAAGAGGAGATAGACAAGCTTGCAAAAAGAGAGAAGCTGCCACCATCTACAATGGCTCGCGCCATGTTATTAAAGGCAGCTAACAGCCAGTCCAACAAAGCGAACAGCGACGTGATCCGCCAAGATTCAAGCGCCGCTGCTGCATAACTGTCTAGTGCCCTGTAAATACAAACGCCCGCTGTCAACGGGCAGATTGCATTGGAGCAAACAATTTAGGAATAATGAAATGATAACACAGGAATATCAAAACGTACCCACGGAAAAATTAACCGAACACATCGAAGTTTTGGCGATGCAACACTTCGCAGGCCGCAGCGCTATTAAAGCCTCATGCCGTGTTCGCGTTGGCCGCATTGTCATCAATGGCGTCAAAGTTATTCTGCCCGCTTTGGCCAGTCATCCATTTGTTGGGATGCCAAGCCGCAAGAATGGTGATGACTGGGAACCGTTAATTAACATTTTATCGCCCACACTACAAGAGGCTGTTTCTGACGCCGTGCTGACCGCATATCGAGGTGGGAAATGACCACGAAAACCAAAACTATCGTTACCACCAATGGGACAAAGCCCCACGATCACCAACCAGCATCGCCTGTTTTTGATACCGACAAAACAACGTTGTCGCAGCGCATCCGCAATGATTACGCGAAACTTGGCTACGATTTCCGGTTGAATGAATGTTCTCATGAAATATTCGTGAATGATGTTGTGCTCGATGAACCGTTAGCGGCGTCTATTCGTGTGGCCATGCGCGATCGCGATTATACCAACGTTGCTGCTTTTGAAGATGTCTATATTGCCGACGCTGGGAAAAATCGCTTCCACCCCATCAAAAATTATTTTTCCTCCCTCGTCTGGGATGGCAAAAACCATATTTTGAATCTGTCTAAATACATTGAGGACAACCATGAGCCGATCCCAGGGCCACACGAAACAGCGCGCAGTGTGGCCCACGTTTGGCTATTGCGTTGGCTGATTGGGGCCGTGGCCAAAGTCATGCAAAAAGGCGCGCAAAATCCCATGTTGGTTTGGTTTGGCGATCAGGATTTGGGTAAGTCCACGTTTGCCCTGTGGCTGTGTAGCCCATTGCCGGCGATGCACGAAGAATCTAGTATCGACCCTGACAACAAAGAGGATGTAAGGAAACTGTCTTCCAAATTTATTTGGGAGGTTGGGGAGTTAGGCGCAACAACTCGACGCGCTGATGTGGAAGCGCTCAAGGCGTTTATCACGCGGATGGACGTTACCTATCGCGTACCCTACGCCAAACACGCCGTAACCGTGCCAGCTTGTGCTAGTTTCATTGGCACGGTCAACCCAACCGTCGAAGGGTTTTTGAACGATGAAAGCGGGAGCCGACGCTTTTTGGTCATGGAGATCAACAAAATCGATTGGGCCTACTCCACTGATATCGATGTCAATCAGCTATGGGCGCAAGCCTATCATTTATACCTTGCTGGTGAACCGTGGCGACTGCTCCCCAACGAAGTCGCCAAGCGCAAAGAAATTAATCAAGCCCATGAAATTGTTGACCCGCTAGAGGATTTCTTCCACACCTATTACATGATTGACCCAGCATTGTCGGATGATAATCAATGGCGGATTGACCCGACACACATCATGGAGCATTTACGAGATAAAGGTTTTAAGGACTCTGATCGCCAACTTGCAACCCGCATGGGCGTTACCCTAAAACGGTTGGGGGTAGAGCGTATCCGGGTTCGCATGGGAGAGGAACGGCCCAGATTTTACGTCGGTATCCGGCGTAAGTCGCAACCAGACATCCCAAGCAAAGGGTACGTAAGCCAATCTATAGAATAGGTTGGCCCAAATTATAAGGTTGGCCCATAGGTTGGCCCACATATTTACACCTATCTGGGCCAACCGGGCCAACCGGGCCAACCTATTTTTCTTATTAAAGATATAAGTAATAAGAAGAGGATATACAGGATAGACAACTCATAGAATTTTTTTCAAAATCAAAATAGGTTGGCCCAGGTTGGCCCATAGGTGTAAATAGGTTGGCCCATAGGTTGGCCCATAGGTTGGTTAGGTTGGCCCACTGGGTCAACCTCAAAGCGAAAAATGCATGAGATGAGGGAGAAAAACGAATTGATCGCAACACTTTGCGCCGTTTTCGTGGCTAAAAATCAAAAAATCGAGCTTATTCGGGAGGGCAATTGCTATCGTGGCGCTTGTCCGGTCTGTGGCCGGCCCCATCTCACCTTTGCGCCCTCTGACCGCTCCAACGGTTACTATTTCGCTTGCCCCTGTTACAACCAGGATGGCTATCACACCGGTTCCGGCGCCAATCTCGATTACTGGTTGCGCAGCATGGGCGCAACGGGGGCAGAGGCGCAGCCGGCCCACCTGCCGACCGAGCACAAGCCGCTCAAAATAGTACAGCCGCTAGACGCTGGCAAGTTGGCTAAAATTGTGCATGGGGCGCGGCCACGGCTTACACCGGAAAGCGCCGGGGGCAAATACCTGC
>MWWH01000486.1_pt1 | contig 11490 bp, 16 predicted proteins | sample 1047231 | NCBI WGS metagenome assembly MWWH01 (sample SAMN06349967, study PRJNA376086) | soil metagenome | isolation source: MG3-2 sample Antarctic (ecotone) soil | place: Antarctica | collected 2015-01-13 | reverse complement strand
TCACCAAAGCCCTGGTCTAAGACGAACAAAACCCGTCCCTGACCTACAACCATGAGTCACACAGCTTGCTTATCATGTCGCAAAACAACGGCGCGACTTACACGGCAAATGGTTCGTGCCAATGCCAGGCATACATGAACGGCAAAATGCCCTGCAAACATCGCGCGCTCAATCGTTTGATTGCAATTTATATCGAACGCGCGAACTAAACACGAAAGGCTTAGGAGTGCGCTAACACTTCTAAGCCCTCTTTTGAAATTCCCCCAACTTTTCACAATTAAGGAGAAAACATCATGAACTTAACAGTAAAAACACAACCCGCGCAACATCCCGCGCAACCCGTCACCAATCCCGAACGATTGCTTGAAATGGCAAAGAATCATGTTTTTGCCGCCGCTCGCATCACCGACATTGAGAATTTGCGCTATTTCACGATGCACGATCTGCAAGACGTGCGAATCAATCTGCATCTTGCGATTGAGTTACTAATGATCGTTTCGAGAAAGGCGGGCGCGTCTGATGAATGCTAAGGAACGATCTGATTTGCAGGAAAAGGCGAATGTGCTTTTATTTCGTCAAGCCGTGTTGCTGCAACGATCCGCCATTCTGCGCGATTATTTACGCGAAAACATCAAGGGAACACGGCTTGCCCAAGACGAACAAACGGCGGTGGAACTTCTGATCGAAATCACTGAACGCTCAATGGATTTCATCAAGGAGCGACGGCGGGCGATTGTTGAACGATTGAGCGAGCCTTGAGATTTGCATCAAATCCGCCGTCTTTGCGCTTTTGATCATTTTTCTTTAAGAAATAACTCGCTAATTGTCAGCAATGATTATTAACAATTAACAAAAGGCTTGACGGATGATTAACCCGTCAAGCCTTTCATAAATGCAAAGAAGCACTCAAATCAAGTGAGCTATTATTTTACCACAATCCGCGTGGATGGCATTGCGAACGGGTTCGGCAATGCGATTGGCGATTTGCACATCTTCTTGAATCGTGCGTTTTGAAAGATTTGTTTTGGCGGCTGTGTTTTGGGCGAACGTCGGCGCAGTTTCCGCGCTCACGCCGTTACCTTTGGCTTTATTCATGCCCAACGCTTGCGCTTGCCCTGCTTTGGTTTGCGGGTGCAAAGCTAAGTAAATTTCTTTCCTTCGCGCAAGCTGTTCGCTGCGTTCCAAAGCGGTTATTGATCTCGCAATTTAATCATCAAATTGCTTAAATCGCCGCCGTCTCCCAAACCTGATGAGCGCATTTGCGCGCGGTGTTGTTCGACTTCTTTGGGCGTCGCTTCACGCCAAAATTCTTTCTTGAAGGGCATGAACTTTTCAGCTACAAAAGCGGGCAAGTTAAGCGTCGAAATCAGCAATTTTGCCACGCCCAATTTGTCTTTCAAATCCAATTCCTGACTTGTCAAACCTTGATATAAAACGTCGAGAGCAGTTGCCGACATTGCCCGCAAACGAAATGTTTCGTTCAGCCAAAGTTCTTTTTCGCGTGACCGCAAAAGTTCGACAAAGGAACCATTATTGTTAAGCCAGCCGCTCACCGTTTGCCGCGCGACGCCCGCCGTTGTTGCTGCATCCGTAACGCTTGCGCCCATTGCCAAAGCGTTGACTGCTTTAACCATCGCGGGCGTTAATCCCTTTTCGTCAACCGAATTTTCGTCACTTTTCGTCGCATTTTGTCGGGTTCGTTGAATCGAATTTTTCATGATCTTTATTTTTAGAAGCGTTAAATTTCTGCCTGTTTAGTGACTGAGAATTGCCTGAAAATCGCCTACTCAAATTGTTTGGTTTTCTCTGTTTTTACCGAAGTTTCACCGTCCTTTTGCCGCATTTCTTCAAGTATGCTTTCCTCCTTTTCCAGCTTACTTAAATCAATTTTCGGCATTTTGATATAGTGGCGGGCTGCATTCCCGCGCGACCGCGCCCAAATTTCAAAATTATTTGAATCTTTATTTTCTGTTTTCATTTTATTTTTGTCTCCTGAAATCACCCTGTAAATTACATGTTTTTACCCTGTTTTTATCCTCTCGAAATAATCAGCTTTCACGCTGCTTTTTCATCGGGTTCGACGGCATCGTCATCAAATTGAAGCGGCGGCAAATCTCTGATTTCGATTGGGCTGTTACCAATGCCGGAAACGTTGTAACACGACGCTTGCAGGCGCGCCCCGCGCTCTCGCAGCTCGGTTTTAAGAATTTCGATTTGCTTCCGAATATCTTCCTTTTCGCGCCATTCAGCCCCATTGAAATATTGAACGCCAGGAATTGTTTCGGTAAATTTTTCCCGAAACAATGTTCCCGATTGCGCCCATCCGTCCAACGAGTTTTGAGCGAGACGGTCAAACTCCTCATTGAGTTTACGTTGTTCAAATCGGATTCGCTCAAAGTCGCGACGATGAATTTCAGTCGTTTGATCAATTGAAACAAGGGATTCAATATTGTTTTGCCGTTGTTTGATTGCAGCACGGCGGGCGGCTTCGGATTGAGCGCGGGCGTAAGCTTCGCTTTCAATTTCCGCGCGTTTGACGGCAATGTCGCTGGCAAGAATTTCTTGATCGGTCAAGATGCCAGATTGGAATTTTTCTAAAAGATTTTCGTTAATCATTTTTATTTGCCCTCCGTTTGGGTGGAAGCCGCGAACGGGCTTTGGCGCGTGTCACGGGCGGCGTTGAACTGTTCGGCGATCTTCATGGCGTCGGCGCTCATTTCCAAAGATAATTCGTTTTTGAGTGCGGCGATTTCCGAATCAAGATTCGTTCGTCGGCTTAACAAGATGCCCAATTCTCCCTGTTTTAAAACTTTCTGTTCTGTTGTCATTGTTGGTCTCCTTTTTTATTTAAAATCGTTTCTCCGCTTATCCGAAAACTTTAATCTCGCGTCAGTTGGATATTTTGCGTTTGTCCAACTTAGGCAAAGTTTACAATCGAATTGCGGTTCAATTTGGCAGCGCAGACAAACGCGGGGAAAGTGTGCCGTTTGGCGCGCTTGGGTTCTCCAAAATGTTGCGGCGTGTTCGTCGGCAATTGTTGAATTTCTTTGCGCCATGATGTCGGCATTTGCGCGTTTATTTGTTTGCTTGTTGTGAGTGCGCGATGACGGATAAAGCTATCGCGTCCAAAACGGTCAACTTTTCAGATTGACCTGTCAGCGGATTAATCGTGTCAATTTTCGTTTCAACGTATTTTTTGATAACGGTCGCAATGTTCGGAATGCCTTTCTTACGACCGCGGTTTGCTGGCTGATTCTTACTGGTAAACGGCGTCAAGTTTTCAGTGTTTGCCATATTCTCACGTTACCTTTCACGTTAAAAAGTTATCACATTTTCAGCTTATAACAAAAATATTTTATGAGCTGACAAGCTAAAACAAGAAATATGTTCTTTGAAATTCTCGAAAACTGAAGGTATAACTTCTCCGTATGAAAACGATTGCGCTTTGCACTCAAAAGGGCGGCTCCGGCAAAACAACGCTTGCCGTCAATCTAGCAGTTGCTGCAATGATCAGGCGGCAGCGCACAGTCTTGTTTGACATGGATGCGCAGGCGACGGCGGGCGAATGGGCGGAAAAACGCAACCAGGGCGCGCCTGAAGTCATTGCGCTTGATGGCAGAGAACTATCTAAAGCACTCGAAACGGCTGAAAAGCAGAAAATTGATTTTGTTTTTATTGATACTGCGGGGCGTGATGCGCCGAACGTGGCAAGCGCAATTCGAGCTGCGGACTTTTGTTTGATTCCGTGCCGTCCAAGCCCACCGGATTTACACGCTGTCACGGCAACGGTTGAAACTGCCAAAAGACTCAATAAGCCGTTTGCATTCGTTTTGATGCAAACTCCCGTGCGTTCATTTAGAAACGATGAAGCCAAAGAAGCATTGAAAATTTTTGGCATGGTTGCGCCCGTCACAATCGGTTATCGCAACGTTTTTCAGGATGCCCAAGGAATTGGGCTTGGCGTTCAGGAATATGCCGCCAAAAGCAAAGCCGCCGATGAAATCCGCGATTTGTGGAAGTGGATAACCAAACAATTATGAGTAATAAAAAGCGCGTGAGCTTAGGAAGTTCAATCAAAGCGGCGATGAACGAACCGGAAATGCCGGTAACGCAAACGGACAAATTGCCAGCGGCAACCGAAAAACCGCCAACTTATGCCAAGGCGAAAAACTTGAAACAATCAACGCTTTATTTACCGCCGCAAGTTCATCGAAAGTTGCGCGAACTGGCATTAAACGAAGATAAAAAACTTCACGATTTGTTGCTTGAAGCCGTTGATTTGCTGCTTTTGCAGTATGGTTTGCAGTCAATTGACGAATTGACAAAATGATAAGCTGATAAGCTCACAGGCTGATAAAACATTAAGCTAAAGTCTGATAATATAGTTTATGGAAATTAATGATCCTCAAACTGGAAACGAATTACTCGCAAAGGATACTCAAGAAAAAACGCCGGAAGTTCACACTGAGACACCTGAAAAAGCGCCAAAACCAAAACTTTCACTTCAATTTATAATTCCTAAATTTCTGTCTGATTTTGCAGTAATTGCTTTCGTTCTTCCGCTGATAACTTATTACTGTGTATACCTATACAAGTTAGGCAGATACAACCATTTTATAATTCCTCCGAGATTTATTGAGATCGGAATTAATGAACTAGCAGGATTTTGGTTATTTGCTTTTTATATTCTTTTTTCAATTGCGCTACCGTTTTATCCATTATTTATTCCAAGCTTAATGGATGAAGTTGATGCTAATAGCATTCCTCAAAAGCCAAAAGCTGAAACACGCACTGATAAAATCAAAAAATGGATTTCAACTAATATTGTAGAGCGGGTCTTAAGTCTCTTCTCGGATCGTCTTAGTCCGTGGCTCAGAAGGTATTCTTTACCAATCATTGGTTCATTACTATTAACCGTGCCTTCAATCATTTTGCTATCAGTTTTGCGGTCGTACGTTAGTCTTGTTTACGATATTGCTCCGATAATTGGAGCTTCAATGTTAGGTCTGACTATATTTATGGTTTTTACCTTTGTCCGCAGGCAATCTGATAAGACAAGAGCCTCAAGTGGAACGTTTTTCTTTCGGATGTTTGGAGCTTCTATGGCTTTAGTCATGACAAGTATTGCCATAGTAGGAGTTGGAGAACACTATGCTTCACAACAAACAAAATTCTTTACCTTATGCAATAAAGACAACATGGTAAGAGTTGCAATTGACAAATCAGGCGACAAGATAATTGCCAAAGTAATTGATATATCTAAAGATAAAGATCATAGAACTTTTGATCGTAATTTTGTCTTGATTGGCACAAACTGTGAGGAACAAGTTTTTAATTATCAAGAAACTGGGGCATTGAAAATTGAATCTGCGGGAGATAATCAAAATCGGAACGACTAAATAAGCATTGCCCACTATGCTTTTAGCGGTGATAACAAAATTTATGTTCAACTATTAAATCGCATTAAGATTGTGTCATTAAAGCGACGATTTAGCTCCGTGCGCAACTAAAATAGCAGTAATATCGGGGCGTCCAAGTGGAACAGCTTTGAGCGGAGTATAACCATCGGCAATGTTGGCGTTCACATCTGCGCCTTGTTCGATTAAAAATGAAACAGCTTCAGCTTGTCCGTTCTGAATAGCGACAAATAAGGCAGGCTGATGTGAATCTCGCATTGCATCCGCATCCGCTCCGTTTTTGAGAGCCAATTTCATTCGTTCGATGTCTCCGATTGCAGCCGCGTCACGTAACTCACGTACCAGAACATCACATTGAGTTTCGTTTTTTACTCTGTCCGTCCGGGCGTCATAAAGGCAAGGCGACGGCACAACCGTGCTTTGAATTTTAGTTGTCTGTGGCGCGCTCAATGAGGTTGGTTCGCAACCACCAACACGCATTAACAAAAGTAAAATTGGAACCAGCAAGAGAGTTGATGAATTGAAATTTTTCATGAGCGATTATTTCTCCGCATAGCGTCTGACGACATAAGCCTCGTGATTGTCCGCACCCAGTGCCCGCCCTGCCAATGATGGGCGCAAATTGCTATTAAGGTCTTTTAACGTCATTACTTTCGGTGCTCCGCCCGTGACTAAACCGCCATATTCATCACCCGAACCGGAGTAAGCAACCATTCCGCCGCCGATATAAATTGCGCTGTGTCCATCTTTGCTATGATCCGTGTTACGCCAAGCAATGACATCACCAGGCTTCAAACTATTATCGGTAACAATTTTGAGATTACTTAAATGCTGTTGATCCTGTTTATCGCCAAGCCAATTAGTTGCGGGCGCTTTCCCGTTCACGAGCGGAAACCCCGCTCCTTTTGCCGCATTGTCTTTAAAGTTGACGTGTCCGCCTTCAACATGTGCCGCGGCAACAAAGATGTTGCATTTGAACGATTCATCTTGTGAACTGCCCTCAATCTGAATACTTTTGCCGTTGCTATCCTGAACGCTAGTCGAAACATTGTTATTAAACCGTCCATTGCCGACATTTAAAATTGCAAAGGTTGCAATCTCAACGCCCCTATCACTCTGACCGGGCTTTTGCGCCGTAATGATTTGTTTAATCTCTGCTTTGGCTTTTCTCAAACCTTTGGTTTCGTCACTCGTTGCCAAATAACCATCATTTGCTTTTGCCAACTGGTCAAGCTTATTAAGTGCCTTTTGCTCCCATTCGGTAGGCTGTCGAACCGCTGGCGTTTTCGTTTGTTGACCTTCGGCAAACTTTCGCGCCAAACTCTGCAAAGCAGTTGCTTGACCAGTTGAATTACTAAATGGTTGTGCGTGGAAATCAGGTGTGCGGTTTAATCTTGATTCCTTAAATGACTCCAAATTGTTGATAAAACGATCAGTAATTTGCCCAATTTTGCCAAACATAACTAGCTCCTTCTTTAAGCTCACGTAATTTGTACTGCAACTTATGTTATCAGTTACTTTAATGCAAAGTTTCTGGTAGAGCAAAGAATTTTAAGCCGAGCGACCGAAATTAAATTACCAATTATCCTTTATAATGTTGCTTTCAGCCGCTTCTAACGCCTGTTCCGGTGCATATCCTTCGTAAATTAAAACGGCTTCACGCTCTTTGATTGCATCAAGCATGGCGTCCAGTTCGTCAACGGTCGCCGCCGTTGCCATTTCTTTCCATTCGGCTGGATAATCGGCAACCTTGTTATTGGACGGCAAGAATTCATTAAACTGAAATTTAATTTCGTTCTCTCCAAACCGTTCTAAAATTTCGCTCCAATCTTTGCCGTGATTTGGGCGAACCCGAATTGCTTTGGCTCCGAGCGGACGCAACTTATTAATCAGTTTGATTGCGGAGTCGTCGCCCGCGGCGTCGGCATCCCCAGCAACTAGAACAGTGCGAAAGGCAAGCTCCCGCGGCAACCATTCGGGCGCGTCTTTGCCAATCACAGCAATCGCTTTAATGCCGCACTGGATCAAGCTCAAAGCGTCGGCAAAACCTTCGCAGACGGCAATCGTGTCGTTTTCCCTGGCAAATGTGTGAGGAGCTTGAAACGCTCCCAAAGATTTCGCCCCCTTGCTGATTTTGTTTGAGTTTAGAAAATTATCAGTAATTGCGCGCCCGTGAATCGCAACCAATTCGCCGTTTTTGTCCGTGATCGGAAAAACAACCCGCTCGTCAGTTCCGATTAAATTCCAAAGTCCTTCATCGTCTTTTTCCCAATGTTCCCAGCGGGGCGCGTAACCGCACGAAAGCGCAGCGGCAAGTTTCGGCTTGATCCCGCGCGTTTCGAGATAATGAGCGGCGGGCGAATCAACGAATCTTGATTGCGCAAGCGTCAACATTTTTTTGTATTTATCAAGTTGCGTTTGCGGCGGCGGGTCTTTGATTGTTGTCGTTGCCAGGGAAAAAGCTGATTTGAGAGCCGCTTGCGTTCTCGCTTTGCGCGGCTGAAATTCTTGCGGCGTCCAATTTTCCTTGATCACGCCTTTTGCATCGCATCGGTGACAAATAAACGCGCCCGTGTTTCGATTGACCGAAAGCGAACGATGCGCATCGTCGCGCGGCTTATTCGATCCGCAAAACAGACAAAGAAAACGATCTTCATCGCCCGAACGTTTCGAGCGTGAGTCAAAACTTTTAATGTCTTCGAGCGACAAACTTTCCATCACATTTCGACAAATCGTTGAACGCGTCCAGTGAATTTCAATTTAAACGAAACGCCCGAAACGCCGTGGCGGTTTTTGTGAATCATTGCTTTAATAATCGTGTCACCGTTGCCGTCCGGCTGTTCCTGGTCTTTGTTCAAGTCAATCACCGTTTCGGTCGCATATTCAATATCGCCGCTGCCTTTGCCGCTGTGCATATCACTTGCACCGCGGTTGCCAACTCGATTGCGGTGCGAAATTGCCAAAATTGGACAATTCAGAGTTTTGCCGATGTTCGATAAGACATCGAGCGCGCCGTTAATTCTGTCATATTCGCTCGCTACCGCCATCGCTGAAGCCGCGCCGTCCTTTGGCTTCACCGTTCGCGCCCAAACCTGCAAACTGTCAATCACGATTAAAATGTGATTGACAGCGGCATGATCACGCAAAACGTTTGCTGCATTTTTTATATCATCGGGTGAAACGCTGATGATTCCCGCATCCATCATCGCTAAGTTGGGCGCGCTTTGTGCGGTTGCCAACGCTTTTTGTCGCATTGCTTCGCCGTAAATTTCGCCGCTTTTAAGTCTGCCTAGAAACGTATCGGTTTTGTTGGCAATCAAACGCCGAAACAATTCCATTAACGGCATTTCGGCGGAAATATAAAGCGCGGGAAAATGGCAATCAGCGGCGATCTGCAAAGCGAATGCGGTTTTGCCGCATCCTGGCGCGCCTTGAACGACATGAAGACCAGGCGCGAAAAAGCCGCCCATCACATCGTCAAGTTCACCTAATCCGGTCATGATGCCGCGGCGATTGCCGGATTTGACGGCTTCATTAATTGCGTTGCTGTCTTCAATCAAACTATCAATCATCGAAGATAATTTAAAAAGTTCAGGCGTTATCGGTTCATTCATAATTTTGAAACGCGTTCCCGCGGCGGGTTCATGTCTCGCATTATCTCAAAGCGAGTGTTTGGCGTTAGCCGAAACACTTCGCTTAGTTTAATTAAATTAATTAGGAAAAAAGTCTGCTTTCCTGACAAGACTTAAGTTATTTGTTTTGATGAAATTGCAGCGACAGTTGAAAAAACTTTTGCACACAACGCTGGGGGGTTTTGCACACAACGCTGGGGGGTTTTGCACACAACGCTGGGGGGGTTCATGCGTTTTACTTTTTGTGTGATAGTTTGCGCTTTTCGTCTATTTTCCCGCGCTCAATAAGAGGTTGAGGAAATGTAAATTTGATGCGACGGCTTAACAATTCCGGCATTTTCACTGCACTGTGTGAATCGAACGGCTTATACGTTGTGTCGTAAAACCATTCCCAATCATCTATAAATTTGACGGCTTTTAGCCTGTCAAAAGTATTTTCGATGATTGTTTCTAACCTGTCGGCTTCGCGCCGTTTGATGTAGGGAGTCAATAAATCGCCAGTTTTTTCAATGATAGTTGAGATTTTGAGCGGATCACGATGATAGTTTTCAATGCGTCCTAAAAACGCAATATAACCGCCGATCAAAACCGCTGCTTTATCTTTATTGTCAGTTCCCAATCTAAGCAAACCTTGCCCTATCAAACCAACGTATTTATTGTATTTGCACCATTCAGGATCGGCGAAATATCCGCCAGGCGAATAACTGAAGGTTTTCGGATCCCACAAGTCTTCGGTTCCAGGAACACGATTTGTGCCTAAAAGATCATGATAGGTATCAAGTTCTTCATCTGATAATCCCCGCTGCCAGATATTACCTTTTGTGCGGTGCGTTTTCCCTTTTGGATCAACCCACAAAACAACCAATTCGGCGCGCGTTAGTGTTTCAAGAATTTGCAGAGCGTGTCGTTTGTTTTCGCGCCGATGTCCACCTTTAGGATGTTTTTTGAAACCCAAATCATCGCAAAACTGTGAAATTGACATCGAAATTGGCACTCCTATTTTTGCGCCCGTTTCAAGTGCCGCTCTTGCTCCCAATGCGATATGTGCTTTTATCGCTAATGCGTTTTTATCTTGCAAGAAATTAAACATTGATTCGCTAATGTCGGATGTGTAGCCGACGAAGCCAGTAAACTTCGGGTCTTCGTCATTCACACATGCTGCTACGAAGCGCGGGGGAATTGAAAAACCACGCGCTACTAACTTTTCAAGCGGTTTTTGAAGTTCTCCAATTGGACGAACCGCATTTGGCATCAGGGATTCAACAAAAAATTTACTGGCTTTGTCAGTGTTAAAGTGCAAAAAAGGAATGTTGTCCAGCGGTAATTGTGTTGGTTTGCGAGATTTAACACGCTTTTGTTTTTCCAGCTTTTTCCGGCTTTCAATTTCATCGCGTAAAGCATCGCGATACTGCAAATATTGGCGCGCTAAGGAAATTGCCGCAACGTCGGAGAAATTTGAATATGTTTGATCTACGTCTTTAAAATATTCAAGTTTTTCGCCTAGTTCTGAATTGAGTTCCGTAACGGCTTCTTTTAAGTGATAGAGAGTAGTTTGATGAACAACCAACTTTAGTTCTGGAAAAAGCTCGGCTGCCAAGCGAAGAACGTCTTTGTGCAAAAAAGTTAAAAGCTGATGTTCCTGTTCCGGCATGATCCATTCCGATTCCGGCATTTCGGTTTCATCAATGCTTGTATCAAGCCGCGGCATCACGCTAAGTTCGCCGCTCTCTATTTTTTCGAGCAGTTGTTCAGGAGTCCATTCGCCATCAGCTAATTGATTCTCCCGTTCAGTCATTCGTCTTGCCATAAGTTGTTGATCTTCGTGTGTATTTGCCATCTCTTTTGCCGATCTATTTCCTAACCTTGCCCGCGCTCGTTAAATCACTTGCTTTTTGATTTACGGGGCGTTGCTCGTTTGATTGTTGCCCGCGTCGCGCTTTCGTCTTCAGGCTTTGGCTTTGCAGGTCTGCCTACTGTGCGATTTTCGAGAAGTTTCAAATCCGATTCCTGGATTAGAAGAACGTTGCCGAATTTTTGCGCGGGCAATTTACCGGAAATAATAATTTGCCGAACTCTTGTGTCAGATATTCCAAGTTTCGCAGCCACATCTTTTGTTGTTAAAAGTTTGCTCATACTACTTTTTTACCACAAAAAAAATACTTACGCAATTGTAAGAATTGTCTTGACTAAATACTTACGGCGTCGTAAGATTAATCTTGTCAGTCGGAAATAATTAACAAACTTCAAAACTCGAAAGGAACCAATAAAAATGAACGTCGCAACCGAAATCAACAAAGAAGTCTTAGGACAAATCGCAGCCGAAACAATTGCCAGCATCAAGCCGACATCACCAAACGCGCAACGCTGGATCAACGCGATCACAAAAGCCCTGGTCGAAGTCGAAGAAAACCCGTTCCTGACCTACAACCATGATTCACACA
>MWWH01000485.1_pt1 | contig 11497 bp, 19 predicted proteins | sample 1047231 | NCBI WGS metagenome assembly MWWH01 (sample SAMN06349967, study PRJNA376086) | soil metagenome | isolation source: MG3-2 sample Antarctic (ecotone) soil | place: Antarctica | collected 2015-01-13 | reverse complement strand
CCGGCCAGGTGGCGCGCTCCCCTTGCGGTCCGGCCCGTGTAAACGGCGATGCCCCGGCTATGGTGGCTCCGGCAGAGCCCGGCGGGTCGGTCCGCACCCACCAATCCAACCTCGCCGCTCTCGCGCGCGAAGCCGACCAGCGTGACTCCGATAAGGCCATTTGCGCTGCCCGCTGCGCGCAGTGGATGCGGCACAACGTGGCCCAGAGTCGGTTTTTCGGGCTCCCACAAGACGCGGACTACGCGGCGTCTTACGCCTCTCACTATGAAGCCGAAGTGATCAGCTTGGCGAACGCGATCGTGGGCCGCTGCGCGTTGGCTGACTCGATCGCGTTGGGCCAGGCGGCGCCATGAGGCGCTTTCTCGCGACGATTATCCGTGGCTACGGGTGGCGGCTCGGTGCCCTCGCTGCCACGGCTACTGTCGCTGCTCTCGCTAAGGTCTTCGCGTGAGTTCAGCCCAATACCTCGTTGTCACGGGGTATCGGGCCGCGTTCCTGCGGTGCTTATTCGAAGGGCAAACTATGCATAGCGTTCTTGAAATTCTCCTGATCACCGTAAAGGAAGGCAAAGCAAAGCGAACGGGCAATGACTACAAAATCTCCGAGGCCCATTGCGTGCTGTTGAATGACGACGGCACGCCCGGCGCTGTCGGTGTCCTCAACATCCCGAAGGCCCTGGACTCGGTGGCCAGGCCGGGCAAATTCACTGCGGCGTTCGGGCTGGAGGCTTCTACGTTCGGTGACAACGCCGGCAAGATCGTTGCTGTCCTGGCTGGCCTCGTCCCGCTGCCACCTGGCGCGATTCGCACGCGGCCCGCTGCTGCGCCATGAGGCGGGCTGACAGCGAGTACTGCGAGTACGTGCTCCAGGGCGTCCAGTGTGGCCTCTTGATCGGCGTACCCTGCGCGATCTGGCTCGTTGCCGCCATGCTCTATGGCGTGTCCTGGCTCCTGCGCTGATTCCAGCCTGCACGGCACAGCGTGCGAAACGTCGTGCTGTGTGGGGTGCAATCCCGCACCACTACGAAAGGTTTTCCTATGAAAAATTTCTCTCTCGAGTCCACCGCGCTGGCAACTGTTCTCGCGGCCGTGTTGCTGTCCATGGGCACTGCCGCGCAAGCTGCGTTGCCTGATGGCGCTGCTACGGCGATCACCACCTATCAAACCGACGTGGTGACCGTGTTCGGTCTGCTGATTGCTGCAGGTATCGCTATTTTCGCCGTGCGTAAGCTCGGCCAAAAAATGGGCTGGCTGTAAGGCCATGCTGGGGCGCTGCAATGTCTGAACCCACCGTTGTCAACTGCACGAACGGCACTTGCACGCTGACGATCAGCATTGCAGCCGCCCCAGCTTCCGAGGATCAAATCGCGGACATGTCGGCCCTGTGGGGCCTTTTTCTTTTGGCGGCAATCGTCGTGTTCTGCGTTCGCAAGCTGTCGCATATTTTTGAGAGTCCTCCCCATGGCGACTAACCGACCACGAAACATCCATAACAGGGGCCTACATGATTTCTCCTATAGAACTGCAATTCGCGCTGCTCTCGTCGCTGCTGCTTTGGGTGGCCTTTCACTAGCGAGTCAGGCGGCGGTTACCGCTGCGCCAAACGCCTTTGAGCAGTTCATGCAACGCACCACGGGTGCCGGTAAGCAAACCGTTGGCTTCTCCAAGGACGGCACGCCGATGGCTACGCCTGGTGTTCCGCAGATCACCCCTGACGGCGGTGCTACTCCCAAGGTCACTAACACCGGCAGTGTCACGAATCCGTCCGGTAACCCGGTCGGCGTTACCGGTACCGCCCGGCCTGTCGCAGTGGAGGTTGGCAAGGCAATTGCGAAAGCCGCGTTTAAGCTCGTCGGAGTGCTGGCCGCCGGTGGCGCAATCTATGACCTTGTGAAGGAGCTTGGCGCCATCATGAGTCGTAATCCGACCACGGGTGCGGTCGAGGTAAACCGGACATGGTTCTATGGTGATTCCGGGAAGGAGTACGACCACCCTTCTCTCACGGGATCCCAAGGCGTCATGCCTTCGACTTGGGGGGGCGCCGAGCGGTCTTGCAAGTTGTACGCTGATGCCGTGGTTTCCTATTCTGGCGCTGGTAACCGCGCGGTCTACATCAGCACCACGCAGCCAGGAGGCCCCGGCACCGCGCTGTTCTGTACCACCGACTGGTACAGGCCAGATAATTCGTTCATCCAACGCTATGTCGACGGCTTGCCGGTGCGGAGCTGCACGACTTGTGGGCCCAACGTCACCGAAGCCTGGAGTCAGGCGCAGCTGGAGTCCGCTATCGCCTCAAAGTCTGGTTGGCCTTCCAACTCGGATATCGGTCGCGCGATGGTGCAAGCCGCCGACGTGAATGGCGAGCGTATCCCGCTCCCCGCCCCCACGGTGACAGGTCCCGCTACAACGCCTGGCACGACGAAGACCACGACTAGCACTAACCCTGACGGATCGACACGCACACAGACTGCCACTACGGTGCATAACCATACTTACGCGGGCGACACTATTACGACGAATAATGTCACCACGATCAACATCACGAACAACGGCACCCTGGGCAGCAACACGACTGAGCAAGCGACTGAGACAACGCCCTCCGCCGATGAGAAAAAGACCGAGTGCGAACGCCAGCCCGGGACGTTGGGGTGCGTTAAAGAACTGGACGTCCCGGCGGGTACGGTCGCCAAGGAAACGAAGACCCTGACGTATGTAGAGGAGAGTGTTTTTGGCGCCGGTGCGTGCCCTACCGACGTCATGGCCAACGTCGGCACGCTCGGCCAGACGATCAAGGTGTGGGACTGGCAAAAGACGTGCTCGTTGGCGGTGCCGTTGCGTGCGCTGGTTATCTCGCTGGCTACGTTCGCTGCGTTCCTGATCGTGATGCCAGGAAAGGTCGAGACATGAAGCTCGGCGCCTGGCTGTTGGCACTGATGGAACCTTTGCTCGCAAAGGTCCTCCTCGCGCTGGGGTTCTCAGTCGTGTCGATCGTCGGCATGGACTCGGTGCTCTCGGCTATGAAGACTTCGTTCGTTATGAACGTAAACGCGATGCCGGCCGACTGGTTGTCGTTCGCGCTCTACCTGTGGATCGGCAAGGGCATCGGCATCATTTTCGGCGCGTGCACCACAAAGCTCGCGCTCTGGACGATTCAGAACGCCACCAGCTTGTTAGGGAAGAACTCCGGATGATCACCTTTATTTCCGGCGTGCCTGGTGCGGGCAAGACGCTGTATGCGATTTCGAAACTGCTGCGGGCCTTGGTCGGCTCCGTGGTGAAGTTTGAAGATGAGGACGGTAACCTGGTCGAGGCGCCGCGGCGGTTTCTCTGCAACATCAACGGGCTGCTGCTCGATCACGTGAAACTAGAGGTGGGCGCCCCCTGGGTGCTGGTGAAAAAAGGTGACCGGTCGGAGTGGGAACAGGGGCCAGGCAACAAACTCGGGTTGAACAACTGGCATGAGTGGGCCAGGCCGGGTGACGTCATCGTGTACGACGAGGTCCAGAAACCGTGGCCGTTGATCGCTGCTGGCGCTCCGGTACCTCCATGTATCACGGCGTTGGAAACGCACCGGCACATGGGTGTGGATTTCATCGTCCTGTCTCAGCACCCAATGCTGATTAGCGCGAACCTGGTCCGTCTGGTGGGGCGTCATTTGCACGTGCGGCGGATGGGCAACTTCGGTCTCGCCATCGTGTATGAGTGGGACAGCGCGAGCAAAACCCTGCTCTACAAAAACGCGCTGGCTAAGGCACCGTTCCGGTACGACAAGTCGGTGTTCAAGCTTTACAAGTCCGCCGATGCGCATACGCAGATGCCACGGCGGATGCCTACGCTGGTTTGGGGTTTGCTGTTCGGCCTGGTCGCGCTGGGCTTTTTCTTCCCTCAGAGCTACGCGCGGCTCGCAGAGCGTATCTCGCCGCAGCCGAAGCCCGACACTGTGGCAAAGCCGGTTGCGCCAGGTGCGAGTGCCGCAGCCTCAAAACCCGCGCAGCCGGCCTCCGGGGCAGAAGGGCGCCCTTCTCCTGTCCAAGCGCCTGAAAAGCCGCCTGCGCTCGTTCTGGCTGGCTGCGTGCAGGCTCGCACGGTCTGCCAGTGCTACAACGATGCAGGCAAGCGCGTCGTTGCTGAGCCTGGCTACTGCGCGGACCAGATGTCCGATCTTCTGATCCTGGCCCGGCCCAAGGACGTGCCACCCCAAACCGTGGCACCTGGTCTGCTAGAGGGCGAGTTAGACACGCTCACTCGATTCGGGGGTCGTCGTGGCGCTGCTCACTGAAAGCCCAACGGGGGCCCCAAAGTGCCGAATAGGCACGCGCCGCAGGCTTGGGGGCTGGGGTATGGGGCTGCAGGCCCCATGTCGACGCTACGCACCTCAACAGCCTTCGTCGTCGCAGGCTCTTGTTGCGTGACATCCGCGCGGTGCATCGTGTCCGGCTACAGCACCCCTAGCTTGCGACGGGGTGCTGTAGGCGGGCCGCAGGCCCGCCTTAATTTATTACTAGAACACTTTGGAACATGAGAGCGGGCAAGCTGGAAATTTGGGTTGCTCGGGCCGGTCCTGTCCTTCCGCTCCGGGTGTTTTCTTGTTGGCCCGGTGGGTGGCACCTCCGGGTGTGGCGGTGTACTGTGGTTTGGAATCTGCCGTTTTGAAAAAGAAAGACCCCGCGTGGACGGCAATCCACCGGGGTCTGTGACAGCGCAACTATTAGAGGGCTACGCCATGCAGAGAATTGTAGACGGAATCTTGTTCGAGGGCGCACGGGTTCCTGACGCCTGGGATGTGTCGATCTGGGAGGCCAAAGGTCATCGTGAAGTCTCTGCTCGTCAGGTAGTCGAATGGCGGGAGTTGGGGCCCGTTCCGTCCCTGCGTGAGCTCGATCCGGTGGGGGACGCCGAATACATCGAGGAAAAGCACCAGCGATGCCTCAGGAAGGCCTCACAGCGCGCTCAGACGGCTTGCCGACGGGTAATCAAGGCCGAAGCCTTCACCGAGCTGCTGACGATCACCTACCGGGAAAACCAACAGGACCGTGCTCTGTGCAAAAAGCACTTCAAGGAATGGGTGCGCCGGATGAAGCGCAACCTCGGCGGTGACTTCCGCTACTGTGCGAGCTTCGAAAAGCAGGATCGGGGCGCGATGCACGTCCACGTGGCCTGTCACAAGCTCCCAAAGCATGCCACCTTTAAGGGCGTGAAGATCGAGGCGTGGCGGCTCGGCACAGAGGTCTGGCGGGCCATCGTTGGGGAAGACAATGGCCTGGTGTTCGTTGGCGGCAAAAAGAAATGGTCCAAGGGCCGGCGCAAGAACATGAGCCCGGCGAAGATGGCCAGCTACGTGAGCAAGTACATCATGAAGGACTACGCGGATTCGCCGATGGGAAGCAATCGGTACAGCGCGTCAGAGGGCCGTGAGGTGATCAAGCCGGTGCACATTCGGCTGTGCGGCGTTGAACTGTCCGAGGCCATTGGGGCTATGTTCGAGTGCAGGGACGGTGACGTAGTCGTGTCCCATCGCCTGGGCCACTTTAACGACAGTTACTGGCTGTGTACGGAACCGGATGTAGGTGCCAAAACCGACGCAGCCTATTTGATACGATGTATAGCGAGTTAATTGCTGCTCGGACCGTCGCGCTGACTTCGTAGCTTCCGGCCAGCTGCATGCTCGCGATAGTGAGCCAAGTCGCCCCCACGCCAGCCGCTGCCGAACTGGACCATTGCCGGCGTTTTTTTTTGAGCTCCGATCGCTCAAGGTCCCAGTGTTCCATTGCCTCGGTTGGGTCAATCTCCGCGATGCGGGCCAGTTTCAGTATCCAGCTCGCGGGCACGTGACGCTTGCCGCTGGCGACTTCCGACATATTTCCTTGTGAGATGTCCGTGAGCTTTGCTAGGGCGTAGCGGCTACCTGCCTTCGCCGCTGCTCTGTCAAGTAGTTGTTTCCCGTAGCTCATCTGTTGCTCCTTCGCAAAAGGAAAGGGTACTAGATTGCGCGGGGTATTGACAGTTTCTCGTTTGGGAAGTAACGTGCTGTCACTTTCTCGTCTGAGAAGTAGCAACAGGAGTCACCATGCACCCGTCCTCTTCTTCGCGCAGTTACACCGGCCAGGTGGCGCGCTCCCCTTGCGGTCCGGCCCGTGTAAACGGCGATGCCCCGGCTATGGTGGCTCCGGCAGAGCCCGGCGGGTCGGTCCGCACCCACCAATCCAACCTCGCCGCTCTCGCGCTCCAAGCCGATCAGCGCGACTCTGACAAGGCCATTCGTGCGGCCCGCTGCGTCCAATGGATGCGGCACAACGCGGCGCAGAGTCGGTTTTTTCGGCGCCCACAAGACGCGGACTACGCATCGTGGTGCGTCTCACAGTACGAAGACGAGGTGATCACCCTGGCGAACGCCATTGTGGGCCGGTGCGCTTTGGCTGACTCGATCGCCCTCGGCGAGGCGGCGCCATGAGGCGCTTTCTCGCGACGATTATCCGTGGCTACGGTTGGCGGCTCGGTGCCATCGCTGCCACGGCTACTGTCGCTGCTCTCGCTAGGGTTTTCGCGTGAGTTCAGCCCAATACCTCGTTGTCACGGGGTATCGGGCCGCGTTCCTGCGGTGCTTATTTGAAGGGCAAGTCATGCATAGCGTGCTGGAGATTCTCTTGGTCACTGTGAAAGAGGGCAAGGCCAAGAAAACGGGCAACGATTACAAAATCTATGAGGCGCATTGCGTCCTTCTGAAGGACGACGGCACGCCGGGCGCGGTCGGCGTGCTGAACATCCCCAAGGCGCTGGAGACGGTCGCTAAGCCCGGCAAGTTCACGGCGGCGTTTGGCCTCGAAGCGTCCACCTTCGGAGACAACGCCGGCAAGATCATTGCGGTGTTGTCCGGGCTCACCCCGCTGCCGCCTGGTGCTATCCGGGCACGTCCCGCGATGGTCGCTGAGCCGGCGGCTGTCAGGTAATGGAACCCGTCACCGTCACCTGTTCGTCTTCGTGCACGGTGACGCATGTAGTGCAAATCGATTTGCCGCCCTTCCAGCTGGACGAGGCTGGGGGCGAATTAATTGCGGGTGCCATCCTCGCAGTCTGGGCGCTGGCTTGGGGCTTTCGAGTCCTGATCCAAACCTTGAAACATACCGATGGAAATCCAACCTCTGAAAGTGATACATGAAAGCAATTCTCCTGTCTCTCTACGCCATCCTGGGCTTTTTCGCGTTGGCGTTCGCGTCCAGCTCCTACGCTGCTGCCATCGACGTCGGTCCCGTGGTGACCGACATTGGCCTGCAGCTCGTTCCCATCGGCCTGATCGGTGGCGCCGTGCTGCTGGTCTATCTGGCTGTCAAGGCGTTCAAATGGGTGCGCGCCGCGATGTCCTGATCTGACGTGATCGTGTGCCCTGGTGGACGCATCGGGGCCTTTTCAAAGCGTCAATGTTTGGCGCTTCGCAAAGGGCAAATATGGGCCTCTTCCTCCTCATAGCCGTACTACCTGCAGCATGGCTTATCTTCACCGCATAGCGCTCGCGTTTCTGTTGACTGCGGTGTCGGTGGCCGCACATGCAGAAACGTGCTCTGCGATGGTGACTCGTTTGACCGCTTCCGGTGCTGCGTGGGACCAGTCGGTGGCGACGAATTACCAGAACTGCCTCAATGGGGGGAATCAGCCCAACTACTGCGGGGGTTCGCAGTCTGGGTGGTCGATTGAGAGTCGTGTCACGTCGGGTGTTAACGAAAAGCGGCTGCAGCGGTGGTACAAGGACGCTGTTGTTTCGGGTGGCGGCATTATCTATTCGCCGTTGGCGTGGGGTACGTGTACCAGTCCGGTGGACGACTACTGCACCACGATTAGCGGCAGCAGTGCTGGTCCACGTGTCCAGGCAGTCAGCTCTTACTCGGGCAAGGTGGGCACGTCGGCCACGCTGTGCAACTCCACGTTAGGCCCGCTGGCTGACGGGTCTGCTGCGAGCTGCGCGATGTCCGGTGAATTTGACATGTGTGGGGTGACGGTTGGCTCTACGCAGGCCTATTGCTGGTCCAATAGCATGCGGTACACCGGCGCAACGTGTGTTGCGGCTGGATCGCCTGCGGACGCGCCGGCCACCGCGCCGTCCCCTATTGGCGGAACGCCTGGCGTTGATCCGCCGCCTCAGGGCAAATGCCCCGGGACTGTGAATGGTGTGGCCGTCTGGGTCTCCTGCACCACGATCGCGGAGTCCACGCCGACGCGGACGACAGCCACTAGCAGTACGCCCGCAGGGGCTACTGAGACAGTCGCGAAGACAGGCACGAGCACGACGACGTGTGTGAACGGCACCTGCACGACGAGCAGCACCACGGTGACGAGCGTTACCTCTGCTGGCAGTACTACGGTGAGCACGACCACTGGCACGACTGCAATCACGCAAGGCAGTTATTGCACGCTGAACCCGAATGCGCTGATGTGTGGTGGCGAGGATAAGCAGTCTGTCTTTGGCGGGGGTTGCACTTCGGGCTATGCGTGCACGGGCGACGCAATTGAGTGCGCGATTGCCAAGGCGGCGAGCGACATGCAGTGCAAGTTCTTCGAGAAGACGAGCGCCGAATCGACGTTGTACGACAGCACGAAGACCAACACGACAACAACCGGCTTGGGAACCTCGTCTGTCGCGATATCCGGTAGCTCGTTTAGCCAGGTGAATCTGCTGGGTACTGGAGCGGGCATGAGCGATCGCACCGTGACGATTCAAGGGACGGGGTGGTCGAAGACTGTCACGCTGCCATTCAGTAACGTCAACGCTCACTTGCTGCAGTTTGGGAACTTGCTCGTTGCGGTTTCCATGATTCTTGCCATGCGGATCGTTTTTAGGAGGGATGCCTGATGCCTTTATTTATTGCTTCGCTGCTTGGTGGATTGATGAACATCGCCGCGACCTTGGCTGGTCGTGTGCTTCTCGCGCTTGGTTTCGCTAGCATCACATACACGGGGTTGTCGCTGTCGCTGGACTACCTCAAAGCCGAGGCGCTGACCGCGATTAATGGTCTGCCGGCCGAGGTCGTTGCGATGCTCAGCAACATGAAAGTGGGTGTCGCGCTCAGCATTGTTATCAGTGCGATTACAGCGCGCATGGTGCTCGATGGCCTCTCGGCTGGGGGGGCGATTAGTAAGCTGGTGAAGCAATGATCTATCTCACCACGGGCGCTAACGGCGCAGGTAAAACACTGCTGATGCTGGCCGACGTTCGCAAGCAGCAGTTGGCGACGAATCGGCCCGTGTTTTACAACGGGTTCCAGGCAGGAGAAAAGCTCACGCGAGAGTTTGGGTGGAAGCCGTTTGACCCGCAGAAGTGGCAGGAGCTGCCCGACGGCTCGATCTGTGTTATGGACGAGTGTCAGAATGAGTTTCCACTGCGCAAGAGCAGCGCCGATGTGCCGGGGTATGTCAATGCAGTGGCGCAGTTCCGGCGTAGCCGTGGTTTCGATTTCTGGATGACGTGTCCGCACCCTATGCTGTTGGATGTGTTTATCCGCAGGCTCATCGATAACCCGTCCTGGCATCGGCACATAAAGCGTACGGCAGGCGCGCACCTGGTAAGCGTTTTGAAGTGGAACGCCGTCAACACCAACTGCGAAAAGCCAGGTTCCGGTGCCAGCGGTGAGGTGACCATGGTTCCGTACCCGAAAGAGGTTTTCGAGTGGTACAACTCGGCGAGTCTCCACACGGGTAAGACGAAGATTCCCCGTGCCGTCTACGTGTTGGGTGCCTGTTGCGTCCTTGTGCCCGTCATGGGGTATTTCGCTGCTCAGCGCATCATGAAACCCGCCCCGTCTCTGCAGGCGCAGGTGGACGCGCTGCAAGCGGCGAAGTCGGCGGGTGGTGCGCCCCCCTCTGCGGTAACTCCGCTGCGAGCGCCTGGTGCTGGTTCCGGTGCTTCCTTGAGCCCTGGTGAGTACGTGGCAAGCCACGCCCCGCGCGTGGGTGGACTTGCGTTCACGGCGCCTCGCTATGACGCGCTGACTGTGCCGGTCGACGCGCCATACCCTGCGGCTTGCATCGAGGGCGTCAGCCCAAGGACGAAAAAGGCTGGGTGTGACTGTTTCACGCAGCAAGGCACGCGCTTAACGGTGCCTGAGTCGCTGTGTCGGCAGATAGTTGCGCAGGGGTTCTTCGTGGATTGGCAGAAGACGGCTGTGGTAGCTACTCCTGTCGCTGTGGCACCTGGTGCACCTGTTGCACTGGCGGCGACTCCCGATACTGCGAGTTACGCGCCGGTGGCTACTGCGGCGGCGCTGCTTGCCCAGCCTTCCTTGCAGGTCGAGCCCGCGCGGGGTGCGCAAGCCGCTGTTGATGCCGATCTGCGTGCGGCTATCCAGCCACGGTCCAGGCCAATGCAGGTCTTGCGCTGATGCGCACCGCTCTTCGTTCTGAAAAGCCAGACGGGGGCCCCAAAGGGCCGAATAGGCCCGCGCCTAGGCTTGGGGGCAGGGGTATGGGGCAGCAGGCCCCATGTCAACGCTACGAGCAGGGATGGCCGGTGGTATTAAGTGCGCAATCAATATGCACAAAAACGCTCGGCCGGCATCTGACTATGTGGAGGCGGTTGATCGCGGGAACGCCGCTGAGCCGCAAGCCGTAGGCGCGGCCAGCGGCGCCGCAGGCGCCGCTAATTTATTACTAGAACACTTTGGAACATGAGCCAAGTTTCTGTTCTCTTCGTACGTTCCGACAGTTGCTATTTCGGGCTCGGGGTCGATTGCTGGGACTTCACCCGGGATGCTCGTGGCTATGTCGGACCTGGGCCTGTCGTCTGCCATCCACCATGCAGGGGCTGGGGGCGCTTGCGGCATTGGGCAAAGCCTCGGCCCGATGAGAAGGCCCTAGCGCTTTTCGCGGTCGATTGCGTCCGCTGCTACGGCGGCGTGCTGGAACATCCCTATGGGTCCACCTTGTGGGCCGCAGCAGGCCTTCCGAAGCCGGGGCACGTGGACGAATGGGGCGGCTGGACGCTCGTGGTAGATCAGGGGTGGTGGGGCCATGCGGCCCCCAAGCCGACGTACCTCTATATCGTTGGGTGCGCTCGGGCCGATTTGGCGCCGATGCCGGTGTCTGCGGTCAGGGCACCCGGGCGCACTTTGGCCCTGTCGCCCGCTGATCGCGAGCGCACTCCACCCGCGTTTGCCGCATGGCTTGTGGGATTGGCTGCGTCCTGCGCAGTTACATCGACCTGGCGTGCGGGCTGCTCGCAAGAGGGCGGGATTCAAGGAATGGGCTTCGGCCCTGTAAACGGGCAAAAGAAAGACCCCGCGTGGACGGCAATCCACCGGAGTCTGTGACAGCGCAACGATTCAAGGGCTACGCCATGCAGAGAATTGTAGATGGGATTTTGTTCGAAGGGGCCCGGGTTGCCGATGCCTGGGATGTGTCGATCTGGGAGGCCAAAGGTCATCGTGAAGTCTCTGCTCGTCAGGTAGTCGAATGGCGGGAGTTGGGGCCCGTTCCGTCCCTGCGTGAGCTCGATCCGGTGGGGGACGCCGAAT
>MWWH01000484.1_pt1 | contig 11508 bp, 17 predicted proteins | sample 1047231 | NCBI WGS metagenome assembly MWWH01 (sample SAMN06349967, study PRJNA376086) | soil metagenome | isolation source: MG3-2 sample Antarctic (ecotone) soil | place: Antarctica | collected 2015-01-13 | reverse complement strand
ATGAGCAAATAGAATACCTGTTAGCCAACAAGCCGAATAAAGAAAAGGTTAAGCAACATTTCTTTTCTCACTTTCTACTGGTCAAGCATATCGGGCCGCTGCCGGCAATGGCCCTGCTGAATTGGGAGGAAGCTTTTGAGGATTTCGATCTGGTAGTCGCTTTCTATCTCCTGGGCGCAGCCTGGGGCTTGCAGAAATATGAATCCGACACCGGCCCAACCCCTGACATGGGTTTTAAGCCGTATGATGCTGGATCAGCCTGGGAATGGCTGGTGAAATACGCCGGCGAGTGGTAAGCACTCCACCAGCACCAGCCAACCAGCCAGCCCTCGCCGGTGATGTAGGCGGGGGCTTTTATTATCAGTTGCGACACTTCAGGTGCATTGCTGCGGCTGGCAGTCCGTCCGCCGGCCTGGTTCACGCTCAATTAGCCGAAATTAGTGTTAAGGCAAGTGCCATTAGCTTAATAGTAACCTGCCGACCGTCCTCGCTATAGGCAGCCTCTATGCTTATTCGATAGTTCAAATGTTCGCTATGCACAAATGTTCTGACTGGGCATCCTGGCGAAACCGGCCAGGCTCCGGTTGCGGGCCGCTCGCCTCGCTCATGGTTGGGCGGCGGATCGGCTTGGCACGGGCGGCGGCGAGTCGTCACGGCCTGCCCGGTATGCTAAAATCGCCCCCTACAACAAGTTGTTATCAGGGTTGTTATCCGGCCATAATCCGGCCTGCTACCCCTAACAACTGCTAACAATTGGCCCACTAACAACAAAAAAGGCTTGTGGGGGATAACCCTAACAATGGATAAAATACCTTTTGCTGAGGCGGCCAGGCTGGCCGGTGTTCACCCTAACACGGTCCGCAATTGGCGCAAGGCCGGTAAGCTCACAACTGCCCTGAAAGTATTTGAAAACGGTAATGAGACCTGGCTGGTAGACCCCAACGAGGTTCAGGATATAGCCCAACAAAAGGCCAACAACTGGCACCCTAACAATAACAACTCTGTTGATACCCCAATTGTTAACCCGGCCAGTATCGAGCCGGGCCAGAGCAACCCGGCCTTTGAGCAAAGTCTGGCCCTTATCAGGGAGAGTGTTGTTAGGCCACTGGTAGAGGAATTAGCGGCGGCCAGGGTTCGGAATGAAGCCCTTGCGCTGGAGCTGGGCGAGATGCGCGAACGAGTAAAGCAATTGGAAGCGGATCGGGTAACGCGTGAGCCCGTCCAGGAGCCGCCACAGGCCATTGAGGTACAAATACCGGCCTCAGTGCTAGAATCGCCTACAGCGCCAAAACAGGCCGGGAAGCGGCCCTCCTGGTGGTCGCGCACATTCGGGGGTAAAGGATAATGCCGGCATTTCCCTTTAAATCAATCTTGCTTCACACGCTCCCGGATACGGGCGGGTGGGAAATTATAGGCGTCTCGCACCTGGTACGCGGCCGGCGGACCGTTATAGCGGTGCTAGACCCGGTAGCAGGTGAAGACCTGGCCAGGCTGTTAGCCAGTGCGGCGGCCCTGCAGCTGGCCGGCCAGTATTCCTATGATGAAGACTGAATTCAGCGTTTCTAATCCCAGATTGGCACATCGTGAGCGCCCTGGAAGGAATAGCGCTCAGTTGCCATGCGACGCTTGCGGGCTTTACGGTCCAACTCTCCGGCTTTACCCAGTAGAGCCTGAGCCTTGTCATGGACCGCCTTCACCCGGCTATCCACCAGCTTGCTCTCGATCTCAGCCAGCGCCGTATAAATAGCAGTCTTGGCTCCCATGTCGGTAATAAGAGGATCATCAGCGCCGCTATTTGCTAAACGCATCCGGCCGTAGCGAAGATAAAGCCACATAGCCGGCCGGTCATTGTTCATAACCGCACTTTGAATGCGTTCCAGCATTGCCGGGTAAGGCAGGCTGGTTGCATCTTCTTTAATGAACTCTCGCTTAACCGCCGCGGCCGCCTCTTCGCTCTCAGTCAGGGTTGTCTGGCCTTTTAAGGTAGCGTCCTTAACCTCATAAGCATTGCGAGTTGCGGCCGTTATTACTGCCAGGGCTTTATCTTCAACAGCAGCCAGGCCGGGCTCGTACTCTTTAAAAGAAGCTTGGTGGGCCTCGTTGGTTGAGAAGTTTTGACGCAAGGTCAGGCGGTTGTACATACTTTGAGCCGAATATAGTTCAGTTCCAGCTTGCTCCACCCTGGCTATATCACCGGCCAGGCTGGATTGCATTTCATCAAGGGTAGGAATTGGCATCTTTTTATTTACTCCTTAAAGTTATAAGGGAGGGCGAGAAAGGAATTCGCCCCCCTGGTTGGCTGCAGGAATTGGTGTAGTCTAAAATGAACCCCCATACCTGGCCCTCATCTGAGCCATAGTATTCTCAACCCGGGCGGTCGCTTCTCGCTGCAGGTGATCCGCCCAGATGCCCGGCCAGGCTTTTTCGAACTGCTCACCGGTGCCGCCGGCCTCGGTATAGGAGCGGTGATAAGCTTCCTTGTGACTAGCCTCGGCTTCCTTAGCAAAAGCGGCCTGCTCGGCGGCCCGACGGTCATCAACTTCTTTCTTGGCGGCCGCGTCTCGGTCTTCGCGCCACTTGCGAGCCGCATCATTCTGAGCCGTGTTGAGAGCCTTTTTCAAGGCGGCCAGGTCCCGCTCCGCTTGACTTCTATCCTCAAAAGAATAGGTTGAGCGGCCATCAGCCCCGCGGGACATCGTAACCTTATGAAGATGCGCCTCGGCCGCCTCGACAGCTTGCCGGGCCTGTTTTACGGCCTGTGTCTCAGTGCGGTCTGATTGGCTGGCCGCTACTGCCTCGGCTAATTCTTTGGCCCGGGCCGGGTCTATTCCATACCGGCCGGGATCAAAATCAAATGACATATAGCTTTCTCCTTTAATTAATTAAACTAGCTTTTTACTTACTTAGACACATTTAGTTGCTGGCCCCCAATATTGATCTGTAGACCCCCCAGGCCGGCCAGTTTGCGAACCCTGGCCAGGGTTTCAACTGCTCGTAGGAACCTCTTTTGCCCTATCGCCAGCCGGTACTCCATGAACCTGGCTTGCTCAATACTCATATCGCCGGCACCCAGCATCCCGGCATACCGGTTTTCTTGAGAATTTTGGAGAATATAAGAGTTAATAATTTGATGGATAACTAATCTTTCCAGCTCCGGCGCTGCTTCATATCCAAGGCCCCGGTACATAAGCTCTATTTCAGCCTGCAACAATTCATTACCAAACGTATCCGTTTTGATCATTTCAGTAATCAGCCGCTCACGGGTGTGGGTAGCCATATTGCCAAGCCGCTCGCAAACCTCAGGGTGCTTTACCAGCGCCGCGCGGACGGCTTTCAGGTCAGTAGGATTAGCATTAACCCCGGCGGCCTGGATTTTCCTTGCCAGTACCCTGATATTTTCCAGTTCAGCCTCATAATCATTATTTGAGGCCGGATCATCCGGGGGCAACAAGTTTGTAGATTTCTTACTCATCAAGCATCCGCCTCAACTACTCGCTTTTTACGCCACTGGCCTTTATGCCGGTGATACCCGGCTGTCAAGAGCGCCACATCCAGGAGCAGCCGTATCTGGCCCTCTGTTTCGTCAAGGGCTTGGTCAAAAGCCGCAAATGGTTCGCTTATCCGCTTTAAAGCGTCAGCCGTTGCCAACCGCTCAGCCTGGCGCTCACGCATCGCCTGGACATCCAGCAGGCGGCATTGTTCGGCTTGCCGGCCAGTGCCACAATAGGTTGAAACTACCTGGCCGCCTATCCTGGACTTACGGTAGTAGTAAACTTTTGAGCTTTTACTGCGAGTTTCTAAAGCCATTTAGGGTTGTGCTACACTTTCTTACTATCCCCGCTCGACGGTCGGCGGCCAGGCTTGTATAGCCGGACGGATTTGTTATGTTGAACTCAACTGATTTGCTATCAAATCAAATCAAATCAAATCCGGCCGGCGGCCAGGTGCGTTGTTATAAGGCTGGTTTTGCCGGGTGCGTTGATTGGCCAGGCTCAACTGCGTTAATAGAATTACCACACATCCGCCCCTACTTTTTTCTTTCTTGCTGCAGGTCCACTCCGGCCGCTATCAGCATTCCTAAATCCACTTTGGTTAAGCCGGCCTGCTCGCCTATCGCTACCAGGGCCGGCCACTCGCGGCCCAGCTGGTTATAGACTGCCTCAAATTCAGCTATCAGTTGGCGCTGCTCTGCATCCATCCAGGCAAAAGGCAAGGTGCTTTTGCGTTGGATCAGAGCCAGGGGTAGCAGTCTTTGCAGGCGCTCCACCATCCTGGCATTGATTGTTGTTTCACTATCGGTGCCGAGGTCGGTGCTGGTGCTGGAAGTAGTCGAAGTAGTCACTCAGGTTTATCCTTTCGTTTCGCTTTTTAAGTTAATAAGTTAAGCAGCCGGTGCCGGTCTCGCTGGCCGGCGAGTTACCAGCGAATGACGCTGTTGCATCCAGTTCTTTACAGCCTGAGTATCTTCCTTAAAGAATGAGTATGTTTTGCCGTTGCTCCACTCGTGCCTGATAACTTTTGCCGGCGATGGTAGCAGAGCAGTGGCCAGGGCGTGATCTACCCGCCGGCAATCAGACGAGCCAAAAGCTTTTAATTCGATGGTCAGGTTATCGCCCGTCTCTGTTTCCAGATGAATGCTCATAATTGGTTGCTACCTCCGGTCTTTTGACGCTATGACGCTGCTATAGCCGGCCAGATGATAGCTTGCATTAACACCAGCTGGATTTTTCAAATTTGGCATAAAACCTCCAATTAATGTCGTGCTTAACATCTTGATCACAGGGATTATAACCAGCTACCAGCATTGCCCCCTTGAACTGCCCGTTCGTAATATAGAACCCGGCCGGATCCCGCTCGAAATCGTGTTTTACCCCATAGCTGGTCCGGCTGGATAACCGGCCAGGCTGCACGTGCCGAGCTATCCAGGCTTGCAGGCCGGCCTTTTCTACAAGAGTTAAAGTTTCGTAATCAGCTGGCAGGTTACAGGGATGATTTTGCTGCTCTATCAATCGGTTTTTATATGCTGTAGTTGTCATTTCAATACCTTACTTATCCCTCACAATTGTTGTAACTTGTAACTTGTAACTTTCTGTAACTCCATTTTCCAACTTTTCCCATGTAGAAAAAAATATTAGAAATAGTGTGATTTTGGCGTTACAGAAAGTTACAAGTTACAGAAAGTTACATAATGGATAGCCCCTGCACACCCCGGCCGATTCTGGCACCGGCCCGAGCTAGAATATTAATGCTATAGCCTTTTGAGGCCAGCGCAGCGGTTAAGTTACGTAAATGTTTAGGTTCAACCCCGTTACTGTCACACCAAGCTTTATAGCTGGCATAGAGTTGACTGTTACTTTCCCAGGAAGTTTCATCTACCTGGCAGCATTCTTCTAGCCAACCTTGGACAAAATCAGCACTTGATCGTTGTTCTTTAGTGCTGGCTTCAACAGCTTTAGGAGTAACTAAACCCTGATTTCCTAGTTTGTACCAGGCTATAGCTCCCTCGACGGCCCAGCGCAAGATACCGGATAAAGCCGCTTTCTGTCTTAACCGGCTTTTTAAACCTTTATCTTCTTTACCAAGATGGCTGGTAGGGAACTTTATAACCCGGATCCGGCCCCAGAGCGCTTCATCGTCCACGTCGCCGTTGACCGGCCAGTTAGAGGAAAGCCAGATTTTAAACTGCGGCCGGTAATTAAAATGCGTTCGGTGCTTAAAGCAGCAGTAGATTGAATTTCCACCGGTGAGGGCCTTAACTTTAGCCGGGTTTAAAGATTGCTGGCGTTTACTTTCGCTGGCAAAGACTAACCGGCAAGGTTTGAGCGGAGCCAGGTCAAAGTTGTTTGAGTCGCCGTCACGGGGGGCGGTGAAGGTATTAAATTCGACTTCTGTAGAAAGCGGTTGTTCAAGAAGAGCGGCAAGTGTTTCACAAAAGGTACCCTTACCGCCCCGGGTTGGACCGTGCAGATAAAATAGAATTTCTTCCCTAGTATGGCCGGTCAAGCTATAGCCTACGGCCATTTTTAAGAAGTTAAGTACATCAGGCCCGCCATCCACTACTGTTTCGAGAAAGGTTAGCCAGGCGCTATAATCCGCGGCCGGGTCGTATTCTACAGGCAAACAGTAAGTAAGCCGGTACTCAGGGGAATGAGGGATAAGTTCACCTGACTTCAGGTTTAGAATACCGTTTGCACAGTTGAGCAGGTCCGGCTCATTATCGAAATTCTTGACTGAAATAAAGACCTTGCTCTGAATGGCTGTTACAGTTGAACTTACCCGGGCGGCGTTGGGTGCCGTTGTCTTAACAATCGCCTCTATGCCGGCATCAACCGCGGCTTTGCGGCGTACTTTTAAGACTTCAATGATTTTTTCACGGAGAATGAATTCGCTATTTTCAATCAGCCAGTGAGTACGGGCCCATGAAAGCCACCCCAGTGCTTCGCAATAAAGAAACTCTTTTCCATAAACAGCCATAAAAGCCAGGGCGTTGCCATCGTCATTAGCTTCAAACCTTAACAGATCGATTTGTACCGGCTCACCGGTGGCTGGGTCAACCTCAGTTTTACTGCTGTACCAATCGGCCCGGCTTATTTTGGGTAGGGTTTCAGCTTTGCGGAGTGAGCGCAGCGCCTCGGCTTCAGCTCTTTTACCGTACTTGCCGCCGGTCAGGCTGTCAATAATATCAACATTGGCAGTAACAGTTGGAGCGTCAAACTTGAAATAGCAGGCCCATACCAGGGCGTTGAAATCAGCAGATCGGTCTCCAGAATTGCTTTTGCTGGCCGCCCTATTAGTAAGCCATTGGGCCGGGGTTATGTTGTGTTTGCCGTTGGTCTTCTGAACTGTGCCAGCGCTGGTACTGATTGCAGTTTGCTTGAGTTTCTTATCCTCCTCTTCAGCCTGCAAAGTAATACAAAAAGCTTTAATCAGGGAACTGAGCGCTTCACTTTCAATGCGTTGGGGGGGATCCTGCTCAAACGGTGGGAGCCAGTTCCGCACAAAACCATTTATAAGGTGGGAAGCCTCGTTCGATTTGCTACCGCCCGGCCGCCAGCTGCCTGGCATCGACAAGATACGGCTTATATCGAACCCCTCGAGTTTTACCAGGCCAGCCAGCCCGTAGAAGGTAGCCAGCTCGTCAAATTCAGGTTTGATGAACTCATTAACTATAGCCGAGACTGCATCATTAACCAGCTTGCCGCCTCCGCACTCCTCGACTTGGACGGGCACAACCGGTAAAACTATATGAGCGCCGGCGCCACTATCCTCCACCGGTAGACCGTTTTCAGCCAGGCCCAGTTCAACCAACCTGTCAGCCAGCGCGGCGGCCAGCTGGTGGACCTTGCCCGGATCCGGGGGGTACTCAAAATCAAGACTTATATTTAAAAGCGTGATAATATCGGCATTGCTGGCTTTTTTCAAGGGGAAATCAGCCGCCGGCAAATTGACTTGAGCCCAGCAAGCTTTATCTGATGTAGCAGCTTGTTTTGGGCTGAATGGGCTCAGGCTAGTATCTAATTTTGCAAATACGCGGGTGTAATTCTCCGGTAAGCCGTAGTATTTCATGGCCGCCCGGACTGTGCTGAGATCGCACTTGATCTGATTGGGTAAGGGTGAAATCATTATTTACCCCCTCCAATCTCAAAAACAGTAGAATTTAGCCCTGGCACCCACATTACCGGTTGACGAGTTCTTATCCCTGGACTGATTTGAGTAACCAGCACATCGGTGGCATCTTTAAACTCCAGGGGATGTAACTCACCTGGCACATATGGCCGGAGATATTCAGTTTCGCCGGGGTGCTGTTCAAAATACTCGCGGTCGCGGTCCATGACCTTATCAACCAGGCGGCCAAAGCGCTCAGGCACTGTCATATTTGGTTTTAGCTGGCCGCGGGAGGGAGCGTGCTTTTTACGCTTAGCCATTTAAGCCACCCGGCTTTCTGAGTGGCCGGCCAGCGCTTCAACATCCAGCATATGCAAGATTAACCGGCGAAGCCTGTCAGCTCGCGGGTCAGGATCGTTCTGGGCGCGCCAGGTTCCGCTATGGAATTTATGGCCATAACGCGCGCCAAACAGGTCAGTGTAAAAGTCTAGGTGAGTTAAAACCCAGTCAACCAGGTTGACAGTGGTTTGCGGTTGCTTTTGGGGGGTACTGCTATCAGTGTTGGGGAACATTTGGAGTGCCTCCGTTGCCGGCGGCCAGGGTCTTCTATCAAGTAGGTATATTGGTTATTGTGTTTTATACACTACTATGTTAGAATTTACCTAGCCGTCCTAAAAGGATTGAGAAACGCCCCGCAGAATTGGTAACTCTGCAGCAGGGGCGTTTCTCATTTTTATAAGAAAACGTCCTGCTCGAGGGAGCGCCCAGGGTATATAGTTTATGACCCGATTGGCATTTAGGAGGCAATGGAGGAGCTGCCTGATGCAGCCAGGTTGCGGAATGTGGTATCATCATCTTGTGAGGGATGATTGGGTACCCACACGGTCCGCCGTGTTGAAACTCCATCGCCTAAGTCCTTTTGGCCGCTGTCAACGGCCGGGAGGACTTTTTAAATACCCTTAAAACTTTCTAAAACAAAAAATCCAGCTTGAACCAACCCCGTAATGCTCGTAAGCTGGGGCCGGTTTCAAGCTGGCATAAGGCTACTGCTTCTATGTAATGTGGAACCGCTAAGGCTCCTACCACTATATTATGATGCATTCGAGCAAATAAGTCAACCATTTACTAATTATTTAACCCCGGTAAAATCAAGCCAACCTGTAACTTTAGCCAGCCGGAATTCGTCTTCTGACATTCTTTCTCTTAACTTTTTATCGCATGGGTAACGTTCAGGACATGGACGTTCGAGCCACAGCTGGCCGGTAAGGCTATTTTGTAATACTAAAGCCATTGTTTTTCTACCAGAGGGCATCCTGGCCGGCCCCGGCCGGTAAGGCGGTTCCCCTGCAAACGATTCAAATAGAACATGAGCATTATCGCGCATCGTTTTAACTTTTGGCCTGTACCTGGCCAGGAAAGTGAGTTCTGGAAGCTCCCCTGCAGATACCCAATTCTCGTTGTGAAAGTGTGCTGGGTGAGGTATAGGTGTGGCTGGCTTTGGATCGGGGCTGTTACCAGTATATAAATATTTTTTATCTATCATCTTCTTCACCTACTTTATAAAACACAGATAATATCAGGACGCTCTGAGCCTGCAGACACAGCCAGGCTGTGCCCTGGCCAGCCTCGATCTGAGCTGGAAGCGTGGCGGTTGTACGTAACCGGAGGTCTATTTCTTATTGTTAAGGCGACTCCCTATTACAGATTAACAATCGGATTAACAACGAACTGCTCATTTTGAGGCTAAATGCTCTTTTATCGTGGACAGTTCCACGGGCAAAGCCTTCCACTATTTTGGTATACTGAACTGTGCTGACAGTGGCCTGGCCGGGCCGTTGCCAGTGTTTAAGAGCGGGCTGGTTCTTCTAAGCTGCCCGCTCTTCTTTTTTTGCTTGTTTTTCTTGCGAAGCTATACCGCCACGCCGGGCGCGGTCGGTCCCATCATCTAACAACGCCTCAAACTCTTCTACTGGCCTGCTAAAATGCTTTGCCAACTTGGTAACAGTATTTAGCCGGGCCTTACGCCGGTCATTTTCAATCTGGCTGATTGTGGCTTGGTCAATTCCGGTAGCCTCAGCCACATATTTTAAGGTTTGGTCAGCCTCGGCTCTTAACCTTTTAAGTATGTTCAAATCTTGCCCCCTTATTTTTTTATCTTGATTTACCCGTCTTATCCCATTATATAGCTAATCTAACTAAACGCAAGCGAATATAAATATTGGTTCAAAAATAGAACAAAAAAGTCTTGCATTTACTTGCGAATAGTTTATAATGAAAGTGTAAGGAAATACAAGTAAACGCTAATAAAAGAAAGGCCGGCCAGCAATGAAAAAGTTAAGCTCAGCGGAAGTATCTAGCCTCTTGAACCGGGGCGCTAACCACCAGGAACAGACCGAGCAAGCCCAGCCGGCGGGGATGACTTTGGACCAGTATTACATCGCTTTAGCAACGGCGGTAAACAAGGACCTCGAAGCCGGCCTGATTAACAGCGAGATGCACGAGGCCCGCCGCAACGAGTTAAGGCGGCAATACCGGGCCTTGAAGGGCCAGCAATAAAAGGCCCTGGCCGGTGCTACTAACACCGGCCAGGGCGGGAACCAACGGAACGTCAAGAACCATTAGTTTAAGGAGTATAGCTATGATGACCTTTGAAGATAAAAAATCCGCCGAGCGGGCTTACGTCAGGGCGCAGATCGAAAAGCCCCGGCTGCGTGAGCTTTCATTCGGACGGTACGAAGTGACCAGCCAGGCCGGGGACCGCCAGTACACCCTGGAATACCGCAAGCAGGCCGGCAAGCTGGTGGCCGATTGCAGTTGCCCGGCTGGGCGCAAAAGCTCCTCAATCTGCAAGCACTCGATGGCCGCTTACAGCCATTACAAGATGCGTGTTAACGAACGGACGGCGGCGGCGCAAGCTGCCCCGGCCACCGGCAGCCAGCCGGGTCGCAACACGCCGGTAGTGGTGGAAGAGGAAGAGATTGTCCTGTATTGCGCCTGTGGTGCGGTCTGGCCAGACGCATATACCGGCCGGTGCCAGGGCTGCGAACAGGACTATCGCCAGGCTGAAGAATTCTGCGAAAGCCGGGGATACTAAGATGACTACAAATATAAGTTTAAACCCGGCGCTGGACAGCAGCAACCAAACCGTTTACCTGACCGAAGCCGGTTATGAAACCTTACGGCAGATTGCCTTCACCCAGCCGGCCTGGCAGTGGGACCTGATAGCCGTGAATTACACCGGCCCGGAAGGCTGCATGGTCCGCGGCGAGGCCCAGGTGGTCGATAGCTTTGTGGACCTGGAAGACTGCAAAGCCGCGCTGGCTGCGTTAAGCCGGATGGATAGGGGCAAGGATGTTTATTACACGATATGCCGCCACGTACCGGCACCTGAGCCGGAACCAGTCGAGTTTTAACTTTAACCTTTTAGTCAACCAAACCTTTAGCAGCGAGGCCTGCGCTATACCCGGCCGGAGGTGAATTAAGATGTTTAGCCGTAAACAATTCGATGATATTTATTTGAACATTCACGCCCTGGTGCAGGGCGATGTGCGCGAGACTGCTTATGCCTACGACCAGGCTACAAGCCACCCGGACGGCTTAACCGAGTTGCCGCTGCCGGCAGAATATGCTGAAACACCGGCGCCGGTGTTAAGAAAGACCCTTGCCCGACTGGCCGCTTTCTTTCTTACTCATTCCCTGTACGGCGGGGATGTGGACGGGGCGTATAACTATTATATTCAGCAGGCAGCGGCAGCCCGCCGGCAGGCTGTGGTTAGTAGTGGCGAAAAGGAAGAGGGAGCGCAATAATGATGATGATGAATGAGCAAATAGAATACCTGTTAGCCAACAAGCCGAATAAAGAAAAGGTTAAGCAACATTTCTTTTCTCACTTTCTACTGGTCA
>MWWH01000483.1_pt1 | contig 11511 bp, 18 predicted proteins | sample 1047231 | NCBI WGS metagenome assembly MWWH01 (sample SAMN06349967, study PRJNA376086) | soil metagenome | isolation source: MG3-2 sample Antarctic (ecotone) soil | place: Antarctica | collected 2015-01-13 | reverse complement strand
TAGACGCTATAGATGAAAAGGTTGTGCGCGGATCAGGTGATCACAGCGGGCGCGCGTCTTTCCGAAGCTGATTCAGTATGTTCTCCCGGTGCTCCCTGCCTTTGTCGGTGTCGATCCGCACCACGCCGTTATCGAGCGTGCTCTGCACGCCCTCGAAAGTGATGTTCAGGTTCGGGAATTTCCACGTCGCCGTGAAAGTCTCATACTGCGCGCCCATGCGGTTCTGCACCTTTTCCGGTTGAAGCAGCGTCGGCTCGCCGTACTTCTCTTTCAGCTTCCCCAAGATTCTTTCCTGGTTGGTGATTCCGAGCGTGCTGAAGGCGACGCTCTCAAGCCTCCCGTCTATGACGAGCGCCTGCACGTCGAGTCCGGCTACCACGTCGGGAATTTCTCTGACCGGGAACATGAGCGATACGAAGTCGGTGACGAGCGGCGGCGGCGGAGTTTTCTTGTCGCGTTTCTTAAAGGGGTACTCGGACTTTTGGTAGCACAGGGCTTTCGTCGAAAGGCTGTAGCCGTAGCTCATGCGCTCGCATTCGGGGATGGTGAACGGCTCGCCGAGCTTCAAACCGAACGCCGTCATGTCGGCGGCTGAAGCCGACACGCAGAGTGCCAGCAGCAACAGTGGCAAAGACAGTCTTGCGAAGAGTGGTTTCGACATTCGGGATCAAACTCCTTGAGGATTTATTTGTAGGCGGGAACGCTCGCCGTCAGAGCGGACGGCAGGCGGCGGAAGGGTGAGGCGTCAAGCCCCGTCTATTCGATGATAGGGAGCCGACCCGTCGCCCGTCAATAGTTATAGAGGCGATAGAAAAGAGTTGCCCGGCGCGCCCGTTCTGCTATAATCCAGCCCGCGCGTGCGTTCGCCTATGCCGGACGCTGCGCCACAACTGAATAGGGATCATCGGGATCAGATGCTGCGCCGCGTGCCGCGTGAGTACGAGAGCGCCCCGCGCAGACACACATCCCCAGTCACCCCGTCTTAGAGATCGCCTACGCCGCGATCTGTGAGATGGGGTTTTTTAGTTTGTGCGGTGGCTCAGCCCGAAACATTAAGCCTGCGGCTGGCGCTATCGTGTTCTTTGAGAGTGCTCGGACACCCCCTCCGCAAAATAAAATTGTGTGGGGTGGTAGGTTGGAGTTGATAGACGGCGGGGCGTGACCTCCGAAGGTTTGCCGCCACAGAGGTCGCGCCCCGCGAGTTGAAACCGTAAGCCGCAAGGGTTCGGTTTCGTGATCGGCTGCCCCCCGTGTCAGGGGTTCAGCCCTTTGATGATAGCCCGCCGCGCGCAGGCTTCAAAGGTGAACGATATGAACTTGATCGAAATGCTATTGCCCGTGCTCGCGGTCGGGCTGTATGTGTTGTGCCGTCGTTTGAAGTCTTTCAGCATTAGCCTGAACTTCGCCGAGGAGAAAGAATCTGCGCTCGCCGGTGCGGAGCCGTCCCTGCTGCCCCTGGCGCGCGCGGCGAAAACGAGCCAGAGGCGGCTTTCCGGTGCGAAGAGAGGGCGTCTGCCGGAGGGCTGAGCGTGCCCCAATCGGTCGCGGTCGGCGTGGGGCGGCAGCCTGATCGGGCTGCGCGCCGTTGCGCCTGCTGGCTGCGTGCGCTTTGATTTTGTGTACGCCGGGAGGTGATATGAGAAAGAGTGAGCTTGAGGCTTGGGTGCTTGACGTGATCGCCCGCGTCGAGTCGGGGCAGCCGAACGAGGACGCGCGGGTCGAGCTAAAGAGCGAGTGGACGGAGCCGAAGAAGGCAGCGCGCCGCATCGCCGGTCACGCCAACGCAGCCGGGGGCGATCCCGTCCTCTGGATCGTCGGCGTGGATCAGACGGCGGGCGTCGTCGGCGCTGACGCTTTAGAGCTGGCGACGTGGCTCCCGCAGGTGCGCGCCGAGTTCAGCGAATTGGCTCCAGACCTGCTGCTCGACTTGAACGTGCCGGCGCGCGGTAAGACGGTCGTCGCCCTGCTCTTCGAGACGGATCGCGCCCCGTTCGCGGTAAGGAATCCTCTTTTCGGGTCGCGCGACGGAGGAGCCGTCGAGTGGGAAGTGCCGTGGCGCGAGGGCACGCGCGTCCGGTCGGCGACGAGATCGCAGCTTCTGCGAATCCTCGCGCCGCTGGAGATGCTGCCGAACCTTGAAGTGATCGAGGGATCGCTGAGTTTGTGGCCGCCTCAGGAGGGCGAGCAAAGAAATCCGTCCTGGTGGATCATGCTCAAGCTCTACGTCACCCCGCAGTTCGCGCCGCTGTACATCCCCTTCCACAAATGCACGGGCACAGTCCGCGTCGAGGGTTTGGAGCCGGAGGCTTCACTCTACGAGCCGAAGCTGTACCCCGCCAGCAAGAGGTTCGGGCTGCACAGAGCCGGGAAGGTCGTATTTCAGAATCCGGGGAGAGTTCGTCCCGCCACGATCCACGAAGCACACGACGAGCTGATCATCGAGGGACCCGGCATGATGAAGCTGGAATCGAAATTAAGTTGCCCCGTCGCTCTGGACGCCGTGCCGCTCAACGGCGCGCGGGCGGTCGTGCATCTGCTCCCCGCCAACGCCGAGCGCCCGTGCGTCGTCGCGGCTGAGTTCCGCTACGATGGCGTTGAAGACAAGAAGCACGTTTGGTCACTCGCGGACAGTCCGCGTAAGTGAATCTCCGCGTACCCGACAACGCGCGTACTCAAACACTCACTTCTGCTTTTTGAGCCAGGCGGCTAGAAGCTCGTCAACCAACTCGCTCAATTCCAAGCGCCGGTAGATCGTCCGCATGACCTCATCATGCACGTCGCGCCGGACGTAGGCTGTGATCTGCCGGAAGTTGGGATCGCTGCGCTTGCCGCGCTCGCGGGCGGGCTTCGCCTCCGCCGGTGCTGCTTTCTTGGCTGCGGGTTTCTGCCCGCGCGCGGCGATCAGCCCGTCGAATTTGCTCACTTGATGATCTCCCTTCCGATGGTTTGGTAGTCGTGCCACGCCTCCGCCGCGCGCGGATCGGCGGCGTCGTACACCGTCACGCCAGCGAGCGCCGCTTTCTGGAAGGCGATGCGGCGGCGGATCATGCCCTTGAAGACCGGGTACTGCTTCGCGCGCAGCATCTCGCGCGCCTCCTCCCCGTCCCGGCTCGGTCGCGGCGGGATGATCGTGAGCAGCACGCGGTAAGAGTCCGATCCGATTGTCTCTAGCGCGTTGACGGTCAACTCCAGGGCTTCGAGCGCGAGCGCGTCGGGCGTCGTCGGCAGAACGAGGAGATGGCATCCCTCGACGAGCGCCCGCAGATCGTCGGCTGACGGGTGGGCTTCGGTGTCAATGACCAGGTGCTCGTACTCTCTGGCGTAGCGACCCACGGCGCGCTCGTCGATCACCTTGAAGGGCAACGCGCCGCGCTTCTGCCAGCCGGTCGCGCTCCGGTTCGGATCGCCGTCCACCAGCACGGTCGGCGCTCGCCGGTGCAGGTAGGCTGCCAGGTGGACGGCGGTCGTGGTCTTTCCGACGCCGCCTTTGAAGGATGCGACCGTGACGATCATGTCGTGAATCTCCGAGTATTTGAAAACGCGCGTTGCTGCGTACTCGGCTAGGCGCGTGTTTACCCCTCCGCCATGCGCGCCGCGTGCCGTCCAGCGCCAGTTACGGCTCGATCCGACCACGCGGGGGCAGGCAATACCACAACCTCACTTGGGCGGCTAAAAGGGCTGCCACGCGGCGGCGCTCCAGCGCGCAACGCCCCGCCCTGCCGCTTCCGGTCAGCGCGCCACCCTTTTACCTCACGACGCTCGCGGGACGCTATAGCGGCTATAGTCGCGGCTTGTGTTTCCCGCGCGGCTGTGGCGATCATAGCTCGCGCTTTCCAGATTCAGAGCCGAGGCGATCCGACGATGACCGACGATCTCGAATTAGCAGCCTGTGCGCCGGAGCCGGTGGAGCGGGCTGGCTTCAACCCTCAGACGTTGCTGCCCCACGGATTGACCGTCGGGCAGCTTCACGCCGCGATGTCGGAGTTCACGAACTTCCTGGGCTTCATCAACACGCAGCTTCACTCGAAGGAGATCGAGCGGCTGGAGACGATGCTGATGCCCGCCAACTTCTCGTCGATGGTCGGCGAGTTCATGAGTTCGAGCATCCCGAAGCATTGCCCGACGCTGGTCAAGAATCAGTACCACAACGGACACCCCGACATGATCCCGAAGGGGCGCTTCCCAGGCGACGCGGTGCAGCACGCCGACGAGGGGATCGAGATCAAAGGCTCGCGCTACCTGAAGGGCTGGCAGGGGCACAACCCGGAAGACACTTGGTTGATGGTCTTCGTCTTCGACAGCAATCGCCCAGTGGACGCGGGCAAAGGCGTCGCGCCGCGCCCGTTCAAGTTCGTGATGGTGCTCGGCGCGCGGCTGACGAAAGAGGATTGGCTGTTTGCCGGGAGGTCGGAGACGAGCCGCCGCACGATCACGGCGAGCGTCACGCGGACGGGATACGAGAAGATGATGGCGAACTGGATTTATAAGGCTCCCGATCTCACTCCAGCGGAGATAGCGACGGCTCTGCAACCGGAGGCTGAATCTTGAGCGCAGCCAACTGTGGAACCGCCGCCTCGCTCATCTCGAAATACTCCGCCCGCCGCTCGACGCCGACAGCGGCGTAGCCGACAGCCTCCGCAGCCGCGACGGTTGCGCCCGAACCCATGAACGGATCGGCGACGCAGCCGACCCCCAGGGGGAGGGCAGCGCGGACGATCTGGCGCATCAAGGATTGTGGCTTGAGGCTCGGATGCGGGGCGACGGCGCGCTCGCGGCGCGGCGTGCGCTCGCTCAGGATCACGTCGCTGAAAGGCTTGTCGTCCGGCGTGCGGCGCAAGCCCCCGGTCTGAAACTCGCGCAGGCAATCACTAACCTTCATCCCCGGCGGCATCGGGTTGCGTAGGATGCCCCAGGGTTCGTAGCAGCCGCGCGGCAAGCTCGACACGCCGGGAAATTCCTCCTCCGCGTTCTTCGGACGATCCCCGCCCCTGAGCGTCCTGACGAGCCGGATCAACTCGCCGCGAAACTCCAGCCCGCCCTCCACCAACGCCGAGAATACAAGCTGCGACAGGAAAGAGTTGCTGGCGACGAAGACGTGCGCGCCCGGTCGGAGCGCGCGGCTGGCAACCCTCGCCCACTCGACGAAGAAGAGCCGCACCTGCCGACGCTCGCGCTCGTTCAGCGCCGTGAAGCGTGGCAGCGGCGCGCGCGCGTGCCCGTCGAACGACGGCGGGATGCGCCAGATACCGCCGTTCCCGTTCTGCCGCTTCTCGATCTGGTCGTGGTCGTACTCCTTCACCCCGTAGGGCGGATCGGTGACGACGGCGTGCAGGGTGCTCTCCGGCAGACGGCTCAGCCACTCGAAGCTGTCGGCGTTGAGGAGCAGGCTCCGACCGACGCGCCGCGCGGGGTAGTCGAAAGCCAGCGGCGTCGCCGCGACCGCGCGCCTCGGGTTCGTGCTCACGACTTGCGCCCGCCTCTCTTCTTGTGCCCGCCGACGCGTACGATCAAGTCGCCGGGTTCGCAGCCCAACGCCGCGCAGAGCGCGTCAACGGTGTCGAGTCCGATCATCTTCATCTCGCCGCGCCAGAGACGCGCCGCCGTGCTCGGCATGGCGTTCAGGGCTTTCTGCAATTGGTAGGCGGTCGTGATGCCCTGCCGCTCCGCCGCCTCACGAATCTTCAGCGTGACCATGCGCGCACCCTACCATACGCAGGAATAATCTACAAGCTATTACCTTGCACGGTATTACCGTATATGATAATATCTCTATGTAAGTCAATGACTTACGAAATTGAGACGAGGAGCGACAAACATCATGTTTTTCGATCAGGAAAAGCTGGCTCAGGTGGTCGCGGCTGCGTTCGACGCGGCGCACGACAGCACGCGCTGGCAGACGGCGATTGTGAAGGCGTGGCGGCAGCTTGAAGAGAACCCTTACATCCACGAAGCCGACGACGCGCTGCTGATCCTCTCGCCCTCCGGCGAGATTTACAGCGCCAACGGGACGTGCGGCTGCAAGGCGTTCGAGAAAGGCTTTCCGTGCTGGCATCGCGCGGCGGCGCGCATCGTCGAGCGATACCGGGCGGCGTAAAACGAAAGGGCTTAGGAGAGTGTTACAGCACCCCCTAAGCCCCGCCCTTCACCCTTGAAAGAATGAAAGGACTTCACACCAATGAGCATAGCGAAAAGGTGGTTTGAGGAGCAACAGACCGAGGAAGCCGGACGGCTGCGCGATGCGCTGGAGAACGTGCGCCACGTCTCGCGCGTGCTGCACGGGCTAGAGAACGCGAACGATCTCAGCATCGGCGAAATCTGCCGCCTGTGCCGCCTGCTGGCGAGCGTCGAGGAGGAGTTGGCGGAGGCGGTCAGGGCGGAGGAGGTGATTGCGTGATCTGGACAAGCTGCTTCCGCATCGCCGGGCGCGAGCCGAACGCCGTCGCCATCTCGCGGGGCGTCCCGCGCGGGTGGCGCGGTCGCCGCCGTCTCGATCTGGCTCCGACGTGGGCGATGCTCAAGATGACGCCCGAAGACTATCGGCGCGAGTACGACCTGATTCTCGCGCGGCTCGATCCCGCACGGGTCGCCGCAGACCTGGACGGCGCGATCCTGCTCTGTTGGGAACAGCCCGGCGTGCGCTGCCACCGCCGCTACGTCGCCGCCTGGCTGCGCGGCGCGCTCGGCGCGGGCGTGCCGGAGTGGGAGCCGTCCGCAGCCGCGCAGCCGCGCCTCTTCGCGCTTATGTAGCCGCTATAGAGCCGCAACAGCTTGGGCGTGTGGGGCGCACACGCGCAGCATCTTGTGGGCTAAATCTTGACCGTTTATGGAGATGGGAGTATGGTTTGACGCCAGAAAAGACGAAAGGCTGTCGGGTTAAGTCGCCAAACCTGAACCCCGACAGCCCTTAGCTTCGTCCTTTGTGAAACTCGGCTTTGCCGCCGAACCGTTTATAGATTCTATAGAAGGTTGGGTTAAATAGGCAAGCCGGATTTTCTATAGAAATTCTTTTTCGGGAACCTCCCGCAGCTAAGGTGGGACTCCTGAATAGCAAAAGGCTCTGGTTTGGCGACCAGAGCCTTTTATTTTTGAGCCTGAATTGGTAGTTCAGGCGGAAAGGATCAACCGATGCCTAAGGGTAACACAACCTCGCGATCACGCACACCGAAATTCCGCGAGTACGTCATCTCCTACGAAGGAGGTGTGCGGCGATGAGCGGCAAACTGATGGGGCAGGTCTATAGCCTATTGCTAACTCGCTCCGAGCGCGACGTGCTGCTCGCGCTCGCGGATCACGCCGACGACGACGGCAGGAATGCTCGCCCCGGCGTTGGTTACATGGCTTGGAAAACCGAGCTTTCGACACGCCAAGTTGAAAGATGCCTACTAGCACTCAGGCGAAAAGGCATCATCGCTCGCGTCGGCGGTGGCGGAAACGGGAAGGCGACCGAGTACCTGATCGACCTCTCTCAAGCAGTTCGTAAAACTCCCTACGCGCCAAAAGCTCCAAGCCGATCAGCCGACACAATTATGTCGGATGATTCGCACGACACAGCTATGTCGGATGACTCCCGATCAGCCGACATTCCGAGCGAGGTTCATCCGACAGTTCAACCTCGATCATCCGACATTTCGGCTCATTCATCCGACATAGCTGTGTCGTCCTCTACGCCAATCCCTACGCCAGTTGAAACACCAACAACAACAGTTCCTCCGACGCACGACGCCATGCCGAGCGGGGTTGTTGTTGGTGAGAATGTTTTGAACTTCGCTCAAAGCAGGGCAGGCAGGGAAAAGCCGATCAATCGCTCGAAGTTCACGCCTGACCTACATCACAAATACATGGAACACCACCGAGCGACGATCAGAAATCCCGGTGGCTTCCTACGCTCGTGTGCGATGGGAGAGCAGGATGCAGCCATCGAGTTCTGGCTGGTGTCGGAGTCAGCCAGAACTCAGCAGGTAGGGACCCACCACGAGCGAGCGAGCAATCCAGCCACCGGCAGGCTCTGCGAGAGCGAGTTGCTGAGGATGGCTGAGAAAATGCGCGACTTGCTGGCGCAGGGTTATATGCTCGAACACCTGCGCGTGAAGTACCGGGGAGCCATGACTGGCGACGAGTGGCGGCGCGTTGTTGAACTGCTCGATAGCGAGGCGCAGGCGACCGCAGGCGCGCGCATAGCAGTTTGAAATCTCGACGCCAGCACGCACTCGCGTCGGCACTACGCGGCGGGCGTGAAGGGCTGAGCTTTCCGCCGTGTGTTCTCCTCCGCGACGGAATGAGGCGGGGGCGTGGCTGTCGGTTGGGGTCGCGCCTTCGCCTGCTTTCACCGGGGAGAAATGGTGCGGCGAAAGTACGGTCATAGTTCGGTAAAAATTTCGACGCTGAGGAGGTGACGAGAGGTGCGAACAGTGGCGGAGATCGAGGCTGAGCTTTCACAGCTTGAGGGGAGCCGCGCCGAGATCGAGCGGAAGATCGAGGCGGCGCAGACGGAGTTGGATGCGGCGCGCGACGGCGAGCAGTCGCCAGGGAGCGACGACTTTGTGACCGAGCAAATAAAGCAGTTCAACCGGGCGCGCGCGAGCGCACCCAATCCCTTGCGGAGAGGAGCAAAGAGCGATGGGCAGAGTTGACGAGTTGATGTCGAAACTTCAGCGCGGCGAGGAAGTGACGCCGGAGGAGTTGACGCAGGCGCGCGCGGCGGACGACCTGGCGCAGTTGCAGGCGCGGGCGGCGGCGCACATCGCCGAGCAGCAGGCGGAGCGCGAGCGAGCCGAGCAGCGCAAGGCGAACGTCTCGCGGCTGGTCGAGATCGCCGCGCGCAGCACGAAGCACCGGGGCGAGTACGAGCGCGCGCGGCGTGAACTGAACGACACCGCCAAGCGGCACGGTCAGCGCATGGTGGACGCGGTGGCGAACATGAGGCGGGACCGGCGCGAGTTCCTGGCGCTGGCGCGGCAGTTGACTCCCGGCTTCTTCACGCTGACGCTGGACGGCAGGCGCGACGACGAGGAGCAGTTGCAGGCTGAGGTGGACGCGTTGGTCGCCGAGTTGACGGAGCGCGGCGCAGACCTGACGGCTGTGGGTAACGAATTGCTCGGCGGGCGCTCGGCGATTGATCAGCCCTACGCCGCGCCGCCGTTGGAGCACGGGGAAGCCGTGAGCCTGATCGAGCGAACGACGTGGCGCGGTCAGCCGGTCGATGTCGAGGAGGCGGCATGAAGCAGCCGACCGAGACGATGCACGTCCTCATGCGCGTCTTCATCGCGGCGGAAGGGAAGACGGAGGCTGAGGTGTTCCCGACGATGTTGGTGGACGCGCTGGCGTTCGAGCCGGAGCGGGTCACGGAGCATTGGGAGGAATACTGCGAGGCGCTGGCGCACGTCGGCTTGCTGTGGGTTGGCAAGCTGATCGATTGCGACAACGACCGGCGCTCGCTCCGGCTCACGGACGAGGGACGCGCGCAGGCGATCATCTTCGCCAGGAATTTCACGGAGTACGTTGACGCGCACTGAGATGGTCAAGTTTTTCCGGACACGACCCTCTCGCTACTTTCTCCTTTCGTGTTGAAGTCCCATTCCCGCTCGAACTCGTCCGGCGTTTTGTAATCCAGCGCTGAGTGCCGCCGCGCCCGGTTGTAATAACCTTCGATGTAGCTGAAGGTCTCGCCCCTCGCTTGGCTTACGTCCGCGAACGCGCCGCCTTCCAACAACTCGGCTTTGTAGCGCGAGAAGAAGCTCTCCGCTTGCGCGTTGTCATAGCAGTTCGCCCGCCGGCTCATGCTTTGCCGACACCCGTTGGCTGCAAGCAGCGCGCGAAAGCCATCCGACACGTATTGACCCCCGCGATCCGTATGCACTATCGTCTCGGCTTTCACGTGACCTGCCGCGACCGCCTTCCCGAACGCTTTGATCACCAACGCCTCGGTCATTCGCTCTTCGAGAGCCCAACCGACGACGCGCTTCGTGAACTTGTCCTGCCAACTCGCCAGATAGCCCCACCCGCCCGATTGCAAAGGCAGATAAGTGATGTCGCCGACGATGACCTCGCGCGGCTGCTCGGGCGCGTTCTTCCCGTCGAGCAATAGGTTCGGGCTGGCTTGGGCGCCGTGCCGCGAGTCGGTCGTGCGCGGCACGAAAGAGCGCGGCTGGATGGCGCGCAAGCCGAGCCTTTGCATCTGCGAGCGCACCAGACGGCGACCCGCACGGACGCCCTCTGCTTGCAACTGCGCCGCGATCCGGCGCGAGCCGTAGCGCCGCCGGTGATTGTCAAAGATGGCTTCCACGCGCTCGCCGACCGAAGCCTTCCAGGAGCTTTCGACGTAACTTTGGCCCCTGCGATAGTCGTGATACGCGCTCCGGGACACGCGCATCACGCGGCACAGCAACCCGAGCGGGTGGTGCGCCCTTTCTTCGTCAATGAGTCGATAGCGAGCTAAGCGTTCCGCCCGAAGATGAGGGCGGCTTTTTTTAAGATGTCGCGCTCCATCTCCAACTCACGGACACGTTTCTTGAGCGCCACCAGTTCACGCTCCGAGTCGGAACCGGCCTCGACCGCCTGCCGCTTCCAGTTGTGCAGCAGACTCTCGGCACAGCCCAACTCGCGGGCGACGCTCGCCACTGATTGCCCGTCGTGAATCTTGTGCACAGCTTCGCGCTTGAACTCGTCGTCGTATTTTCTCATCGCTCTATTCTAGCGAGAGGATCGTGTCCTGATAAATTAGACCACGTCACACCCCGAGTTGCTGGCGGAGGTGGTGTCGGAGGAGACGCACTAAAGAGCATGGTCGCCTACGAGCGCATGACGGGCGAGCCGCTGAAGGCGTGGCAGGCGTTCACCGTGTACCGCGACGCGGGCGCGTCGCGCTCGTACCGCGCGGTGGCTGAGAGCTTGGGGAAGAGCGTCAGGCTGATCGAGCGGTGGGGGAGTCGCTGGCACTGGCAGCAGCGCGTCGCCGAATACGAGCGCGCGCAGGAGCAGGCGGCGCGGCAGGAGATGGCGCGCGACAGCCGGGAGATGATGAAGCGGCACATCAACGAGGGGCTGTTGCTTCAGCAGAAAGGCATCGAGCGGTTGCAGGCGTTGGATACGGACAGAATGAGCCTGCGCGACGCCGTGATCTGCGTCAGGGAAGGCTCGAAGTTGGAGCGGCTGGCGCGCGGCGAGCCGACCGAGCATGTTGTCGTCGAGAGTGGCAACGATCAGCGCGACCAGCGGCGTGCGGCGGCGCGGCGTGCGGCGGTAGAATTCCTGGCGAAGTACCGTGCGACGCTTGAGCCGCGCAGCATCGTGGAGCGCGTCGCGGAGCGTTACGGCGTCAGGTTGAGCGAGTTGGCTGACCTGATTCAAGAGAGCGATCTGGTGCAATGACGACCGCAACATCTAGTGCCCGCGTCCGATATTGAAAAAAGGCGTGAAACATCTCAATTCTTCTCAACTCTTCGCCCGCCCGCGCACAGGATGTTGTGATCGGGCAGCGAAAAGTCGCGTCCGTTTTCATTATCAGTGAACATA
>MWWH01000482.1_pt1 | contig 11514 bp, 16 predicted proteins | sample 1047231 | NCBI WGS metagenome assembly MWWH01 (sample SAMN06349967, study PRJNA376086) | soil metagenome | isolation source: MG3-2 sample Antarctic (ecotone) soil | place: Antarctica | collected 2015-01-13 | reverse complement strand
GACTCCGGATAGGCGTGGCAACAATTTGGAAGGCTATTAGCTCCTCCAATGTCAATTTAGTCATGTGTCCAATAAGGTAGGCGATTGGGTCATGCTCGGCTATGGTTTTGTGATCCTGAAGTGGTAAAACAAAATCTGCCGACAGTTGCAATTCTATGACACCGGCCTTTTTGCCTAGTATAGCCTTCAGATAATCGTCTACCGGTTTGATCTTCAGCCCTGGTAAAAAAGAGAGTAGGTTCTCTTGAACATACTGCACCTCATCCTCCGGTATTGCCATAATATAGCGGATGCCTTCGTCTTGAGTTGATACGAGCTCAAGCGCCTGACACTTTTTATGTGCGGCCAGTTTGTCCCAGAAGTGGGTGTAGCTCATTCCGCCCCTCAGCAAGATGTGTAGTTGTTCGGTGGCAAAAGCTGATTTGAGGGTAATCGCTGGAAAAGTCAGCTCTAGAAAGATTAGTGGCACGTCTTGCTCGCCAACCCTGCATTTTCTGAGAAGCCAGCCGATATATATGCGGCTGTTTTGAATTAGTTTGAAAACAGTCGTTATTAAGAGAAAAACGATCAAAACTTCGACCGCTAAGGCGAACAACACGACAACTATTGTCCAGAGGGGACTTAGGTGGTGGCTAACCGTATAATGGGCGGGACCGTTGATCAGAGCATTAACAACGCGTGACATAGATGAACACCTATTCCTTTACAAATTAGTGCCCACCCGTAGTTACTGTGGTGATCGACCTATTGACGCCACTTTCGGCTCATCCGTTGTCTCTCTGGGGATATGATACCATACTAGAAAATATTATTGACTCTTGTGTTTTATTAGTACCTGTCTCGACTCCTGAACGGTGTTAAGTTACCAGGTAGCGTTGATTGATCTTGAGAGTGTTGCGCTAGTATAAAAAGCTACTGAATTCGCTACTACTAATAACGTGAAAAGGCACATCAGGGTACTCAGTATTAAAGGCAGGTGGTTTCTTTACTTTTTGGAACTTATATTTAAATTCATATGCCGCAGTTTGAGTGCCAATTTCTTCAATTAGGTCGATTTCCTGTTGCGTATACGAACGCCAATAGTAGTGCCGAGCGTAGGTATCTTGCTTTTGCAGATATTTCTGACGCTCGACTACGCAGTAGTTTTCCCACAGAGCACCGATGTCGTTACGGTGTGTGAGTGGTGAAAAATTGTCAATCAAGCCATTACGGACCCCAAGGTCGTAAAAATAGACCTTACGTAATCGCCCCACCTCATTGCGTTGATTCCTGCGATATTGCGGCAGACGGAATATAATAAAGGCTTTTTCTAGTAGGTCTACGTAGCGCGTGGCGGTCTCCTTATTGACTCCTATGTGCTGGCCCACCTCACTGTAAGACATTTCGTTGCCTACCTGAAAAGCAAGTAGGCGTAACAGATTGTCTATAGTGGTGCTATCGAGGATGGTGGTTGCTCCAAAGGCATCACGATAGAGATAATTGTTTACCAGATTTCGTAAGTATGCCGCTGCATCGTCATGATTCATGGGCCAAGCTTTCGGATAACCGCCGAATATTAGACTTTTCTCAAGCAGACGTGTAGCCTCAATGGTGGTTTCAGCAACTTCAGTGACTGCCAGCGGATAGAGGATATGTTCCATCGAACGGCCAGTTAGCGGCTCCTTAACCGTGTTGGCGAGATCAATGCTCGAAGAGCCCGTGAGTAGAAGCTTTATCTCGGGGAATGTATCATGAATAAGCTTTGCGGTCAGCCCAATATCTTTAATACGCTGCGCTTCGTCAAGTATGACTAGTTGCGCACCGCCGAACAGCGCCTTAAGTTCTGTACTAGTCCTTTCCGTCAGACGAGTACGAATGTCTGGCTCATCGCAATTTAGGTACAACCCACCCTCATGTTCCGCCAGTATGGTTTTGGCAAGCGTTGTTTTGCCAGTCTGACGAGCCCCATAGACGATAGCCACATCACCACGATCTAAGCTGTCTTGAACCTTTGGGGTTATATATCGTTGAATGATCATACAGTAATTATATTCTATTAAATATTGAGGGTCAAGCGCCATTATTCAATAGAATATCGACGGTAGATCCGCGTTATTGAGCTATGTTTGTGCCCTCACCTCTGACAGTATCTGTTTTTCGTGCACACACAACCATGAGAAATGTTTTTCTTTGCTTTGGCCAGGCTTTGCATGTGCTACCTCCTCAGCCGCAATTGCCCATCTAATAACGTTTACTCCATTCCATATCTGTTTGTAGATGAACTTATTAACACTTGTGCTGATGCGTCGGGCAACTATTTCAGCTGTCTCTGCAACCTCTTTAAGTTTCGTAAAGTAGGTGAGGGTTCTGTCCCAAGCTGCTTTAGAACAGGCTTTCGCAAACCAGTTAGCTGGATTATCTTTACTGTGAGCCATTGTGGCTAGCTCTAAGAGCTTTTCTAGGTGGCCTTCACGTATGAGCTTCTTGTAACGGTTAGACTTAGCGAGGATCCAGTAGTCATTGCCAGTGATGAGTTGTTTGATGGCTGCTGGTAGTTCTTGTGGTAGCCCCTGATTTAACGGCGGTGTTTCTATAGAAGTATTGTTGGTAAAGTTACCTACTGTATTTTCTATAGAACTAGCGTGATTGAATTGATTGTTTTGATTTGATTGGTTGGGAAAGGTGCTTTGCTTTGTGGTTGCAGGGTTGTTTTTATGCTGGGTGTATTGTTGGTAACGGTTTGTGCGTAATGCGTCTGCTAGTGAGGTACTCATGTTCTAGTCTCCTTTAGGGCACAACAAACTAAGCCTTGCGAGCATAGTTGAAGGCTATATGTTTAAGTAGTTTAGGATGGCATTACCGCGCGGAGCTGCCGGGCGTAGGGGTTGATATAAAAGAAAAACCCCTTTCGGGGTTTTCGTAACGGCCAACACTAATCTGTAGTTATAAGACAATGTTAACCCAATCGCCCACATAAGTCAAGTATGACTTAGGCAATTTAAGATGAAATCCCCTACTTTAACTTAACGGCCTAGTAAGCAAAAATAACTACAGATCTACTTAGTTGTTGACTGTTAAGTTAGCGTAAGCATATCTGACAGAATTATGCCTGTCTAGTCGTACTATGGTACGGGGCGTACGGTGGTACGGTTAGGACGACCCGTCCTGTAGTACGGGCCGTACGGGTATTGACTGCAACATATGCAACAAAAATCAGTTTGACATAAAACTCCTAAGTGTATTATGCTCATAGTTATGAAGGCTTATTTAAACGCCTCCGAGATGGCGAAATTACTAAAGGTGGATCGCGCTACAGTAAGCAGGTGGCTAAAAAAAGGACTCGTGAAGAGTGCTGTTAGGACTGGCGATTCCCATCAGTGGCGCATACCACTGGAATCCTATGAAAAGTTTATAAAAGGCGACAAACAATGAAGGTTATCAGCTTTTCTATATTTAAGGGAGGTACGGGGAAAACAACGACAACCGTCTGTACGGCGGCTGCTTTAGTAAACAAAGGTAAAAAGGTGTTAATAGTCGATTTGGATCAACAAGCATCAGCTACGCGCTACCTTGACTTGGATCCGGATCAGACACCTAGCCTTTACGAGGCGTTTATGGGGACAAAGTCGGCGCAGAACATCATTAGAAAAACAAGGTTTGATATCGATGTACTCCCGTCTCATGTGTTACTAGCTGCTATTGAAGAGGCGCTTGAGCCAGGCGATGAGCTAAAGCTATCTGCTATGCTTAACCCCTTGAAACAGGAGTATGATTTCATCCTTGTTGATACACCTCCTGGTAAGGCGATGCTAGCATTTAACGGCTTGGCGGCAGCCGACCTGATTGTTATACCTGCCTCGGCTGAGCGAATGGCCGTTGACGGTGTTGCCGACCTGATTACGCATGTGCAAAAAATCATGTGGTCTAAGTTTGCGCTGACCCACCAAGAGTTACGAATACTTTTCACTATGTACCGCTCTACCACCTCACACTCGCCTGCTGTCGTATCTAACGCAAAGAAGATATGGCGAGACAACGTGTTAAATGTAAAAATCCCCCATTCAACGATATTCTCTCGTTCCTACGACGAGAAAACGCCCATAGGTATCTTAGAGCCAAAACACACCGGTGCAATTGCCTATGATGTCTTCGCTGATTGGTTAATCAACTATAGCAATGAAACAGCCTAGAACAAGCGATTTTGACCCTAACGCCCAAAAGGAGACCCTAAAATCTTCAATGGACGATCTCCCTACTATCGAGACGCCCTCTCAAGCTCCACAAGTAGAGAGTACCCCCCGTACTATAGTACCCCCCGTACGGGTCGTACCCTCTGTCATTATCTCGACTGAAAGAAGAAAAATTAAGCAGCGACACCCTTTTGATATCTACGAAGACCAGGTTGAGGAGCTTAGAAGATTATCCTTTGAAGACCGAATGCAAGGTGGAGCGGGTAGTATGAGTGCCATGGTCAGAGAAGCCATTGATGAATTCATCGCTAAGAAGCGTAATAAGTAGTACCGTACTATAGTACCCCCCGTACGGGTCGTACGACCCGTACTCTCAAAACACGAGACATTAACTTTGCATAAAACCCAATTGGCTTGCGGGCGTGCATAGAACTGTTACTGACTTTTCAGCCAGCCCCCAAGCATCCGGCCAACTTCTTGCAGTTCCGCCTGCGCCTGAAAGATTTTTGTTTCATTGACTAGCTTTAGTTCAAGATACAGCCGTAACTTCAATCGTAAGGTATCCAATTGAGCCTGTGCTTTTAAGAGGTAGGTAGCTTTGTGGGTCTTTGGCGCGTGCTGGGCCATAAATAGTAATTCTAGTAGATCCAAAACCGATTGCTCGCTATTCACCCCTAAACTATAGCGATGAGCCTTATCCAGCTTGGTGTTTAGACCCACAAGCTGTTTGTAAACGCCGTAGGTTTTCTCAATAATAGGCAACGTGGCAGCAGCATCAGACATAGATATTAGTATCGCAAGCCTATGGCGTGCTTGGCAAGCCTTCGAGCGGGGAAAACGGACTTCACATGCAATTTTGATGTTCCGGTCACGGCTAGAAGACAATCTCTTGCAGCTCGCTAAGGACATACAAACCGGTACGTATCGTCACGGGAAATATGACTCGTTTATTGTGCACGACCCCAAGCGCCGCGAGATTGCCGTAGCCCAAGTTCGTGACCGCATCGTACACCGCCTGCTGTACGATTATCTTGTGCCAGTTTGGGACAAGTCATTTTGCTTTGACGCCTGGAGCTGCCGAAAGGGTAAAGGTTTACTCGGAGCAATTGATCGAGCCCAGAGCCACATGTGCAAGTATCAAAGGAGTTGGCTGTGGCGTAGCGACATCACCAAGTTTTTTGACAATGTAGGTCACCATGAACTGCGTCAAATTCTCAGATCAAAACTGCAAGGGCACAACGTTCTCCATTTGCTTGACACGGTGATCGCCAGCTATAATTGTCAGTCAGTCAGTCAGTCAGTCAGTCAGTCAGTCAGTCAGTCAGTCAGTCAGTCCACGGTTTGCCAATCGGCAACTTGACCAGTCAGATTTTTGCCAACATCTATCTCAACGAATTTGACCAATTTGTATTGCACGATCTAAAACCTCTTGGCTACGTACGTTACGGTGACGACTTCGTGCTCTGGCTCCCCGACGAAGCTGCCACATGGACTGCTCAAGTAGTTGGCGGCCAGTTCCTGAGCGATGAGCTACGGCTCGCCATAAATCTTAAACAAGACCTTGTACAGCCAACCTCCAGTAAACTTCTGTATCTAGGCGTAGATCTGTGGCCAAACGGCCGACGACTAGCCCAGCGGGTGCAGCAGAGAATAGACACTCGACTGGGGCCAATTAACATCTCAAGCTACCAAGCCATAACTCGCCAACACCTTCCGGAGCGTTATCACAAAAGACTTTTATGGACTTTTATTGACAATTTAGACGAGACGTGATTTAATGTATGCATTATGAACAAAGAACCCAACGCAGTTATGAATTATGTCACCGAACCGGCGACTATGCCGATTGGTGATGCTGCCAAAGCAGTAGAAATAGCAGACCGTCGCGACATAGTTGTCGGTGCTATCGGAGAACGTTTATTAGACATTGCTACAGATCCAAATGCTACACAACGCGATGGTGCGGCAGCACTCAGGATGTATGGTAATCTAGATACCCAAATTACTGTAGGCACCCCAGAAACCGACCAAGATCCGATCGGTTTAGAAGCCTCTACTGTATGGAATGAGCTAACACCAGAACGTCAAAAGTATGCACAGGGCTTTGCCGAAGCAGTGTCTGCCATGCCTTTGTTTCAAGAAAGAGGCCTCGTGCCAACAGACTTCCGGGTGGTAAAGACTGGTGAAGTGGAAAATCCTACCTACACCGTTATGTACGCTGCGACCAACAGACTGGTATTAGGTGATCCTAAGCAAACATTTGACCCAGCCCGCAGTTGGTCTGGTATCAAAGGCGGTAAGCCAAACGAGGCTATGGAGTTTGATGTCAACGGTATAGTTATCGATGTCAGATCAGCCCAAACATACGATCGTTTAGCCGCTGTTTCCAAGGAAAATCCTGAAATAAACGAATGGGTATGGCGTAGTGGCGAATCGCAACTGGCGGACGGCAACGTTGCTCCGGCGTTCAGTTTGCTTGACGGCCAGGCGGACGGGTACGTGGTTCATCGTGACAACGACGATGACGGTCTCGGCTTCCGCCCCGCAGTGGATTTGCCGTAATTTTCTTTTGTCCTTTCATTTTCTTTTGAGTTCTTGTATTTTGTCTTTAAGAGCGAATCCAGCGAGCTACCAGTGCTTGAAGAAGCTGCGGCAGCCAGCGGCTCTATAGGTCAACATTGCTGAGATGTAATTCATCGGCACTGTATACAAAGGCAATCTTTGTGTAATGATTGAACCGTTGTTTTGCGGTAATAGACCTACTACTTTAACACCACTGGAATCTTGACATACAAGGGGTGACTTACTTCTTAAAAGATAGTGCCGCAGGCGGTTATGTCCGACTGTTTGCCTGGGTTATTTTCGGAGACTTAGGCTTGGCCAGGAATGTGTGTCAGGGAAGGGCGGACGGCAACGATGCTCCGGCGATCAATTTGATTGACGGCCAGGCGAACGAGAACGTGATTCATCGTGACAACGACAATGACAATCTCGGCTTCCGCCCCGCAGTAGTGTGTATATTATGGCAAACCGCAATTTCGGGGTGTTTCAATATTCGTCAACACGTATGTTGTTGTCCCAAAAACGCCTCTTAAATTACCCCTAATTATGGCCGGGCATACAGCCGGGCTTTTTAAATTCAAACTCTATCGTAGCCCCGTAATTTTCATGCAACTTTGAGTGCTTATACGCCATACTTTAAGTTTACTGCATTTATGTCCTCTAACTCCCCGGTACATAAGAATAAAATCTTGATCAATAAGCTGATGATTTAATCTGTAAAAATAATGTAGAGGTTCAGATAGATCGAGGACGGTTCTAGAATAAGTCTAGGAGGCCGTCACAATGCAAGGAATGGGTTTGCGGAGCGTAGCTCCACTTAAGCTAAGACAAATAAAACAATCTACCACACTCACTAAAGCAGCTAAGTTGCGCATGTCCTGGCTAGATTACTACAATACCCACGGTTGTAATGCTGCCCTAACGTCTCGATACTTCGGCATTAGCAAGAGCTGCTTCTTTAAGTGGAAGACCCGTTTTGATCAACAGGGCTTGAGTGGGCTTCTCGACCAACCTAAACGACCAAAGCTTGTACGGGCTCCCACAACACCGCAAATCGTTACTGATGTAGTTAAGCACCTCCGGAAAACTAATCCAGAATATTCTAAGTACAAGCTGGCGATTATTCTCAAGCGCGAGTACGGCTACTCAATAAGTGCCTCAACCGTCGGACGGGTCATTAGCCGATATGACTTGTTCTTTACTCCACCAATAAAACAGAAAGGTCATCCTGGTCGACGTCAGAGTATTGTGCGTACCCGTAAACCCAAAGACTTTACTCCGTTACGACCAGGCGATCTAGTAGAAGTAGACGTCAAGCACTTACCCCACATTAATGGCCGTCGCTACGGCTTTGTAGCCATTGACGTCGTCACGAAACAAGCTACCGTCCACGTTAGTACTACTATCTCTAGCACTCAAGGAGCCTTGGCTTGGCGTAAAGCTGTTAACCAACTTGGACTGCCTAAAGCTGTTCTCACTGACAACGGTTCAGAGAATATGGGAGCCTTCGCACAGCTAGTGAGTGAGCAGCCGATTGAGCATTACTGGGCCCGACCGCACACGCCCAAAGACAAACCACACGTAGAACGCTTTATTGGCAGCCTGGAGCGCGAATGTTTACAGTGGGGTGGCGTAGCAGTCGATACCAAAGACCAACAAGACGTTATTAATAGTTGGCTTAACAAATACCACAGCTACCGGCCCCATCAAGCCCTTGGCACCTGAGTCTCAAAACCCCCTAAACACGTAAACACGCATTTGTTACCCTTTTAGTGTCTTAATACAAAAAGGAGAAACAAAATGCGTGTTTTACGTAGCCATCATATAACAAACTTAGTAGCGGTTATAGATAACTTTTTGCCGAGGGAGCTACCTAATCCCCGCGGGGGTAGGCCAGTCATCCTCCATCAAAATGAGTGCATTGGACTATTGCTGTTCAGTAGCTTCGTCGCACCGCAGCGTACCATGAAAGGTATCTACAACTGGGCGCAGACATATTACTACCGTAGGTTCCGTCTGCCGAGCTACAAGTCTTTCGTACGCAAGTGCCACCAGGCACTTCCGCGTATGGTTTTTATCCTAGATCAGCTGCTGGTGAAAGATACGGCTATACGTTTTATGGACAGTACTATGCTGCACGTCTGCAAGCTGGTACGAGCCAACCGGCATAAGGTAGCCAAAGGCATAGCCGGCTTCGGTTACAACTGGCAAGGCGTGCACTATGGCTTCAAGTTGCACGCTGCAGTCAACCCCAAGGGACAGCTGGCAGCTATCTACTTTACTCCAGCCAATGAGCATGACGGCCAGCAGATACCGCATCTCGTCAATGATGCCACCATCGTTGCCGTTGGCGACGGCACCTACAACGCTAGTGTCATGCGTAGGAAGATGTGGCGAGAACACAAAGCATACATTCTGGCACCACCCCATTACAAACAAAAGCAAAAGGTACTCCAGCAGTGGCAGCTATTTCTGCTACAAAAACGCACAAAAGTGGAGTGTGCCTTTGACTATCTAAAAGAACATATGCTCCTTGAAACTTCGTTCCCGAGGAGTGTGCAGGGCTACGCCCTGCATTACATCCGAGTATTACTGGCTTACCAGCTTATGTGGGGGTTTTGAGACTCAGGTCTTGGCTACTTGACGCCAGATGAATACAAGGCCACACTACATACTTAAGAACCGTCCACGATGTATTGGACCTCCACACAAAACACAATATGACGAGTTCTTGTTGTGCGCTATAGATTTGCACAGTGATGAGTCTGGGCTACAGGCAGTTTACAAACTTAATAGCGCTGATCTTGTTGGTACAAACTACGTGGTGGTTGGCAGCAAAACACCTTATATCCCGCTGGAACGTGATCAACTCCAGACGGCAATACAGGGCTTAGTCAGCAAGGTTATCGATCACCATGCTCCGTGGCTTCAAGCCATTAAACATTGAGGCAACAGGCGATTATTGAGTTATCTTATAGTGGGTGTCGCAAACCGCGCTTTTTTCGTTAATGCACTTCAAAATGCTATCCGAATATTGTTTCAATTCGCTATACGCCTTTGAGTGGTTATCTGCAGTCTTATACCAGACTAGATTACTCAGAATAAACAAGAGAAAGAGTGCAATAATTGCCCAGTCTCTTTTCTGCCATGTAGATGTTTGTTTAGTTTTTATCATGAATAGATTGTACACAAAATAATCACACTATTAAAATGCCTATACGGGCATTAGGACTTACTGGTTGTCTCAAAAACGAACATGGCGGCCATTTTTCGCTTAATACCCACAACCCTACTTATACAGCTGACTATGCGTGCCGCAAGCGACAAACCAAGCTACCGTATCATTATCAGTAAGCTCAAAATGTGCTCGCCAGTCACCGCCGAATGCTATTGAACGATAACTGCTCCATTGCCCCGATAGGGAGTGGTTATACAGGTTCGGGTGTTGAGGTTGCTTCTGAAATAGCTTCAGCGCTTCTTGTAGCCGCTTCTTTTGAGCAGGCTTCAAATTTGCGGCCTGTTTGACGAAGTCCTTATGGAGCTTGATGGTTATCATAAGTGCTTGAAGAAATCGTCTAGCCCAGTCTCGTCGTTAATTGTCGTATAGTTACGATTCGCCTTGCGGTCGGCTGCGGCTTTGTGCATGATTCCTTCTAAGTAGGGGGTAGGCTCAAGGGTTGGTGTAAGCAATACGCGCTGTTCACGCACCGCCTGCAACAATATGGCAGTTGCGAACGCGCTCGTAGACAAACCAACAGATGCAGCAAAGTCTGCTATAACTTTTTTAGTCTTAGGGTCTGTTCTGATGGTTAGTGCCGCACTGTTCATAATGTCTACATTGTAGTACAAAACGATGCGTGATACAAGCTTAAATAAGTCACAGATGTAACGGTACAGAGTTTAGTGTTCCAAAAACGAACATTTATGGGACATTAAACTTCTTCCCTTGCTATTGAACACTAATAGAACAGGGCAAAGTACCAAAACTCATCCTAATAACAAAGTCTCATTACTTGCTATTGCATATGAGTATTGGTACACTTACGTCATGGTAACTACAGAACAAAAGAACAACCTATTACGCGCGAAAGTAGCAGTCGCTCTCCACAGTGAATTTGCTACTGTACCCAAAGAAGAAGACATTGAATACACCTACCATCTAGCTCGTGTCCTGTATAAAGCTGTCTTGGGTACGCACTATGAACGTCGTCAACAGAAAAAGACTGGCCAACTTGTGCTGTTTTAGGGCAGGGGAGGCACAAGCATGCTCATAGGCTACTCCCGTGTCTCAACCCGCGAACAACTACTAGACCTGCAGCTGGATGCCTTTAAACAGGCTGACTGTGAGCAGGTATACACCGATAAAGACAGCAGTGTAAAAGCTGACCGGGCAGGCCTTGAAGAAGCCTTAAGTCATCTAAGAACAGGGGATACCCTAGTAGTCTGGCGCTTAGATAGGTTAGGCCGATCACTCAAGCATCTTATTGAGCTCGTAACTAATCTAGGGGATAAAGGCATAGGCTTTATGAGCCTCACTGAAAAGATGGATACCACCACACCTGGGGGTAAACTCATCTTTCATATCTTTGGCGCCTTAGCTGAGTTTGAGAGAGAAATAATCCGAGAACGTACTAAAGCTGGGCTCCAAGCAGCTAGAGCTAGGGGTAGGCTAGGCGGCAGACCAACCATTCAAACCCTTGACCCGAACAAAATAGCCTTAGCCAAGTCACTCTACGCCAATAAATCCATACCAGTCAAAGAGATATGTAGTACGCTGCATATT
>MWWH01000481.1_pt1 | contig 11567 bp, 16 predicted proteins | sample 1047231 | NCBI WGS metagenome assembly MWWH01 (sample SAMN06349967, study PRJNA376086) | soil metagenome | isolation source: MG3-2 sample Antarctic (ecotone) soil | place: Antarctica | collected 2015-01-13 | reverse complement strand
GGATGGATGCTAACGCACCTGTCCAGCGCCCGGAGATGGTGAGGATGTTCGGGCGCGCCTCATAAGGTGCTATTCTGCTGGGCTAGACGGGCATGTTTGGTTAAGAAACTATGCGTCATGTTTCCCCAATCAGCCTTTCTCTCTAAAGGTGAAACCGCCCTTTCCGGTTGGCGAACGCAACCGATGTCCAAGTATGAGGAGGTTAATATGCCAAAATGGTCGTTATCGATCCAGTTCTTCTTCGCGGTCTTATTCTTCACCGCGCCCTTCATCACTCTCGGACCAGAAAGGGCGCTGGGGCAGAAGCTTAAACCGAGGGGCGCTTCAGGTTCGACAGATAACGCCGTTTACGAAAGAGAACGCGATGGGTTGCTCGGTCCAGTCCGCCGGGTTCGCATCGAGACGGCGAGCATCGTCCCGAAGTCGGGCAAGCTCGTGGAGGGGCCACACAGATTACTCGGGACAGTGATCTACGACCAAAATGGTAAAAAGATCGACGATGAGTACTTCTCTGTCTCAGAGGTCACTCAGGCGGGTAGTCAGACTTATAAATATGGCGATAAGGGTAACGTCGTTGAGACGACCGTGCGGGGCACGAACGGCTCCGTTATTAGCCAAGAGACCTATGCGTACGAATATGACCCTATCGGCAACTGGATTAAGATGGTCACTTCTGCGGCCGTCCTCGATAGTGGCAAGCTCGCTTACGAACAGACAGAAGTGACGTACCGGACCATCGTATATTATCGCACGGACGCGGTGGCGAAACTCCTGCAACCCACGGTCGAAGCGGCGACTCCCTCCACGAGTACCAGATCTTCGAAGCCGCCTCTGGCGCGAGCAGCGCTTCACCCTATCTTGAGCAACACTAAGGTGAGCGGTAAGTTGGTCGCCAATAGCACTTCGTCCCCTCAGACATCCTCTTTGACGCCAGCCGAGTCCGGTACCGCAAGCGAAGGCACACAGCCAGTGGGTTCTGCCGCTCTCAAAGAAGGCGGCGGCGATGGCGCCGCTGCTGCGAGACTTGTCAGCCCCAGCGCGCTGGTTGGTATCTCCCCATCAGCAGCGGCGGCCGTGAGGCGTATGTCTACGGAGGAGCTTAACTCGGCAGCTATCGACCTACCCCGGCCGGTTTATCCGACAGGTGCAGGTTTCGCCCACATCGAGGGTAAGGTTGATGTTCGCGTGGCTGTTAACGAGAAAGGTGAGGTTACGGCGGCGCAGATGATTTCGGGTCATCCCCTTTTGCGCGATGCGGCCGAACAGTCTGCGCTGAAGTCCCGCTTTTCGCCCGCGAAGCTTTCTTCTCAGCCCGGTGGTGCGGCGGGGGCGGTCGGAGTCTTGAGCTATCTGTTCAAGTATGAGCCGGCACCGGAATCAAATGTAAGTGTCGAACCAAAGTCTGAAGTTCGCTTTCCGGCGGAGCACGCGGCATCACCTGCCCCAGCAGGCAATACTGCCACCAACAGCAGCTCCAGTGCGAGGAAGGATGTCGCTGACTTAGCCGATCAGGGGCTCAAGTTTTATGAGGCGCGTAAATTCAAAGAGGCAGTAGAAGTCTACAAGCACGCCATCGATTTAACTCCGAACTCTGCCCTCCTCTACAGCAACTTGGGCACCGCCTACTTTGCATTGGGTAAACTCAAGGAGGCGAACGCAAGTTTCAAACAGGCTTTGAGTCTAGATACAAATCTTACTGACGCCAATTATGGTCTGGGTATGGTCTATTACAGCCAGGGGCGATTTGCTGGAGCGATAAAAGCTTTCGAAAGGGCACTGACCGTCAAACCGGATCTGGCTGCGGCGCACTACGGAATCGCTTTAGCCTTCTACGGCCTGAAACGTAATCCAGAAGCGCAAAAGCACTACGAAATACTCCGAAAGCTGGACAAGAACTTAGCAAATCAACTCTTTAGGGCCATTGACCCTAGCGCGAGGCTGGACTTGATTCACGGAAACTTGATTCCGGGTCTTAACGGCAACGATCGTCAGCGTCCTTAATAGAAAACACTGCGATCGGAGAAATCAAAGCATGGCGCCACTAAGACATCTCTATCTGCCTATCTTCAGGCACCTCTTTGTCATCGCTATGGCTTTTTTCTTATCCTTAATCATCCTATTTGAGCTCAGCTCTTTTACTCATCCAAACATTGAAACTACGCTAGCACCTTCACTGGCAAATGACTCGGTTCATGAGGTGGAGGAAAGACCATCCGATCCTCCAGACGCTATCGATGGACTTCATGGATATGAGATAGGCGCAGACGGGTACCCAGCTTCGTCGGAACCGAATACCGCTCGGAAACCTCAGCAGAGCGCCGTTCCGCCACGGATGAAAGAACACCTAAAAAACTCTTTCCCGAATAGGACTATCGATGGACAAGCGCCAACAACCGCCGTCGTACCTCCTGTCACAGCTGTCACTTCAAACCCTAAGGTCAACTCACCAACAAAAGAGCCGTCGAGCGACTCGGATGAAGAAACAATCTCCATCGAAAAGCGCGTTGAGAACGGTCGAGTGGTAGAGGCCCATGTCTCTAATCATCGCGCCGGTATGGATGCCTTAGAAAACTCCGCACTGCGAATTATCCGTATGCGCCATTATCCGGCTTATGTGGCTGGAGCTGAAGCCGAGCGTATCAAAATAAAAAAGCAATAGATTGAACTTAAAGTGAGACAAAGGCAACGACACTTTGGATGATCCGACGCGAGGATGACGATGAAGCACCACGCCGAGAGACCACCAGCGGCGCGAATCATCGCCACTCACCTGAGTGTGTCGACAACCACAGTTTCTACGTGGAAAAGCTCTCTTCCCACAAAGCAGGTTCGTTGAAATTCGTACTAAAAAGGGCGAGCGTCCTGTCTACAACCATAAGCATCGCCTACCTTTCGTCGCGTACCCGACACGCGCTGATCCCCCGCGCATGTGCAGGGTGCGCCGCCCGAGAGCTTCAGGCAAGGGTGTCTCCGGCGAGGGGCGGCGGGGCGGACACAACATCTTGCGCACGCCGCTGATATTGAAAAAGTGTTACCGATAGACACGAACGCCGCTTTACATCGCAAAGCAGGCATACCATCCATAGCTTGTGCTTCTGCCGGATAATCTCACTTCATTTTCATTATCGACGAACATAATTGCGATTATCGGACACGCGAGTTAGTAGAAGTTAGGACTAAAAAGAGAGGCGAAGCCCACGAATCTATACCACAAAAGAAACGCTCTGTGTCGTTAGGTGCTAAACGCAACCTACGCCTTGTCGCCAGCATTCGCTTTGCGACGGCTACGAACCTTGGCTCCTATTCCTGCTAAGCCTGTACCGAGTAGCAGCATTGTGGTGGGTTCAGGCACAGCAGTGACACGATTGAAACCCACTTCAGCAAATCCGGTTTGACCAGGGTCGCCATAATTAGACAACACAACAAATCGGAAAAATGCTGCGTTGACTGCTGTGAAAGAAAAGATTTGAGGAGAGCTTGTGTTACCTGTCTCTCGTGCAAAAACTGATGGACCACCTAAGAGCGCTGTGAAGGTCGTGCCATCCGTCGAGTACAACACTTGAACCCCTTGTATCCCTGTAGAACCTGCAAGACCAGGGCCACCGTTATTCTGGTTCCAAAACGAGAAGCTATTGACGGAGGATAATCCGCCAAGATTAAACGTGATTTGACCAGTCAAAACACCTTGAGCGGAAACCCATGAATTTCTTGGGACCGTAGCACCATGCGTTGCCGTTAGGCTCAGGGAAGTTAGACCAACACCATTGACCGTGTTAGTTAAACTCGTCCCGAAGCCAGACCCCATGTTTGTAGTGGCGGTAACGGTTGAAATGCGGTCAGCAAAAACGCTGGGCGCAATTGTCAGCAAAAGCAAAACGGCAAAGACGGCGCTTCCTTTTGCTCTCAGATTTTTCTTGAGATTAGTTTGAGTAGTTGACATATTCTTGCCTCCTAGTCGGGAATGATTTTATGAGCGATGCTGATGCCGAGGGAAATCCTACTGCTTGTTGAACCCGCTGTTCACGAGTGCTGATGAATATTGTTGGCGTTTGAACGTCAAATTAGCAGCAACATTTTACGGTGTCAATAGTACAAGATGATTAACTGTAAGTACTCAGACAAATTCTGACAAAATGACACTATAAAAAGAGGCGATGCTTTTCAGGGCGTCGCCTCTTTACTTTGAATTGCGGAGCCGTCTCTACACAACCGCGCCCGCGTCTAGCTGTTCGCGTTCGCTCGTAAGCACAGTTCAATATATGCAGCACTGTCGAAATGGCCGCGCGGCGCATTCAGGCTGTTCACGGCGTCCGCAAGCGCGTTGTACATGACAGCGGGCGTGTCCGGGTGAGTAAGCACGGCTGAAATATGCGCGGCAAGAGTTGGTATGCCCTGCAACCGTTCGACGTTGGCAAGGGCTTCTTCCGATGTCAGGTCAAGAATAGTCTCGCCGCGTTCGGCTCTTCTCACACACTCTGCAAGGTCAGCGTGCTTCTTCACCATCGCGTTAAAGATTGCTTCACGCGTGTCCGAATCATAGCGGCGCTTGTTATTGATGATCGCTTGCGCGCGTTGTCGAATGGTCTTTGCTTTGCTTGTCATTACTTCCGTCCTCCCTTCTGGTGTGCAATCACAAGCGATTCATCAAAATAGAAATCCATGTTGCCGGAGCGCAACTTAGTGCGTCCGCCCGTGATGAGAATATCGTCAATAACAACCCATGTGTTCTGCGCAATCAGCGCGCAGTAAATTAGAACCTTGTCGCCCGGCGAGATGCGGCGCGCCGTGCTTGCCTGAAGCTGTCTGACGAGAGTAAGTTGTCCTTGCATAATCTAAGACCTTTCTTTGTTGGAAGGTTGAAGGTTGGAGGCTAGAGAGGCGGTTGAGCGCTTCCCTAGCCTTTCTCATTTTAATGGCCGCGCTGTGCTGCCATTGCGATGTGAAGCGAACAGGCCGCCATACCATGCTTGCACGCAACGCCCGGACGTGTTGCACAATTGCATTCCACAATCTTTTCGCCCGCTTTGCGGTAGCAGCGCACGGTGTACGTGTTCCCTTTGCTTCCCGTCACTTCGTATGTGCCGAACTCGACCATCTTTACTTTCGGGTGAAGTGCTTTCGCGTTGTTGATTGCTTTTTCGATGTTGGCTGTCTCTAGGCTGAACATTTTGTGTGTCTCCGTTTCTTTTTTCTTGCGTTGAAGTCCTCAACTAAGTTAAGATGATTATATAGAAGTCCTAAACAATGTCAAGCACTTTTCTTGCATAGTTAAGAACTTTTTTTTGACGGAGTGAAAAACTGAATGGATGACCTGATTACACCAGCAGAAGCGGCAAGAATGCGTAGCGTCACACGCTCTGCAATTACAGACCTGATAAAGCGCGGACGCTTGCAAGCCGTAGAGGTTGGTGGGCGCCGCTTTCTTCATCGAAAAGATGTTGAGCGATTCACGCCGGTTATTACCGGCAGGCCGCCCGGTAAGGTGTCCACAGCCAACAAAGCAGCGGCACAGCCTGCGAACGCCAAGAATGACACTTCTGCAAAAAAGAAGGGCAAGCGATGAGCAACATTACTAATCAGAGACAGTTTGATATCGCGATGGATTACTTCGCGTTAAGAGAAAAAGGTTCTTTCTGGCTGGACTTGGGCGAGGACTATAAATCGCTGGAAGATTTTCTCGCGCGGAAAGGTCTTATCGACGGCGCTGAACTCGCCACTCTTGCCTTATTCGACAGAGAAACATATTGCTACTTCGGCAAAGAATGTCTTGATATGTTGGTCAAGTCTATCAAAAAAGTACAGAAAAACTCTGAGAAGAGGCGTGCAGACTATCAGGCTATTATCGAATCGTATAGGTCTAAATATAAAACTTTCGACTCGAAGCACTTCAAAGAGGTCGTTATGATTTACGTTGAGCGTGAATACATAACAAAGCAGCCACAGCAAAGGCCAGCAATGGCGCATCTGTGAAAAAGAAAGGCAAGAAATGAGCACTGAATCAGAAGACAAACAGAGCCGTAGAAAAGAAAAATACTTCTGTGCCGGGTATCTTGTCGCAGAACGCCATGCTTGCTTGCATACCCAAAAAAACAATGATGCGTGTGAAAACTGCGGTTCAAAGCGAATGTACCCAGTCAACTTGTACCCGGTAGCGTCAGCAACCGACAGCGCACGAAACGCGGCATGGGTAGGCGATGATGGCGCTGTAACTGATCGTACACACGAAACTCACGAAGCGATTCTTGAAGAATTAAAAAGGCTGAATGACCGTATGGAGCGACTTGAAAAAGCGACGTTCCATGATGATGCAAAAGAATTGGATGGTATCAACTAACAAAGGCAAGATATGACTAACGACGAACTCGAACGAATAATGAATTTCATCATCGAACGCCAAGAGCAAGGCGCGGATCAGTTGGCGCAAGCCGAGGCCATTATCACCGCGCTCGCTGAAAGCCAGCTACAGACCGACAAGCGCGTAGCCTTACAGGATGAACGCATCGCACGCTTCGAGCGTTCGTACTCTTCCATCGCCGACTTGCTGGCAAAGCATGACAATCAACTTGTCAATGTTACCGATAACGTAAACAAGTTGACGGGCGTGGTAACAACACTTTCCGAGACTGTTGACCGCTACATCACGGCGCGGTAACAATGGCAGCGGGCAATGAAGTAATTGTAGGCGTTGGGTAATAGCAATATGAAGAACACCAAAGAAGCTATTGAGGTCACAAACGAATATCTTCCGGTCACACTCATTGAAACTGTCGGTGAATACAACGCCGAAGCAGACACAATTTTAGTGACCGTTCAGGCTTATAAGCACTCGCATAAATTATTCGTGCAACCCTTGTCTGATTTACCGTCTGAAATGCGCGAGGCAGCCAAAAGCGCTGGATATAAGTTCTGGGCAAAGACAGCGATAACGGACATATCCGTTGGGGCTAATCAGGAAAGTAATGAGTCACTTAAACTATCGAATATAGAGCCAATGGGACATGACATGGAGGTGCGAGGCAATCAATGAAAGGCAGTATCACGCCCGTGTACGCATGGATGGGAAGTTGTGGGCAGGTCGCCCTTTGTGCGCGGCACTATCACGCCCGTGTACGCATGGATGGGAAACGTTTGCAGCAACGTCGAATCGTCATGCCGGCATGACTAATGACGCCCGTGTACGCATGGATGGGAAGGATAAAGAGTCTGCGCGCGCAGACTTTTGATAATGACGCCCGTGTGCGTGAAGCAAACCCTATGAGGCAAACCGACTTCCCTTTCGCGTTATTGGACTGAAAACTCTTTTGGAGCGGCAACCGTGAAAACTATTGCTATTGCGAACCAAAAAGGCGGCGTCGGCAAGACGGCCACAGCAATCAATCTGGCTGCTGCCCTGCGCTTGCATCATCGTAAGCGGGTTCTCTTAATAGACCTTGACGCACAATCGGATGCTTCACAGTGGCTAGCTGGCGCGGCAGGTGAAAAAGGCAAATCTGTTTATGACGTGCTGGTGCGGCAAGTCGAAGTCGCACAGTGCATAGTACAGACGGGGAGCGGCATTGATCTCCTTCCCTCAAATCTGCAAACGGCGAATCTAGACATTGAACTCTTAGGCGTGCTGCACTTCCATGATCGCCTCAACAAAGCTGTCCATGCGTTGCCGGAGGCCACGTATGACGTTTGTTTGCTCGACTGCCCGCCTAACTTAGGTATGGCGACCGTCAACGCTTTTGCGGCCTCGCAAATCGTTATCATTCCCGTCGAATGTAAACGCGAAGCCTTCGATGCGGTTGTTCATCTGATGAACACGCTTCTGATGGTGATGGACGGGCGGCACACCATCCGGCCTTATGGTTTGCCGACATTCTTAGAGCGCACGAATCTCGCGCGGGACATCTACGAACAACTCAAAGAAAAGTTTCAGACGCAGTGCTTACCGCCGATCCACAAGAATACGCGCCTTGCGGAAGCAGCCGCCGCGCGGCAGACAATCTTTGAATATGATTCAGCTTCAAGCGGTGCGCTTGATTACATGAGAATCGCAAAGGAGTTGGTCAGTGACTTTGAAGAAGAAGCGCAAGTACGGCGACCTCGCCGCTCAACTCAGTAACGCGCCCGATCCCATCGAATTCGCCGACGTGTACGAACGCTTTACCGGGCGTCGGCCTGCTGCGCGCGCGACGGAGAACAAGCCGGAGGCTGTTCATCCAACAAGCCTATCGTTAAACGAAAGCCTTTCGCCTGACGCGCCTTTAGCCCTTCAAAACGAAAGCCTTCTGTCTGCCGAAAGCCTACCGCAAAACGATAGCCTAAGTGTTGCAGGCGTCGATCTATGGGCAAGCGTGCCGGAGATAAAAGGTCATTGTCGCTGGCCGCACGCTCTCACCGATTCCCTGTTCAAACTCTTGGACGTGCCGGAGCGCGTCGTCTATGAACAGCTCTACAGATTGTCATGGGGATTCGGTAATGACTTCTGCACAATAGGTTTGCCAAAACTCGCGGAGCGTTCCGGCTTGAAGCCGACGGCGACGCACGGAGCTGTCGCGCGCTTGACGAAGAAAGGCCTTGTGATTAAAGCGGCAGCAATATTCGGTAAAAACAAAGAGCAGGGAATTACTTATAGGCTACCGCTTCCCGAATGGCTTGTGCGAAACGAAAGGCTATCGTTTAACGAAAGGCTTTCGCCAAACGATAGCAATAAAGTAAATACACAAAAAGAAACACACAACACAGAGGAAGCGCCTGCGACGAACGAAAAACTTGGTGTGCGTGTGGGTTCCAGATTCACGATTGAGGAATGCCGAAGGTACGCCAAGCATCTGCAAGCGACAGGGCAGGGAATCAATAATCCGGGTGGCTACGCGACGACAATCAAGCGCACGGGCGAGGCTGATGAGTTGATTGCTACATTTCTTAATCCGGCTGCGCCAAGTAAATCAGTAGATGCTTCACAGTGCCCGGATTGTCGGGGAAGCGGATTCTATTATCCGAAGGGAATCAATGGCGGCGTCGCCAAATGCAAGCACGCTAATTTACAGAAGGGTAGTAGCTCATAAATAACAAGAGAGCCACACTTATCGCTTGTTTGTTCCTAGTTGCTGGGTGCGTATCAATTACCACCCTTGCGCAATCACGTCGAACGCTAGCACCACAATCATCTACGCAATCACCATCACCACGCCAAATGCCTCTCGGCGATAAAAAAGTTTGGTAAAAGTTAATTTTTAGTTCCTGCCTTTTGCGATCTGTGCTAAACATCAGCAGTGACGAGAAGAACTGAAAGATAAAAAGCAAAAGTGCCGCGCAGATTCTTTGACCGGAAGCACGCGACACTCAGCTTTTTTTCCTTTTGACAGGTGCTTTTCGAGGCCGAAGCCTTTGAAGCGAGGAAATTGTAGACGGATTCTGCCGTCTATGTAAAGCCAAATCTTCAAAGCCTTCCCGCCTACACCTTAAAAAAGCACAACCAACTGTATCCAGCAGAGCGCACGACGCTTTTGCTTGAGGAGGTATTTCTATATGCCCGAATTTTCCGAACGTAGACCCGAACTTACCAGCGGCGATGTCGCGCAACGCATTGGCGTCACGCCTGTAACCGTTCGAAGCTTAACAAAGCGCGGACTTTTACCAGCGTGGAGAATCGGCAATAGACTTCGATACACGCGCGCTGCCGTTGAGGAATTCCTGACGAAAAGCGAATTGCCGAAAGCCGCATGAGCACACGAAGGCAAAAGCGTTGACAGCGCTTTTGACCTTCTCTGACTTGATTGATTTACCGAAAGGATGGTTTTGCCAAACCGATGAAAGCATACCACAACGCGAAAGCCAATCAAAGGCATATTTCGCACTTCCCGCCACAAACATGGTCTCCCGGCCAACCGTTGCCGCCGTCGCACATTAAAGTTGACGGACGCGAAACATTGCGCCGACATGCCAAAGCGTTCGAGCAACACCAACGCGACGAACAGGCGCGCATGGATCGCACCGGAAGGAGGGCGGCGTGATTACTTTACTCCAAGATTGCCTTCAGGACGCGGACTTCAATTCACATTGGAAGCGCATGGACAAGATCATTGACGCTGCCATGCGTGACCATGATGCAGGCATCGCCACAAGGAAAATTGATTGCGCGCTCTGTACCAAAGCGCCGCCCTGGCATCTGGGCACAAAAAAACTTCGTGAAGACAGAGGTTTGTGGCTCGGCGGCTCGACCAGTTACATGCCCTTCGACGGCAGCGCGCAGATCAACTACATGGTTTGCCCCTTATGCACTGAGCGACTGATCCAGGCCTCCGAAGAAGATGCGTGGACACTCTTCCTCGAAATCGAGAAGAATCTCGCGGAGGTGATCCAATGAATGCGCCGCAAATACTTTCCGATGCACACCTAAAAATGTTGCGCGAAGAATCCGGCATCTCTGACAAAGTGATTACCGCACGCGGCTATCGCACCGTCACGGATGAACGGGAACTAATTCCGCTCGGCTTCACCGCAGCGCAGCGCCGCACGCCGGGCTTGCTGATACCGGGCTATGCGCCGGACGGCAGCAATGGCTTTACCAGCTTCAGGCCAGACTTCCCACGCCAAAGACGCAACGGTAACCGCGAACTCACCGACGGTTGCATTAAATATGAAACGCCTTCGAAGTCCGGCGTGCGTGTTGATTGCCCGCCGCCATGCCAACCGATGATGGGCAATCCAAGCATTCCGCTGTGGGTAACAGAAGGCGCGAAAAAAGCCGATGCCCTGGCAAGTCACGGCCTCTGCGCTGTCTCTCTTAACGGCGTTCATAGCTTCAAAGGCAAAAATGAGTTTGGCGGCGTCACTTGGCTTGCGGATTGGGATTACATCGCAATCAATAATAGCCGTGATGTGCGGATCGTCTTTGATTCAGACGTGATGCAGAAGTCGGAAGTCCGCAAGGCTCTTGAACGGCTGACAGAGCACATGCAGCGCAAAGGCGCGCACGTCTCCGCCGTGTATCTTCCCGGCGGACGTGATAGCAAAACCGGCGTTGACGATTACTTGCTGACTCATAGCATAGACGAGTTGGAGGCGTTAGTTGATTCCCCAAGACCGCAAGCGCACGCCGCACAACCCATCATCGAACTGCTGGATCATGCGCCGCTCGCACTTCGCCGCCCGCTCGCGCTCATCGGCAATTATTCGTATGCGGCGATCTGGCCGCATGTGAAAGCTACTATTACAGAGACAATTGACAAGGCCGGAAACATCGCCAAACACAACCCGCCCATCGTGAAGCATGAGCAACGGATGTGCATTGTTCGCAGCGATGGCGTGATATTCGGAGACGGCACTAACGAGATCGCCGATCTAGGGCTTGACGTACATTTGGGAGAGATACCGCCAAATGAAAATCTTTGGTCTGCGCCCGGCGTTAAAGCCTTTCTCAGCGGCAGTCGGTCAGCACCATGTGAAGTGTTCAGTTATATAGCCGACGTTATTGATCGATTTATTGACTTTGACCGCAGCCTTGCCGAGCAGCGCACGATGGCCGAGATGGTGGCGTGCTACATCATGGCGACGTGGTTTCTTGACGCGTTCAAAGT
>MWWH01000480.1_pt1 | contig 11567 bp, 14 predicted proteins | sample 1047231 | NCBI WGS metagenome assembly MWWH01 (sample SAMN06349967, study PRJNA376086) | soil metagenome | isolation source: MG3-2 sample Antarctic (ecotone) soil | place: Antarctica | collected 2015-01-13 | reverse complement strand
GTGTCGGCCCTGCGGCGGGCCTCGCGCTCCTCCTCGACCTGGCGCTCCAGGTAGGCTATCCGCTCCCGCATCTGCTCGTAGAGCGGGGCTTCGAACCTGAGCGCACCGGACTCACGAGGGGAGGACGCGTCAGCCCCTCCGTCAGCCCCCTCGTCCACGTAGACGTAGCGGCGCCCGTCTCCCCCCATCTCGGATCGTATGGTGCCCCGGGCGACGCGCTTCCTTATGGCCCCCTCGGAGACGCCGAGCAGGACCGATGCCTCCCTCAGCGTCACCCTCCTGTCAGGCACCCAGTCCTCCCCGTGTCAGCCCTGCCCCTGTGGGTACAGTCTAACGGTCCTCGCTTTCTTCGGCAGGTGCTCGACCGGTCCCTCGAGCACTATTCGTCCTCGTCTTCGTAGGGCGAGAGATCACCCTTACGGTACATCTCCTCGATGATGGGCCAGAGCTCTTCCATCTCCTGCTCTATGTCCTTGTCCGTGGTCTCGAACCTCGTGCGGCGCACTTCGATGGACTCCGGCTCTCCGAGGATCAGCCGCTCCCACCGCATGAACTCGGAGAGCCAGGCCCTCAGCTCGTGCGGCGGGGCGTCAGACAGATCCACGTCGCGCAGGCGCCTGACCGCCTTGTTACGCGCGCTCCTAACGATGGTTAGATGCTCTTCGTCCATCTTCTTCTTAGCCTCAATGCGGGCGGAGAGCAAGCGTATCTCCTGCTCCTCGTCCCAGGCTTGGGCGCGCTCCACCCAGTCCCACTCGCTCGACCAGCGGCCGATGAGCGACCGGCTTTTGCCCAGCTCGCTGACCACCCTCGTGATGCTCCTGAAAGGCGGCTCGATATTGCGGTAGGCGACGAAGGCGGCGTAAGCCTTCTCCGTCTCCCCCGGCTGGCGCTGCCAGGGTCTTAGCCCCTCGTGCATTACGCTCCTCTCGACCGACCGCACCCCGCGGTCGGCGTTACACGTTCATGCCTCTCGCGTGCCACCCGGCCAAGCGGAGGGGAGCACTCGACTCGCGGGCAAGGTTCCCCTCTCGACGACCGGCTGAGCCTTAGTAGCCGCGGTCGCGCAGCCGGGGGCGCAAATGCTCGTGATCCCTGTTGAGAGGGGAGCCGCTCGTCTGATAGTAGCTCAGCCACTCCTCTTCGCGCTCCTGCTGCTCGATGCGCGCGTTCTCCAGGGCACGCCGCCTGCTGGCCGTACCGTCCTGGAGTTCAAGGTAACCTTGCCAAAGTTCTTCGTCGGTGGCGGCCGAGTCGCTCAGGTCGGCGGCTTCGCCGGCTGCGTTACCGGCCGCGAAGGAGTCTTGCCCGGCCCCGCCGTAGAGCTTCTTGGCCTTCTGCCACAGCTCCTCGACGTCGTCTTGCTCGGTAACGGCGCCCTCGGTGAGGTCCGCCAGGTGTTTGCCTTTCATTTCGTTTCCTCCTCTAGCTCAAAGTTCTGGTCAAGGGTGCTGGCTACTCTTATCGGCACCCTCCTTCTCTTGCATCACCATCTGGTGATGGCCGAAGCATGGCGCTCTCCTCCCGAACGCCCTGGCGTAGCTCGGGGCTCACGCCGCCGCCTCCCCTTCGAGAACCGCCGCCGGCGGGAGAAACGTCACCTCACCGGGCCGCTCATCTAGGAGCACGCCTACCCTGTCGCCGAACACCTGCCAGAGCACGCCGGGCCCTTCGTCAGTGAGCACCCTGTGGTCGACCAGCGGGTAGAGCCTGCCGAGGTCCCCAAACGGGAGCACCTGGCCGGTGGAGCTGGAGGCCACCGGCTCTGGCTCGCCGGCCTCGTCCGAGTTCAGCACCTCTCCGGTCTCAGGGTCCACCCACTCGCCAGGGGCGAGGCGGTTGTTCGGAGCGGGAGTCTCGCCGGCGTCTTCAGGCGCGAGGTTCGTTGGTACCTCCAGCAGCTCGTCAGGAGCGTTAGACGGCTCCTGGAACCAGGTGCGCTTCTTCCCCAGGAACTCTCGGCGCTTCCGGCGTTGGTCCTCGTACCGCTCAAGATCCTCGGCCTCGCGCTCGACGTCGCTCTTCTCAGGACCGTACTCGACCCAATGGGTCTCCATGCCACTCGGATCCACGCTGGTCCTACGCCGGATCGTCACTGAGTAGGGCTCGTTCAGCTCCTCGGCCATCCTCCGTTCGTAGTCCTCGGAGATAGCGTAGACACCGTCCCGTTCGACAAGGTCGCCGCGCTCCACCAGGGGGTCGAGGCGCATCCGCCTGAAGTCCCTCACCCTGCTGTATCCCGCCCGCTCCGCCATCTCTTCGGCGGTCTCCTCGCCGTAGACCTCCGCAACGCCCAGCACCCCTCCACCGGCATTACCTACGGGGTGGCGCCAGCGAAAACAGGGCGTCATCTCGGGACCGCGACAAGGTGTTACACCCTCCGCATCCTCTCCCCTACGGGGGGAGATGCTAGGGGTGTAACAGTTCGTCGCGGGGTCTAGTATGAGCCACGTCTGCGAGGGGTCCTCGTGGCGTTCGTCGTTGCTTGTGCTTCTGAGGAGCTTTCCCGCCTCCTCGAGCTTCTTCATCGCCCTGCCGAACGACATGTGGCTCGTACCCGCTCTCGGGCCTCCCTGCCTGTACGAGATCGAAGAGACCAGCGCCTTGCGCACCTCGCCGTCTTCGGTGACGACCTCGACCACGTTGGGGTGCTCTAGGGCGTTCTCGAGCAACACCCTCGCGCTGTCGCGCAGCTTGCTTCTGCCCCCATGCGGCACCAGCTCCTCCCACCAGTTCCTCCAGGCGGCTTCCCCGATGCGCTCCGCCTCCGGATCTGGCCCTCTGCGCTGCGGCGGCCGGGAGTAGGCGCTTTGCGCGGTCCTCACGACCTCCGCTTCGGATAGGGCCGGTCGGTACCACTTCTCGTTGTAAGCGAGGGCCTTGGCTTCTCCCTCTTCTGGGCTTAGTCCCGCGTCGCGCCACGCCCTGCATCTGTCGAACAGGTCATCGTTGCGACCGCCTTCCTCTACGATCTCCCCTTCGCCGGCATCGACCTCTCGCCGGCGTTGTGTGTCGTCTCCTCGGCGCTGCGATCTCGTCCTGCTCGTGGCCCACTCGACCAGCTCGGGTGGCGCCTCGACCATCGGAAGGTCGTTGGCGAAGGAGTATCCTGCGCTCGGGGGGAGCAGGATCAACCCGCCCTCGCCCTTGACGTCCAAGCCCTCGAAGCCGTCCTTGAGCTTCTTGCCGACCGAGTTGCGTACGTCCAAGCCCTCGGGCCAGGAGAAGTGGATCTGCAGATGCCCGTTCTGCGTCTGGACCTCGGTGGAGATCCCGCTCAACTGCACCCCGAGTATCTCCTCTAGCCTTACCAGGTCCTCGAAGCTGTCCACGTCTAGGACCCATCGTTCGTAAGCTCTCCCTGTGGGAGTGAGGATCCCGGCGTCGGGCCAACGGTTCGCCTCTGCGGTGATCTGCTGGGGGCTAGTGGTCGCCTTCTTCTGCCACCCCTTGAGGTGCGGCTTCTTGTTGGCGACGTCCGCCGGCGAGGTCTGTATGCCCTTCTCGGCGTACCTGAGCCGGTACCTTAGCAGTAGTGATCTGCTCGGTCTTGGGGTAATATGCGTAGTGACGGAGTGTTGGTGATCACCATCTGGTGATAAACTATGTACTGACATTGTACTTCCTTACTTTGCGGTGGGGGTCAGTGTCTCTTGAATGGGTCGTCTCGTGGTGGGGGCGACCCTTCACTTTGCTATTCGTTGGCTACCTCCTCGTCTGGGGTCCAGAGGTTCCTTATCCCGGTGCCTAGTGCTCTTGCTAGAAGTCGCCTGGTCTTGGGCTCCGCGGCCCTTTGCAGGTTCTCCAGCCTCCAAACGGTGTCGGGAGCCACCCCGGCTTCCCTTGCCAGCTCACGGATGGATAGACCGCGCTCCTCTCGGACCCTCGCTAGCCCCGGCAGCAACGTCGTACCGGGCTTCATTCTGACCATCCTCTTCACGTCCGGTGCTGTCTGCACTCGCCAACTCCCTTCGTAGTTGTAGTGTACTATTGTTAATACTAACATAGAGGATGCTTAAAGGTCAAGTTGTCGTAGTTTTCCGCATAAATAAGCGGTTTTTCTGCTTATTGCTGTACTTGTTTGTGTTATAATAGTAGTTGGAAATGCAAAGAGCCCCGGCGCTGTTACTTGGAGGTCACAGCCCGGAGCACGGCCAAGGAGGATAGTTCCTTGACGAAGACGAGTGTACCCCGAGGACGGGGTAAGCATGACGGTGGGGACGCGCGCCCCTCGACGCGCGAGCTGGTGGCGGACGCTGCCTTCTGCGAGCTGATCGCCGAGGACCTGGGCGTCAAGCACACGACGGCGAAGACGGCGTTTTTGGGCGAGCCGAAGGTCAGGGCCATCAGGGTCACGGAGTGGGCCTTGAGGCACCAGCCCGACGACGCCGAGCGCAGGGCCAGGATGATCCTGGCGTGGGCGAAGAAGCGCAAGGCCGGGGCGTTCCGCGAGGACCAGGGCGACGACACGTCGTTGGCGGAGATCTTCGACCGTGAGCGCGAGCGCTTCGAGCGGCTGGCGGAGACGCTGGCGCGGATGTGGGTCGAGCACCCCGAGGGCTTGGCCGAGGCCATACGCGCCCTCGAGGAGCAACGCAACGGGAACGGGCGGTCTTGAGGTGGCCGCCCACAACCTGGAGCGCCACCACGCGGCCCCGCGCTGCCTGCTGAGGCTCCACGACGAGGCCCAGGGCGAGCTCCGCCTCGCCGGCGTTGGTGCGTGGCTGGAGTTCGAGCACGAGGCCGAGCGCTGGGGCGTCCCGGTGGAGATCCCCCGCGAGGACCTGCAGAAGCTGGTGGAGGCCTCGACGGAGGTCATGGAGCGGGAGAAGCACCGCCTGCTCCACACGACTGACTGGGAGCGCTGGGGCAGGCGCGGGGGCCTCGCAACGCTCCGCAGGTACGGCACCGACTGGTTCGCGCTGCTGGCGCTCAAGCGCTGGGGCAGGATCAGCGCCGAAGACCTCGACGCCGCCAGGGCGCTCAGGTGACGTGCTCGGAGTGCGGGCGGGAGGCGCCCGCGATGCCGACCGTCTACTGGCCCGAGGAGGGCGACGCCGAGTGGCCGCTTTGCAGGGAGTGCTACGCGGAGGTCGCCGGCGAGGTCCGTATCGTCCCCGGCCTCTCCTACGCGTGGGGCTGGTGCAACTCCTGCGAGGGCTGGCACTCCCTCAACGACATGCACGAGTGGAGCGGGGGAGGACCACGCGGCGCCCCGCAGGGCTCGTGCCTTGGCTGCGCGAGTGTGCCGGGGTAGAATGAGGGTCCATGTTCACCTCGCCGGCGCGTCTCTGCTCCTGGCGGGGTCGGGGCCGACCATTTTGCTACCGCGATAAGATCGTTTTCTCTCACGCAGGGTGCATGCCTTGCCTGCGCTGTATGTATAGGCGTCCAGCGGTGTACACCAGTGTAAAGACACAAGTATCACCAAAAAACAGCGCTCTGCAGGTTGACGTCGGGTGGCGAACGTGTACACTACTCTCAGGACCCAAAAAGAGACTGAAAGGAGTGTGGTAATGGTGGTAGAACTGCGGGTCACGTTGGAGTCAGAGGAGGACATCGAGGTCTTGAGGCTCATTGCCGATGCCTATGAGAGACACCTGAGCACCGGTGGCAGCGGCTCTCACCAGGAGTCCTGGACCGAAGGGGCTTTCGCCCAGTTCTGGAACGGGCTGCCTGGGAGCAACTGGGGTGGGCTGAAGCCCCATGCCAAGCGCGCGCTGCGCGAGATCTCGAAAAGGCCTGAAGGCTACCCTGCCGGCGAGCTGCTGGAGGCGCTGGACGTGTCGGGTGCTACCCTCGGCGGGAACCTGTCTTCGGTCGGGTTCGGGATGAGGTACTTTCCCGAGTACGAGTGGGCTGTCGATCGGCGAGACGGCGTTTACACCGTGCCGTCGGAGGTAGCTCAGATCATCCAGCAGAGGGGCTTGTAAGCCTCGACGCAGATCGGGCTTGGGCCGGTCTTGGGGTAGGGACCGGCCTTTTGCTGCCGCTACGACGTTCCCCTCTCCCGTTCGCCCGCTGTGTACACACTAGACCCACTGCCCCTGCGCGGGAGGCGCAAGCCTCGTCGCCCTCAGTAGGTGCTGTATGGGGGTGCGAGCCCCGCCCGGTACAATACGCTCGTAGAAGGGCCGTCGTTCTCCCCATCCTCCCCCGGCGGTTCTTTTCTTATGTACGCTAGTGACGACATCACAGGGGACAGCGGTACATAAGATATTAGCGTAGTGGGCCGGGTCTATTGGCCTGCAGCCGCTACTACTTCTTGCGCTGGGCTTCCTTGGCGAGCTTCTCCGCGGCCTTGCTCTGTTTCTTGGTCTCGGCCAGCGTCTTGCGCTCGTGGGCCTTGCGTTCCCGCGTCTCCTTCTCCGCCTGGCGCTTCTGAGCGCTGAGCGCGGAACTGGAAGCCCTCTCCGCATCCCTGGCCTGCTGCTTCTGCAGGGACAGTGCGTCCCTGGCCTGCTTCTTCTGTTGAGAGAGGGCATCCCTAGCAGCGCGTTTCTGGTTGTCCGCTGCCTGCCTCTCTACGAAGGCGATCTCCTCGTTAGCTGCGCGAGTCCCAGCTAGCTCCTCTTTGGCTTCGGCGAGTTCTTCTGCCATACGTTCCTGGGCCGACTCGGCCCTATCCGCCCTGTCTCTTTCTGACCTCTTGCCCAGATACTCGAGCACAGCTACAGCGGAGCTGATCGCCGTGGCGAGGACCAGCACGACTTCTACAATGACTCCAAACATAGGATCCTCCCTACCTCTTTGCAATTCACCTACCATCAGCAATTATCCTCACAAACGCCCAGTTAAAAAGGGCTGGCCTCGACTTTTGCATGCAAGAGAGCGCATCTTTATCCGGCACCCCTACATGTAGTGAGGCATAGAACTCTTCACCAGGTGGTTATGAGCCCCTGGCCCCTCCGTAGGACTGGGACTATGCAGGATGCTGGATGCGAACTTCGGAGAACTTCCCTTCCACGCACTCTAGTGAATAAGGGCAAGAAAAAGGAGGGCCGGGGTGTTAGCGGTCCCGGCCCTCGCCTCTCCTTGCGTCGGTACTTGCTGCCCGCCCTTCGCTAGCTTTTCTTCTCTCCGCCTCCTCCTAAGAGCTTGTCCGTGGTCCCACTTACCGTATCGGTGACCCCACTTACCGGCTCCGTGACTCCGCCTACCGTATCCGTGACTCCGCTTACCGGCCCCTCATCGGAGCGGATGTCCGCCTCGGAGATGATGCCCACGAGCCTATCGTCCTCCACGACCAGGATGCGGTCGAGCTCGTGCTGATCCATGAGCCGCCGCGCTTCGTTGATGTCCTGGTCCGGCCCGATAGTGACGAGGTCATGCGAGGCGATGTCTTGCACCGTCATCGATGTCGGGTCCCGGCCCTCGGCTACCACGTGCGCGATGATGTCGCGGTCGGTGACGATGGCTACGGGCCGCTCACCCTCGACGATAGGGAGCGGCCCCTTCTCCTCCTGGATCATCCGCTTGGCCGCATCCACCACGCCCGTTCCGGGCTCGATCGTCACCACGCTGGACACCATTTGATCCCTTACCTGAGGCATACTTCTCACTCCTTCCGCTTCTCGACTTACCTTATTGGTTTCTTACCCTCATTTGCTCGCCGCTAACACCGCTGTGCACGTGTTGCGAACTTCGGAGAACTCCGTACACGCGAAGTTCAACCGCGAAGGGCATAGCCCCGATCCGTTCGACCGGGCACCTCCGAACCGTAGCGCCCATCTACTCGGTAACCGGGGCCATGCGGACTTCCGGAGGCTTCTCAGCCGCCTATCCCGCCCTTTAACTGCGCCAACTTGATCTCGGGGGCGTTCGTCTTGCCGAGATAAACAGTCTTCTGCTTGCCGTCCTTGCGGTGGTGGAAGTACCAGTACGGCCCACTCTCGCCCCGCTTCTCTAACTGCAGCACCCCGCTGCCATAGGCTCGCCGCTCGACGACTGTGCTTGAGGAGCAAGCGGTCGGTACCACTTCATCCCCAGCTAGTTGCCTGCGGCGGCGGTCTATTGCGGCCTGCAGCCGGTCGAGCTCCTCGGCGTCTATCGCTTCGACGCGCTCGATGAGAGCGGCCGTGGTCAGCATGTCGGTCATAGACTACCTCCCATAGTTTGTGCATGCACAATTGTAGCACACCGAAGGCGGCTGGGCTCACCCAGGGCCGGCCCATAAGTGTTGGACCGCGGCTGCGCAGAGTATGGTTTTCCGAGAACGCCATCAACGCGAAGCTCGGAGAATGGTCCTTCCCCGATGTTGGGTGAATAGACCGCTGGTATTGACTTCCCCGTGTGCATGTAGTACGCTTGCAGCGTAGAAGCAGCGTATAGAGAGGAGGACAGACCATGCTCCACGGCCTGAAGAGGGTCAGGATAACGAAGGGGCTCTCTCAGGAAGCACTCTCTTCGGAGAGCGGTGTGCACCGCGACACCATCCACAAGCTAGAGACGGGCCAGCGACCAGCCCGGCCCGCGACGCTCAAGAAGCTGGCCGACGTCCTGGGCGTCGGAACGGAAGAGCTGGCAAAGGCTCAGAAGGAGGAGACGATGGAGCTGACCAGTGCGTCAAAGAGGGTAGAGGTAGAGGTACGGTGGGAGACGGACTACGGCACTAGGGGCGAGAACCTGCGCTTCCGCGGCGAGGAGATCGACGCCTACGAGGAAAGGGGGTCGTACTTTGCCCTCTACGAGTGCCCGGACGGTTACCGGGTGCACGTTCTCAACGGCGACGGCACGGCGTACCTCAACCCGAGTCGCCCCGATCCCTACACCGGAGAGATCAAGTACCCGACCTACACCGTAGAGGATCTGGTCGAAGAGTTCCCTGCGTTCGGGGAGGCAGTGGGCGTCATGCGGGTCAGGGATATCGACTAACTACCGTTGGGCTAAACCGGTTCCCCGACGTTGGGTGAATAGGCGCTTGGCTATAATGGCTCTTGCGTAAGCCACGGTCTTACTTAGGGGGGAGGAAACACGGTGCAGCCGACCACAGCCGCTAATACCCTGTTCTATGGAGACAACCTTCCCATCCTACGCGAGCATATCCCCGACGAGAGCATAGACCTCGTCTACCTGGATCCGCCCTTCAACTCCAACCGCAACTACTCGGTGCTGTTCAGGGACGAGTCCGGCAAGCAGTCCGAAGCGCAGATCGAGGCCTTCGAGGACACCTGGCACTGGAGCGAGCACGCCGAGGCGACCTTCCGCGACTTGGCGACCGACAGCCCCGCGGAGGTGGGCAAGGCTATCACCGCGCTCAGGGACCTCATAGGGACCAACCAGGTGATGGCGTACCTGGTGATGATGACCGCCCGCCTGGTGGAGCTGCACCGGGTCTTGAAGCCCACCGGCAGCCTCTATCTGCACTGTGACCCTACGGCCAGCCACTACCTCAAGGTCGTCATGGATGCCATCTTCGGCCCGACCCGTTTCCGCAACGAGATCGTCTGGCGGCGCTACGGGGCGCATAACGACGTGGGGCAAGGCTCCAAGCACTTCGGACGGGTGCACGATACGCTCCTCTTCTACGTGCGGGGCGACGATCCGAAGTGGCACCAGGCCTACCGCCCGCTAGATCCCGAGTACGTGCAGACGACCTACCGGCATATCGAGCCGGGGACAGGGCGGAGGTTCACCACGACCCCCATGACCGGCCCGGGCGGCGCGGCGAAGGGTAACCCGGTGTTCGAATGGAACGGCCACACCCGCGCCTGGCGCTACAGCAAGGAGACGATGGAGCGTCTGGAGGCGGAGGGGCGGCTGCACTACTCCAAGACCGGCTACGTCCGGCAGAAGAAGTACCTTGAGGAGTCTAAGGGCGTCCCCATCCAGGACGTGTGGGAGGATATCCCCTCGCTTTCTGGCTCCCACGCCGAGCGGCTGGGCTACCCGACCCAGAAGCCGGAGAAGCTGCTGGAGCGCGTGATAGAGACCTCCACCGACCCTGGCGATGTCGTTCTGGACCCCTTCTGCGGTTGCGGTACGGCCATAGCCGCCGCTCAGAAGCTCGGCAGGCGCTGGATCGGCATAGACATCACCCACCTCTCCGTCGCCCTGCAGAAGTACCGCCTCGAGGCCATGTTCCCGGGCATCGAGATAGAGGTGGTCGGTGAGCCAGAGGACCTCGGCAGCGCTCGCCAGCTCGCAGGCGACGACCGCTACCAGTTCCAGTGGTGGGCCCTCTCTCTCATCAGGGCTAAGCCGCTGGGGGCGAACAAGGCTGGCGGCAAGACCGGCAAGAAGGGTGCCGACCAGGGGATAGACGGGGTCATCAACTTCTTCGACGGCGGCAACACGCCCAAGCGCGTGCTGGTCCAGGTGAAGTCCGGCAAGGTGAGCTCCAGGGACATCCGAGATCTCGTTGGCACGTTGGACCGGGAGAAGGCGGCGATCGGTGTCTTCCTCACCCTTGAGGATCCCAGCGGGCCAATGAAGAAGGAGGCCGTGAGTGCCGGGTACTACCGCTCACAGGGGTGGGGTAGAGACTTCCCGCGCATGCAGATCCTCACGGTAGAGCAGCTCCTCCACGGTGCCCAGGTCGAGATGCCGCCCCAGCACGGCACCTTCAGAGAGGCTCAGAAGGCGCGAGCACCGGAGCCCGACCATCTGAGGCTAGACCTGTGAGTGGGAGACTCTAAGAGTGGCCGTAGTCCCCCTGCGCTTCGTCTCTTACGGCCTCCCAGAACTTGTCTCGCGCTTCCTTTAACTGCTGACGAGTAGCGGCGAACTCATCATCATCTGGCTCTGACAGGGCTTCTAGAGAGGCACCGTAGAGCGCGGCGGCCTCGTTTTCTGACCAGTCCGAGCAGTAGATCAGAACGTCGGTGTAGCGCTCGTTCAGCTCTCGGGTGAACTCCGCTTGCATGTCTTCCGCGAACGGGGCCTGGAAGGAGGTCGCGGCCACGAACGCCTTGTAGGCGCGGGCGCGCTTCTCTCGTACCTCTTGTCGGTTCGCTTCCTCTTGCTCCTCGTTCCTGAGCCGGTCTTCTCTTTCCCATCGCTTCCGTTGTTCCTCAGCCTCCCGCTCCGCTCGCCGGTCTTCCCGCATCGCCGCAAGATGGTCGTTCAGGTACGTGCCGCCCAAGGTCAGTACTGAGCCAGCTATGGCAGCAAGGACAAACCAGACGCCACCCGTACCTTCGTTGGTTTGTTGCGCCCCGGTCCTTGAAGGTAGTCCTGACGGCTCCATGATCGGTCCTATAGAGGAGGTCAAAACTATTGCCAGTACACATACACCGAGGACGCCAAGGAGTACCTTAGTCTGTCGACTCATCCCCCGAACACCCTACGCCACCAGGGCCTCTGTACACCCTCCTGAGCGCCTGTAGCATCGGGCCGGGGCTGGCCCCTACCCTGCTGCTCCTCGACCGTCTCAGAGGCTCCTGGCTGCTCCTGCGGGGCCTCCAGCTCCGGCACCCGATCCATAAGGCGGGCGAGCAAGGTGTCGGCCCTGCGGCGGGCCTCGCGCTCCTCCTCGACCTGGCGCTCCAGGTAGGCTATCCGCTCCCGCATCTGCTCGTAGAGCGGGGCTTCGAACCTGAGCGCACCGGACTCACGAGGGGAGGACG
>MWWH01000479.1_pt1 | contig 11593 bp, 13 predicted proteins | sample 1047231 | NCBI WGS metagenome assembly MWWH01 (sample SAMN06349967, study PRJNA376086) | soil metagenome | isolation source: MG3-2 sample Antarctic (ecotone) soil | place: Antarctica | collected 2015-01-13 | reverse complement strand
TTTTGCGCTTCTCTGGGGCTTCTTTTTACGCTTGCGTAAAAACTAGGCGACCGCGCTTTGGCGGTCGATTAAGTTGGCTGCCCGCTTCGGGTAGTCCTACTTAATGTTCCTAGCTATCGAAAGCCATCGACACTCTACCGTCAATAAATAGATTTGTCGAGGGGTGTTTAACATTGTTAAATGTTATCTTTTGAGCTATCCTAAATGTGTCGCTGGTAAAACCTTGTTTTATAGGCGATACAAGCAGAAATACAAATTTTAGGAAGTAAAAATTATGAATAGAAAATTAAAAGAAAATTCAAAAGCGCGGCTTTTGAAAGTAAATGTAGTTTGCGGTGACACTTTACAAACTTCTACTTCCGGCTTGGCAACAAGCGCAAGTTTGGAAAACAAAAGCAGTTCTAAAAGGCTGGCTAAAGCGGTTCATGATTACGCCAAAATGCTGCAAGGATCGGCGGATAAAAACGTGCAAAATACCGCTGAAAACCGCAACATTTCAACAGGTAAAACGGCATTAAAAACAGCATTAAATGTCGGTAAAAATGCGGTCAATCTCGGTGAAAACTTGCGGCTAAATTCCACTGTTTCGGTTGAAGATTTGCCGGAAAATTGCACCGTTTCGGCGGGTGAAAACGGCGGTAAATTTGCACATCAAACGGGTTCTTCTTTGGTTATCGCTCTTGCGTTTATAACCATTCTTTTTGTAATAACTGCGGCGGCAATTCGCTATACAAACGCTACAGCTAAAAACGGCGACGCGGTATCAATTCAGGCGGACGAAACTTGGCGGGCGCGTGAACTCTCAGCGTTCTCGGTTGGTTGGATAACTGAAAAGATGCCGAAGGTTTTTCAACGTGAATTGCAGGCTGCAAAGCAGGTTTGCAACGACGCCAACTTGCCTGCATTCAATCCAGATTCTTCGGGTACGGCGTCGTGTTCTGTTTCGCTGCTGGGTGACTTTCAAACTTGGCTTAATTCTAAAATTCCCGCAATAGAAAAGTTTGGTAAAGACCAAATTAAGGCGGGCGAAACTGCTTCGCTCGGCGTTGTACTATCGGACGGCGGGCGGGTTGAAATCAACGGTAAAACAGAGCCATCGTACTTGGTAAATTATTTAGTAAATGTAAAGGTTGGGGACGGCGGTATTGAAAGAAAACAAGGTCAGGTTTTCCTTTCGGCTGCTTGGTTCTCCTGCAATGCAGAGGCGACTTTGCGCCAAGACGTTACTATCGCTGCGGGGCAAACTGCTACTTTATCGGGCGAATACTGGAACGCCTCGCGCATTGAATTATTAGAAAATGGCAGTAGAATTTGGCAGCAACTTGTTATTGATCGCTCCACACAGCAAAACTATTCTGTAACTGTTTCTCCAGCTATTAATTCAAGCTATATAATTCTTGTTTATTCGGCGGTTGAAAGTGGCTGTGTTGGTTCGAGCAGTTCGGTTGTTGTTTCCATTGGCAGTAACCCAACGCCAACGCCTACTCCAACAGCTACGCCAACTCCGGCAAGTTCTCCAACGCCAACGGCAACTCCTACGCCGGACGTTGCGCCTACGCCAACGGCAACACCTACACCGTCAATTTTCCCAACACCAACGGCAACGCCAACACCGGAAATTTTATTTCCAACGCCAACTCCTACTCCAACGCCGCCGGTTGTGGTATCTGTCCAGAAAGCCACGAGTTTAGGTTATACGGTCGACGTGTATGACCGCACAAACGACGCTGGCAGCGGCGCGTGTCGGGACGATTATGTAAATTACGGTGTCGCCAACGGTTTATCTTATCGCCAAAACCAAAACGGCACTTTTACGTTTTCGGCTGGTTACCCGTTCTCAATTGCAAATATGCAATATGTGTATTTTGTGTACGACGAATCTGGAAACCTTTTAACGAGCGGCAACGTGCCAATGCCGCCCGCTCCGTCGTTCAATGTTACTATTTCGGATTTTGGTAGAAACCTAAGCGGTTTAGTAATCGAACTACATTTACAGGGCGACGACCGAAATGCGCTGTATTGTTCCGGCGAATATGCTAATTATATCGAGCGTTACAGGTTGTAAGCTGTATTGAATAAATTCAAGCAAAGGAAAAGCCGCTCTTTTATTTGGGGCGGCTTCTTCTTGTTTTATGTGGCGTTTCACTAACGGCTGGAGGCATTAGAAAAGGTTTATTTTATTGTTTTAGGCGGTTGCCGATCTTGGTTAATTTTTGGTTGCTGCGCTTCTTATTCGGCAAGTTTCGCATCATAAAATTTAATACTGTTTTCGGTTTCCGCTATTGGTATATCTAAAAAACTAACGCCCTTGTTTTTGAAGAACTGCAACAATTTTAATTCTTCGGTTAATGCTCCGACTTCACTTTTATAAATTCGATTTGCTCGTTGCTGCGCGTTCATATTATCAAAAGCGTTAGCTGGTTCGCTGGCGTGAAACCGTTCATGTATCAGCAAGCTGGCAACAATTACGGCGGCGGCTTCCCGCGCCTTTGAATCGGTTATCTGCGGGCTGGCAATGCCGCGCCAGAGCGTTTCATCCCAGGTGTTAATGTAAACGGTCGGTTTGCTGAACTCGGCAAAAGCTACAGCTGTTAAAACCTTTTCGCGGTCTGCAAAGTTTTTGACCCGTTCCTCTGTTTCGGCTTTTGAATTTAACAAAATTACATCTGCCGCGTTGAACTCTACGCCGTAAGTTTTAAGTTTCTCTACTGCCTTTTTTACTAAATAACTGTTTTGTTTCGCTTCGGCTTCGGCGCGGTTGGTTTCCGTTGCTGCGGCTGCGTTTCCTGCTGCAATCAAAAATAAGATAGCGGTTAAAAGTGTAGTTAAAAAGTATGTTTTCATAGTGTGTTTTCCTTAAAGTTAAAGGTAGTAGGTGATTACCTTTTCTTATAGACATAACGCTACACTATTTCTACACAGGAGCCAAGCAAAGCAAGCCTGGTAACTCATCTATTTAGATGACTTACGGCGTTTCGTTTCTCGCTATCTGTCTAATTTTCTGTTTAAATATATATGGTAGAAAGTTAGAATTTAGGTAAAAAAAGGAAGTAAAAAAACTATGAAAACTATTAATGTTAAAAACCAATCTTCAAGAGGATTTTCGCTTATCGAATTATTGATCGTGGTCGTTATTATTGGAATAATCGCCGCTATTTCAATTCCAAACTTATTAAAGGCTAGAATGGCTGCTAATGAAGCCTCTGCTATTAGTTCAATGCGAACGCTGCACGGGGCTGAAATTACTTATCAAGCCACTACGGGCGCGGGCGAATTTGCGGGGCGCGTTGCTAATCTCCAAGCGGTTTATTTAATAGATTCGAGCTTCGTATCGCTCGGCAACGGTTCGGCGGTTAAGAGCGGTTACGTTTTTAATTCGTCGGGTGCATCGCCCGCCGGTTTTCAAGGTCGCCCAGCGGCATTCGGCTATTGGGCGCGACCTGTTACTTCGGCGGCTTCGGGGCTGGTGTCTGCTACGGGTTCGCGGGATTTTGCAATTAATCCGGCTGGTGTAATTCAAGTTGCTCCGGCTGTTGTTTCTCAGACGGGCGGTCTTACAGCTGGTTTTAATAACGGCTTGTTTTATCGCGGCGCGCAGGTTTGGGATCAGCCGTTAAATTACTAATTAAAAGTATTTCAAGCAAAGGAAAAGCCCGCTTGTTTTGCGGGCTTCTCTTTGTCTAGCGGTCGAGCGTGGCGTGTGTTCCGGCTGCTTCGATTGTGGGCGGCGGTTTTGGCAGTGTCGAAAATTAAACTTTAATTTTGAACTATTACCGTTCGCGGTTCGCGGCTGGTCGGTACTGTATGCAAAACATCGTATGTTGCAATAGTCTCCGGCGTGGTTAGATATCGGTAAGGTTTTACAACTAAAAACTTGAACGCTGCCGAAACTAAATAAAGCGGTGTTCTCAAAAACACTCGGTATATCCAGCAGAACAATTTGCAGCAAACAAAAATATTTAATAGACCCAGCGCAAACAGAAAACCAAGTTGGGCGGGTGTCTGACTGCTCTTAGGTGTCGACACTTGTTCGGCTGCGGGCATAATATTAGATTTTTGCGCTGCTGCTTCGCCGTTAGCCGCTTTTTTTATTTTTTGCTGTTGGTTGGCAGCTTCTACGGTCGCGGGCTGTTGGCTGGCTGCTGGTGCTGCAATAAAATTAGAGAGGATCAACCGCGGTAGGTTCGTAGTAGCTGCGAAACTATAAACGAAACCAAATAAAATAGTAGCGTATAAAAATTTAGCAATCATAATCGTAATCCTCGCCGGTATAATGTTCGGCTGCTGCTTCCTGTGCGTCCTGTATTAACTGCGCTTCGGCGGCATCGTCTTCGTCCTGTTGCTGCTGCAACGCTGAATAATATTCGATTTCGTCCGCTTCGTCCTGCTGCTGGTCGCGTTCGTCCTGTAGTGCAAACCAATATTCGTTTTCGGCTGCTGCGTCGGCGGCTGCATCATCGACGCGGACTGCATAGTATTCGGCGCGGTCTTGCTCTGCCGTGCGCCTATATCGCGCTGCGTACTCTGCGTCCTGTTCGATTCGTTCGTTATGCAATTTAATTACCCATTCTCCGGTTGCGCTCATTTTTTGTTTCTCCTGTAAATATAAGGTGATTACCTTATATTTAATATTACGCTTAAACTTCAATAAACACAAGCCCGAAACAATATATTGCAGCTAAAAAGCAATTATTTTTATGCCCGAAACTTTAATAACTGAACTGCTAATTGAAAATGGAAACTTCAAACAACTAATAACTTATTACTAGCCAACTGTTTTATATCCTGAATTTCTTAATCAGTGTTTTTAATTCGTCGCCGAAAGATTCAACATCTTCTCCGGCAATCCAGCACAGGCATACGCCGTTAAGCTCGACTTTCGTATCAAGAATTTTCCCGTTTGAAACGTCCGAAGTGAATAAAATTTCAAGGTTGTTATTAATCTGCAATGTTTGCTCTCTAGTGTTCATTTTTTACTCCTAAAAATTTATTGCCGGAATTACCGCTCCGGCGGGCGGGTTAGGTGTTTCTATTGAACGTAATCAGCGGGTTCGTTCTCCTCGAACCGCTCCGTATAATTTTCGATAGACTCTATTTTGTGCGCGTCTTCGGCTTCCGTTTCCAGCTGTGCTAACAGCGCACTAGCTGCGTGATAACAAAATTTTCCATGTTTTCCAGCGGGGCAATTACAATCAACTGAATACTCGTCGGTTGTTTTTACCGAATAAATTGCCGTTGCTCCCAGCACAATGTAGTTGTTGGCGGCTGTTTTCAGCACGACGGGGTTTTGGGTTTGCGCTTTTTCAAAGCAGGTTTTTTTTGCTCTAAATTCGTTGTAGCTAATCATAATTTGTTACTTCCTTGTTTTTTTTACTTGTCTGCTATATACTTGAAATATAAGGTAATAAGGTAATCACCCTTTATTATCTAAGTCTACTATCAAAACCTAGTAAACACAAGTCTAAATTGAAATAAAACATTAAAATTATGAAGAAAATAACAGAAAAAAAGGCGGTTAAAAAAGTTAAAGATACGCCAACAAAAGCGGCGAATATCGCGGCGGGTCGTATCGTTCAATATTCACAGTTCGACGAACCTGCAACTTCGCGCATTCAGGTTAAAATGCCCGAACCATACCGCCATCATTTTGTGTTGGCTGCTAGGGTAGAAAAGAAAAGTTTGGCGTTCGTTATCGTTGAACTGCTCAAAGAAAAATACGGCGAGCCTAAACCAGCTAAAACTAAAAAAACAACCGCGGTTAAAAAGGCGGCTGCTGAACCTGAACCTAAATTTGACATCGCGTTATTATTCAGCGACGAAGTAACAGAACTATAATTTATCTATAAACGGTTTTAAGATTTCCGGCTTTCGTTCGTGCTAGGTGTCGACACTAACTTCGTGGTATTGTTTCCTCGCAGTAAATTGGCAACAGCTTCGGCTGGCTGTCTGTTTAATGTTCATACGGGGCGGGATAGTAGTTGATGAACTTCCCGCTCTTTTCTCTTTTTATCTCTCCAGCTGCCACTGCTGTACGCAACTTCAAAACAAACCAAAAACCAAAAAAAAGTAACAACCTATTTAACTAGCCAACAAATCTTTCTTTGTGCCGCCTTTCCCTGTTTCCAACCAATACCAAAGCCTTACTTTCTAGCTGAAACGTGCTTGTCGTGCTTGCTATAAGCGACGATCCGGCTGTTTTCCAGCATAAAACGGGCATAATACAGTATTTACGGGCTGGCTTTGCAGTTATCGCTTTTTTTATTTCTTGCTGCTGCTGCTTCAACTTGTGCATAGTACTTTTTTATAATAATCTGGAAATCGTTAAATCTGGAAAGCGTCAAAATGTCAAAACGTCTAATCGTCTAATTGTCATTATGAAAATTATTTCAATAACCGGCTTCAAAGGCGGGGTAGCAAAAACAACGACAGCTATTCACCTAGCGGCGTTCCTAGCGTTCAATAACAACACGCTGCTAATCGACGCAGACCCGAATCGCACAGCTATAAAATGGGCGCAACGTGGCAACCTGCCTTTCAAGGTGGTTAGTGAAAAGGAATCGTTAAAATTTATTACAGGCAGCGAATTTATTATTATCGATACTCCAGCTCGCCCGAACTCCGAAGATTTGAAGGAAATTGCTAATAACTGCAATCTGCTTATTCTGCCCTCTGCGCCGGACGCGCTCGGCATCGAGGCTCTGCTCGAAACCGCTGCTTCATTTGGTACTGGTATCAATTACAAAGCCTTATTAACAATCGTGCCGCCATACCCGAACAGGCAAGGCGAAATAATGCAGAATGAACTAAAAACGCAAAACATACCCGTATTTGAAACTGTTATAAACCGCTCCACTTCGTTTCAACGGGCGGCATTGTTAGGTGTTACGGTTTCGGAAATAAAAACCGCTCTGGCTGCTGCTGCGGCTGCCAGCTATAAAGAATTAGGTAAGGAAGTATTAAAAAATTTAGATAAATAATTATGAATAAAGATAAAGAACAATCTGCCCTTAAAGGCGTGTTTGCTGCTGCTAAAAGTGAATCGTCAAATCTGGAAATCGTCAAAGCGTCTAATCGTCAGGAAACTGAACCGCTGGTCAATCTCGGTGTTAAAATTCCAGCTGCCCATAGAAACTACTGGAACAGCAAAGCCGCTTTGCAAGGTCTTTCAATGAAGTCGGTTATTATCGCTGCGCTCGAAGAAAAATTAGGTAAGCCGGAATAAAATGCGCGTCGGATAACGAACAACATATATAACCTATCTACCAGCCGAATTCGTCAAACTCGGTATGTTCCTGTACAGCTTCGACAACGTGTTCGCGGGCGTGTTCAATTTCCGGCACGGTCTTAAATTCTAAATCGAAATAGTCCGCTATATGTTCCGGTTCTTCAAAACATTCCGGTATATATTCAAATTCTTCAAACTCTGCTGGGTATTCTGCGCGCGCCCGCTGTTCGTCAAAATCAACTTCAACAGGCTGCGGCGGCTTCGGTGCATTCCAGACAAGGGTTTCACACGTAACAACACTAAATTCTTCCACAAACCCAATTTCAGGGGAATACCAACAAACGCCGTTTAGGTCGGTAAAAGTCGCCAAAGGGTATTTCTCTATTAACTGCCGCTTCCTATAAGCCCTTTGTTTAGAAACTTGCGCCGCTAGTACGATTAAATACCGTTCGCGCCCAATTTCCCGCACAAGCGTTCGCCAGTTTGGTTTCTTCGCCCGTTTCAAAAGTGCCGCTTTTGCTTCCGCTTCGGCAATTTCCGAAAGTTCTTCTTTTGTAAATCCGTCGCTTACGCTCGTTGTATCAAGATAGCTCTCTGAACGCTCCGCGCTGGCTGCGGTTGTAATTATAGCAGCTGCTTCCTGCTTCAACCGTTCCGAAGTCGCGCCGAATTTACCACCCAAAGAGAACATTTTGGGCCATCTTTTTACTGCTGCAATCTCTAACAAGTGTTCCGGCGGCACTTCGCTCCAACTTTCCGCTTTGGTAATATATTTGCAAATTTCTTTTAGCGCGGCATCGACGCTCGAAACAAATTTAAGATTCACAACGCAGAAGCCGCTGCCCGTTCCCGGCTCAAAATAAATTCCGGCTTTTTCAAAAGCTGTTTCAACACACTTTGTCCAAAATTTCTTTATCAGGTTTTCGGGTATAAAAACAGAAGCGGCTAATAAATGGATATGACTATGGTACGTGCCGTCTTTTCTGGTCGTAAATTCCGAACCTCTAGCAAAGCCGGAAATGTAATTTTTACAAAAGTCGGTTTTTCTGAACCGCTCCCATGCATCGGCTAAAATATTAAGTGTATATAAACAAGAATCTTGCAGCGGCGGCATCGTCAAGGTTATAAAACGAAGCTGCTCCTGCTGAATTTTAACTTTGCCGCCGTCCTCATAATCCTTATATGTCCGGCGTACCAGTTCCGTTCCGGCAATCGCGGCGGCTGCGGTTTTCTTGTTGCGCTTTGAAGCAAGGGCGTTGCAGGCAATACAAAGTTTTGAACTGCAAGCCGAAAGATGACTAAAACCGTTATAGCACTCGCCATCGCGGGTGTTTAAATCATTAGCTGTATAGTAATTCGCTTTCTCCGAACAGTATTTAATCCGGTCGGCGTGGACTAGATTCTCGTCGTAATTTTTATGGGCTGGATTGGCAAGGGCGGCAGCGTACAGCGCATCGGCAACTGTTTCGGCTTTCTCCCGCTGGTAATAAGCGCGATCTATGTGCGTGTAAAGCCGCTCGGCGGTTTTTCTTTTTCTTGTTGGTTTGTAGTTGTAACTCATAATCAAGCAAAATTTTTCAATTTAGGCTTGAAAATGAATAAACAACAATGTATATTCAATTCAAGCCTGAACTCGCCCTGGTAAGCGTTTAAGGTTAATGGTTCAAGAATTGCCGAAAGTTTCCAGCTTTCGGCTTTTCGTTTTTAAAGCGTAATTTCTTATTAAATTACTGACTCATTTATAATCGTATCTCACTGCATGTGCAAATCCAAAACAAAGACTGAAACGTACTATTTTTCGCTATTTTTCTAGCAGCTGTAGCCGGTAAAGAAAAAGACGAAAACAGTTTATAAATAAAGAAGATATTGCTCGACTCCTGCAATCAATCGAGTTATTCTGTACATGTAAAACGTAGAACGTAGTTTTTACTTCCTAAAATGAAAATTGGGCGGCTGCTTCGGCTACGCCCTTTTTTTATCTTTTCACACTAATACGTTATAAGACTCGAAAGTCAATATCTACGACTTTTCCCATCGTCCGCGATCAGAATTAAACTCATAGTAAAGTAAATCACCTTTACAACCAGCACAATATACTAAATTTTTACCAAATAACTGGGTTTTAACCTTTATGCAATTTCGACAAAGAGTACCGCAGTTGTAGCAGTTGTAGCGCGTGGTAGGTCTACCAGTTACTGCTTTTTTACAATTTTCACAAAAATAGTCGCTTTTAGCCATAAATATATTTATTAATAATCCCTAATTTTTGAATCGGTTTTTTTATCTCTTAGCAAAAGTTGTCTAACCATTTAACTTGTAGTAATGTATCTTGACACTTCCCCTCAAAGCAAATTATTTAAGAATAAGAAAACAAAATGAAGAACATAATTGTAACAATCTTACTTTCTGCGGTCTTGGCTTTAACCGTTGCTGGACAAAATCGTTCAGTTAGTCTTATCAATGGAACATTTACTGTTGATGCTGGTCATGTTAAATCTTGGAATTTTAGAAGTCCAAATTGTATTAATATTACCGGAGCATTTCGCGCTCAAGGCGGCAACCAAAACGATATAAAAGTTTTAATTATGGAAGCTCTTGACTTTGAAAATTGGAAAAACGGTCATACAGTTCAAACTCTTTATAATAGCGGTCAAATAACTACTGCAAAATTTAGCCTTAATCTTAACAAGGCGGAAGATTTTGTAATTGTGTTTAGTAACAATGCAGGATTTGTTCAAAGATCTGTAAGTGCAAGTGTTAGTCTTAATCCTTGCCGCTAATAAGCCTCAATAAATAAAAACGCCTTGTAGGGCAACTGTGCGTTTCGATTTGACCGCTCTCTAAGCCAAAACAAGCAAAATACAATAGTTTAAGGGCTTTTTTAATTAGTTATCACTTTTGTTAAAAGCCCGTTTTATGCTACTGCTTCCGGCTTCGACTTTGTAAGTTTGTTCTTCTTCATCCAGTTTACAAAGTTGCTCTCGGTTGTATCGTACCGTTTGGCAACGAAACGCTGCGTACTGCCGTTCGCTAGCAGTGCTTCAATTTCAGGGCGGTATTTATCTAATTTACTTTTACCGGGTCCGCGCGGTCTGCCCATCGGCAAGCCGCTTGCCTTTCTATGTCTCAAAGCCTCTTTAGTTCGTGAAGATATTAAATCGCGTTCAATTTCGCTTGCCATTGAAAATGCCATTGCCAGAATTTTACTTTGCAGGCTGTTATCTAAATTCCAATTTCCTTTAATGGAAAATATTTTAATTTCTTTGCTGGTGGCAATAGAAAGAATTTCCATGCATTCCAACATTGAACGCCCTAAGCGGCTTAATTCTGAAACTATAATAGAATCACCTTTTTTAAGCTCGTTCAAAACATCTGCCAGCTTCCTATCTCTCCACGAAACTTTTCCGCTGACAATTTCTTCAACGAATGTAACGCGCCCTAAATTTTTATCATTAGCTAATGCCAGAATGTCAGCTTTATTTTTTTCAAGCTCTTGGCTGAATGTAGATACGCGTAAATAGCCAACTGTTTTTTTTGCTGCTGCCGTTTCCGGCTGTTTTTTAGTTGTTTTTTGCATAATTCTATAAAAACCTCTCTACTATAATTATTGTATAATCTAATTTATCCTTTTGCCAGTCTTTTACGTCAAAGTTTATAACCGCTATAAACGTTCGTTTAAACTATAATTTTCTAGCTACAAAACACCCTGTTGTTATCCGACGCGCCGTTCGGGTTGGTAAATAATTTTTATGCCGCCTTTTCAATTTCGTCATGGATTGAATCGTAGTCCGGCATTTCCATTTCCGCTTCGTGTAAATCTTGAACAGTAAAGTTTGGTTCGGTTAGCTGTTCCGCTCGGTGGATTAACTTTCCGCTTTTCGCTGTTATTACTGTTTGCTGTTCGGCTTCCTGCTTGGGCTGTGGCTTCTTTTCCAGCAGCGCGGCAACCTGTTCAGCTTTTGCGCCCGTCGACGCTGCAATACAAGCGGCAAGCGTGGCGGGTGTATTGTCTTTTCCTTTTAATTGTTTCGGTGTTGCTTCGGTGTAGGTCGGCACTGGCAGCTCTGCGCCGATAGGCTTGGTTTTGGCTTCGCAAACAGGTTCTTTATAAAACAATGTTTGTAAATAGGCGGGCGGCAAGTTGGTTGAGTACAAAATACAAACATTATCAGGCAAGCAGCGCAATTCTTCGGCGGTTAGAAGTCGCCGCGCCGAAGTATGCAGACTTTCATTTGTGCTGCTGCTCGACTTGAACAAACCTTTACCCGCGCTTTTCCCTCTGCTGGTTCTCATTTCGTTATATGTTTTCTCGCCCAACATTTTAGAAAAATCTTCGGCATCCTGCATTTGCAGTCCGGGCAACATTAT
>MWWH01000478.1_pt1 | contig 11596 bp, 18 predicted proteins | sample 1047231 | NCBI WGS metagenome assembly MWWH01 (sample SAMN06349967, study PRJNA376086) | soil metagenome | isolation source: MG3-2 sample Antarctic (ecotone) soil | place: Antarctica | collected 2015-01-13 | reverse complement strand
ACATAGTTATAGAGACAGCCAACGGCCGCCTCAATCCAAGTGTGCGCGTGGCCACACGTCACACTCGCAAGCTCATGCTCAATCCAGACGGCCGCGACCGTCTCTAAATATTCATCATCTGCCGGTTGCTGCATAAGTCTCCCATCGCGCGAACGACTGCACGCGCGCCGCGTGATGCGCTGGCGTCGGACTCTCTTGCAGATGCCGCGCCCATGCCGCCCGCTCGCACTCGTCGGCGTAGGCTCTGCGCGCCGCTCGCGTCTCCGCACGCAACGTCGCAGATTCGCGCCGCTCGTCGGCGTCTGATAACCCCTGCGCCGCGTCCCGCGTGTCGGCCCGTTCCGCGAAGCGTGCGACCGCGTTGCCTGTGCTGGCCGGATTGACTAACGCGCCGAACCACGTCCGGCCATCCAAAGTAGCGAAGCGCGCAAGCGGAAAACGCTCCGCAAGCTGCACGCGGCGAAATTCCTGTACGCTCGCCACATGTGCGGCGAGTAGTTCAAGCCATATATCTTCCCTTCCTTGCCCTATCAGGAACGCGCCGACCTTTCGCAGAGGCGCGGCCCGAGCCTTTTTCACTTTTAGCGGGCCGTCGCGCGCTTCGGGCTGCGCCGTGAGAGCGTCAAATGTGTTTTGAGAATCAAGGTAAGCTGTTCGCGCTTGCAGCGCGGCCAGCGTGCCCGGCGACAACTCGCCGCACACGTCCAACTCTGCCCGCGCAGTTTTCGCCAGCGTGAAATCATTGATCGTCTCGACCTCGCGCATGATTAGCTTGTCGCCTTCAACCGCCAACTGCTGCGCCGTGACAATCTCACCGCCGCTCTCCAACGCTGTAATGCGTTCCTCTATCGGACGCGCAGCCCGCGCCCGCTCGAACTCTGCCCGGCAGAGCGCATCATGCGCGCTGGCATCACGCCGCGCCCGATCTGCGGCGCGTTGCTCGTCGGCCCGTTCCGCGCGACAACTGCCGAGCAACTCAACCATGCGCCGCCCGCGCAGCACGCGCGCCACGTCGCACAACTGATCATCCGGCAGCGCGAGCCAGCTATCGCTTTTCGTGATGTACTTACAGACCTCTTCAACTGCGCCCGCCTCTGTGATAGTGCGCCGCCCTTTGCTCGCGCGTTGCGTGACGAGTCGCACATCAACGACCGCGCCGCCGTGTGCCGTGTTGAAAGTTAGATCGATCCCGTGCTTCGCTGCCGCGCGCTTTAAGCTAGCTGTCCACTCGTCGCGCAGGTGCACATATCCAATCCAACCGGAGAGAGCCAGCACATGAATGTGCGGATGATAGCCGTCTCTGCCAAACTCCCACTTGAACGCGCGACAGTCCGCGCACCCTCGACACTCTTTCGACTGCTTTGGCGTTTTAGTTTCCTTATGCGCGGCGCATCGCTCATCACCAAGCGTGAACTCTTCGCCTTTAATGCCCGCGCTGATAGTTGCAGCAAACCACGCGCGCCGGTTCGTGAAGTGTCGCCACGCATCCGACAGCACAGCCAACGAATCACCCAACGACACGCCGATCAACGTCGGCATGGTTAAAGTAACGAGCCGCCAATGCTCGCCGCTCTTGCGCGTTGCATTAGCCAGCGCAACGCCCTCGCGCACGCGCACGCGCGCCCGCTTCCGCATGTCTTTCATGTAAGACGGCGAGAGCCGCGATCCGCTCTGATAGAGTGAACCGCAGCCCTCGAACAACTCACCGAACTCGTTTGTTAAATCTTCGGCGTGCCAAACATTTGACGGGCGCGCAGACGCGCGGATCATCTGCGCTTCTGCTATCAGTAGCGGATCATGCTCTGCCCGCGCCGCCGCTTCTAACTTAGCCGCGACCTCTACGCCGCGCCGACCCATGAAGCAGGCCACACTTTGAACGTCACGCGCGGGCGCTTCGTTAGGTTGGATTTTTAACTGTGCAGGAATGGTCAACCCTGCTCATTTCTTGCCGGTTGACCTTTGAGGCGGGAGCGCGCAATTTATTGCATGTAGGTTATTGCGGGTAGAATACTGCTTGCATCGCAATAAGCCTTGCGCTAGGATTGGCCCACGCCCGCCGGTGCACACGGCGGTTTAGGAACGCGGCGCGGACTCTTTGGCTTGGGAAAACGAAGGAGTCCGCGTCGCTTTTAATTTTCAAAGACTTCAAATCCGCTTCGCACTATATACCCGCTCGCTTCAATCAAGCAACAACATCTTGCATCCCATCGCCCTACGGCGCGCAAGATGCTGCGCCCTTAGCCAACGATGCCCGCGCCCTTGACCTTGTAAGTTCCCCCCACGAGAAACAGCCAGCCATCCCGAATGCAAAGCATCGGCCGTTTGCCTACGCCATGCTCCGCAAACTCATGCTCGTAAGTTTCCGGCTTGCCTTCCATGTGCGCTTTCGTCGTGCCGTAGGCCACCGAATTGACGCTGCCAAGCGGGTATGAATGCGCCGCCCGAAAGCCTATCGGCATCTGTAGCCGACACGCGCCCACGATATGCAGGCGCTCGTTTGCGTCCGCACACAGCAGCGCTTCGCCCGGCTCATAGCTCAGCACGCGCGGATCGCCAATGCGTGAACCGGGAAACATGCGCGCAAAGTAACTCGTCGGCGTCACATTCAACTCAACCAGATCGCCCAACTGTGCGACCGTGCCCGGCGTGCCCGGCCGTGCCTCATGCTCATGCATCGACTTCATCGCGCGCCCCTGAAAATCTTCAAACACTTTGACCGCCGCTTCCGTCTCCGCGTCGGGGTTGCGCCGCTTGCTGCCCTTCCGCAGTTCCGCCCAACTCAATAGCGCAGCCGGGCCATGCAGTAACAGATCGGCGGCAGAGAAAGGATTGATCACGCGCACGCGATGGCGTTCGTCGCGCGCTGGATTGACGACGCGCGTTGTGTGTTGTGCTACGTCCGCTCGTTGTGTGTTCATACGGTCGCCCCTGTCTCTGCCCCGTGGCCGTTGTTGGTTGCGGCTACGCTTGCCGCGCCGTTCGCTTGTGGTTGCTGCGCGAGCGCGAGCGCAGCCTTTAGATCACGAATGAATTGATCCGCCACGCTCAACTTGCCGAAGAACGCAAACCCGACAACGCGCACATGCTCATAACCGGGAAAGGGTAAGCCCGTTTGACCGGCGATGATCTGCACAACCTCGACCGGCGTTAGTGCGAGAATGCCGTTGAGGATCATCGCATGTTCCGGGTTTGCTTTCGCCGCATCCGTGATGGCATCGCGCGCCCTTAGTACGCCGTCATGCGGCTCGTCGGCTTCGCGCTCATCATCGGGCGCGAAGTTCATGGCGTCCTCTGCAACGATGCTCAACGCATTCTGTATGGGCGCGGGGAATTGTGGCGCGGCTTGCGCGGGCTGTCCCGACGTTGGCGCGCTGGCATCCGTCGCGGCGGTAGTGCGCTTGAAGATCATGCCAACCACATCCTTGAGAGGCGAAACGACCATGCTGATCAGTTGCGCCGCTTGTTGTGGATTCGCCATCCCTTCGCGCCACAACTTAACGACCGTACCATCTTCATCGGCCGCCGGGACTAGCACATCGAACGCTCGCGCCGCGAGATCAGGATTGAGACGCACGGCCTCCGTCGCCATAGCCAATAGCGGATCGGTTGGCTCGATGCGCGACGCACGCTCAACACGAACGGGCGCAGGCTGCTCTGCGGCAATGGCCGCGCGCACCTCTTCCCGCACGAGAGCGCGCCGCCGATCCTCTGCCTCAATAATCTCGCGTTGGAACTGCAAAACATCTTGCGGAGTGCCAAGCGGCTGCGCTGGCGTAGGTGTGTGTGCGGGCACGTGTCCGGTCACTTCTGCCGCCGTGCGCCGCGCTGTCTGCTCTACAAGATGTGTCGCGTCTGCGAGCGTGATGTAACCCGCGCCCGGCTCGCCGCGCATCGGCGCGTACACTGCGGCCGGATCGTCGTCATCATCGGCGGGCAGATCGGGCGCAGCGATCCCGCGCGTGTTGTAACTGCGCTCGTAAGTCTTACGCGCGGGCAACTGACCACCGACACGATGCTCGATCTTGAAGTCGCCGCCGTCTGGATAGTTCCGCTTGATGTAAGCGTCAAAGTCGCGCGTGATAGGAATGGACTCTTCACACTCGCGCGCATACTGCGGCGTGCCGTCGTCGTCATAACCGACGGCCGGAAAGATGTAGTACGCCTCTTTTTTCGGGCGTGCCGTGCGCGCCGGCTGGCTCGCAACTGCCGCCGCGTCTGGCCGCTCTTGGTTTGTTTTCGTTCTTGGCATGGTCTTAGTACCGACAGAACCGCCGCGCAGCCGCAGACGCGCCGCGCCCGGCCCAAGCCGGACGCCGAGCGCACACCGCGCCCGAAGCCGGAAAAGCACCGCGAATGCCGGCGCGTGTGGTTGCATCTATCTGCGGTCGAGAATTGTTCATCGTGAATTGTTTTCGTGCCAGCCGCGGCCGAATAGCCATGCGCCAAGTAAGAAAGCGATTAAAGCCGCCTGTCCCACACTCAACACAGGCTTGCGCGCTGGCGCAGGTTGAACAGGCGCAGGCGCACGCTTTAGCCACTCGTCAAAGATGCTGACCGGCACAGCCTCTAGGACTTCGCCGCCGTCGTCAGGCTCGTTAGCCATCGCACCTCTTACCACCTGCCCGAAATCAAGCTGTAGGCGTGGCGCATTGTGCTGCGCCCGCATGAAAGCGTCGTCCGCGCTTGCTGCCAGACGATGCCTAGCTTCTGACCCAACGTTTGCGGCGGCCACGGGGGCAGGGCTGGTGTCACTCCGCGCCCTTCAATCACGTCACAAATCCACGCAAGCTGTGTGTTGTCGGATTGGGCCGCTTCCTCTTCATAGTGCCGCACATAACTGAGCAAGATCGCATCACTGTGCGCGCGTTGCGGCCCGTTAAGGCGGGCACTCTCCGCCAACGCCGTGCGGTACGCGTCCGCCAATGCAAGGCGCTGCCGCTCGAACATTGCCGACATTTGCGCCCGCGCTTCATCACTTATGCCGCCACTCATCATCACGCTACCTCGTCAACAGCACGAGCAAGAGCAGCGCGCCGCCGATGAGCGCATAAGTTTCAAGCGGGCGCGAGGTGATTTTGTAATCGCCGCTTTGCAACCGCTCGACACTAAAGCGCAGCGAGTCATTGATCGCTACTAACCACTCGCTCGAATAAGCCTTCACGGTCAACGCCCCGCCCGCCGCCTTAATGCGCGCCGTCAGCTCTGCCGCCGTCGCCGTGCGTGGCGCAGACGCGTTGACCACCTCGATCTCATTTAGATCAATCACCGGATCGGGCATTGCTTCTTTACCTCCGCTCGATAAGCACAAACAGGCCAACGCCGGCGGCCACGGCGAGCACCCACGCGGGCACACCCGGCAAAAGTTCTTTATTCAAATCGTCTGCCGCCTCTTTCTGAAATTGATAAAGAAACGAACTCTGCTCATCGGCTTGCCTAAGGTAAGCGTCTTGTTGCGCTACTTCGCGCTGCCGTTGCGCGGCGGGCGCGCGTTGCGGATTCGTGGCGGCGGGATTGTTCCGCACGTTGTTGTGCAACAGAATCCCACCCGTCGCGCGGTTATAGTTCAACCCCGCGCCACTCAGCGCGATCAGCACGTCGGAGTAAATATCTTGCTCCGACCCGCGATCAGTCCGTGACGTGCCGGTGACGTAAGCTGTGCCCGCGTCGGTGTATTGCGTGACGAGGTTAGTAAAGCGATCAGCGAATCTGATTTGTAGTTGATTTTTAAGCGCCGCCTGTATCTCGCTTGAAGTGCGAAAGCCGGACGGCAACGCCCTGTTGATACCAACCTCAAAATCTGCACCCGCATAGACGTACATAAGCCCGACTCACCTTCTAAAGAACAAAGCCCAAGCTGCGACAAGCGCGGCCGCGACCAACACGAGCCCCTCGCCGCCTGTGCTGCCCGTTGGCGGGGCTGCGCCTGTCCACGTATCGCTTGCGCTGTCATCGCCGCCGCTCGGCACAGGCAAAGGTTGCTGCGTCGGCTGAAGCGACGGCACAGGCGTTGACGCTGGCACACTCGCACCTGCCGCACGCATGATCTTGGTGACGTAATCGCGCGTCTGACTCTGCACGCCGGCAGGCAGCACCGACCAGTTGATCGCACGCCCCTGCGCCGCCGCATTCTTGTACTCTTGCCGATTCTCGCCAGAGTTATAGCCGGCAAGGGCGAGATCAACGCGCCCGCGAAACTGGCTCATCAGGAGCGACATGTACTTACCCCACGCTTCCAAACTCGCCACCGGATCATAAGGATTCGATAGGCCGAAGCGTCGCGCCGTCGCGGGCATGAATTGAGCAAGCCCCATCGCGCCCGCGTAGCTGTGCGCGTTCACGTTGTAGCCGCTCTCTTGGTTGATCTGCGCGAGCGCGACGTTGACGGGGATGCCGTAACGCTGCGCGGCTTGCGTGACCAACTGTTGAAGCTCTTGCCTACTGTACGACACGATCTTAGACTCACTCGCTACTTGCCGGCTTCTGTCGCGACCCACGCTGCGCCGGGCATTAACTCGCCTTGCGCTGTAAGTCTATCCTTATAGTTCAAGCGGCGTGCGGCGTATCGAGCGCCGCCGCCTCTTCTGCGCTGCGCTGTTCAATCCAAGCAAGCTCAAGATCGAACTCCTCATCGAATGCGGCCATGCCCCGCGAGATGGCCGCGGCTACATCGTCAACGGGAGCGGTCACGATCCGATCAAAGGATCGTGACCGCTCGCCGTCTACGAAGACAATCCGAAGCTTGCGAGTCATTTACGCTTCCTCGTCGTCGTCAAGATCGTCCGTCTGCTCTGCTTCCGACGTGTCGAATTCCGACTCAAATTCTTCCGGATCAAAGTCATCCGAGAGAACTTCTTGGATTTGATCGAGCGCGGCCTGCATGCCACCCCGCGAACCGTCTGCGCCGTCCGCGATGTACCACGCGTCAACGACCTTCTGTTTAAAATCAATCGCCTGTTTTGTCATGATGCGTCTCCGATCGTTCAAGGGTTAAAGGTTTCAACGTGCGGCGCGGCTCAATCAACTCTCTTTGGCAATCGTGAAGATTGAATTTTCAAAACCGCGCCACACATCGAAACTGCTTAGCCACGCTTGGGTCGCAGCCCAAACAAAAGGCAATCGTGCTAAAACTCTGACGGGTTTCTCCGTCAAAGCTTTAGAATCACGATTGCCGACTACTTCTGTACAGGCTCTTTGCTTAGCCTGTCAAACCCTTATTTGCGCCTTTTTTGCGGCTTTTTGACAACTGCCGATCTGTCCTCTCCCAGCTTAGACACTTTGCCACTTGTCACAGATTCCTCAACCTCGCACGCCTCCATCGCTCGCTCATCTCTTCTCTTAATAGCGCCGCGAGTCCTGTCCATATACCCTTGCTTTTGCGACTCACTCCAAGTTATTCCAAACAGCATATTGACCCGCGCGCACACAAAGCGCAGATCATCGTCGCTGATCTCATCAATGGTTTTCCCTTCACTTTCAAGCCAATCCTGAATCTTTGTATATTGTTCTGCCCTTGCTTGAAAACTCGTCACCTGTCCCTCGTACCAATCGACAAGGCGTTGTGCCAATTCTTCCTTTGTACTGTTATCCGGATTCTCAAAAACTAAAAGGTTTGTAGCTTCATCCGCATCTATATCCTTCAAATAAACAGCGAAGAGTTTTGGCCTCTTGATGTTTTCTGATTCTGCGGACGTAGCGTGTCCTGCTAGTTCCCGCAGCGCCGCGCCCGCCGCAACAAGCTGAGCATCAAGTTGAAGTGCTAAAATAAACGCGTGTCCTATAGCATCCTTAGTCACGCCCGCCGCGCGCTTCAACTGATCATCCGTTCCCTCACACAATATCCCAACCGTATGCAGTAGCCGCTTCCTTCTCGGCAAGTTTGGATCAATCAGACGCCACTCTAGTCGCCGCAACCTCTGGGCCTCAAATGAAACTTGATTCGCAGCAATCTTTGGAGTCGCTGCCGGCTTTTTTGTGTTCATACTTCCTCACATTCCACCGCTCCGCGCTTCGCTCACAATACTTTGCCGATAACCCCACATCGGAGACTGCTACGCAGCTTTCGCACCTTGCCTTATTACCCGCCCTTTTTCTTTGACTTGCCCTTAGCCATCCGCTTTTTAGGCTGCGGCTCGAAAGCGTCAACGTCTTTCTTATGCACAAGGCGCTTGCCATAAACCGATTCAGAGCGCCAGCGCCCGCGCCGCACTAAATCATTAACTGCGGCAAGACTCATTCCCTTTAACCGCGCCGCTTCTGTTTGCGTAATCAATTCAGACTTTGCCATGTGCCGCCCCTCTTGACAAACTCAAGACCATACAATTAGTATAACAGCACGTCTTGATGAACTCAAGACAGGCACAAAAGAAAAGCGCGGCGGCTGTGAATCAGACAGCCCCGCGCGTGGCATTCACTTTCCGCCCGCAAAGGAGTCAAGACAAATGCAACCGAAGAGTAAACCTGCACGCACACACAAGGCAAGCCAAAAGCGCGATCCGCTCGCCACGTTCAAGGAACAGGCCCGCCCATTCCTGCACCTCATGTTCAGCAATGCCACGCCGCAGATCGTCCGCGATCTGCTCTCTAGCTGGCTCACTGAATTAGAAGCAGAGACGCAGACCCTTTTCAACGACCGCGAGATCGTCACGCTCGCGCTGCCGAAGATGCTCCGCGCCGCCGCCAACAAGGGCCACGACATCAACGATCTTTCCGGTTCGCTCTACATCAATGCTCTGAGCGAGTCCACCACCTGCAACGATACGGGCGGGCACATCCCGCCGACCATTACCAACATTGAAATCCAGCGCACGGTACTTGAACGCGATGCGGAAGCACTTTCGCGCATCATGCTCAGCCCGCACACGCCGCGAGAAATCCATACGGCGTTAGGTGACGCGCTGGCTGAATTTCTCGACCTCATCAGCCCCGAACAACCGGACGTGCTACGCGCCCGCTACCCGCTCGCCGTACTGAAAGCAGAAGCCGACAAGAAAGTAAAGGCGCAGCAATGACGCGGGCCACCGTCGCGGCTATTAACGCTGGCATCGTCAACGAAGGCCCGGCACTCGTCATCTTCGCTTGGCTCGCGGAACTGCGCCGCGATTTAGCACGCGCTTGCCCGCCAGAGCATCGAGCGCGGTTCGTCGCAGACTGGCCGCGCTTCGTCGATCGGCTGCTACTGCAAAGGCTCGCGGAATACGCGCCGCGCTCTTGCGTAGCAATCGAACTCTGCAATAACTGACTTTCGGGCTGTTCAGTCCCAAGCCAGCGGCCCGAGCGAAAGCCGCGCGCCGATGTTATCGGAAGTAGCATCGGCGCGCGGCTTCTCTTTGCCCCACAAAACCTCACACGAAAACCCCACAAACTACGAAACGACCAAGCCGCGCAAAACTTACGCGCGAAAACCTACGCCGAGAAAACATTGAGTTTTAGCCCCGAAAATCTTTACGCGCAATCCCCGCAACGTGATATAAGCCCCGCCCATGCCAATGACCAAAACAGAGGCCGCCGCGTTTCTGAACGTCTCGCCGCGCACAATCGAAGGCATGGCGGCCAAAGGAAAATTGACGCCCGCGAAAGCAAAAGGGAAGCGCGGCGATATTACCGTGTACGATGAAAGCGAACTCGAACGGCTGAAAGCAGAGCGCGGGCAAATCGTATTCACAGCCGCACCCGAAGCCAGCGCGCCCGCGAGCGCAGAGCCGCAAGCCCTCGCGCGCCTATCAGACGTGCGCCCCTCTGAACTCGTCGCCGCTCTGACCGCCGCCATTGATCGCGCCCGCGAGCGCAACCACATCGCGCCGACCGTCTCAGACCTCGCGCAGAAGCTATTGCTTTCCATTCCAGAAGCCGCCGCACTCTCAGGCGTTCCGGCTGCGAAACTTCGCTCTGCGGTCAACGCTGGCTCATTACGCACGGTCAAAAGCGTGGGCCGTGGCCTTGGCAAAGTACGCCGCGCCGATCTGGATGCTTACGTTAAAAAATTGAAATAACGTGCCCCGAAATTCTGGACGCCTACGCCCGAAAGTTTTAAGCTAGTAGCCATGTCAAAGAACGTGCAATTTGTGACGGACGCGGACGGCGCGAAAACCGCCGTCATTGTGCCGATTGATGAGTACGAAGATTTACTTGAGGACATGCACATCGGGCGCGTGGCCCGTGAGACGCAAGACGAGGAGCGCACCCCATGGCCGCAAGCCCGCGCTGAATTAGTGGCGCAAGGGAAGCTGGATGAGTAACACGCCCTATGCTGTGCTACTCACACGCACCGCGCGCAAAGACCTCGACCGGCTTGACCGCCAAGCAATCCGCCGCATCGCCTCTGTCATTGACTCTCTCGCCAACGCTCCCCGGCCTAGCGGCTGTCTGCAAGTCAAAAGCGAGCCGGGCGTATGGCGCGTGCGCGTAGGCGATTGGCGTATCGGCTACCGGCTAGACGACGCGGCCCGCGAAGTAACGATCATTCGCGTCGGGCATCGCAGCGAGTTTTACGATTAAAGCAAAGCAGTAGAGAATGCTTTGATAAGGGATGGCAGGATAAGCATTCTGCCGTCACTTTCGCTCGCGCTCAGTTACCCGGCAGAATGCCTTAGCACGCCTCACGTTTACGCCTTACGCGCCTCCGGCCTTCGCACTTCAAGCACAGGCCCGACGCCGCGCTTGACGTACTTATAAGGCTCACGATCTAAGCGATCACAATCTTCATGCGTCAACGCGATCACGCGCCCCGCCTTGAACCTCTGCACATAAACAATGTGACCACGCGGTAGATAGTCAGACACCACCTGCAAAGCAGGTGGCTTGATGAGCGTGGCCGTCTCAAAGACGGTCAAGGTTAATCAGCTTGATCTGTGATAACCAAACCAGCGCGGTTATCCAGACCGCTCGGCGGCAACGTAAACCGCAACGTTGCACGCCTCGCCCACGCGGGCTTGAGCTATTTCAGAAACGGCCTTCGCCGTCTGAGCCATTCTGGTTGCGAATATAGTGGCGGATTTGTTCCTCGTTGAAGCCAACGGTGGAGACCGCATAACCGCGCGCCCAGAAGTTTTCCCCATTGAAATTGCGCTGCCGTCCGCTGAACTGCCGTGCAATCGCAATCGCGCTTTTCCCTTTGAGAAAGCCGATCACCGCCGAGACCGCATATTTCGGCGGAATCCGCAGCATCATATGCACGTGGTCTGCCATGACGTGACCTTCGACGATTTCACACTCTTTCTGGCGCGCCAGCGCGTGGAAGATCGCGCCCAAGTGCTGTCGGATCTGGCCGTACAAAGCAGCCCGTCGGCCTTTGGGCACGAAGACAACGTGATACTTGCAATCCCATTTGGAATGAGACAAGCTCTGATACTGATCCAGCATCTAGTTGCTCCTTTCAGGTTTCGCTCGCCAAGCCACCTGAGAGTGCATTCTACTGCTGGATCGCTCAAAGCTTTTCAAGTCGCACTGGTCGAACCAGTGGCTTACCTAACTACATAGTTATAGAGACAGCCAACGGCCGCCTCAATCCAAGTGTGCGCGTGGCCACACGTCACACTCGCAAGCTCATGCTCAATCCAGACGGCCGCGACCGTCTCTAAATATTCATCATCTGCCGGTT
>MWWH01000477.1_pt1 | contig 11625 bp, 11 predicted proteins | sample 1047231 | NCBI WGS metagenome assembly MWWH01 (sample SAMN06349967, study PRJNA376086) | soil metagenome | isolation source: MG3-2 sample Antarctic (ecotone) soil | place: Antarctica | collected 2015-01-13 | reverse complement strand
TGCGTCTCCCGAATCTATCAGGTGCGTCTCCCGAATCTATCAGGTGCGTCTCCCGAATCTATCAGGTGCGTCTCCCGAATCTATCAGGCTCAAAAACGGCAAATTTAGTATTCTTTGCTCTCGCCTTCTTTGATCTCGCTGGCTTCGACTCTCGCTCGTGCGCTGTGCCAGATGCGGAAGATTCTGACAACATCCTCGCCCGCTTTTTCGTCGCGCATAATAGCAAACAGAATCCGGTACACTCTGCCGCGTTTGCCGTAGAGCAGTTGGCGTATCTCTCTGCCTAAGTCGTCGCTCTCCGGCGCGAGCGGGCAGCGCGTCGGCAAGTTCTCAAGCGAGAAGATGGTTTCTAAAAGTCCTTCGTACCAGTCACCGGCGCGGTCTGGCGAACGCTCTTTAAGCCACAGATAGCCTTCTTCGGCATCGGCAAGGGCTGGCAAGGAAATATCAACGCGATATGCCATGCTTTTGCCGTAGCTCCTCTAAGGCTTGGCGTGCCGGTCTGCCTTCGCCGCGCTCGAAGCTCTCCATGCCTTTGCGAATCGCTTCTACTGCTTCGACTCTCTCAATGCGCTCAAGCATGACTTGGTAGGCTTCGGCGTCCTGTACGACTATTTCCGCTTTGCCATTGACTGTTAGCACAAGCGGGTTTTTGCTTTTCTTTATTTTCTTCACATACTCGGCGGTATTGCGCTTAAAGTCCGTAAGCGACTGAATATCCTTCAAGCTAATCATAGAGCCTCCATCACACCTAATCAGAATCTAATTTGATGCTACGCTGGTTTTGCTGTTTAGGCAATAAAATAAGACGAAAAGCCTGCCGCGACAACCCGCGACAAACTTTTGGCGCGAAGCGTCGCCCTTGCTTCTGCGGCTTATAGTTTCTTGATAAAAAGGTCTAAATCCGTTCTCTTGATGCGCCACGCCCTGCCTACTATCTTGGCAGCTAACTGCTTTGTGTTTATTGCCTCGCGTAGAATCTGGCGCGAAAGTCCGGTGAGGGTGCTTGCCTCGTCAAGTTTCAAAAGGGGTTTGTTCTCAATGGCAACCTGCGGGTGAGAGTGGTTAGCAGGTCTTGCCCCGTCTGTGATGAATCGTTGGAGCGCAGTTAAAAATTGTGGCGCGTCAATGCGCGCCAACGCCGTGTCGCGCGTCGTCGCCTCTGGCGTGGTGACTGCTGGCTTGACGGTTTCCGCTTCCATCTCCTGCTTGTAGCGGGCGATCTCGTCGGGGTCAAATGATGCTTCTTGCTTACCTGATTCGCCTCGCTTGTAGGTGACGGTTAGCTTTCCTGCTTTAACAGTGCGTTGAAGGCTTCTAACACTGATGCCTAGCTCGTCGGCGGCTTCTTCTCTGTTCATAGAAACCGCTTATATCACATGGGCGACGCTTCGCGCCAAACATTTGTCGCGGGTTGTCGCGGGTTGTCGAAAATAAGGCGGAAAAAGTTACTGTGCCCTATCGGGTTTAGCCACGTAGTAATTTTTCAAAATGCTTCCTATTCTCGTTGTTTAAAAAGTAAACATACGTTCCTTTCATCCCCCGTGACATAAGTACCCTATATGTATTCGCCAGATTCCGAACCAAATTATCTGAGCGTTTTACTTGGTTATCAAAACTGTTTTTACTAACGGCTTGCCACTCGCTTTCCTCATCATTCCAAACTAAATCATTGCCGACTATGACACCGCAGTAATCGAATTCCATTCCTTGCGCGGAATAGATGCAGCCGATTTGCTTAAAGCCTTCATCTTCTGTCGCCCAGATTGTGTAAGGGTGTCTATCTGCTGGCGGGCTGCCTTGCACTTTTCTGTTCCATGGCTTGTTCCAATTTCCGATGATAACGTCTTCTATAAGCGTACCGTCCTCTTTTTCTTTTGACCATTTCCAACAAAATCCAGCAACTAACCTTGCCGTGTTACCTTGTTTGAAACGATCAACAATTCTACTTTCGAGTTTTTCCGGACTATCGCAAACTACAAATTCATAATCATCTTTCCAAGAAATATCATTCTCGTTGCCTAGACCAAAAGCATTATCTAACCACTTAAGATAGCTGTCTGAACCAGCGCACCTGTATTGATCTTTCAATTCAATGCGGAAAATTTCTGCGTTTCTCGCTTCGGCGGCTTGCTGAATGAATTCAGGCGTGCCCACTTCGCCGGGTCTAACCACTTGATGTTTATCCAATAGGAATACTGACACTCTTGCGGCGTCAATCAGTTCATAAATCTGAGGCTTTGTCCCGATAGGTCTGTTATAAAAATCTGTTGTCTTTTCCCTCAAGCGGTGCGCTTCGTCTGCGATGATAACGTCAATGCTGTTCGGTTCTTCTTTTGTGAAATTATTGAAATACCCGAACAATTTCGCAGCTTTCTTACCGACTTTGGCTTGAATATTAGTCGTGAACGCCCTAGAGCCTGTAACGTGTCTGACACTGTTACCGAGCTTTGCCACCTCTGCGACAAGTCTTGCGGCGATAACACTTTTTCCCGTGCCGGGTCCACCTTCGACGATGATTACTACCTTGCTCGAACGCAACTGCATTTCCTTCATCTTCGTCATCACGATATTCAACACGGTCACTTGCTCATCGAACAGCGCGTATACGGGATTACCTTCGATCATGTCAGATACATGATCTAGCAATTTCTTCGACGGAATATGCTTACTTTGAATTACTTTCTGTAAAATTTGACCATCATCACCCTGACCTACGGTCTCACTAAGATAAGCCTCCATCTGATGCCGCTGATCCCCTGTGAAAAGAGGATTTGTTGAAAGCAGTTGTGAGAATTCGATGTCCAGCAAGTCGCCGCACTTAGTTGAATGTGCATTGTGAAGGAAACTGCAGGCTTTAATGTCTATGTAGTCATCTGAGTTTGTATTGCTATAAAAAGCAGGATGAAACAAGGTGAGATGTTTAGCATATTCTCCTGCTTGTTGTGATGGGTGCGGCGACGGGGTTCTTTTGCTTCCCTGCGTGAAAACTATAGAATTTTCGATGCCACACTTATAAGCGGTTTTCCACTGCTTCAACTCAACAATTACTCCCCTTTCACGTTTGTCTCTCCCAACTCCGACAAGCATTGCGTCCAAACGTCTCTTGGTTGGAGACAGTACATATTCAACAATAATTCCTGTTTTAGTTAGATTTGCCTGCCTTAATGAGAATGCTAAATCACGTAGAGAAACAGTCCATGAGTTAACCTCAGATGAGGATGGAGAAAAGCAAAAGTAACGGCGGAAATTCTCCTCTAATGTAGAAGAAATTTGATTGTTTATTGCCTGCTCAACGAACAGCTCTGATGATCCTGAAAAGAGTTGCATGTGTCATTGTCCCTTCGTAGTAAAAAGCTGTTTAGCCGCTTCGAATTCCTTTGACAAATCGAAACCGGCATCCAGTCCAGGTTCTATTTGTTTGAATCCAACATACATTAACGAAACAAGCTCAAGACCTGAGTAATTTCCCGGTAAGGTACTAAGTCTATATTTCTTTGCAGCATCGTTCGTGTCTAAGCCCCTAGTGCCGAGTATCGCAATCTCGAACGCGATGCTTTTCACTTCCTGCGGTTTCATCTTCGCAAATTTTTGTAATGCGCTAAGGCAGTACATGACAGCATCCATGCGGATGCTACCACCAACAGGAGCACGAAAACTTTGCTGTGCAAGGCGACTTCTGGCGCGGCGGGCTAATTCTGTAATCTGAGAATTCTGGTCGAGTTCGATTGCTTCAACATAAAGGTTATCTGCATCAGCAACTTTACCGTCGTTATCAGAGGTTTCAAGGCATTGTGCTAATCCATATATAGTAGCTTGATCTTGAGGCATTAAACGGTAAGCCTCTCGTAAATGCCGTTCTGCTTCTGCATTACGATTCAGGTGAAGAAGCCCTCCGCCAAGATTTCGATGAGCATAGCCATTTTCATTGTCTAGCTTTATTGCTTTTTGCCAAGTGGTTATCGCTCGTTGCAGTTCACCACTTCTCTGTTGAGCAACTCCTAATGCAACCATCCCGTTTACATGCTGCGGGTTGATTTCCAATAAATGCAATAGATGTCTTTTAGCTTCATCAATTCTGCCGAGGTCGCTAAGCGCCATACTCAAGTTATACAAAGTATTTTCATCATTCGGGTCTGCAGCAAGGAATGATTGCAGTATTGAAATTGCTTCTTGAAGTTCTCCGTGCTGTAACAGATCAAGCACATAGCCAAATGGGTCTTTAGCTACTCCATCGGGTATCCATTCAACATGGATGTTTTTATCATCAACAATAACAATTGTATTGCCGCCTAAAGGCGCGAATTGCTCCACATAGTATTTCAAAACTGCATTCTTAAACCGCTCAGTACCGACATCTAAGTCTTCTGGTAGTAAGAACTGAATGAAATCTTCAACGGCAAGAGTAAAAGAAAGTGGGCTACTCATGTTCAACTTTCTGCTTCCTCCGATGATTCAATAGGAAGCCATCTATACCAATCACTAATTTCGAGTTCGTCGCCCCACAGATCAATCAATTGCCTATCAAACATTGCATCTTCAGATACTTCACTGGCAATTTCTAGGAGGCGTTCACCTGAGTTTTCAAACCCTACTGTGCGATAAGGAATTATATATAATTCCTTTTCTAATAAGCGGTCACAGAATAAAGCGTATGCAGCATTCATCGCGGTGTTAGCAGCAAATACAGTGGTTGGCACTGTAGCTCTTATTTCATGGCTGAGGCTTTGCACGTTATCCTGTTGTTGCCTAGTGATAGAGACCTTTTGTGCATCGCGAAGCGCGCTGTAACTATCCCAAAGCCACTTATCAATTCGCAGACCTACAGGAACTGATCTAAGTTGGGTCATCAATCCATTAAAGATTTGTTCAGCGAACTGTCTAATAGCCGGTTCGCGTAGTCCCATTTTCCTAATCTTTTTGTTACCTTCTAATGCACGGTAAACTAAATTTTGCCCAGTACCTTTGGAAGCAAACTCGAATCTTTCGCTAGGCAAATTTTCGTAAAGCCTTAGAATGAATCCACACTGATAAGCAATATTATAGTCAATGCCTCTCTTGTTTGGATTGTATGTAATGAGATGAAAGGGAATCGCACCCCTTGCCATCTTTACAGTTGCTAAAACAGGGAGAGAAGTATTCGTAAGAAGTTCAACCTTCTTCCCCGTCTTCTGTTCAACTAATTGTAGAATCTCACGAGTTGCTGCTGAAAATTGCATAATGGCTCTTATCGGACTCTCTTTATTTCGCCCCTGTGTCGGCACTCGTCGCACGGCTCTTTTTAGAGCATCAAAGCACAAGATGTTGTGATCGGCGTTCGTGCTCTCAAAGCCGCGTCGTGACATTTGACGGGCGTTCTTCACGAAAGCATGAAGCACAAGATATTGCGCTCGCTCTGCCTCAAGCGGCGGCGGTAAAATTCAATGCTCGCGCCGCTCCCAAACTGCCCGCGCTCGCCGTTCTCGGCGGCTCATCATAATAGATTTTCGCAAGCCGCATCGGATGACGGTTGCCCGTTCTCACAATCGCCTCGCTCTCGCTCAAGCGTGTTACTTCATCCGGTGTAAGAAGTGGTCGGCGGTGTTCCGTCCGGCTCTCGGTAAGCGTCGAGTGTCCGCCTAATGCGGACTCCGGCATTGACCGGCTTTCGCGCTGCACAACAACTGTAGAATCTCCTAACATCCGGCTGACGTATTCGGCGGTCTGCACGTCCAGACCATGCAAAGCGATTTTAGTAGCGCAGTTCGTGATGATCGTTTGCGCGTTCGGTCTGCCGTAACGGGCTTCAAGCTGCGCGAGTGATTGCACGCCTATCCATATAGCAACGCCGCGCCCTCTGGCAAGGCTAATCGTCGTTGCAAAGTCCGGTATCGTGCCGATATTGGCGAACTCGTCCAGCATCATCGTGATCGGTACGCCCTGCATTCCTGCTATTACTTCTTCACCGGCGACTTGCTCAAGCATCACGGCAAAGAAAAGACTCGTTAAAGGTCTAAGCCGTGCTATGTCCTGCTCGCGTAAGCACCAATAGACGGCGACGGGCTGCCGTCTCAACTCTCCGAAGTCCGGCGGCTCAAGGCTCGCGCTCGTGAAGCGCGCTACTTTCTCATCCCGCATAAACTGAAGTTTCGACGCGACGGCTGGAACTATCGAGCCTTTAATTCGCGGGTCGGTCTGCGCGAAGATGATCGCCTGCTCTCTAGCTGTCTCTGATGGTGACTCTAAAAGCTGCTCTAACAATTCCTCCGGCTTCTGCCTCGTGAAAAGGCGATAGGCTGTTAATGGCGTCGGTGCGTCCAGCGTGCTTGTGTGCGCGAAGATCGCCGCGAGATAGGCGGCTTCGGCATCAATCCAAAACTGATCGGTCTTTGCCGTGTTGCCGCTCTCCATCACGGCACGGGCGCAAAGCTCGGCAATGCGCGCATCCCTGCAAAGCGGTATCCAGTTAAAGCCTTCGCTCGCTTCCGGGTCGGCTGGCGCGTAGCGGCGCGCTCTGTGGTAAAAGCCGCTCGTGTAATTCCATAGCTCTGATTTCGGGTCGGTGACGACAAGCGAAGCGTCCCGCGCGGCGGCACAGTTTGGAAGGAAATAGCCTCTGCTCTTGCCTGTGCCGCTCCCGCCTAAGATGATGCCGTGCTGCGCCGTCGCCAAGCGTGACAAGGCGACAATGCCGCTCCCGTCCGTCGTATCCGGCGCAAGGATGAAGCTGCCGGGTGCAAGCTGCGCCGCATCCGGCAAAGTTAATTCTGCAATCTCTTTTTTACTCGCAAAGCGCGCCGTGCCGTGAAATGCGGCGGGGCTGTCTCGTGCTTCTTTTTCTCGTTTCGGAAACGCGACAATTACACCGGCGCACATCGAAATAATGCCGATGGCGGCGGATACGATGAGCGCGACGTAACCAAGTGAATGCCAATTCTCGAAAAGCTGCGATTGCTGCACGTAGGTTGTATATCGAACAAGATATATCCACGTCGCCGGGCACACGAGAAAACCAATTATTGAAATAATGATGATCGGCACTCGCCACAAGCTGCTAACTTTCATAGCTTCTCTTACTCGCTTGCTCTTAACGGCTGCGCTCAAAACCGCGTTCTCTCGTGCGCTCGTGCTGACGCTCCGGCTCTTTCTCTAACCGCTCGCCCGCTCGCGCTTCTCCGATGACATAGGCTTGCGTCAACTCTTTTTTGATTAGCTCGCGCGTGAACCCTTGCGCCGGTGTGTCTTGATGCTTGGCTAAAAAGTCGCGTTCTTCCTGCGTCAATATCGCTCGCGGCTGCCCGCCGTAAGTTTTGACGTGCTGATTCTCTGCCTCGCGCATCTCGTACATCGTTAATTGTAAATCTTTGCGCTCGGCTTCGGCGTTCTGTCCCGTCTCGCGCTCCTTCAAGCCGATCTGCACGAGTTTGATAAGGTACTGCCCGCGCCACGTTCCGGCGTCGGTGCGGTTCGCCTGTTTCTCGCGCGTCGTCTCTGCTACCTGCGGTTGCGCCCGTTGGCTGGCGGGGTGGGGGACGAAATCATCGGGGTTGAGTTCGCGTTTGTCGGCGGTGCGCTCGCGCCGGTGGTCTGCGCTCCGATCTGCCCGTCCTGCTGGCGGCGGTACAATTTGTTCTCTATCGTCTGCTCCCACTCTCTGACCTGCTCCGGCGGCATCCCTTCGGTCAAGACCTGCCACTTGGTCGCGTCCTCGAACATGCGCCGCGTCGGTGACAAACTCCATTGCACTAAGAACGCGATCAAAAGCCCCGCGAGTATCGTGCTCAAGAACATCGCGCCCGTCACCTTCCACATGGTCATTCTGGGCTGCCCCTGCCACTTGTTGAGATATGTGCTCAAGCGGTCGGTCTGCGTGTCTGCTCGGCGAATGCTGTTGGTAAACTCGCCGTTCGTCCGTTCGTTCCTGTCTAACATTGTCTGGAGCACTTGCAGACGTTTGTACTGATCTACGGTCTCCATCTTCTGGCGTTCGATCATCCCTTTGAGTCCGGTTACTAACGGCTCGATCTGCGCGGCTAACTCGTCCCGGCTGCTCTCTGTCTGACTGCTGGCTGGCGCGCTGTTGGTTGCGCTCTGCGGCGGTCGGTTGGCTAATGCTTCGAGCCGCGCCGTTATTTCCTGCAAGCTCTCGGTCAGTGTTTCTAGTTGCTGTGCTTGCTGACTGCTCTCTCGTCGTAACTGCTCGTTCTCCGTGAGCAGCTCGTCGTTCGTTGTCTCTAATTCCTGTTTGGTCGGCATGATTTAATCCATATTGCTTGGCGTGCATCTCGCGGCGTTCTTTGACTTGGTTACGCTCTCTGGCGACGCGCTTCGGTCGCGGCGGTATCGGTCTGCCTTCGAGCTTCGCTTGTCTGGCTTCGCGCATCCAGTCTCGCCATATCTCTTTCTTCTCTACAAACTCTTGCTCGATCTCTTTGCCGAACTCTTTGCCGTAGATTCGCGCCCAACGCTCATCTAATCGGCTGTGCGTGTGGTCATTAAAATGTAACTTTTTATCGTCTATGCCTCTGGCGGCAATCTGTACATGAACGTGCGCGTTGTCGGTGTCTCTGTGAATGGCGGCGATGGCTCGCGCCTTTGGGAAATTCTCTTGTAGATGCTCGTCCACCATTTCGCGGGCTTTCTCATCCGTCACTTCTCTGTCAAAAGAGTAGATGGCGCGGTAGTGCGTTCGCTTCTTGCCGCTCCCGCGTTGCGGCTTTTCTATCTCATCCTCTTCTAGCTGGCGGGCGTACTCTCGTAAATCTCCGGTGCGCTCTTTGTACGAGATGCCCTGCTCGGCGTGGTCGGGGTGCGCGGCGTAATCCGGGACATTGCGCGTCCAGACTCTTTCTTGTTTGCTCTCGGTGGCGCGCTCGCGCGTGATGTAGCGCGCATGGTCGCCTGCCGTGCCGCCTCTGCCGACGCTGATAGTAACAACCGCTCCGCCGCTCATGCTTTGAACTCCTGTACGATCTCACGCATCACGCGCTGAACATCTCTCATTGCGCGGTCAAGCTGCTGTTGCGAGTAGCCTTGATAGCCTGCGTTCATCTGGTGCGCGATCTGATTGATGTTCACTCCTATCTTCCGCACTTCAAATAGCATTCGCTCGACGCGCTCGCGCTCCACGCTCTGAATCATCACGCCGTCTTTTAGTCCGCGTTCGATCAGATACTTTGACAGTGACTTGTAGCCGAAGCTCTCCGCGCGTGCGTGGAGTAGCTTTAGCTCTCCGTCTGTTGGTCTGACGGTGATCTTCGGCTTCTCTTTCTTTACGTGGTCGCCGTTGCTGCTCGGTGTTGTTCGTTTACTCATCGTGCGTAAGCTGTGCGTTTAGGCTGCTTGGTGGCTTGGCAGGACGCCTAGCGCCGCAAGGCGCGTCGGGCGGCATTCTGCCATGTCGTTTGAGCGAAGCGAAAATGACGGCAGAATGCGTTTCCTGCCCTCTCTATCAATCTAGCTGTAAAAAAAGTTTCTCGCCTCTTTCGCTACTTTTCGCTACCATATCACGAGCCTTGAAATTTAATCTAGCATCTTGGAAAGTTGGGCAATATGAGCAATAACGAAGGGGCAAATAAGAAACGCGGGCAAGCAAGATTACTTGATCGCTTCACCAAACAGAAACCGGCATTCAAACCGTATAAGTTCGATCTGGCTGCTGATGTGCATGAGCGATTAGAAAAGCTGGCGGGTGAGACAGGGATGAGTAAAGAATCGATCAATGATGCTCTGAATTATGCCGTGCGGTCATTGGTTACTCGGTTGGAACGTGAAGCAAAGCAATCGGGCGGTAACAATAGCGGTAACGCTCAAGCATCGGCTGCTGGTTCTGAATCGTAGCGGCTGCGGGCGTGCTATGGCTCAAGCTGTTGGCTTCTGCCACTCTTCAAGGTTTGGCTCGTTGAAATAATCTCTGAATCGCTCAAGGTGGCTCTGCTCGTCGTCAAATAATCGAAGGTGTATTTTCTTCGCCGTTCCCTTGTGCGCGGGGTCTGCTTCCAGTTCGGTACGTTTGGCTGCGGAGTTCTCTAAAAACGCTCTGTAAGCCTCTGGCTGCTCGTTTTCCGCCTTCCCTGCCCTTGCCCTCAAATAATCGAAATAAGCGGCTCTGCGGGCTTCCTCGTCTCTCTGGCGTGCCTCTTGTGCTTCCTTCTTGGCTTGCGCTTTCTTTACTTCTTCCTCTTTGGCTTGGGCTTGGGTGATGGTGTCTGGTAATTGGTGGCTTTCTTTGATGGCGACGACGAGCCACGCGGCAAGGTCTTTGATCTTATTCAGATTTCGGTAAGGCAAGGCGCGTAGCTGAAGCTCGACTGATTTCCGGTAATCTCTGACAAGCTCTCTGGCGGTCGGCTCTGCGATGTGGAGGCTAATCAGCTTGGTTATTAGTGGCTCATCCTCTGGCGCGGCGTTGGGCGCGACGTGGCTCATCGCTGGCTGCAGCTCTGGCTCGGTTGTGGCTTTTAATGCAAGTTGCTCTGGCTGCTTTCGCTTCTTGCCTAGCGTTCTGCCCGGCTCGTTGAACGCTCGAAACTCCGCTTTTGCTTTGCGTCCGGGCGTGTAGAGCATTTCCCAGTCTGCGCGTCCTTCGCTGTCGGTCGTTTCTTTGAATTCTACGGCGGAGATATAGCCTGACTTCTTGTGCGGCTGGTGCAGCTTGTACATCTGCTTCTTGACGTGATCGTAATCGAAATATCGCGTCTGTGGCGCGCGGGTGCAGTAGTACGAATAAAGTAGCTTGGCGCGTGGGCGCGCGTTGGCGAGCGCGCCGAAGATTTGAAAACTTAGCAGCTCGTAAAGTCGTTGCGCTCCGGGCGAGAGTTCTTTTAGATAATCGTAGTCGAGCGGGCGGGTCTGCGCCGTGTTTAGAATCTCTCGGTAAATCTCATTGAGAAGTAGATAAACCGCGTCGGCTTTTCTGCCGTCCGGTAATGTCTCGCCTGTAAAAATGATGCTGTATCGAGTAAAGCCTGCTTCAATAGTTTTCTCTGTGCCGTCCTTCCCTTTGTAGCTCATCTTGGCGGTGATGGCTGCAAACGCATTTTGATAAAGTGCTTTTTTGATCTCTACTCTGTTGCTGCCTAGTTCCTTTGCAATAGCCGCTACACTCTCCAATCTAATCAGGGTGGGAAGTGGTCGCCCTATTTCGTCAAACTTTCGATTGACAGCGAGAGTATCAACTTTATAGGCAAGTGCTCCGGGCTGCCCGTATTCGCTGTTATATGAAACCTTCCATTTTGTCTTTAGCTCGCCCTCGTCGTTGGACTCTCGTATTTCAATGTTGACGCTTCCTGCATTTGATAGCCGATGAACCGGAAAGCGTGATAACGCTGATTCGGTTCGGATGGTATTAAGTGGTAAAAGCTGCCCGCGTTCTAGCTCTTGGCTCATAGGATTTTCCAAAAGCAACAACAACGCTTTTCTTGTTGTTGTTGTCTTATAAAAGTCTAAATACTGTCTATAAAAATCTCGCGTCTGATAAATGTAACGCCTTCAACAATTACAAGCAAAAAAAACTTAACTGCGTCTCCCGAATCTATCAGGTGCGTCTCCCGAATCTATCAGGTGCGTCTCCCGAATCTATCAGGTGCGTCTCCCGAATCTATCAGGCTCAAAAACGGCAAATTTAGTATTCTTTGCTCTCGCCTT
>MWWH01000476.1_pt1 | contig 11638 bp, 21 predicted proteins | sample 1047231 | NCBI WGS metagenome assembly MWWH01 (sample SAMN06349967, study PRJNA376086) | soil metagenome | isolation source: MG3-2 sample Antarctic (ecotone) soil | place: Antarctica | collected 2015-01-13 | reverse complement strand
TGTCAATAGGAAGAAAGTACTATGCCTTACTCCGGGTTTCGGGCTGTTTACAGCGAGCTATCACCAACTGGCCGCACGTATGTTCTAATAATTCCCCCCACGTCCCGCGAGGGGATGGGGAAGTGGGGTCGTAGGGGAGAAGGGGAAGGGAGAAGCGCGGGAATGAGAAAGGTCTCCCCTTCCCCTTCTCCCCTACATAGAAAGGGTGCAGGGGCGCGCTCCTGCTCGTCGCCCAAGCCCCGCGAAAGGGGCGGTGTTTCCCTGAGTGTCCTACGGTATTTAGCGTATTTGTTGCCTTGTAGGATCAAATGTGTATAACCCTATTGACATACATGTAATTGCATGTTATTGTCTCTCTTGTAAACATCACACAACAAAAAGACCAGCCTCTACATTAATAGAGACTGGCCTGACCGCCTATAAGAATTGACCTTATGAGCGGGTAGTGTGATTATACCATGTGTGAGCCTTCCCTTGTTGATGGGGTGGGCTTCTTGTTTTGTTTTAGTAGTTGACGATTGAACGAAGATAAGAATAACGATAAGGAGAAAAGATGAAAGATCAGGTTTTGATCCTTAAGTGTACAGCTTACGATTACGTCCCGAAAGACGCGCCTCCTGGTACTCCTCGCAAGCGGGGTGGGGAAGTGACCTACTTGACTGGCAATCTTGTTGAGGAGCCGTATGGCACTAACAAAGCTGCCGGTGTTGAGGTCGTTTCGATGCGGGCAGATTATGTCGTGTATGAGCAGGTGCATCGGCACTTACCCGGCTATTTTGATGTTGTCTATGGGCAGTCTATGGCTAAGGACTCTAACGGGTATGAGATTGTCGCGCTACGTATGTTAGCTGCTCAATATGTAGATGATGCGGTGATTGGGCCTGTGGAGCCTCCGAAGGTTTCCCAGAATGGTGTAGCAACCCCGGTTTCTCCTGTTGGAGTAGCCAAGTAGGTTCTCGACGTGACGTTAAGTAATTACGTCACGCTAGTGCCATAAATGACACTTTTTACGTCTGACCAACTTTTTAAAAAGTTGATCGCCTATAGGCAACAACTTTGCAGGGTAGAGCCTCCAAGATGGTACTTAGAAGAATGGGTCGAGGCCCATCACCAGTCTTGGAGGTAGTCGCCCACCTTATTAGCAATTGGAGCAGGTATGTCAGCAATGGTGGATTGGGTAACAGCACGGGTTCCTTGCTCCATGAATAAGCGAATCAATGGCGGCGAATTGATTTGTATTACTCCTGATGGTGTTATTGATTGGTCGTCTGAGCGTCGCCTTGAACTAGAAGGGTCATATGCGGCAAAGATAACTGTTAGGGGTTCGGGCATTGGGGAAGTTGGGCAGATCGAAATAAGCGGTAATCCGGCGAAGTTTCTTCAAGGTCATAATGTGTTTGGTTCTGCTAACCTCGTGGGCCTCATGTACAAAACTATATCGCGTATTGTCGATCTTCTGCAATTAGAACCATCACAACAAGATATAGCTCATTGGCGGCTTGGTGAATATGATTTGACACGTGTAGATGTAACCCGCATGTACGATTTGGGCACTAAGGAAGCAGTCGATAAGTTTCTAATGGCTTGTAAGGCAATCGCTCACGGCCGCTACCAGTTAGCGTCTACGAGACCAGGTGAGTCTACAGTGTATATTGGTCAATTTTCTCGACGTGTAAGTCTAAAGCTCTACGATAAATTTACTGAGATGCAAGTCAAGGGGCATGAGATGAATGAATTAATTCCGAGTGAAGTACAAGGTCAATTACTGGATTATGCGAAGGGCAAGCTTCGAGTTGAAGCGAAACTATTATCTACGCAATTAAGAGATTTAGGTTTACGTCTGGCTTCTAATTGGTCTTCTAACATTGCTGAAGGTCTATTAGATGATCGTTTGCGGTCGCTGGAATTGAACGACACGATGATATTGGAAGATGCTTTATTGGAAGTTATTCCTGTACGTCTGATAGGTGCATATGAGGCATGGCGTGCGGGGCACGATATACGTGCTCTTGTACCGCGCCGCACATTTTACCGCTATCGTTCTCAGCTTCTCCATTATGGCATCGACATTCTACATGTGCGACCACGCGAGGTTGTAGAGCGAACACAATACCTGCTTGGAGCGCCTCTGCGGTCGTTCCTGGTCGGTGATGGTGCTGCGGTCCCTGAATGGGCGGTTGGTACTGAGTTTCTAGCAGCTTAGGGGGTTTTTATGTACGACGACGATGCTGATGATGAATACGACGATGTTGATGATGATTACGTCGTCCCTTCTTTGGGGTCGCGTATTAGGTCTTTTATTTCGAATGTACGTAACGACTATGAATGCGAACATTGCGGATCGCATCGGGTCTACTTTGATGATGCTCTCGATGATAACTACTGTATGGCGTGTGGTAGTCGTACCGGTACATAGTGGATTCTGAGGGTTATGAATCTCTGCGACCTGGGCGCGGGTATGTCACGTATTGGCGTAACGGGCGTCTGGTTGAGTTGGATGATTGGGGTCGTGTTAAGTCGTTTGGGCGTGATGCGGTTCCAGCTTATGAGGGTTATGAAGATGAGGACGACGACGACGATGAGGACGACGACGATGATGAGTACGCTTAATTGAACGCTGGAGACATGTTCCCTGGCTCGTATGCTTGGTCAACGTTTGTAACGGGGATCAATCAATTACTGGCGTCGAATCTCATGGTTCAGTCGTTTGTCATGATCGTCGGCGCATATCTCGCGCTTAAGATCGTTGGCGGTGTTATACGATCGTTCCGTCGGGCGCAGGAGCCACGTGGATCTTACGGCTCGACTAGGGCGTCAAAGATAGGGGCAATAAGAACGGAAACGGCCTCACAGTGGTATAGGGACGAACAGGAAAAGTTTTGATACGGGTCAACTTGCTAGCTGTGAAGTTAGCTCCGTGTAAATACTCTGTAAGAAAGGAGGATAAGAAACTACTATGTCGAATCTTTTAACAGTCATCGATCCTGGTACGCTGATCCCTACAACCTGGGATGCAGCTACTGTCTTTGGTGGCATCGCTGGTGTGCTCGGTAACTCTTTGTTCCTGGGCGCTATGGTGATCGGTGTCGCCTTCGCGTACGGTCCGCGTTTGTACCGCAAAGTCAAGTCCACAGTTTCCCGCTAGTCTAGCGGAGAGTTAGCGAGCGGGTCGCCAATGGGTGGCGGCCCAACGCTGTGTTTATAGGGTGTGTTAGATGCTTCTGATAGATGTTATTCCAACGGATTTTAGCGCAACTATGGCGTTTGAGTATATAGGCGCGGTTCTCGGTTCGGGGATCGTGACTGATACTTTTGTTATCTGCGTGTCGCTGTCGGTTGCTGCTTACGTGTTCCGCTCGGTTTATAGAATGGTGGCGCATTAGTGTTTCCGCCTGCTGGATGGGACGTCGGACTTTTGGGAAGCTCGATAACTGGCTATTTGTCTAATGGCATGGTCACGTCGGCTATGTTCGTTGTGGTGGTCCTCGCTGTTATGCGGCGGGTTCTCCGTTTGTTGGGTGTAGTTGTAGGGGGTACTAAGTGATAAATATTCCATTTCAGGCCGTGATAGATCAGTTTGAGTCTGTGATGTCCTCTCCGTTGATTGCCGGGTATATTCCCTGGATGATCGGAACGGGTTTGGCATTGTGGGTTCTCTCGTTGGTCCTTAAGTCCTTCCTGGGCCGCTAGAATGCCGCGTTACAATTCGTATTTCGTGGCTGATCTGTTTATGTGGCTTGCCGTCATTATAATGGTGGGCTTTTTGGTGTTCTTGGTGAATGAAATGTCGGTGCATCATTATAGTTCGGGTGTGCGTGTCTATCTCGCTCCGGATGTGTCGTTAGGTGGTGTGAAGCGATGGTAAAGCGTGTTTGTCTTGGGGTGTGGCTCCTGGTGGCTCTGGTGGGCGCGGGTGGCATGGTAGCTTTCGCAACGGGTGAATGGGTAACTTATCGTCAAGGTTCGACGGTGGGTGTTGAGTATGTAGTGCCTGTGCCTGCGGCTGATCATATGCATCTTGTGGGTACTGCGGCGGGTAACGCTAATGGAATGGAAGTGTTATTGAACGGTGTTAGTGTTCAGAATGGATATTCGGTTGATTACTCGTATACGGCTCCGCGCAATAGGGCCGATGTGATCACGTTCCGTTATCCTTTCGGACCTGGGGGTACATTTAGCGTCCAGGGCTATAACCTCTCGATCCCTGGTGAACCTTGGTCTAATCATTGGGCCTCGCAAGTTCCTGTATTGCCTGCATCGTTGACCTGGGATCTGATTTGGACTGGCATAAATCAATGGATGTTTACGGGTCTGATGCGGGATTGGCTTGTTATGTCGCTCGGTCTATGGATGGCCTTGCTATTTGTGCGCATGATTGCAAAGATGGTGCGTGGGGATAATAACGTTTCGGTTGATGAGCAGATCTCGCCTATCGGTGCGCCTAATGCGGGGCGGTATATGGACACTGGCTTTTCGGGCGGGAATCGCAAGCGGTACGAGGACTAGATGGACGTTGTAACCCCTATTCCCTCGCCGACCTGGACGCCAGGAATCATTGTTGAAGCTTCAACGCCGACGGTGATCGGTGCGGCTACGGCTACGCTTACGGCTACGCCTGACGGGACGGTATATCCAACGTCAACGGCGGTTCCTGCTCCCGCTCCTGTGGTGGTTGCGGAAACGCCTGTGGTCTGCGGTACGCTCACGGATCCATGTCACACGGTTATAGATCTTCCGGTACTGCATGAAGATTTCGGCGGCGGTGTGATCGGGCTATTTATTCTCGCTGGTTTGGTTATGCCGTTTCTGTCTAATGCGGTGCGGATCGGGTTTGTCGTCGTGATCGTGGGATCCTGTATCCTGGCGGTCCTTACGGCTCAGCTCGGATACTTGTTCGCTCCGCCTTTGGCGCTGATCTGTTGGACTCCGTTGTCAACTTTCTTGCGCTTATTGGGTGCGGATCGTGATTAAGGCGCGCTATTGGTTGCCTGCGGGTTTGCTGATCCTGTGCGCGCTGGTTCCTGCCTCTGCGACCTGGGCGCAAGTTGTTACGCCGTTGCGGGGTGCATCATATGTGACCAATGGTACGGTTTTGGGTGGTGGTAACTATTCGCCTGCTTATGCGGTTGATGGCACGTTGACGGATCTGATGATCTTTGATGGGGTCAATAATACTATCTATGTGACGTGGGATATGGGGTCGGCTTACTCGATCGGGGGTCTTCGGAATTATTGTTCCTACGCTCCACAATGTAAGAATGCCGTTGTATCTACATCGACGGATAACTCGACCTATACGACCTGGACCAATTATATGTCGGTGACGGGCGGTGCGTGGACCTCGGTCAGCGCCCAGGGTGGTAACATTTCGGCGCGATATGTGAAGCTGCAAGTCCGTGATTGCGGCGCGGGTTGTTCCTATTGGCGGTTGGATGAGTTGGAAACGTTGGATCCGGTTTATCCGCCAACGGATACGCCGACGGTCACTAGAACGCCAACGGTCACGCTTACTCCGACGCTTACGCATACTCCAACGAACACACCATCGTTCACACCAACGGTCACGCATACGCCGACGGTCACGCATACGCCGACGGTTGCGGGGACTCCTACGCCTGTTCCGCTCTGTGAAAACGTCTTACAGGGTGCGTCTTATACGTTCGGGGGCTTACCTAGTGGTTGGATTACGGGCGCGCTACCGCCCAATGCGGTTGACGGGTCGCTGGATACGGCGATGGTCGGGAATGAACCTAGAACGGGATCCTATGTGATCTTCAATGCGGGTTCCGTGTCGGTGGTCGGCTCGGTGCGTCAAAAAGTAGGCCCGACTAATTCCCAATGCAATTCCGTGATGGTTGCGACCTCGGTTGATGGGTCAAGCTATACGGTGTGGGGTCGGTTGGGTTTCTTTCAGAATCAATGGACCTCGATCTTGGCTCCTGGTGGGGCGATCTCGGCGAGGTACTATAAGTTCTATGATCCTGCCGACGGATCCGGTTATTACTGGACTGTTCAGGAGTTTGAAGCATTACGAGCGTGTAACGGGACGCCTGGGCCGACTGTAACGGGTGTTCCTACGTCTGCCAATACGCCAACGCCTGGGCCGTCTGCTACGCCTGCGGGTACTGTGGTCGTGTGTGATCCGGATAATCGCGCTCTGTCTGCGATGTCCTTACTCGGTCAACGAATTACTAATGGTTTGGCTTACTGTTGGGGTTCGAATAATCCTGATGTACTGCTCCAGCCTCCGCATCAATGGTGTCCGACGGGATACGGGTTGGATTGTTCGGGCGCGGGGGTGTGGGCGTTCAATCAGGTCGGTATGACGATGCAAGATCGCAACGCTCAAATGATGTACGATGATTGGCCGGGGGTGACACTCGCAAATATACAGCCTGGGGATGCGGTGTTTCTCTCTCATCGTGACGATCCACATCAAATATATCATGTGGCGTGGTACGCGGGTAATAATATCTGGAATGATTGCTATAACACAAACGTGGGTTGCTGGCGTCACAATATCCTGACCTATGGTGAATATCAGAATAACACGATCGGATATGCTCGGCCACAGGCTGATGGAGCACTTGGTCAATGCGGCGGTGGTGGTGGGCAGAATGGTGCGACGCCTGTACCTCCAGCTCAATTAACAGCGATTGCAATAAATCGTCTGCTCCAGGGCACGCCATCGCCTGCGCCCCATACCTCAACGGGTGTAACGGGTTGGTTGGATAACTTGGGCGCGCATGAAACAAATAACGGGTTTGGACCTGGGGGTGGCTCGCCTGATACTCCAGGGCAATATATATTCTTGGCTTATGCTGAATGGGATATGGGGTGTCCGTTGGATTTCTCGGCCATTGGTGGTACTAAAATCTGTTTGAAGTATAGGGAGATCACGGATTTTAACCTGGGTACGATTGTCGTACCTTCGTGGCCGTTCCTGGCAGCGCTGGCTATTAAGTTGTTGGCGGTGATATTTAAGGGGTAATTCGGAGGGGGTAGCTATGGGGCAAATTGATATTACAATCTGGTTCCCGGCAAATATTTTGATCTTCGCAATCTTCCTGGGGATCATCGGGTTTATGTTGGTGCGTGCGATAGCGCAATATCTCATCAAAACGATCCTCCCCTTCTAGGCGCTTGGTTAGTGTGTGGTGATGAGCGATCGTGCTGTATTGGCTGTGGTGGGCGTCCTGGCGGCGCTGGCGGCGGTCTGTATTGTCTATTGGGTTCTGCTCTTTATGGGTTGGGCTGTGATGTTCTTTAGTGCGTTTGGATGAGGGGGTTCGATGTTTTGGAAAGCTGAACCGTTTATGGCGTGTTATACGCAAGTGCGGTCTTGTTGGGTTCGTGGTGAACCTGGGTCTGGTAAATCATTATTCTCGGTGGCGCTGATGAGGGAGATGATGGCGATTGGGGCGGTGAACGGGGTGCTGTCGAATATAGGAACGGCATTACCTCTCCCGGATTGGCGCGGTCTTAAAATACCGGATGATCCTGACGGTGGCTATAATCTCGCGTACAATACGGGGTTTATCGGTGATGAGTTTTGGCTGATCGCTGACAGTCGTGATAGTGCTACTAACTCTCGTATCTATGCGGCGCTGCCTCGCAAGTTTAACAATTATTGGGCTTTCCCATCGGCTATTCCCATAGATGTTCGTCTGCGCTATCTCTCCGTCGAGCGGGTGGGGCGGATCGTGATCCCGGGTGTGCGGGGTCTTGTGCAACTCCTGAAAAAGATACCGGTCCTGGGCAAGCATCTCGGCCCGGTGGCGTGGCTCGGCGAGGAGATGTGGCAATACTTCTGGACGTTCGACATGGGGTACAAGAAAAAAGAAGGATTTTTCTATCTGGTCAAGCCATCGGAGATCTATCCGCTATATGATACCTCGGCGGTCCCTCCGTCTGATGCTGGTATCTCCGAGCTTATGAAACGAACGGTCGCACAACATAATCGTTTACAGCCTGATGAGGGTGTTTGGTACTATGAGGACTTAGAAAATGTCGCAGAAAGAGAATTATCAAAGATCGGCGTCCGGTTCGACTCGCATACAGAGCAAGAAGACTCCTATTCCGATTCCTGATCTTGGCCCGGTAGGCTTTGAAGTGGTGCATCGGGATTTCATGACCCGTGCTGTTGCTATGGGTCTTCTGACGCCCTCCCTGCTGGCTGAAGTGAAGACGCGCAAGTATGAGAACGTGATCGCAAATAAAGGTATCTTGTCGATTGTTCTTACGCTGCTGGCGTTCCCAGCTGTGTACTTTGCGGGGAATTGGGTTCACAGTCAGTTCTACTCTAAGAACGACTATTTTGCTGGTAAGGCTGGTGATCCTAATAATCTGCCGATGGGCGGTGCTGGTGTTCCGCTGCGACCGACGTTTGAGCGTCAGCCGCTGGCTACATTGTCACCGACTGTGATAGCTACGCATACGCCTAAGCCTACGCACGTGCCGTCTGATTTTGGGGTGTCTGTTAAGGTTCATGCTACGCAAACAGCAAAAGCTTTAGCTAATCCCAAGAGATAATTAAGGGCCGATGCTGCGGCGCAGGTGGGTCTTGTCCCGCCTGCAAAGCGGCTCGGCCTAATCTCGTGCGCAATATTTTTTGTGCCTACAAAATGAAGATCCTCGATTTTTTAGGGTTTTGGTGTTGGTGTTGCGGGGAGTGGGAATGTAAATATAGGGGTTCCGGGCTTGAACACTTGGGTACTTAAGTACCAGAATAAACCAAACATGAGGGCGTATGTAACGGCACTCCAGGCGAGGGTTTCTAGTAAACTTTTAGTGAGGGTTGAGCCTGCTTTGATGTCAAATATTATCTTGAATGTTATGCTTACCACCAGGGCGAAAAGCATAAGGGGTCCGTATGTATTGAGTAGTTTGTCGGTTGATATATGTAAAAAAGTAGATAGTCCGTGTAGTGTGCCTAGTATAGCGATAACAGCCAGGAATGTACCCAGGCTGTTATTGGCTTCGGCTCTGTGTTGTGCTTGTGTGATTCTTAGGGATTGGTCCTCTAATGGTGTTTGGGTTCCTCGCAGGGCGTTCCCGCAATACTGACAGAATCGTGCATCTGATGGTTGGCTCTGGCCGCAGGCGGTGCAGTAGGGCATCTTTCTATGATTAGGAAGTGGGTACGGGTATTCCGTAGAATCTTATAATCTCTGCTCTGCTTATAAGGGTCTTAGGGGCGCGTCTTTTTTCTCGTCGGTAATGTGCTAGGTCTGTTCCTTCGGTGGGGTAGCCTATTATACGTCTGGCGTCTACGTTGTTCTTGATGGATTGAATAGATGCTCCCACTAACCTTGATGCATCGGCCATGCTTATTAGGTCGTCGGGTAGATCTACTTCATGCTCATGTCCATAGTCGCAAATTACTTTCACAGTCTGCCTCGCTATCATGTTACCCTCCTAAGTAGAGCGGGAGACGCGGCTCGAACGCGCGACATTCTGCTTGGAAGGTTTATTGTGTTTGTTGGTTGTTAGATGTCCTCGCCTATTGCTAATCTTTGGTGTGCTCGCATGGCCCTCTCTGTGGATGCGCTCTTACCGTATCGGTCGAGCATTTCCCTACTGGTCCAACCGCCTATTACCATTGCATCAGCCTCGCTGCCTCCTGCTGAAAGCCAGTTGTGCGCCCAGGTGTGGCGGAACCTATGAGCGAATACGTTGTCTATTCCGGCTCTCCTGGCCCGGCGTCTAAGTGCTTGGTAGATACCGTTTCCTGTCATTGGTCCTCGGTGGCCGATCCATAATTGCGGGTGTTCTGCATATCGTGTGCGGTCTCTTGCCTGGGTGTAGTCTTTTAGACTGGTGATAGCCTTTAGGCCGATTGGCACATACCGGTATTTGTTCCCTTTTCCTTTTATGTATGCTCGCCCCGTCGACATGTGTACGTCTTTCGTCGTGAGTCTTGCCAGTTCCTCCCGTCTCAGCCCATTGGTGAATAACAGGCGTATGATGGCGCGATCTCTCTTTGCTGCCAGTCCTGAGCCTCTACAGGCTCGTATGAGCGCCTTTACGTCCTGGTCGGTTAGTATTGGCGGTGGTATCTCTGGCAATTTAGGTGGCTTCATCTGTTCCATTGGTGAACGTTTGATATAGTGATTGTGTTTGCACCAGTTGAAAAAGCTTCGTAGTGCTCGGTATCTGTTGTGGGCGGTTGCTGGCTTGTAGCTCGTAAGAAGTTCTGCGATAAAACACTCTACTTGCTCTCGCCTGATTTGTGTTAGTTTGTCGGTGCTGGAGTGCTTCATAAACAATGTGAGCGCCTCCTGGTATCCTGTAATGGTTCGGGGTGATCGGTTTTGTGCTCTAAGGCTGTTTAGGTACATGCTTACGTGGGCTTGCATATGGTTACACCCTCCTACGATTGAGAATATCATAAGAGGGTGTCTGTGTTGTCCCTGTGGAATGGATGTGCTTTACTGACAGCGATAGCACAGGTACGTTTGTTCATTGCTTGGTTGGCGTCGTTTATAGCCTAACCACCTGATGCTTTCGTTGAGTGAGACCATAGGGTGCCCTATTCTGGTAATATGGATGGTCCTCTCCGCTTCGCAGTTGTAGCATCTTACGGTAATGCTGATACATACTTGTCCTGGGCTGATCAGTGGTGTTGAGTGGTGGTACTTCATTTGGCATCGCCTGGGTATGGTGCTTTGTAAGTCTTCTCCCAGCACCCTTTGCAAATTAGGTAGTCTTTCGTTATGGGCTTGTCGCACCACTGGCAGTGGAATTGGTTGTACAGGTTTTTGTACTTTTTGATTACGCCTTTGGTCATGCTGCCTCCTTCCGCATTGCTGTGAAACCACCGCGCAAACAGGTCCAACAGTGGTAGCACGTAGCTGGCCCTTCTTTATGAGCGTGTAAGATAATCACTTGATATGTTCGTTTCATGCTGCCTCCTCTGTCTGTGGTAGTTGCGTCTGCTCGATTTCGACTCTGAGGGTGTCGATCTGGTAGATTAGGTTGGTCAACCTTGCTGCATAGTGGTCCAGTCCTATGATAGTTAGTAGGTAGCGTTGGGCTTGTAGGTGGTGGCGGGAGAAATCTAGTCGGGCCAGTATGTGTATCAGGGTTTGTATGTCATTTGGCATGGGGTCCTCCTTTAGAATGGTAATGTCTCTGTTCCGTCGATGATGCTGGTGTAGCTGGACTCGGCGAGGGGTACAAACACGGTCAACTGGAGGTCCGGGTTGCAGATCGCGCATCTCTTGCTGCTGTGGGTCGTGTTCTTGAAGCGGCGCTCCATCTGCCGAGTGCCTCCGTCCCACAATCGGCCTAACCGCCAGGTGATGCCCCGCTCTCGGCAGATCTGCAACATGCGTGCTCCTCTCGGCGTTCCGTGAGCACGCAGTCGGCGCGGTATGTCGTAAGCGAAACCTGTATAGTGCCTGGCGTGTCCGAGTGGCTGGTCCAGGTGCAAGATGTATACTCCGCGCATTGTTCGTTCCCCTCTCGTAAGTCGTTCTACCTCTACATTATACATGTAATTACATGTACTGTCAATAGGAAGAAAGTACTATGCCTTACTCCGGGTTTCGGGCTGTTTACAGCGAGCTATCACCAACTGGCCGCACGTATGTTCTAATAATTCCCCCCACGTCCCGCGAGGGGATGGGGAAGTGGG
>MWWH01000475.1_pt1 | contig 11639 bp, 10 predicted proteins | sample 1047231 | NCBI WGS metagenome assembly MWWH01 (sample SAMN06349967, study PRJNA376086) | soil metagenome | isolation source: MG3-2 sample Antarctic (ecotone) soil | place: Antarctica | collected 2015-01-13 | reverse complement strand
GGTCTATGGGATACGGGTTCGTGAGTATGCGCTGCACTCCCCTCTCCGCGACGAACTCGAACAGGCGGTTGGCGGTGGATTGCATCATGGCGATATAGGCGTTTGCCTTCTTGTCGCCGGCGAGCATGTCCCACTGATCGCGTATGTCCTCCGACTCACAACGCGCCATGATCTCGTCCCGCCGGTCGAACAGGCGCGGGACGAGGAAGGCGTTAAGCTCGGTGATGGGTAGGTTCTGCTCGATGACGACGTAGTAGAGGCAGCGGATGATGCGCTGCGCCTGGATCGCGGTGTCGCCGCTCATGCCGAGCGCCTTCAGGGTGGTGCGTAGCAGCCGGTTCGCCCGCGCCGATATGCGGTCGGGGGTTCGCTTCCCGTCGAGCAGGAACGGGTTGAAGCCGACGGTGCTGTATTCGTCGGACGGGTCGAGAAAGTGCATAGTCTCGTCCCCGTAGTCGCGGTGCACGCTCCACGCTAGCAGATCGTCGTAAAGCTGTTGGTTAGGATCAATGACGCATATCCCCTCCTGATTGTGGTGGATGATTTGTCGCGCGGCATACTCAACTAGCTTGCTCTTGCCGAGGCGCGACGCGCCGATTATCTGGATGTGCGCTACCTGATCCTCGTCGTCCAGGAAGACCGGCTTGCCCTCGGAATCGCCGATATGCAGCTCCTCGTAGTTCTCCCAGGGTTCCTGGGGCGCGGGCGCGGGTTGGGGTTCCGGGAGCTTGGTAATGGTGATGGTGAGGTTCTTCATCTCAAGCCCTCTCCCTTTCGTTATCTCTGGCCTGTCTAAGGGTATTCCTTTCCCCAGCAGCCCCTCCCTCTGCTCTCTGTCGAGACGCCCCGCTAAATCGCTGAACGCCTCGCTCGCGTACCGCGCGCTGCTTTGACGCACTTGCTCGACCGGCTTCCGCCTGTCGCTCTCAATCCATGCGGGGAGATCGTCAAGCAGCGGTCGCCAAGAGAACGTGACGGTCGCCTTGCCTTCGCCGGGGACAGTCACCTCCTGCGTCTCCGTGCGCCATTCGTACTTGAAGGGTATGACGCTGAAGACGGTGTTGCGAAAGGTTATGTTCGGGTGCTCCCTGGGCGGGAAGTATCCCCACTCCCCGCTTGCCTCGTGCCTGACGTAGATGTACTGCTGTTTCTCTCCATCGGGGGGCATCCCGGTAGCAAAGAAGAATGCGACCATCGCCCCCAGCCCGGCGATGACTGCTAGGACAAGCGCGAGGAATCGGTAGGTTGGCACGTCCCCGGAACGGTAATGCCAGAGTGAGGGCAGGAAGTACCAGAACGCGACGAGCACAGCGACCGCCGCCGCTCCGCCGAGTGCGAGGAACAATATGCTGTGAATCCAGTCTGTTTTGTTGATGCGTTCCTGTAGCACGCTGTTTCCAAGTGCGCGATGCTGCGCCCGTTACTCCGCCGTTGCCCGGAACGGTTAGTGGAGTTGGCGGTTGGTCAGACCGCCAAGCGGAGCGCAGGCTACCCTAGTGTCGGGCGTCCCGTGGTTAGCGGGATGACCCGAAGCGGAAGCGGAGTCATTTCACTAAAGTGAAATGAGACAGTAGGGTAGCCTGCGGTAAGCAGGCAACGGCGGAGCGTCGTTAAGCCGTTGTTATTTCTTGGTTTGCCCCGTTGCCGGTGTTGCATCGGATATTGCAACGGTAGCAAGGCGCGCTGCAAGGGGTGCTGCGCGCCGGTGGTGGGCTATCGTCCCGCCTCGTGCCGCGAAAGTAAGTGGTCGCGGATTGCCGTTTTTACCGCTGACTCGAACAGCTTGCGCTGTAACGAGTCGGTAAACTTGTTGTCCTTCCACTCGTCGCCGGTCGCCAGAATCGCCTGGTAGTAGTTGGTGAGTTCGATGCGCTCCTGTTCCGGCAATTCGTTGTAGAGCCTGAGGCTGAGTTCCCAGCGCTCCTGGGCGGCGTGCTCCCCTGCCCGCTTCGCGGCCTCGGTGCGCTCCCATTCCTGGCGGCGCTTCACCTTCGCCTGTTCCAGCGTATAACCCGCCACGGCGCGGTCAACGTAGTTGGCGATTGCGCCGAAGGTGGCGATCCGGTAGTTCGTTTTCTCGGCCTCGGTCTTGGCAAAGTCCACGATGTAGCGGGACACGGTTTCGCCGTGGCTGGCAATAATCCGGTCAGCTAAGTCGCGATGCTTCTGCGCCGGCTTCGTAGTCGGTCTGTCTGCGCCGAAAAATTCCTGTTGGAAATACGCGATCAGTTCGCTTCCCTTCTGCTCGGCTTCTCTAACCTCGATTTTTGCCTCTACACGGCTCTCAGACGGGCGTTCTTCTTTTGAGTGGGGGTTTTCCTGGCTCTCACTAGAACGTGGCGCGGGGGTAGCGTTTTTTGCCCTGGCGCGTCCCCTCTTGACGACGATCTTGTAGTCTTTGCCGTCTGCGGTCTTTTCCAGCTTCACACTGGCGATGGTCGCGCCGTTGCTGAGGGGCGCGTTTTCGAGTTCGGCTATGGCTGGATCAAGGAGCTGTTTCCGGCCTGCTGGGTAGGCGTACTTCCGGCCTTCGAGTCCTAAGTCTGCGAACAATTCTTTGGTGCGCTTCTCATAGCTGCTGATGTCCCGCGAGAGTATCCGGTCGAGCTGGGTGTAAATGATCTGCGCCACTTCGCTCTTGAAGCCGAGAACCACGTCGAGTAGGACAGGTTTTGAGTAATTCTGATTTAGGTTGGAAAGCAGATCGTCGGTGAATTTGAAATAGCCTTCCGCCTTGTTGGTGACGCCGCCTTCTTCCGTTGTCTTAACCTTCAGCTTCTCGATGATCCTGAAAAGCTCAAGCGTCTTGTGCGTCTTTTGGGTGAGTGCGTCGTGATAGGCGCTGTTCCAAATAAACGTCACAGCTCCCAGCCGGGTTAGCGAGTCCTTTAGGGTCTCGATGTTGCGGCTCCCCCACTTTTTGCCCTGGCGCTTCAAAAGCCCGTTGAGCGAAAAGTAAGTGGCCGTCGCCGGCCTCCCCTGCGCCTCCCAAAGCTCGATGAGCGTGTAGTAGGTTTTCTGATCCTCGGTGGTGAGCGTTCCCTTTCGGGATGCGGTCATCTCCACCTCGGCGTTGATCTTGTCGCCGTTGTCGAGGGTGATCTCTTTCGTCAGAACCCTCGGCTTCGGTTCGCTCTTGGACTTGGCCGGTAGCCAGATTGCCCACTGCTCAAGGTTCAGCTCGGCGCGGATTTTTCGCGTCGGCTCGATGGCTGTTTCTTCGGTGGTCGCGGGGACGGTTTCCAGGTGATTCATACGAGCGTACTGGGCAGCTCGCATGATATGTCCTTTTGCCGTTCCTTCCAAGAAAAAACAAAAACACTTCCCCTCTCACACACAAACGGTCGGACGGTAGCCGCGTCCGATAAGTTCAGTGTGTTAGAGATTAGTTAGAAAACTACTTAGAAGACAGTTAAAGAACGTTAGAGGTTTGAGAATCGCAGGACGAGCCAAGCTAGACAAGAGATTTCCAATAATCCATTTACTTCATACGCACATATAACTGACTTCACGCGCACAGGTAATTTACTTCATACGCACAAGCGATTTACTTCACGCGCACAGGTAATTTACTTCATACGCACAAGCGATTTACTTCACGCGCACAGGCATACCATGTGCGTATGAAGTAAAAAGCTGCGAAAAGGCCATATGCGTATGAAGTAAGAAAAGACCAAAACTCACCTCGCGCGCACCAGGCTTCTTGCTTCTCACGCACCAAAATTTACTGCCCACGCACCAAGAGTCGGGGGATAGATCGTCGATTTTCGAGCCTTCGCTTGCCCGCCAGCAAAGCGGAAAATCCGACTTCCTTGCAAGCCCTCGCCGGGTTGCTATCGTGCCTTTTAGAAGCTCCTGAAAATCTAAAAAGCGAGGTGATCGGCATGGGGGATTATGTGGATTTTAAGGCACTCAAGGCGGTGGCTACCGTCGAGGCTGTGGCTGCCCGGTACGGGGTTGAATTGCGCCAAGTGAACGCCTCGCACAAGCGGGGTCGGTGTCCCTTCCCGGCGCATCCGGCGGGGGACGATAAAGAGTCATTTTCGGTCAACGTCGAGAAACGGGTTTGGATATGCCACTCGGCTCCCTGCGCGAAGGGTCGCAAGGGGAAGAAGGGCGGTGACGTGATCGAGCTGGTCGCGGCGATAGAAGGATGTTCGCTCCGGGATGCCGGGCTGAAGATCGCTGGGTGGTTCCCGGTAGCCGTGCAATCGTCTCCGCCTGTCGAGCAGCCGGTAGGGGAGAATGTCGGCGCTCCTGAGCCTCCTGCACCTCCGCCAGTACGGGTCGAGGCGGTCACGGTGGCCGGCGACGAGTACGGTGTCTATGCCCCGCTCTGTGCATGGGTTGAGGAGCAGATTAAAAACGACCATGACCTCGAACGCCTAGAGCGGTATTTACTCTATCGTGTTCTAGCGAAGGCTAGGGCATTGGCGAAGGAATGAGGTTCATTATCAGACGTTTTGAAAAGTCCGCCCTCCCAGGCGGCTTTTCGATATTCGGCTACGCGCATAGTCGGGTAGCTACTTCTGCTTTTCTAGCCATTCGCTAAAGAGTTCTTCGATAAGGTCGCTGAGGTCGCGCTTGGTAACAATCTCCTGCATCACGGCACGGTGGGTATCCTTCCGTATGTAGGCGCTGATCTGTGTATATGCCGGGTCGTTCCGCTTCCCTTGCCTGGTGCTGGTCGTGGTGGGGGAGTCTGCCGTCTGCGCGGCCTTCTTGGTTCCCTTCCCCTTCGCGGCAAAGATACCCTCGAACTTGCTCTTGGTCATTTCACAATCTCCTTTCCTACACGCTCGTATTCCCCCCATGCGGCGGCAGCGCGGGGATCGCGCGCCTCGGACACCGGGACGCCGGCAAGCGCCGCTTTCTGGAACGCGACGCGGCGGGTAATGTCGTTCTTGAAAAGCGGTACGCCTCCGGCTTTCAGCATGGCGCGGGCTTCCTCCCCGTCGCGGCTCGGACGCGGCGGCACGATGGTTAGCAGCACGCGGTAGGATTTCGCCCCGATGCCCTCTAGCGCCTCTACGGTCTGCCTCAAGGCGTCGAGCGCCAGCACATCCGGGGTGCTAGGCAAGACGAGCAGATCGCAGCCCTCGACGAGCGTTCTGAGGTCGGCGGGGTCTGGCCGGGCTTCGGTATCTATCACGATATGCTCGTAGTCCCTGCCGTGCCGCGCTAGGAGCCGTTCGTCTATGACTTTGAAGGGAAGCGCGCCGCGCTGCGTCCAGCCGGTCGCGGATCGGTTCGGATCGCCGTCAACGAGAAGGGTAGGGGATCGCTGCTGCAAGTAAGCGGCGAGGTGTACGGCGGTTGTCGTCTTGCCGACGCCGCCCTTAAATGACGAAACGGTAACGATCAAGTAACAGCCTCCTTTCCTATGCGTAGTTGCGTAGCCGAATAGCTGGCCTGCCGCGTTTCTGCGTAGCACTATCGAGGCCGTGTTCTATCACGGCTTAAACGGCAAAGTAAAGGGTAGCGTTCGCGGGGCAACCTTCGGCGCTCATGCTACCTTTTTCTTCCTTGAATAAGATTTCTTTGGCGGAGCCTCTTTCCGCGCGGGCGGTGCGAAGGCGCGCGATAGCCACTCGTCCACGCCGGCGCGGGGCTGCGTGTACCGCTCGAATGATGCCCGGATGACGCGCTGGCTCTCCTGCGCGTCTGTAGTATTCGAGAAGGGCGGATATGCGGTGTGCCGCTCGGCCTGGGATGCCATGAGCGCGTTGCTACCTTTCGAGTAGATGAGCGTTCGTAGATACAGCTCGTAGTCCGGCAAGTTCTCAAGCTGGGTAGCTATCACGTCTGAGGCAAATTCCTTCGCCAAGATAACCGCGTCGTCGCCGCTCACGCGGAAGCTGGCGAGCGTTCCGCAGTTGCCGAAGATGGATGCCACTATCTCGTCGTTATGGCGGCGGAGTTGGGCAAGGGTCTGCGTGGCGACCGTGAGACTAAGCCTGTACTTCCGGGCTTCTGCAAGGATCGCGGAAAGGTCTATGCCGTGCGTGAAGTTGTGTACCTCGTCAATGTAGAAGTAGTGGGGTATGCGGTGCGCTTCGGGGATGTCCTGGCGCGAGAGGGAAGCAAGGTAGAGTTTCGTGGTTATCAACGATCCGAGTAGCGATGCGATGTCCTCGCCTAATGCGCCTTTGCTCAGATCACAAAGCAATATCTTTTCTTCATCCATCACGTCGCGGAAATTGAAGCTGCTCCGGGGCTGGCCGATGACGGCGCGGAGAAGGGGATTGGTCGCAAAGGCTGAAACCTTATTCAGTAGAGGCGCAGACGCCTTCGCTCGCTGGTCGTCGTCCCAATCATGCTCATAGGTGCGGTAGAAGGTCTGCAATACGCCATCCTGCACACTGCTAAACACACGCTCTCTATAGTCCGCGTCGGTTATCAAGCGCAGAATATCGAGCAAGGTGGTCGGCTCGTCCTGGGCGATCAAGGCAAAGCAGAAGTTCGTAAGCAAGTATTCGCTCTGTTGTCCCCAGCCGTTCGGGAATAATGCCTTGAACGTGCTGACAATCGAGGAAACCACTAAGGGCTGATAAGCGCGCGGGACTTTCTCAAGGATATTCAGACTGCCGACGCGCTCAAGATCGGCGGGCTTGAAGTAAATAACGTCGTTCGTCCGGGAGCGGGGGATGTGCTCTAGGATGTCGTCTATGAGCTGGCCGTGCGGATCAATGACGGTGACGCCTGAACCCTGCCAGATGTCCCAAAGCACCATGTTCCGCAAGAGCGTCGTCTTTCCCACGCCGCTCTTGCCGAAAAGCGCGGCATGGCGGGTACGGGCTTCGGGAATCAGGTAGCCGTCCTCACGCTCGCCTTTGGCGCGGGTCTTGTAGCCGATGGGGAGGGGATACATAGCGCAGTTAACTATGCAGCTATTTGCGTAGCTGTCTAGCCACGGCTTTCTACTGACGCAGCAGCTTCATACCGTATTACGGATTATATTGTGGTAGCGAGTTTTACAATTCGGTCTAATTGTGGTATCTTGTTTTTATTAGCACTACGGCATAGGCCGTTTTAAGCAGAAAGGAGATAGAGCAATGGCAAAAAGGGGTTCTAGTAGAGTAACCAAAGTGAAGGTGGCTCGCAGTGCGAGTACAGGTAAGTTCGTTAAAAAGGCTTACGCGACGAAGCATCCGAAAACCACCGTGGTCGAGACGATTAAGCGACCAACGCGATAGTAGGGCGCAACCGGCGCAAGAAAGAAGGTGATAGGCAATGGCTTGTAAAATGAGAAGGGTACGGGCTGGTAAGAGGCACGCACGCAAGGTCGTTAAAGTCAAAGCGTACAAGCGCGCACGCCCTAAGAAAATACGATGCCGCTAACCAACAACGCTCGCAGAAGCGAGCTAACCAACCAATCAGCCCCGTAGCAAGCGATACTTGTTGCGGGGCTGATTGCTTTTCAACGATCCCGAACAGGGAAGTAGGGGCTATGCCGCTAATGCGCGAATCACTGACGCTCGGCCAATCTTTAGCTTCCGGGCGATCTCTGAGTTGTTCAAGCCGTTCTTCTTGAGTGCCCGTATCTCCTCGTTCTTGAGGGATGCGGTCGCGGGTCTGCCGTGCGCCTTGCCTTGCTCCCTGGCGTGCGCGATACCCGCCTTCACACGCTCGCGCAGTATGTCGCGCTCGAACTCCGCGAAGACGGCGAGCATTCCCGCCATCGCTTTGCCTGCCGGCGTGGTGAGGTCGAGGGCTTCGGTCAACGACACGAACGCTACGCCGATGTCGGTAAGCTCGCGGATCGTGCCGATAAGGTCTGATACGGAGCGTCCCCAGCGGTCGAGCCGCCACACGATGATGGCGTCAACCTGCCGGCGGCGAGCGTCCTTCAATAGCTCCTCGCGCTTCGGGCGCACCTTCGCGCCTGAGCCGATTTCCTGAATCTCCTGCCTAACCTTCCAGCCGCGTTTCTTGGCGTACTCCCGCATCGCCTTCATTTGCATGGGAAGCGTCTGCTGGTCGTGGGTGGAAACGCGGGCGTAGAGTGCGACGTTCATAGGTGTCCAAAAACCCTCTAAAAATGAGCCTTAAATATGGCTGTATTTACGGGCTTGAATCAAGCATAGCAGGGGATGTCCGAAAAGAGTAGTTATTGGACAGATTGGATGGAATGCCCTAAGCTATGGGTGTCGGTAGAAGATTCATAAATCAATGCTCAAGACCAACTCGCCGGAAATAGAAATTGTCGAAAGCGCCCACCCTTACGCGATGCTCGATAACGATCTGCCCACTATGATGAGCCTCGTCTATCAACTGCTCGCTAAAGACGGCATCACTCCCAAACAACCGTTGTTCGTCAGTTATTCAGACGACGAACCAGGAAAGCCGAAAGGGAAGCGGGCGCGTCAAAAGAGCAATAGTAATATGAAAAAAAGCCACTCCTAACGGGGTGGCTTTTTCGTGTAATTGATCGCGCGAAAGTCGGCAGGGAAGGGGACTGCCGGCTTAATCTTTTTCCAAGCTGCTTTGACGGCGTGGCTCCGCCACTAATCGAAACTTCTCAAAATGGTTTCTAATTTTCGCTGATAGTTCTTCCATAGCAGTCATTAGCTCAGGGTCTTCTAAGCTCAAATGATGACCTAAAGGAATGGCGATATTATCAAGGCTCTCCTGCACATCACTTAGGGTTGTCCAAAGCCTTGCGAGTTGTACGGCTTGCGCCATGACGTATTTACTCCTCCTATCAAATCTCAGTTACAGAAGCATAGAGTGAGGGTAGGGCACTACTCACAAGTCTAAACTTCGTGCCGTGATTATGTCCGGTGCGTGCATCGAAATCTACAAATACAATTCCGCTTTCTATTCCTTTAAGGAAGTTTTCAAAATCAAAGCCTCGCAACATAGTAATGCGTTCGTATAAAAATTCTTCAAGGCCGCCGACCTTGCGCGCTCGGGCGTGTATGTAAAAACAGTTCAGTAGCTTGGTGCGAATTTTAGCGTGTAGATCATCGAAGCCCCAATATGGCTGCGGGTCTATTTCGCCTAAGCCAACGCGCTCCTTCACGGATTCAAGCCAAGCCTTATGTTTGATACCTACGGCGCTGGCATCAAATGAAATCTCTATCTTTTGTTCGTCTCTATTCACGATAACCGTAAAGCCTCGATCACTACGCGCACGACCGCTAATAGTCTGCCGGAAACTCATTTCGGTTGCGGGATATTTAAGGCCGGCCTGCTGATGCTTCCATCCGTATTTAGGCAATAAGATTCTCGGAACGAATCGAATGGCAGTAGGTGACGGCTCGGCATGAATGAGGGTCGTTAATGCGCTCGTCTTAATGGGTATATCAACAGGCTGCGGCTCGGCTACAATCGCTGACTTACTCCCTTTGATGCGTTGCGTTTTTAATTCCCACTCGGCGGCATTGGGTATAGGTAGATTGTTTTCAGTGATACCTAACAAGTCCTCGATAGTGTTACCGACGCCGCCGGCGTTCCCGGGTCGTGCATTAGCGATCCAACCGCGCGAACGAATTTCTTTTAGTGCTTCGATGAGGGATTCTTTCGTGTAAATTTTCATCCGTTAGCCATGTCAAAAAGGGGATGGTCGAGCGTTGCGCGTTGTCGTGGTTCTTTGCCAAGCCGTTCTTCTGCCATCTCGCAGTATTCCGGTGAAATCTCGATACCAATATATTTTCTGCTAAGTTGCTTGGCGGCTACGGCAGTTGTACCCGAGCCGGAAAATGGATCAAGTATTACTTCAGCCGACGTGCTTTCAATACAACGGGAGGGAAGCGCGATAGGGAACGGTGCGGGATGCTTATTTTTCATCTCTTGGTTAAATTCCCAAATATCACCATACCCGTTCGCACCTTTTACCAACTTGAATTTCGGTTTAGCTATTAAATAAATAACTTCGTAGGTCGGGACGAAATAACCGGGGTTAAAGTTGAAGCCGCCTGCTCTTTTCCAAATTATGATTTGCCGAACTGGAAAGCCGATCACTATGTCTTGGCGATCTTGAATCAATCCGCCCTGCACGCGCCACTTGTGATTATAAAAAATTGCTCCCGTGTCTTTAAGAAGGCGCATGGCTTCGGTTAAACAATCTCGCTGCCAAGCCACATATTCATCGTGTGGCATTTCGTCATTGTGATGAGCGTATCCGTTTTGAAGTGGATTGTTTGCCCAACGCCCGGTTTTTGTACCGGCCTTCATGCCGTTCCCTGTCGAGTTCTTTAAGTTGTAGGGCGGTGAAGTAACGACTAGATCAACACTCTCATCCGGCATCTGGCGCATCACCTCTAAGGTATCGCCACAAATAATTTTATTGAGAAAATTTCGTATGGGCTTCATCTCTGTAATAGTTTATCCAATTTAGCACCAAATTACTGTAGGTGTTATTTTCTACCACAATATATAGTATCTAATCTCCTTAAAGTGCAAACAATTTCGCTAAAGCAACACTTCAAAACTACCGTCCAACGCACGCGGGAAAAGTAGAGAGTCCCGCGCGCGTTTTTGGCTCGCCCTCTCTACGGGGCTAAACAAATACCGATCCAGCGAAACGCTCTCGCGGCCTTGCCTGTGCCGCTCCTGCGGGGGCGTGGGTTACACGTCGCGGCGGTCGGACGGGGACAGTAAGCAAATTGATAACGTGCTTCCTGCAAGGGGTAGTAAAGCGCGGGTAGGTAGTGGGCGCAAACGCACTAGGCCGGCACGAGCGAAACGGCTTTCTCGTCTTTCGGGGTGTGGTAAATCTCTAAATAAATGTAGTCCGGCTCGTCCAGCGAAAAATACTCGCGTGAGGTGAACAGGAAGAACTTTTGCAGCCTATCGGGTACGGATGCGCGGGCGAGCGCTCGCAGGCTTTCGGCGCGTGCCTGGGTAAGTGTGATCGTCACGACGCGGAACCAGCGGACGTTAAACTTTGTCTCCTGCTTCTTCTGCTCTAGGTAGTTGCAGTAGGCGCGTAGCTTGTCGTCGAACGTCCGGCGCGTCGTCGTGCTGCGGTCGGCTTCAATGGCAAACGAGAGGCGGTTGGTCGGTTCTGGCCGGTTGGTGTTCCTGAGCGTAAAGAATCCGTCCGGGCAGACCGGCAAGCGAACTTTCTTCCCGCCGTCGTAATAGGTCACGTCGTCATAAATCCCCTTCCCCTCCTGCCAGTCAGCAAGCTCTAGGTGGCTGTTCCGGCTCGCAAGTAAAAGGGTCGCGTGAATGTCCGATACGAACAGCGTGTGATCGAGAAACAGCGGCTTCAATTCGTTGGCGCGGAAGCGCGCCGGCACGTCATCAATCGGGATGATCCCCTGGTGGGCAAGGTACTGAAAGCCTGCCGTACCGATGGTGTAGATGTGCTTGTGGTTCGGATTCGGGAATGTGATCCGATACAGGTACTTCTCGGCGGCAAGCTGCAAGATTCGCACGTTAAGCGCCTGCCTGATTCGTCCCGTCAATGCTATGAGGTGGTCAATCGTGGCAAAGCGCAGATCGTGGCAAAGGCGCAGGATGTCGCGGTCGCTGTCTTGTAGCTTGGTCGCCATGTTCTCAGTGATAAAAGTCGTCGGGTTCTACTGCTGTGGGCTTCGGTGGTTTCTCGCGCGGGGATACTTGCTGCTGGGGCGGCTTTGGGGGCGTAGTGGCTTTAGGCTGCGCTGGTGTTGGTATGGGGCTGAGTT
>MWWH01000474.1_pt1 | contig 11650 bp, 8 predicted proteins | sample 1047231 | NCBI WGS metagenome assembly MWWH01 (sample SAMN06349967, study PRJNA376086) | soil metagenome | isolation source: MG3-2 sample Antarctic (ecotone) soil | place: Antarctica | collected 2015-01-13 | reverse complement strand
ATTATATTTACACCGACCCGCCGTATGGAAAGAAAATCCCTTATCTTGACCTTTCGATTATGTGGAATTCTTGGCTAGATTTGGAAGTTAGCGAGAAAGACTACGAACTTGAAGCAATCGAAGGTGGCGAGCATAAAAAAACAAAAGCGGATTACTCGAATCTAATAGCCAAATCAATCGAAGAAATGTATCGTGTTTTGAAGTTTGACCGCTGGATGTCTTTTGTTTTTCAACATCAAGACCCTGCTTACTGGCATTTAATTGTCGATACTGCCCAAAGCGTCGGCTTTGAATTAGTAGGAACAGTAAAGCAAAATAACGGGCAAACGAGTTATAAAAAAAGACAGAATCCTTTTACCGTCCTTTCAGGGCAATTGATAATTAACTTCAAAAAGGTTCGCAACCCCAAAACAATTATGAAGGCTGATTTGGGCGCGGATGTTACTGATTTAATCACTCAATCGATTGAAGGCATTATTGCCAAAAACAATGGCGCAACCATCGAAGAAATAAACGGTGAGTTGATTACCAAAGGATTAGATTTAGGATTTTTAGATGTTCTAAGCAAAAAATATTCTGACATCTCGCCGTTTTTATCTGAGAATTTTGATTATCACCCAGATAGAGAAACTTACCATTTGAAGAAAAACACAAAATTTAAGGCGCAAATTCCCATTGAAGTCAGAATAAAATATTATGTCGTTTCAATGATGCGTCGGCTGGCGCGTGAAGGAAGGTATGCAAGTTTCGATGATATTATCCTGGAAATTATGCCGCTTTTGCGAAATGGCATAACTCCCGAAAAACAGACGATTCTTACAGTTTTGGGCGATATTGCAATACACGTTGGAGGCGACCAATGGAAATTAAAAGAATCAGGTCAAGGAAATTTGTTTGATTTAGTTTAAAGTTTTATTCTTAGCCTTCAGTTTTCTAGTAGTAAATTTTAGCTGGTAATATTTTTCTTGCCTTAAAACTTAAATTTGAGATAGTATGTCTTACCCCGTTATTTCAGCCGTAAATCGCTGAATATCTTCAACTACTAAATGTTATAATTCTAAGAAATTTGAGAAGAATCTAATGAAAATAGCAAAAATTTACTTATCTCTAATCATATCGTGTTTTTTAGCATCAGTATGTCTAGCACAAACTGTACCTGATAATGATATACCTCCAACACCACCTGGTATGTCTGCGAAAGAAGTTGAAAATTGGAAAGCAAAGCAACAGAAAGCTACCGAAAAAAGTGAGGCAAAGAGTCTTAAGAAAAAGAAAAAGCATCCCAACCAAATTAGCGAAGAACGCAATAATTATCATTCAAACGCGGCAACAAGGAGTTTTGACACTGCTACAACACCCGAAAAAGTAACACTATTCTTTAACGATTATGTCGGAAAAATAATCAAATTTGAATCCCTCGGTATTTTTCAACTAGAAGCAGTCCGTGGAACAAATGACGAAATTTATGGAATAGACGTTAATTCAGATGAGGAACAATACAGTAAATCTTTCAGCCCTTACAACAAACTCAATTTTATTATGTCCGATACCCTTGCCCGCGAAGTTATGCAGGAACAAGAAGAATGGCTGAGATTATTTCCGCAAGGTAAGCTTAGGAGATTGGTAAACATCTTTGCCGAAATGAGACGCGGTGAACACGAAGGCAAAATAGCTTATATTTTATGCGTTGAATTCGATAACAAGAAGGTTGGTGTCACCAAAAGTATTGGCTCTTGCCAATAAACCAACTCGGTGCAGAATCTTCAACCTTTCCTTACATTCCTCAAATCTCATCAACCAAAAATTAAGAAGTGGATTTAGAAAAATGCCAAAATTTGTTTCAGATGTGGAAACAAATGGATTACTAACGAGAATAATATATCCGTATAATCTTTATTTTAATACAGGGTAGATTTTTTCAAATCCTTGAATTAGAAGTTGCTATTAAAAACCAATCAACCAGCCCTCTAAACTCATCTTTCTGAGCCGTTTAAGGGAATATAAGAGCCTTTTCTGGCTTTACCTTATCCTAGCCTATCTTTTTTAGTCAGAGCATCTTAAAGGGCTTATCTATATCTTAAAATTTCTTCAGCGATTTTATAAAATACCGAATCCTGCCTTAGTAATTAGGTATCGGGCTATAAATTAGACTAATAGGATGGATTAAATCTATAAGTTTTGCTAATATATATAAAGTATTTGGTCGAGAATTTTTTGAAAAATTCTGAGCCTACTTTCACAGAATAGAAAATACCCCGATATACCGTTTAAAAGGGGATTTTTCTAACAGCCTAATCCAGACTTACTTTCTCCATCAATCGCAGTACCAATTTAACCAAGACCAAGCTATAATCGAAAATTCTTGCGGTCTTTTGAATCCTGTTACCAGAAGTTTAGTTACCGCAAGAAGAATGATTAAATAAAGGGAATTTTGAGAAAATTATAGTCTGAAATTGGCTTTTTTCTTTCTAATTCTCTTTATGAGTTTCAGAAAGTAGGAAAGTGAAGTGTTTTAATCCTTCAATTATTTTTATACCTTGATGGATTCAATCTTTTCTCTTTGTTAGTTGGATAGCTTGCCGCTGAATTTGCGATGTCCTTAACTTCTTCATCGGTTACTGGCTCGTTTCCATCTTTACAAAACGTATCTCTGATTGATATTAAAAAATCATAAATCTCTTCAGAATTTTTCCCCTTGCCTCTTTCCCTACAACCGAACTTGAACAAAGTAAGTTCTCTTTCGCCTTCATTGATTACGTAATCGGAAGTTAGCTGTTGTGGCAGGACAATATCCTTTAATCTTTTTGATGTGGTCAAATTATTTTGTGAATTATCTTGAATTTTAAGTTTTGTTTCCTCATAATCCGAATCTGTTACCCAATCCTCTGGAATTGTAGTAACTTCACCGATTTCATGCCATTCATAAACTTTTCCAGAATGATGAGTGCTTCCAGCCGCAACAATAAAACCGCATTCGCTTCTGACATCCAAGCCGTCTCCGATAGTTCCTGCCGTATTTTTTAGATTCTTGTTATCGGCGTAATAATGAAGCCCATTGCCTCCGCGAACACTCAAAACATGATTCATTTCAACTTCGTATTCTGTTAATAATTTTTCTAGGGTTTTATGACCCTTTGTTCTGTAGTCAATATCCAAAACGCTATAACCCATAACTTTGAAACCAATATTCAATTCAGGTTTACGCTTAAATTCTTCCAGATATTTGGCTTTTTTCTTCTCGTAGTTAAAGCTGTCTAAATATTTGTAGCGGTAAATCGGATGCTTGCCCTTGTGAGGACAAAAGAATGCTTGTTTGCAAGAGCATCTAACTTCTCCACTAGCATCAAAAATTGGGTAATGCGTAGGCAAGACAATAAATCCGCAATCCATGTAAAGCCGAATTTTGTCTAATTTTTCCATCTGGTTTATCTCTTCTGCCGTAAATCGCTGTAAAAAATTCCAGTAAATTTCAGCAGAATAGTAAAAATCTGCTGAAAAATCAGCATCTTCTAGGGTGTATACATAACTATCCCCCCGGCTCTCTCTTAGTTTAATAGAGTACGATTTATGGAGTATGTGCTTTAAATTCCTACGCTTACCGTTAGGAAGAATTTCAAGTTCTAAAAGTCCTTCTTCAATCAGCTTATTTTTAGCAGTCCTTATCTTGCTTCTACCGACTTTTAACTTTTTAGCTTGGGTTTCTTCTGACATCCAACAATCGTCGGGAAGCATTTCGTAATACCGTTTAAGAAATCCTTTTAAGTTCTTAATCTTCTCCCCTAGTTCGTTAACATCTAAAATTTCTTTAATCTCTAAATTCTGTTCATCTTTCATATTTACTAAATCTCTTATTAATTCCCAGTAAAGGAAGCTCATAGAACTTCCTGCTACCAATTCATGAATCAGACTTTATTTAAAACAAAAATTCTTGGTTCAAAAATAATTTTGAATTTTTACAAATTTTGCTTGCATCCGGTTTCTTGTTGTGCTAAGGTCTAAAATAGAGGTTAGGTGTATTTACAAATAACCTCGTATTTGCGTTCTAAGGCATCTTAAACCGTTTTTTATTTCCTTAGAGTAGTTTGCCTTACCCATCAAATAAAAACGTCTTAAATCGCTTCTATTCACTTAATTCTATAAATCTTCCTTTATACTCATTCTGTCTTTTCAGGTCTTTTACTAATGTTTCTTTAAGTTTTTCCATCGCGGAGTGAGCATATAAAACTTTACCCATCTCATCCACTTCTTGGTATTCAACAAATCCTGCATTTGTTAAATGCTCTAATTCCATAACTGACCTATCTATTAAGTCAGCCGCCTCGAAAATGTTATACATTTTTTTCATTAATTATTATCTCCTCTTAAGTGTTCATTCTTACAAGTCTCTAACTGTGCTAACGAGTAGCGAACAGTTTTGTTAAATACCAAGTGCGAAATTTGTATCTTTTCGCAAAATTAAATTTTTCTAAATTTTCTTTGTTTTACTGAGAGTTTTTAAGCCGCTTTCTTGAGGAAACGATTTTTATAGGCTTCTAACTGTTCCACCGAATATTTTATAATCTGTCCGTTAAACTGAAAGTATTCGATGTCTCCACGCTTTCTTATCTGGCGCATTTTGTCTATTGACCATCCAAAGTATTCTTCCGCCGCCTCCCGTTCTGAAAGTAATTTCTCTTTATCCATTTTTCTGACCTCCTTTTTATTTTGTAATTAAATTATTTTTAGCAATTTATGATTTTATTTTCCTTAAATACCTTTGAATTGAGATTTAGAAAAAGTGCTAAACTTAAAATAAGCTATCTTTCTATTATACCAAAAAAACGCCTATATTCCAATAGTCTCTTTTTCACTCTTATGAAACTGTAAGTTATCGTATGTAAAAGGTTTAGGGGGACGAATAACGATATTTGTTTAAATTTTTTCTAAAAAACTTTTGAAATGGTTATTTTAAATATTTATGGACTAACTATTAACAATACTTATTACGTATTCCTATTAAAAGGTGGTTGCATATTGACCTGACCCAGCCTGATTTACAAAAGTAGAGAAGCTAAAAAGACAAACACGTCTCAAACATATTTCTGATGTTTGACATGCGTAATAATTCGGGTAAAAATTGCGTATAGATGCCCTATAAGCCTTTATGCTGGAAAAAGGTTATAAGGGTGGGAGTGAGGGTTAAAAGACAGTTCTAGCTACCTTTACGGCTCAAAGAAAGCTCTCTCAGGATTAGATTTATGATAGAAAGGCGATGTGTTTTTATAGAAAGGAAATTATTAAGTAACCACAACATACTGTGAACCCGGTTTTTGACCGCAAAACCGCAAGATATGGTGTTTATGAATTACCTCAAAATCTGCGCCGAAACACAAGATATTGCGATTTATACCCAAAAACACTTGATTTTCTCACACATAATGCTTCTTATCGGATGCAAAATTTGTAAAACTCAGCAAATATAGGCTTTTTGATTAAAATGGCTTTTGTCTATCAATATCAAACAACGCTGTCATTTGTGAGTCGTTTTTGCTTATACTTCGCGCCGAAATATGCGCCTAAGCAACCACCTACTAATGTCAGGAGAGTATGCATAGAAATTATAGCGGTACTCTCAAAATTAACTCCCCCCGAAAATACACTTAACAAATTTAACAAAAAGTTAAATCCCAAAAAAATAATCACTAAACTTGCCAATGATAATCCTAATTTCCACCCAAGTTTATTCCAGACGAAACCAAACAACGCTCCTAGTACTAAAAAGATTATGAAAATGACCAATCCCCAAATTAAATGAGCGCCTAAAGAACCTAAAGCGAACGGCAAAAATTTAAAAAAAATGTGCGCAACGAAATAGCCTACTCCTCCACAAAAAACGGCAAGTGCGTGAATGAGAATATTTAGGAATTTAGAGTCATCACGAGGCTTTATTGCATTGGACTCTGAAAGGTCGCCTGGCTTCATAACTCGTCCACAACGAGGACAAGTTGTAGCTGTAAGTGAGCATGGGTTGCCACAATCAGGGCAATGCGAGAGTTTCATTAGTTTATTTTCTCCTCAGTGTAAAACGTACAATTTATTTTCCCTTTCTTGCGCTTAGAATGAATCTTTCTAAATGTTTGAGATATTCGCCTTTGCTATCTATTGCACCAGCTTCTTCTGCTATGTCTTCAATTACCGGAACACAGTATGCAAATGAGTTGATTTTGGTTTTTGTTCTTGAGATGGCAGTTAGGATTCCGATTTTGCAGATGTCGTCTGAAAACCTTTTGACTTCTTCACGCGCTTTTCGGTCTTTGGGTCTGATATTATTTCCAGTCCATTTTCGATAAAAGATGATGATTTCATCACTCTCTTTATCCTCATCAAAATCATCAATCAATATGTGGTTATCCAGTTGACCATTCAGCGTTGCGGCTGGTTGACTGGTTAACCAGTCCATTGCCATTTCTACGGCATCTTGAAAATCGTATTTATTAATAAAACACCACAATTCCCATTTTTCTAGTTTCTGCTTTGGAAGCCTTAAACCCTTTAATTTCCGTTCCCTACGACTACGAAAAATTCTTTCACTGGTTAACTGGTTAACCAAGGCAGTAGTCTCACTGGCTAACTGGTTAACCATTTTTTCTTCTGACTGGTTAACCACAGCTGGAACGGATTGGTTAACCACACTGGTTAACTGGTTAACCGAATTTTGGTTAACTGGTTGACCAGTTTTTTCTAACTTTTCCCGGTCTTGTTTAGCCTGCATTAAATCTTTGAAGGAAGCTAATTTTTCAACCATAAATTGCCTCCTTATGAATTGTCCCTATCATTTCCGGTTCGATTTTCTCTACATCAAATTCGCGCATCATCTCCATTCCGATAGCACAGGTTTTCAAGATTTCTCTTGGTATGCCTGCTGTTAGCGTGTAAATGCTCTGTATTGCTGGTTTAGAGAAAGGATTGGCGATTCCGGCTTGCTCACACCTAAAGTCAATCATTTGTTCCGTTTCTTCTAATGTCAGAGCCTCAAGACTCGATGGTGCAAATATCCTTGACCTTAAAGCCTTTTTTGAAGGGTCGGCTAGTTTCTGTCTAAGTTCTAACTGTGCGGCAATGACGATTTGAATTAGCTTATGCTTTCCAGTTTCAAAGTTAAGTAAGGTGCGGAGTAATTCCAGTTGAACGCCGGGCAACTTTTGCGCTTCATCAACGAATAAAACCACTCTTTGATTCTCACTATATTTCTGGATTAGGAAAGCGTTAAGTTCTGATTCCTGCTTTTGCATTGAAGGTCTGACAGGAATATCAAACTCAGCACAAATAGCTTTGAGAAAAGCGAATTCTGACTTAAATGAAGGTGTATGTAAGAAGGCTGTTATGCAATCATCTCGGCTTTCGTAGGATTGATATAGGTATCGTAAAACGGTAGATTTACCAAGTCCCACGTCGCCTTCGATTGCTGTAAGTCCTTGGTAATTTTCAATAACGAACCGGCATTTATGTAATGCGGCTTTCAATCCTGCTGTTAAAAATAAAAGCGTTGGGTCGGGGTTGATTGAAAAGGCAGTAGTAAAAGAAGGCGTATTCATAATGGCACGTTATAACATAACCTCTCCTAAGAATCAAAGCATCATTTTGGAGGGGGGTTGCAAAAATGAGCAATGAATTTGAGATATTTTCGGAAGTGAGCTATTGTTCCGGTGTTATCATTGAATAATTATGAACGATAATCTTTACTTCGATTTTGATTTTTCATCACTCGATTCACCTAACTTCAAAGAAGATTCGGTTCGTGAAGATTTGATTATGCCGTTGTTAAAAGAACTCGGTTATTCATCGCAGAGCGAAAACAAAATAATCCGCAGTAAAGCGGTCAAGCACAAAATTGTTCAAACAGGTTCGGGTAAACACAAATTAACCAGCGTTCCCGATTATCTTTTGGAAGTAAATAAAAAATATGCTTGGGTTTTGGACGCGAAAGCACCGAACGAAGATATAAAAACAGGCAAGAATGTCGAGCAAACTTATTTTTACGCGATTCATCCCGAAATCCGCGTTGATTTTTACGCGCTTTGCAACGGCAGAGAATTTATTCTTTTTCACATCAGTCAATCCGAAGCCGTTCTATATTTCTCCCTTTCCGAAATCGAAAAACACTGGCACGACATAGAAAATTATCTTTCGCCAAATGCTTTTGATAAAACACAGACGAAATTTGAGAAATCTAAAAATGAAATTGAGTTTGATTATCTTTCTCGTCAAATTCCGACGGAAATCAAGAAAGTTAGGAAACAGGAAGCTAAAAGGCACTTTGGCGTGAACGCTTATTTTACCAGACAGTCTTGGGACGTTTTGCAGAAATATATCAATAATTTTACAAAACCAAATGACACGGTTCTTGATTCGTTCGGTGGAAGTGGAGTTACTTTAATTGAATCTTTAATGCTTGGTCGAAAGGCAATTCACGTTGACCTTAATCCTATGTCTGTTTTCTTAGTTGAGTCTGTAATCGCACCAGTAAAACTTCAAGAATTAAATAACTCTTTTGAAACGGTAAAAAAGAAATTTCTGGAAAATGAGCCAAAAACTGAAGAAGAAATTAACAATGCTCTGAAAACCTATCCATATCCAAAAGGTTTTAAACTTCCATACGGCTCTGATGTTAAAACAGTCGAAGAACTTTTTACTGATAAACAGCTTGCTCAACTTGCGCTGTTAAAACACATAATACTTCAAGAAACAGATGAAAATCTACGCAAATCATTAATGCTTGCTTTCTACAACACAGTTTCAGTTTGCAACCAAACTTTTCACGACACACCCAAAGGTGGAGGGGTTTTCTTCGTTGCTTATTACCGCTACAGAATTGCAAAAGAACCTGCTGATAAAAATGTTATTGATGTCTTTGAGCAAAAATTTGAGAGAGTTATCAAAGCTAAGAAAGAAATAGAATCTTTCATTACAGACTCAACTATAAAAAATGCGAAAATAATAAAAGGAACTGCAACAAATCTTGAAGGAATTGAAAATGAGAGTGTGGATTATATTTACACTGACCCGCCTTACGGTAAGAAAATTCCATATCTTGACCTTTCTATAATATGGAATACTTGGCTCGATTTAAAAGTTACTGAAAAAGATTATCAGCTTGAGGCAATCGAAGGTGGTGAGCATAAAAAAACAAAAACTGATTATACAAATCTTCTAGCCGAATCAATCCGTGAAATGTATCGCGTCTTAAAGTTCGACCATTGGATGTCATTTGTTTTTTCGCACAAAGACCCTGCTTTTTGGCACATCATTGTTGATACAGCAGAAAAAATTGGTTTTGAATACGCAGGCGCAGTAAAACAAAACAATGGACAAGCAAGTCTTAAGAAAGTTCAACACCCATTTACAGTTCTTCACGGTCAATTAATTATTAATTTCAAGAAAGTGCGTAATCCGAAGTCAATTATGAAAGCCAATTTGGGCGGAGATATTACGGATTTAATTGTCCAATCAATTGAAGGCATTATTGCTAAAAACGACGGTGCAAAACTTGAAGAAATTAATAATGAATTAATTATCAGAGGTTTGGAACTTGGATTTTTAGATGTTTTGAGTAAGAAATATCAGGATATTACGCCTTTTCTTCTAGCAAATTTTGATTATCACGTAGATACAGAAACTTATCATTTGAAGAAAAACACTAAATTCAAAGCGCAAATTCCTATCGAAGTAAGAATAAAATATTATGTCGTTTCAATGATGCGTCGGCTGGCGCGTGAAGGAAGGTATGCAAGTTTCGATGATATTATCCTGGAAATTATGCCGCTTTTGCGAAATGGCATAACTCCCGAAAAACAGACGATTCTTACAGTTTTGGGCGATATTGCAATACACGTTGGAGGCGACCAATGGAAATTAAAAGAATCAGGTCAAGGAAATTTGTTTGATTTAGTTTAAAGTTTTATTCTTAGCCTTCAGTTTTCTAGTAGTAAATTTTAGCTGGTAATATTTTTCTTGCCTTAAAACTTAAATTTGAGATAGTATGTCTTACCCCGTTATTTCAGCCGTAAATCGCTGAATATCTTCAACTACTAAATGTTATAATTCTAAGAAATTTGAGAAGAATCTAATGAAAATAGCAAAAATTTACTTATCTCTAATCATATCGTGTTTTTTAGCATCAGTATGTCTAGCACAAACTGTACCTGATAATGATATACCTCCAACACCACCTGGTATGTCTGCGAAAGAAGTTGAAAATTGGAAAGCAAAGCAACAGAAAGCTACCGAAAAAAGTGAGGCAAAGAGTCTTAAGAAAAAGAAAAAGCATCCCAACCAAATTAGCGAAGAACGCAATAATTATCATTCAAACGCGGCAACAAGGAGTTTTGACACTGCTACAACACCCGAAAAAGTAACACTATTCTTTAACGATTATGTCGGAAAAATAATCAAATTTGAATCCCTCGGTATTTTTCAACTAGAAGCAGTCCGTGGAACAAATGACGAAATTTATGGAATAGACGTTAATTCAGATGAGGAACAATACAGTAAATCTTTCAGCCCTTACAACAAACTCAATTTTATTATGTCCGATACCCTTGCCCGCGAAGTTATGCAGGAACAAGAAGAATGGCTGAGATTATTTCCGCAAGGTAAGCTTAGGAGATTGGTAAACATCTTTGCCGAAATGAGACGCGGTGAACACGAAGGCAAAATAGCTTATATTTTATGCGTTGAATTCGATAACAAGAAGGTTGGTGTCACCAAAAGTATTGGCTCTTGCCAATAAACCAACTCGGTGCAGAATCTTCAACCTTTCCTTACATTCCTCAAATCTCATCAACCAAAAATTAAGAAGTGGATTTAGAAAAATGCCAAAATTTGTTTCAGATGTGGAAACAAATGGATTACTAACGAGAATAATATATCCGTATAATCTTTATTTTAATACAGGGTAGATTTTTTCAAATCCTTGAATTAGAAGTTGCTATTAAAAACCAATCAACCAGCCCTCTAAACTCATCTTTCTGAGCCGTTTAAGGGAATATAAGAGCCTTTTCTGGCTTTACCTTATCCTAGCCTATCTTTTTTAGTCAGAGCATCTTAAAGGGCTTATCTATATCTTAAAATTTCTTCAGCGATTTTATAAAATACCGAATCCTGCCTTAGTAATTAGGTATCGGGCTATAAATTAGACTAATAGGATGGATTAAATCTATAAGTTTTGCTAATATATATAAAGTATTTGGTCGAGAATTTTTTGAAAAATTCTGAGCCTACTTTCACAGAATAGAAAATACCCCGATATACCGTTTAAAAGGGGATTTTTCTAACAGCCTAATCCAGACTTACTTTCTCCATCAATCGCAGTACCAATTTAACCAAGACCAAGCTATAATCGAAAATTCTTGCGGTCTTTTGAATCCTGTTACCAGAAGTTTAGTTACCGCAAGAAGAATGATTAAATAAAGGGAATTTTGAGAAAATTATAGTCTGAAATTGGCTTTTTTCTTTCTAATTCTCTTTATGAGTTTCAGAAAGTAGGAAAGTGAAGTGTTTTAATCCTTCAATTATTTTTATACCTTGATGGATTCAATCTTTTCTCTTTGTTAGTTGGATAGCTTGCCGCTGAATTTGCGATGTCCTTAACTTCTTCATCGGTTACTGGCTC
>MWWH01000473.1_pt1 | contig 11660 bp, 14 predicted proteins | sample 1047231 | NCBI WGS metagenome assembly MWWH01 (sample SAMN06349967, study PRJNA376086) | soil metagenome | isolation source: MG3-2 sample Antarctic (ecotone) soil | place: Antarctica | collected 2015-01-13 | reverse complement strand
TCGATGGGGTCCGTAAAGGTGTAATGCAGTTCGCCCCCCTGGTCGAACCAAAACCCACTCTCGTGCCACCAGTGCGACGGGCGGTTGCCTTTGGCCAGCAGAAACTCAATGACCGGCCGCAAGTGGTCGGTGCGCGGGTCGTGGCCGGGGCCGTGCTCGGCTCCCTGGGCGGCTAGCTGTATTTTGGGCATGGTAGGCAAATAGGATTTTGGGCAAGGTCGCGGGCGGGTGTTTTTCCCTCTTGTTCCTTCCTTTTGTTACTTAACATAACATCTCTTATCCGACCACTCTTGGAATCAGTGCCGGTTTGGACTCCCGGCCGGGGCGCGGCCGGCGTGGTACTTTTCCGGTTTGAGCACCTGAATTAACTAGCTTTGCGATCTATCCCCCTCTTATGAAGACACTGATACTTTTTTTTAGCCTCAATTTACTTGCTCTCAACCTCTTTGGGCAAACAGGCTCGCAAGGCATTTCAGGTGACTACCTCGTTGTCTTGCAATACATATCAAATTTTTCATACTCTTCAACTGGGGTGTATATTTATTCTAACCCTTCCAACCAGTATGGCTTTGTTGAAGATGGCATGGTAGCAATGCAGGGCAACTATGATTACAACCATGCAAAGTGCTCAAAAGAGTATTGGAAGTTAAAAAAATTGCAGCTTGTCAATGAGTCTAATAAAATCCAATTGGATTCTTATAGAAACGTCGTGCTTCCTAAAGTTGAGCAATCCATCAGAACAGTTGACTTAACCTTAAGCAGCAATACTGGTAAAATGCTAAATTATATTTGTAAAATATATGAATATAAGCCAATAATGGACGAAATAAATCTTTTAGGTGCTATCGATAAGGAGTTGCGCAGGCTTTACTTGAAGGACCCTGATACATTTCATAAAAGCGCCCGATACAAGGAAATGGGGCTCGTTTTAAATAGATTGGCTACGTGCTCATGGGACCAGATTCCTAAACTAGCTTTTGAATATGGTCTGATTGGGTACGGTTCTGCCAGATAAAAACGGCCTGGGGCAAAGATGCCGGGTCATACTGCAGGCACATCGTTGTGTTCGTTGCTAATGCGAAATAGCGTGGGTTCATCGATCATGTCCCTTTCCAAAAAAGAGTCGAGCACGAGCAAGGACAGTGGAATGCGTTTGAACGGGTCGTATTCTGGTAAATGGCTGGCATCCATGCGAAACTGCGCCCGAATGCACTTAAGGATCGTCAGTCGTTCATAGGTCTTCTCGCATTGCTCTAAGATTCCCATGCAGGAAGTAAGAAGTCGTTGGGCTACGCGTTCGTCTAGGGTGGGCAAGGCTAGTTCCGCGAGCAAAGGCCGCATGAAACCAGATGGGTCCCGGTTGTAGGATTGCGTATAGTCATTAATCTCTTGGGCATAATCAAGCGTGTTAAAGGGCGCTCCCATTGCGGCTACCTCTTTCAAAAAGGTCACCTCTTCTGCCGTCACGCGAAAATCATCCGACAGCATGAGGAACATTGACTTGAGAATTACTTTGGTTTCAAACGGCTGCCATTCTGCGTTCATTATGATGGGGTTAGTTGTTTATATCTTCGACAATGTGTCCCTGCATGGAATTGGTTAAAGGGTGAAGATGACTAGGGTTGTCGCCATGCCTTGCCCTTGCCTTTATCCAGTATCACGCTCCTTTATAAAGGAAATAGTTGTCCGATGGTGGACAGCGCCAACATGATAGGCAGTATGGGGTGGTCCATTAAAAACGGACAGCGAGCTAAGATAGGGCAGTTTTCAGGTCCTGTTCAAATTGATGGAGCGAGCAATAGAGGATGTTGTTCCCAACCGCTCGGCCACGTCCGCCAGCGGCGGCAGCTTCCCAGTTTCTTCGCGCAGCCCGTCGAGGCTTTCCCGAATTAGGTCGCCGGGGTGGGATAGGTTGAACATGGCCTTACAGCTCCGGTATCGGTAGCGTCTCGTCCATCACAGTATAGGGCACGTAGGGCGGCAGCTCGTTCATTTCCTGCATCAGGGCCGCCATTTTCGCCGCGTAGGGGTACACCTGGCCGGGCTGCTCGGGCGGCAACGGGCGCACGTCGGCCGATGGGGCTATGTCGGGCCGGTACCACCGCATCAGCTCGTCGTGGACCTGCACTTGGTCAATCTCGCCCGCGATGTAGCGCAATTGCAGCTGCGCCATTTCTTGCGAGGGCACCGCCCGGTCGCTGGCTCCAATGCAAATGGCCCACCGCACCGTGTTCCACCGCTGCGCAGGGGTCTGTTCTTCCTCGTGAAATTGGGGCAGATAGGAGCCTTGTGAAATGGGCGAATCTGAGGACTTTTCGGGGTGGCTTTCCATACTACAAGATACGTTGGAAACAGCTTTAAAACCCCATTAAAGGCCGTTTCCACTTGATATTTATCCAATAAAAAAGCCGCTCAATCAGCGGCTTTTTTAACAACCCTACTTCTAATTGTAGGATTGTCTTACCCCTTCTAGATAACCCATAGCATAGGCTGCGTGGGGGCTTTTGTGCCTCACCGCGCCAGCTTGGCTGACCGGTAAAGCATCTAAATCAAGATCGAGCTGCTCAGCTCGTTGCAGGCCGGCTTGTAAGCCCCGCTCAAAAGCGCACCCCGAGCAACGATGCCGGCCGGAACCGCCTTGGTCGTGTGGCAAAGTATCAAATAGGGCATTGTACCGGTGATCATTCTGGCATTCCATTATCTAAGCAATTTCATGATTGTTTTTACAGTCAACTTATTATCCCCTTGACTATTAGGATAAGTTCAGTTAGCGAATGTTCTTCTCAAAGGAGTAATCCATGTCGGTCCACTTCGGTGGCTTTGTATGAGAAAGCGCCCGCTGGATAACCTCGGCTAGTGAATGAGTACCGGCTTCTAGGACATGAATGGCTTCTAAATAGCGGAAGTAGGACATTTTTCGCCCTAGAAGGCCTCTTGAAATGGGATAATTAATGTCCTCTTGAATAACTATCCATTTGATGGACTTAAACAGCTCTTCAATAGTGAGATCCCATTTGTTACCCCGTTCATTGTACATTTTGCCTCCATGTGCTGCACGAGCCTCAGCCAACAGATTAGGTGACGGCAGAGCAGGCGTATAGGGCAAGTGCTTGGCAAACGCTGCGTAATCTATCGAGCAGTTTGCAGCCTGGGCCTTTAACGCCCGTTTTATAAGCTGTATATCCATCCCGCCTGCTGTGCATTTGTTGACGATATCAACAATGATGTTGGCATGGGACAGAGAAGTAGTCGCTCCATCCTTTGTGATATCAACCCGATAATCAGGCTTGTCAGGCGTTGCTTTATAGCCAGGAAAACAGATACTTATAACGCTTCCATTTTGGCACTCGTCTACCCCCGTCGTCACGGCGTGCTTACGGCTGTTGGCCTGGTGGCCTTTAAAATCGTGGCGTGAAAAAAGCCCTTCTAAGTGGCCTAGGCTGGCAGAATAGTCCATAATGTGGTTTTGTGAACCACTAAGGAAGCGAAACGCCTAGCCATTTAATGCGGCCAACCCGATATAAGACAAAAAGAGACTTATTGTCGGTTGTTCACGCCGACAATAAGTCTCTTTTTTGCCCCATGGGCCATCCGTCTATTCAGCTGTTCGGGGAGACAGTACGTCATTTCCGCAACCTCTTGAATATCACCCAAGAGGAACTAGCAGACCGGGCGGGATTTCACCGAACGTACATCGGACAAATTGAGCGCTCGGAACGGAATCCGGCTTTCAAGAACATTGTCACGCTCTGCCAAGCCCTACGGGTGCCCCTAACTGAGTTCTTTTCACATTACGAAGGGCTGGGGAAGCCTACCAATGAAGAAGTTTAACACTGTAGGTGGTGGTGCTAACACCAATCTTAGCGGCCTCGAATTTGAGCGAGGCACCGATTTGGCCGAGGCTTTTAAGGAGCATCCTCTATACAAGCTAAACGGGGACGGGATAGTGGAGCGCACTACGGGCCGCGAAGTCGGCCGGATGTACGGCAAAAACAAGATCTACAAGAATCTGCTGGAAGCCAATGGTATTGATTACCAAACCATTGTCTCCAAAAAGCTACTTCCCGACGATGCGTTACTCGTAGGCAAAAAGCTGATTGTTATCGAGAAAAAGTACCAAGCCGGAGCTGGTTCAGTAGATGAAAAGCTCCAGACGTGTGATTTCAAGCGCAAGCAATATGCAAAGCTCATGGCCCCGCTAGGCATCGACGTGGAATACTACTATGTGCTGAACAGCTCCTGGTTCAATCATCCGTCCTACCGCGACGTATTCGATTACATCGAGTCCGTTGGCTGCCGGTACTTCTTCGATGTTATTCCCTTGGAGGAACTAGGGCTATAAACTGGCTTTCTCTATACCATCTGCGGCACTTCCTCGTGTACATAGTTGGCAATGAGTAGCTCTGAGATTTCTCCGCGCTTCTCACCGTTTGAGTTAATAGCCCGTTTCGCTCGTATCCGTTGAATCTGAAAGTCCTGGTACAACTCATCAAAGAAGTGGTTGTCCTGGTCCGTGTTTTTCACGTCCGAGTTACTCATTAGCCATAGATGGCCAGCTGCATCTAACTCCCTGCAGAACTCGGCAAGGCGCAACTGAGACGCGTCGTCAAAGGCTTCCGAAACGTAGGAATTGAAGCTGGCGGTGGCGCTCAATGGCTTATAAGGCGGGTCCATGTAGTAGAACGCCCGGCCGCTCACCTGCTCAATGGTTTTAGAGAAATCCCCCTTCAAGATGGTTACACGTTGCAACAGCTCGCTGTTGGCGCGAATCGTCTGCGGGTCGCAGATGCGAGGCCGTTCGTATTTGCCGAACGGCACATTGAATTTCCCCTTACTATTCACCCGATACAGACCATTGAAACAGGTCTTATTCAGTGCGATAAGAAGGGCTGTATTGCGAAGCGGCTCAATGTCGCGCTTGTTAAATTCTGTACGCAGCGCGTCAAAGTAAGCACGGCGTTCTTCCTCCGAAACAAGGTTATCGTAGGTTTCCTGAATCCCCTGGAGCACCTCTACTAGGGCCTCGGGACGCTGCTGGATAGTCTGATAGGCCTCGTACAGATCCGGGTTGATATCGTTGATAATAGCTCGATGAATGTTGGGGTACTGTGACAATAAGCGAAACAGTACTGCCCCTCCACCAATGAACGGTTCTACATACGTCAGTGGCTCTGTTAGCATTTCTGCCGGCAGCGCCACTTGGATGGTAGACCACAATTTTCCTTTGCCTCCTGCCCACTTCAAAAAGGGCTTTGCTCCGCTGATATTTCCAAACAAGTCCATTGCTCAAAGTTAGAAATAAAAAGATCGTGCATACAATAAGTATCTTTTTTTATTAAAAAACCTCCTACATTCTTCTTCCTTGGCTGCGCTCCTTTCTCGTGCCGGGACGCTCAGCCTCCAACTTAACAGCTTGTTCAGGCGTGGGCTGTGCCGGCGTCACGCTGTGCTGCTGAGCTATGTCCTGCTGCAGCGGTTGAACGACTTGCTGCACCACTTGGCGCTGCTTCTCCCGGCTGGCCTGCACCAGCAGCGCAGCGCACTGCTCCGGGGTGCCGTGCTGCATGGTGTGGGCATAGCGGAAGGTTTCGGTCAGGGGACGCTCGTAGGCAAACGCCTGGTCGAACGTCTGCTCTACCCGCTCCGAGTACTGCTTGCGCTCGAAACCTCCCTGCACCACGCCGCGCTGCGTGTCTTTGTGGTTGGTCAGCGGGCTTAGGTGATACGGATTTTTGCGGTCCAGCTCGCCCGACTTTTTGCGCTCAGTGTAGCGGGCCAGATTCTCCGTCCGGCTGACCAGGACGTGAATGTGCGTCTGGTCGCCGGGCTTGGCCTGGCTCTTCTCCACCTCGCCTAGCTGCACCGCCCGGTCGGCCGGGCCGGTGGTGCGCTCGTGCTCCACCTTGGCGAAGTACACCAGGTCTTTGCCCTCGATGCCTTTCCCAAAGTTGGCGGCGTACTGCTCCATCGCCGCCCGCGTGTAGTCGCGCAGCTTCTCCGGGTCGCTGCCAATGTGGCGCAGTTCGGCTTGGCTCGGGGCGAGTATCACCTGGTAATACTTGTCCGCGTCGCGGTTCAAATTGCGCTTGTTGCGGTCGAGGGTCTGCGTGACTTCGGCGGCTGGCACGTCCTCGCGGTCGAGGCTGAACCACTGCCCTTGCACCTCTTTTTCGAGGTAGGCCACGAGGCCCCCGCTGCTGCCCGACCGCTGGGAAAGGCCCTTGCCGGAACTGGGAATTTTGGCAACCATTAGGCGGGCTGGCTGGGGGGTGTGGAGGTCGGCGGCTTGGGCTTCGCCCTCATGGCGGGAATCATCAGCTCGGGCCGAAACGCCATCTGCATGATGGCTACCAACTTCGCCTTTAGCAGGGCAAGGGCCGGGTCTTCGGGGTTGATGCTGGCGCCCATCGCGGGGGCATTGCCTAGGAACTCCGGGGTCAGCTGGTCCGGGAGCATCCCCTTGGAAAGCACCCGAACTAACCACCGCATCATGTCGTCCTCCTGGCTTTCGCTCAGCCCGTCCGGGGCACTTGAAACGGGCGCGCTCAGCACCTGGTGGGCCTGCACCTGGGCCAGAATCGGTTTAAGAAACGTCTTTTCCTGCTCCCGGATAAATCCAATGGTGGCCTTGTTCAGCTTGTCAATCTTCTCCCCTAGCAGGGCCAGGCTGCTGGTCAGGTCCGGGCCGGTGGGCTCGCGGGGGTCGGCCTTGGTCACCCGGAAGTACTGCACCATCGCGGCCAACAACTCGGGGTTGCTCAGGTGGTACTCCTTGGCCAGCTGCCGAAAGGCATCATACGCCGGCTCATCGGCGGCTATTGTCTTAACCTTTGAAGTCATAAAAAACTTTAAATTCTTTTTGATTATCAAATACTTAAATACGAATAAAGTTTTAGTAACGTTGTTTCTAAGTCGTTTTTAAAACGCAACTTACTGGCTAACAATTTATTGTTAGCGAGCGGAACGGTATGAAGGGAGGCGCAGCCGACCGGAATAGCGTTCCTGCTCGCTTCTTATCAGAACGAGGTCGTTAGGGTACGCTCGCACCGTTGAATGATTCCGTTCGCGCTAGTTAGTCCGTTTTGACTGGTAGAACAAGAGGGAAGAAAGGGCCGCTTATCGTGTAACAAAGTAACACGGCCTCCCCCCTCCGGTGAGCTGACGAACCGGCTTCTTACAAGTCGGTTGGTGGCCTATAGTGGGTTCCCTTCCCGGCTAACTCTGAGATTTTATAAGTCTAAGTACGAGGTTTCATAAGTCTCCCTCAGAACGGATTTTTACCATTTGCTTGGGTCGTCTTCTTCGTCCGTGGTCGTGGCAAGTGGGGCTGCTTCGGTGCTGGTTGGTTTTGCAATTGCAAAATTCTCGGGCTGCTTTGGGGGCATCGCCGTGTTTGCAATGGCAACATCTTCGGCCGGCTGCGCGGCGTGTTCTCCGCCCACGATGGCCCGCACCTGGGCTTTGATGGCCCCAAAATTCCGGGCAATCTCGGCCAGGCTGGCTTCCTGGAACGGGGCAATTTTTACGGCCTTGCTGGGCTCCGCTTTGAAGGTGGCGCGGAACTCCGGCCGGCCGCTCTCCACCACTAGGCCCGCGAACTCGCCCACCCCGAACCGCATCACCTGCTGGGCCTCCAACTTGTCGCGCTGCTGGACGCTCACCGACTCGCTGGTGCTCGTGGTGCGGGTGCTCGGCTTGAAGATATTGAGCGGGCTACTCTTGCTGGTGCCCTCCGTGGTGGACCGATACGTTTTGTCGATTTTGCCGAACATCTTGCTCACCCGCTCGGCCGTGGCCGTGTTGGTGGTGCGGCCCCAAAACTGGTTGCCTAGGTTGGCCAGAATCATCTCCGATTCCTGCCGACTTGTCAGGGCCTCCATCTGGGCCACGTCCTGCACGGCGTACACGGTGGCCACTTTGTTGCTGCGGGCCGTGGCCGGAATCTGGGCGAAGTTGGGAATAAAGAGGGTCGGCGCTTCGTCGAGCAGCACCAGGCTTGGCAAGCGGCCCTGCTGATTCATCCGCTTGATGGCCGTGGCCACGATGAGGGAAATGAGCGGGGAAAAGGTCGTGCTCAGGGTCGGGTCGTTGCCCACCACCAACACGCCCGGCGTGTCGGCGCGGTTCAAATCGAGCGGCACCTGGTCGCCGCTCATCACCCAAAAAATCTCGGGCGTGTTGAGCACGGCCAAGTAATTCTGAATGGTCGAGAACACCCCGGCTATGGTGTTTTCCGATTTGCTGGCGCTGGCAATCGAAGCAATCAGGCCGCGCACTTCCTCGTCCTGCTGCAAGGTGGCCAGCAGCTGCGCCGCGTCGCTTTCGAGTATCATGCTCACGGCGGCCGGCAAGCTGCACTGCTCCGGGTGGTTGCGGCGCAAGTACCAGATGCAGCCGGCCAGCAGCACCTCGCCCGACTGAATCCAGAAATTGCGCTGCTGCGCGGCTTTCGCGTCCAGGTTGGTAATGATGGTGGCCGCGGCCTCGCGGGCAAAGCTGGCGGTGGCCAGCAGCGCGGGAGCCAGCGGGTTTACCCGGTGGCTCCGGGTGAGGTCGGTGAAGTTGACAAAGTAGGGCGTTACCGGGCTGCCCTGGTAGCTGCCGGCTACCTCCTCGGCCAGCGTGGGAAATTTGAAGTCATAGACTACTCCGGTTAGGCCCAACGCGCCCGCCTGCTGGATGATGGGCTCAATAATCGACTTGCTTTTGCCGCTGCCCGCGCCGCCGGCTATGAAGGTGCCCCGGAACGGGTTGCCTAAGCGCACGTTTGGGCCGCTGGTGGTGCGCAGCACGAAATTCAGCGGCTGGTCCCCGCCTCCGGGCTGCGCGGCCGGCTCGGGGCTGGAAAAGGCCCGAAACACGTTGTAGCCAAGCCAGCCCAGCAGCGCCCACGTAACGAGCCCGCCCAACCCAAGCACGCCGCCCGCGACGGTGGCCAGCAGAAACAGGGTGGCGAAGCGCACGAAGGACACCGTCCAATCGTCTGGGGCTTGGCGCAACCGGATGGCCTGGTACAAGCCCCGCGACACCGGGGGCAGTGCCTGGTGCAGCCCCTGAGCCGCGAGATGGGCTATCGCCGCGTAAACCAGGGCCGCTATCAAATGGCCCACCCAAAAGGAAATTGTCGTCATGCCGGCAAGGTAAAACGGCTGGCGCTACGGTGCGGCTTTGCCTCAAAAGGAGCCCAAAATGAGGCAGTAAACCGGGGCACAAGGCCGCACAAATAAGCACAACAATAAGCGGTTATACCATTGATTACCAATAATATATAGTTTTAAAAATGCGCGCAAGTTACTGGCTTATAGTACTTTGCTGTTTTTGCTTGGGCTGCGCCGCTCGGGCCGGTCGCCGACCAGGACAGCTCTAAAAGCCTTTTTTTAACGACAACACAATTTGTGATTATTTAAGCTATTTGTTCTATTTGAGGGGCCCAGAACGTGTTGACTAGCAGTATTTTATACTCTCTAAAACGAACCTTTAGCTCGTTAACCCGAACCTTTGATTCGCTAACCCGAACCTTTGATTCGCCAAAACCGAACCTTTGATTCGTCTGAGGCGAACCTTTGATTCGTTAATAAGCACTATTAAATCGAACGGTCATTTTTATCAGTTCGCTTATCGTATATTGTGGCTTCAATCACTATGAATGCCATGAAAAGTCCTTTAGAGGTCCGTCACCACAACGCTATCACTACTGCCCGCTACGAATACACCGAGCTACAGATGGACCTCTTTTTTTATCTGCTTTCCAAATTACGGAAAGATGACACGTCGGGCGTGTATGATATTGTAGTTAAGGAGCTTGGCGAAATAACCGGCAAAAAATACGCCTACAACTACCTGCGCAAAGCTACTGAAGGCATGGGGTCGCGCATGTTTGAGGTGCTAACCGAAAACAGCTACAACCAAATTTGGATGTTCCAGCATATCAAGTACATGACTGGTGAAGGGCGAATTGAGGTGAAGCTGTCCGAATCTATCCGGCCCTACCTATTCGACCTCAAAGACAACTTCACCAGCTTTGAGCTACTGTCGGCCCTGCGTCTCACCAGCAAGCACGCCAAGCGGGTTTACACCTTTTGCAGTCGCTGGAAAGACCTGGGCGAAACCAAAAAATTCTCCCTGCTTGATTTCAAGAAGATGCTGGGGCTAGTCGATGCCAAGGGCAAAGAGGAATACGAGGAAATTAGCATGTTCAAAAAGAAGGTGCTCGACGTGGCCGTGAAGCAAATCAACGAGCACACCGATTTGAGCATTAGCTATAGCCTGGAAAAGCAAGGAAGAGCGTTTAAAAACGTCGTATTTACGGTTAAGCAGCAAGCCCTAGACGTGGCCGCGCTGCCTGACTTGGGCAACTCGCCGCTTCAGTTGGGCGGGCCTACGCACCTGGTCGAGAGCGCCAGTCGTCTACTCGCGCAGCTCAGCATCACCACGCCGGCCCTGGTGGACCAGATTCTAGCCAGCCCAACGCACGTTGCGGCCTGCAACAAATTCGCTTATGAAATCAAGACGGGCAAACACAACAAAACCAACTCCCTCTCGGGCCTCCTGCTCACTATTCTAGGCATTAAGAAGGCCAGCAACGGGCCACTGTTCGACAAAACCACCAGAACGCGCTAAGCGGTGCGCTGCTCCCCTACTTGCCAAACACCCGCTGCCAAAATCCTTTTCGCGCTGGCTCGGCTAGTCGGTTGGCAATCCCCTCGACCATCTGCGTCAGCTGCTCTACCTGCACCTGCAAGTCGCGGGGGCTGGCGGGCAGCTGCGATTGGGTGAGCTGGCCCTGGCAGAAGGAACGCATGTCCTCGTTTACAAACTGGCCGATGGTCTTGCCGGCGCGCTGGGCGGTTTTCTCCACAATGGCCCGCGTTTCCATGTCCACTCCCCGAATGGCCCAAAGGCCCGTATCCGGGGCTTTTCGGGGCCTCCCTCCCTTCGCTTTGGGTTTAGTTGTGTTTTGTTCCGGTTCTGTTGCCGCCGTTTCAGCGGGCGCTAAACTTAACTCCGGTTCTGTTGCTACCGTTTCGGGAAGTGTTATACTTAACTCGGGTTCTGTTGCGGCTCCTGCGGCGGGAGTTACACTTAACTCCGGTTTTGTTGCTCCCTTTGGCTGCTTCATTGGGTTTTGTTAAACGTTTAGTTTAACAGCTAATGTAGCGCGTTTCAGCCGATTGGGTTTAGTTCAACAAAACCTTAGGTTTAGTTTACGAAACCTAACTAGCTGTCTGTCAATTTTCTTTCAAATATGACAGTCTAGCAGCCTGGCTCCTGGCGCATTCGCTCCGCGATTTGCCTCAGCCGCTCGTCGGCCGTTCCGTCGTCCGCTGCGGGCCGTTCGGGCTCGGCCTGCGCGTTTTGCAAGGGAGTCGTAGCCGCTGGCAGTCCCTCAAACGAAAAGCGTTTGGCTGGGCGGTCGTAGTAAATATCAAAGTGGTTCGGCCCGTCCCTTATCGCCCCGTCGTCGGAGAGTCGTATCGAGGGCGGAAAGTCAAAGTGCTCGCGCAGCTCGGCCGCGTCGATGGGGTCCGTAAAGGTGTAATGCAGTTCGCCCCCCTGGTCGAACCAAAACCCGCTCTCGTGCCACCAGTGCGACGGGCGGTTGCCCTTGGCCAGTAGAAAATCAATGACGGGGCGCAAGTGGTCGGTGCGCGGGTCGTGGC
>MWWH01000472.1_pt1 | contig 11681 bp, 13 predicted proteins | sample 1047231 | NCBI WGS metagenome assembly MWWH01 (sample SAMN06349967, study PRJNA376086) | soil metagenome | isolation source: MG3-2 sample Antarctic (ecotone) soil | place: Antarctica | collected 2015-01-13 | reverse complement strand
GGCAATAGGTTTTCGGGTCGTCGGGACATTTGCCGCACTTGCATTCCAATTCCGAAAGCGGCTTTGCCGTGAACCGAGTTGCCGCGCCATTGCGTTTGGCCGCTTCAATCTTCGCCTCTGTTTTTTTGCTGCCGATTGCGCTCATATAATCGCGCACGGCATCGGGAATTTTGTTGCTCATGCCGGACATTATACCGCAAACGGTTTGCCATCCACAAAAATAAATAAAAAAACTTGCAATGGCGAACGGTTTACCTATTGACATGGCGAACCGTTCGCCTTATACTAACGGGTAGTTACGCAGTTAAAGGAGTTTGAAATGAAGACGTGCAAAGAGTGCAGCCGGAAGTTTGTTCAGGGTGAAGGCGTGGAGACGGCGACGGGTTTCAATTGCTGGGTTTGCGCGGCCACAGTCGCACAGCAAGACAAGGCAGCGGCCCGCGCGATGGATGAAGAGGAAGCGTTTCGCACGCTTTCGACAAACGAGCTTGTGGCGGGCGGTTACATCGACGCGGCCACGATGGACGAATTGATGGCACCGTGGGGCGAAGTCGAAGAGTTCGCGATCGCGGCCTAAAGAGGAAACGCCTCACATCGGCTCTACCCGATGTGAGGCTATTTCTCAGGATACAAAGGGAGATAGAAGAATGAAAGACAAAGTAACCCCAACACAACCCACACCGGCATGGTTTGTCCGGCAGTTTCACAACTGGGTCGCAGAGACGTACCGCGACGCGCAGGACGAGCTTGACAGCGCGCGTTTCGCGTTGCTGAGCTTCACGGAGCGCATCAACTTGACGAGCCAAGCACTCGAAGCGGCCGAAACGTGGCGCGAGGGCGAGCCGCTGCCCGGCGTGCTGAGCGATTTTCTGCAAGTCCATCTCACGATCGCGCGCAGCGAGGATACGATCACGTATTGGCGAGCGCTCTACTGGCACACGCGAGGCAAGCCCGGCGCGGTGGATTTTCGCGACTTCCAATGGGTCTGCGAGTGGCGCGCGCGCTTTTGCGAATATCTTGCTGTTGACAGCGAGGTAAATGCGTTGTGGGAAGCAAGCCCCTTCGATGTCACGAGCTTGCCGGTGCCGAGCAAGGCGAGCCACAAGTAGCCCAAAGTACTTTAAGCCGAGCGGGCGTCTCCCAGTGGAGACGCCCGCTTTTGCGTTTTGTGGGCTTTTGGCGCGCTTTCACACGCCGGGCGGCACATCATGCCCAAAGTACTTTGAACGGCCGCTTGCTTCATGCTATGGTGCTTCATTTTTGCGCTTGCTGTGCATGGCCAAAGTACTTTACATACTGCGGATTATCGTATCTGCAACTTTGGGCTATCAAAGCTGCAATGCCAAAGTACTTTGTTAAAAGCGTTTGGGCTTAAAGCTACAAATGGAAATCGCGCCGCTTGAGTGTGAGGCGCTCAGGACGTGTCAAGTACTTCAAAGCGTGCGGACGTATTCCAATTGTTCCCACAACGAATCGAAATACAATAAAAAATACGCTTCGCCGTCTTTTTCTTCGCTGAGGATATTTTCAAACCAACCGCGCTCTTCGTCAGACAACTGTTCAATCTTGCGCTGCTGCGCGGGCGTCAGCTTTGGTAGTATCCCAGCCAGTAAAGTGGCGTCCGCTGTTTTTGTGGCGGGCGAGGGTTCCAACCCGTTCAATGGTCGCATGATTTCCTCCCTGCTAATTATCCGCGAAGAATTAACGGAATGTGGCGCCGCGTGGTTTCATCGGCGCGCGGCCTGAAATCGCGCCACAAGCCGCCACAGCGCGAAAGTAAGTGGCTGTTCATCTGACGCCATCTTGTGCTGAGCGCGTGCTGAGAAATTCCGATGAAGGTGTAATTCCCACTCGCCCCAAATCGAGGCGGTCAGCATCCCAGCAGGTGCCGATTGTAGCATCTTCACTGGTGAGGCCCATCGCATGGCACTGGCAGGCCATATAGAGCGACAAAAAGCGCGATTCATCGAGCTTATGCAGTTCAAAGCCTTCCGTGCGCCACCGCGTGGCCAACTGCGCGGCCCGTTGGCCGTGTTCCGGGTCTTCGCCATCCTCGCGGCGCTCCACATCGTGCAGGGCTGCGAACAAGCGCACGACATCCACATCGGCGCCGGTCGAGTGCGCCAGTCGCAAGCCAATTTCTTCTACCTTTGCCCAGTGTTTGGGGCCGTGTATCGAATCGCATGGCAGTGCGAAACGCTCGCACGCCCGTTTCAATATCTTCGCGTAGTCAATGCCCAGTGGCGCAGCAAGCGGCTCCAAAGGAACACCGGCTCGGATCGTCTTAAATCCTTGAAGCACGGAAGGCGCATCCTGCACGTCCACGTCCGGATTTTCACCACTGAAAAGATACTCTGTGCATTCGCCGAAAATCTCCTGCGCCCGCATGAATGTGATGTCGTCAATAATGGTCAAAAATCGCTCAAAATAGGGCGCTAAAACCGTGCGGGGGAAGAGTGCTACACGCGTAAAAGATTTCGGCGGCACTCTTCCCATATAAGCTACTTGACCAACTACAGATAGGCTGCTTTGCCATTCATGCGTTCGTTTTTCCGATGCCTGGTGATTTTGAGCAGGTGTGAATTGGGTAACTGCTAAATCTGCAATAGCATTCAGATAATCTGTATCCGGTCGCATCAGGCTAAGGTTAAGCAAGCGGTCGCTAATCTCGATGACCCCACACAAGTCGCCGGGCGGTGCGATGCTGCTATAAGCCGGTGCCATTGAAGATGTCAAATAAACAGCATTTGGATGCCCGGCGCCGTTAAAATTGCCCGGCGCGCCTGCACCGCGCGGGCGGATGCCATGCTGATAAAACTCTTTCCACTTGTCGCCATTGGTGCCATGATACAGCTTCATTGGTTTGCCGCTTGTGGCGCCGGGCGCCGGGTCATCTGATGAGGTTTTGTTTGGGGTGCTTCCACATCGGGCTGTCGCGTGCCGCTGAGATAAACGCCGGGCGTGCGTTCCTTTTCTTTGAGCGTAGTGCTAATGGCTTGCACCACGAGCGCGCCGTGTGGCTTTTGTCGAACTGCCGCCGCTTGGTTCAGCAAATTTTCGGGTGCGTTGAGGAAATCGGTGCTGGCGCCTTCGGCTTCAATTTCCTGCAACGCGCGCCGCATTCGCTCGGAAGCGGCTTCATCGCCGACAGGATAGCCAGATAACACTTGGTGGGGACGCACGTCAGCCAATGTTGCCATTTCCAGTTTGAAGCGTTCGCGTGTGCCACGCAGTTCTATCATCAGTTCCGCAATGCGTTCTGCGTGCTGCTCCAATTCTTCGCTCGCCAAAAGCTGCTCAAGCTCAATCTCGCGCTCCAGCTTCACGCCAAACTGCGCGATTTCAAGAACAGTTGCGCGCTGCTGGCCGCGCCGGGCAGCAGCATGGGTGCTCTCGATCTGGCCGAGTGTTTGGGCGATCTGGCTATCCAGTGCCGCCAACGCGTCAGCGAGCGGCGCCACCTTCGCGCGGGCTTGGGCCGCTGCATCCGCATTGCCGGTGCCTGCTACGAGCGCTGCTTGTGCCTGCTCGTCAAGCTCGCGAGCCGCGCGCAAAGAACCTTCTACTGTCGCCCGGCGCAGTTGTAAATCTTTAAGTACTTCCTCAAGTTGTCGAATCGTTTGCATAGTTTTTATCCTTTGATTTAGCCAGCGTTTTGAAGTACTTGCGGGTCATCGGACAACAGGCGCACGGTCGGCGTCATAACCTGTTCGCCTTCGCCGCTGTTGATGTGCGCCCGTTCAACCTGTTCAACGAGGTAAGCCCGTCCCTTGATGTAGAGGACGTGGTTTTGCTTCACATCCGGGCGCAACGGTACGTTTTCGAGTTCGCTGTAGTAAGGCGGGCGCCCCATGCGGTCGAGTATCTCGCGCGCCAGCACGAGCGCCTGCGCTTTGGTTTTAATGCCGGGCAAGGGGCCAACTGTGTGGGTGCGCTCGATGCCGATGTGCAGCAGAGACACACCTTCAAACGCCGGGTCAGTGGCTTCGGGCAGGCTTTCCTCCATCACAATGCGCTGCCCGGTTTCTTCATCCACGTCGCCGATAACAATCACGCGCGAAGCGAAGTCGGTCAAATCCTGTCGCAGGCGCAGGCCGCGCCGCAAGCGCAAAGTACTATCGGCGGGCGCGTCTTCGTCGTATTGCAGATCGGGCCGGTCGGTTTCGCTGTGGCGGCGCAAGAACAGCCCGGCCTCATCGGTGCCAAAATCCCAGCCGGGACACCAATCCGCAACGAAAGAGCGCATATATTCGAGATATTGCGACTTGTCGCCGGGCTTGATGTCCGGGAGTTGGCCCGCCGTGACGTGTGGCACACGCTCCAGCCCAACGACGCGCCCGGCCGGAATGTTGGCATATTCTTCGGGCGTATACCCGGCCAAATGCGCCATCACGCGCAGATGCTCATTGGGGAGTTCACCGTTGGCGGGCACGGCCGCCTCCACATCGCGCGCCGCCACTTGTTCCATCGAAAGCACGCTGATGATGCGCTGGCTGCCGACATTGGGCATCGGCTGCAAGGGAGGCACGGCACCGCCGTTGTTGGCGGCGGGCTGGGCGTCAGCGTGAAGCGATTGCAGATCGGTATACACATCGCCATCAATGCTGCCGTGCCAGATGATTCCGGTCTCCTCGCCGGTCGTTTCGTTAATCATCGAAATATCGACCATGTGCCCACCCAGATCAAAGGCAGGCAAGCCGCTTTCACGCACAAAGTTTTCTCCGTCCACAACGAACACACCGGGCGGCAGCGGCCCGATGATCGTCGGGCCGGGCACCAGACCGTCGCGCACGGTGCAGGTGGCCATCATCGCATTGCCTCCCTGTCGCTGCAACTGCACATCCACCAGATGCGAGACACCGGCCGCGTCTTTATGGTCTTCGCTATCCCACGACAGCGGGCCTGCGGCGGGCACATCGGGCAGAATCAGCAGATCGATGTTGTGAAGCTCGGCGCTGTGATCGCCGCCGCTTTTGTAATCCAACCGCACCTGATAAATGCCGGGCATTTGAAAGCCGAAAATATCCAGCGGTGGAAACAGCGTTTTTAAGTGCGCTTCGACACGGACACCGGGATAATTTGCATCTACAGGCGAGCGCCACACGCCATCGGCCGCGTCCAACTGTAGCGGGCCGGGGTGACAATCGGCCTGAAAAGCGACAAGCCCGCTGGCGCCGCTGGGCAGCACAATCGGCGCGCTCCACAGGCTGCTGAAATCCTCATAGTTGGGGCGGCCCATTGCGAGCGCGAATTTGCCGCCGTCGCTGCGTATCGTGAGCCGGGCCTTCTTGGGCAGCATGACACCGTAGCGCCGCGTGCGCGTGATCCGCTTGTTCCACCAAATCCATAACGTATCACCAATATGCAGCGCCACACCGCCCCGGCGCAGCCATTCAACGGTAATAGTCATGTTTTGCCCAAACGCGCTCGGCATGAATTCGGGCGCCGACACCTTATCGACACTGTAGAAAAGGTCTTTTTTGATGGACTCAACTAAAATACGGCCCTGCTGTTCGTAGCGGCGCTTTTCTTCCTGTAACTTCTTTTCGTTATTTTTGAGTGTCAACAACCGCGCGCTTTCTGACGCCGACTTCGCGCGCCCCTGAGCATCAGCAGTTATCTGTTGGTGCTCTCTGTCCCACTTCTCAATATCTGCTTCATCAGAAGCAGTTAAACGCCCGGCGTCGGTGGCTTCGGCCAACTGGGTAAGCAGACGCTCGCGCGTTTCCGCACTCATCGGGCGAAAGTGCCGCCACTCAATGCTATTATCCCGCTCCATCACGAGGGCAAAGCGATCGGTATCATCGCCGAATTCAAGGCTGAGTTCGTGTCTCCCTTGCTTTCTGGGAGCTTCTAAACGCTTGATGCGAAAGGTTTGCGCCCGGTCTTGCCGCAGCGTGCGCGTCAGTTCCCAATGCAGCGGCACGTCGCCCGCTGCCAGGCCGTAAAACACACCCTTCGCTCTGGTGCTCATAGCGTTGTAAATGGTGCGCACGTAGCCGCCCTGCGTATCGTCAAGCTGCGACACCTGCTTTGTAATCACTTGCAGGCGCGCGTTGTCATCGGCCGTTTGTTGAGGCTTGGCCACGATGCGCACGCGCTCGGCTTCCAGCTTCGCGCGGGCATCGGCGCGCAATGTGCGCTCGCGCTCGCTGCTGTATTGGATGAAGTCTTCGGGCGTGATCGAATCCCAGATAACGCCGTAATTGGAAAGCAAAGTATAGGGGCGGCGCTTGATTTCGCCAGGCAACTTGTCGCGATCGGCTTCGGGATCGTTGTCGGTGCGCAGGCGACGCATATTGACGCGCCGGGCGTCCGGGCCGCCCGCTTCGCGCCAAAATTCATCAGTGTTGAGGCTCTTAAAGATTGGCAGAAATGCAGGCAGGCGGCGCGGGCCATAGACCCGCATCCGGGGCCGGAATTCGTCAACGGTTTTATAACTGAGTTGCAGCATCTTCTACTCCTTGTCTTTCACTAACCGATAGTTTTGTTTTATCTCATTGTGGACAGTGAAAAACCTACCATCAAAGTACTTTGTGCCCTGTGCCCTGTCGTTACGGTTTGTTACCACTTTCCAAACCCCATGACGCGCGCCCGCCCGCGCGCGGAAGTTACCATAGGGTAACTGGCTTTCATGGGGTTGTTTTCAGCTTCGCTCGTCGCCGGTTGCTCTCTGCAATCGCACGTCGCCCCTCGGCGGTGCGCGGCCCGGTGCTTCGCCCGCCGTGAAGCTTGCAACGCTCGCGGCCGGGTAGCTTCCTGCTCCGGCACGGATGCCCGGCGCGCGTGCGGGCGTTGCAGAGCTTGAGCGTGCGCAGCACTGCCACCATTCTCAGAACTGTCTCATCGCTCCATTCTGTTTTGCTCATACATCCTCGCGCAAAATATCCTCGCGCCGTTGTAACTTGTATCCAGCGGCCCATACTGGACGGCTTGGATCAAAACGATCGTTCGGGTGCGCTTCCATCCACGCCTGCACTTCCGGCATAATGGCCTCAATTGCTTCGAGCGTTTGAGCCGCGTCGATGCGCCGGGCCAACTCTATTCCGTGATCTGGATCACTCATTGCCAAGCCTCCACATGTGTTTTGTTTCACATCAGGCTGCACAGTGAAAGTTCAGCCGAAGTACTTTGCACTCACAGCTTCTAACCCGGCTTGACCTTCTACAACCTCAACCACGATGCCACGCCGGGCCGCAAAATCGCGGAACCGCTCCTGCGCCGATGATAACTCACCGCCGCGCCGCTTCACCTCAAACAGCCGGGCTTCATCGCCGCGCAAAGCCAGCAGATCGGGAAACCCGCTCGCTGCGTTCAAACCCGCGATGAAGTAGCTCCGCACGAATTGACCGCGCGAATCTTTGAAGCCGCTGCCGTTGATCCGAACTACGAGCCAGCCAGCGGCCACGAGACGGCGCATCAAAGCCGCTTGGATGGCGGCTTCGGTGGGTTCGGGCGCTTGGAGCTTCAAAGTTCGCATGGGCAAAGTACTTTCAATCACGGCCATAAGCAGCACCGGCGTCGAATTCGGCGCGCGCTTTTTTTGACTTTCGCCCGGCCGGTTTTGCCATTTCTACTTCTGGCATTTCAGGAAGTGCAGCTTCGCTTTTCCGGCCTTCCGTGAGAGGTACTCCAAGTACTCCAACCCCTAAAGGGTTGTTGGAGTACTTGGAGTACTCCTCACTCGCAGGTTTAGGCTCGCTCCAACTACTACAAATTGGAGTACTTGGAGTACTTGGAGTAGAGGCAGCACGCTTGAAAATCGGACTGCCGTTATGGGCGCCGCACTCTTCGATTGCGCCTTCTTGTTCGAGCTTTTTACGGTAAGTCCAAAATGAGGCTGCGCTACAAATTGGCGGGTCGGCTTCTTCAACCGCTTCTTTCCAAAAGCCCACCTTCACGCCGCCAAACTCGGCCGCTTCGAGGGCCACTCGGTCAAACACTTCCAACAATGCCAGGCGCGTTTTGTCGGCGCGCGTCGAGCTTGGATGTTTGACTTTGGCGATGGCCACGTCGCCGCACGGCTCAAACACAAGCGACGTGACCGGCTCGCCGAATTCGTCCACGTCGGGCAAGGTGACTTCCCGCCCACGCAGGCCGAAGGCTTCAAAAGGTCGGCCGCGCTGCTTTTCGCAGCGCACGAAAACGGTGTTTTGCTCGTCGTTTTCGGGCCTCTCCAAAGTGATGTGCGTGTCGGTGTTGGCTTTGATGGCGCCTGCGCCACGATAAGTCCCGGTGCCTTTGGCGTTGTGGTGGACGGCTTGGACGTGTGCGCCGATGGAATCGGAAAGTTGCATCATGCCGCGCATGAAGTCCGCCATTTCGTTGTTGGCGTTTTCGTTCAATCCAACCGCGCACTGCGACAACGTATCCAGCACGACAAGAGCGGGCGCAAACGATCGCACGCAATCGGCGAAGAGGTGCAGCGCCACGGCGTTGGACACATTAACCGGCACTTTGAGAATGTGAAAGTTAGCGGGCAATTCGCAGCCCTGCTCTTGCGCCCACGCCGCCGCGCGCTCGTAAACCGTGTAGAAGCCTTCAGCCGCCACATAAACTGCTGCGCCGCGTTTGACCTCATGGCCGTGGAACGGTGTGCCGGTCGCGACGCAAAGCGCCATTTCCAGCGCGATGAACGATTTGAAGTGGCCGCTGTCGGCGCTGATAACGGATGTCGTTTTTTCGACAAGAAGGGAGCGAATCAGCCACTGCGGGCGTGGCAAGGCTTTCAAGTCGCGGAATGTGAAAGTTTCAAAGGCGGGCGCCAGTGCGCGTGAATTGATGTTTTTGACGGTGTGCAGGCAGTCGAGAAATTCCGGCTCGCGCTCCGGTGTCGGCATCAAAGCAAACAGTTCGCCGAACGCCTCGCTCTGCCCACGCTCTTGCAGTACTTTGGAAACGTCCGCAAAGTCGATGGCGGCTCCAGCTTCGTATTGCTCGTAAAGCACTTCGGCGATGGCGCGCGCACTGGAATTGGTGAAGTTTTCCGGCCCGAAATTGTTTTTCAGCAGCGCGCATTTATTGACATCGCCGAAGGTCAAGACGTGACGCAAGGCGCCGCGCTGGGCTTCGAGCGGGTCAATTAACTTGCCGGAATAGTTGGGATCGGCGCCGCGCTTGGGCTTGGCTTGCGACTTGGCCGGGCGCTTGGGTTCGGTGGCCGTGCGTGTGAAGGTAGGCTTGTTGGTGTTGTGGCCGTTGAGGGGCGCGCCATTTGTGCCGGGTGGCACTTGCGCGACTTTTGATGATGTGCGAAAATCAGACATTAGAAATTAGTCCTTTGAAAAGCGCGCCCCATCAGCTTGGTACCTGATGGAATAAGGCGCGCTTTTCGTTTTGCGTGCCTGACGGCTTTTGTAAATTTTGCTGCAATTGTGCTGCGAACTGCTACGGCGGCGGGCGGCCCGGCGCCCTAAAAACAGATGTGGCGCCGCCACTGCCAAAGCACACTTCAAAAGTGCAGTCGGACAGCGGCGGCGCCACAGGCGCGATTTTATGAATTGTAGGGATCAAGACAACGACCCCTTTACACGAGTAATTTTAGACTGCCGTCCGCACCGGCCGCAAGTGATGATCGCGGGCAGGTCGCAATTAGCCAGGAAGAGGCGTGAAGGCTTGACACGGTTCTTTTCCAATGCCAGTTCGTGAGGAATGATGGAAACGTCGCCGGGCTGTTCAAAGCTATAATGCTCCGTGCGGCCTGCGGCTATGTCTCCCTCGCGCTGCCGTTCCCGGCTCAAACTTTTGTGGAGTTGCAATTGCTTCTGTTTGCTTTGTACGAAGCGGTTGCCGTCTGCCTGACTTTTTGCATAATGCCCGTCTTGGCGCCTGTCGAAGCCGATGGGCAATTCAAGCGAATAATCATCATCTCCCAATTCTCCACCAACCACGCTTGCTAAGTTGAACGGACAATCCCTAACGCCACATTTCCATTTGTCCTTCACCGGCCGGGCGGCCAGCGGCCCCATGCTGAGTTCACTCATAAAGCCTCCACATACTCATCCAACGCGGCGCGCTTCACTTTGAAGCCTCGCCCTGCACCGCGCACAGCTTTCAATCGGCCAGCATCGATCGCGCTTCGCAAAGTACTTCGACTTAGCCCGGTCAGCACGCGACACTCCTCAAGCGTGAGCAACAGCTTCACGGCCAGCAGCGCACTATCGGGCTTTTGCGGCTCGATCTGGCGGCCCTGCACGGCTTCCAACAGCTTGCCGAGTGCTTCGATCTGATTCACGTTGGGAAGCATTGCAAGGCTCTGCACCTCTGCACCTTCCGCTTCTGCAAACCTTTGCAACCCGTCGTTTTCGGCCATTCGCTGCACGGCCGGGCGATGCACCGGCTTGTCGCGCTCGGCTTTGAAGCGCTCCAACTCGCCACGATCAAAAGTAGCGACCTTGCCGGTTTTGCCCTGTTCCCACGTAAAACCGATTTTGCCGCCCGCCATCAGGTTTTGCAGCGTGCGCTCGCTCACTCCTAAGAACTCTCTCGCTTCCTGTTTATTCATAGTGGTTTTGATGGACTGCAATGCCCTGCACACTTGCAACGCTCGGTTTTGCATCCCTTTGCAGTGGCCAAGTTTTGAGCGGCTCTGCAAAGCCTTGCACGCTTGCAGCCCTCGCAATTGCAAGCCTTTGCAGGGCAAAAGTACTTTTGCTCAAAGCGACGGCGCGTACTCGTTCGCATAACTATCAATCAAGCGCACGGCGGGCAGCAGCAACGGCCGCCGCCTCTTTCGCGCGGCCACCGCTGCATTTTGGGCTGTGTTGACGAGCCGCTTATCGGCCGTCCACAGGTCGCAGTTGTGCAGCTTCGCCAGCGCCACATAGGTGGCGTCGTAAACACGCGGTTGCTTCAAAGCCGTTGCAAACGAGCGCGCCAGCAGCCGTGTTTGTGGATCGTAAATCACCGTCATGGCCGCGCTCGCGTGAACCGCATCGAGCCACTGCAACGCGGCATCCGCCGCGCCGGTTGTGAGATTCCCGACCGCAACCGCCACGCGCAAAGTACTTTCAACTTCGGCTTCCCACAGCGGCGGCACGATGAAGACAACACCCGATGCCAGACAATCGCTTACCAGAGACAAGGCGCTCGCATGAGAAGGATGCGCCGGTAGCGCCGCGTTGATCCATAAATTGGCATCGGTGGCGATCGCCACCGGCAAAGTACTTTGAGCGCCGGTTGAAGTACTTGCAATCACGCAGCGCCTCGCTCGCTGCCGGGCAAGGCCGATAGTAGCTCATCTTCGCGCCCGGCGCGAGCTTGATCGAGCAGCGCCGTTGCCTCCAGCGGGCCGCGCACACCGGCTGCGATCGTCGGTGCGAGGCGTTCATAAAGCGCCATCAACGCCGTACCTTTAGCCACGCTGCTGGAAGTACTTTGAGTGCCGCCGTTGCTGGCATCGCGCTGCACCAGGTCACTCACGTACTTTTCGACAGGCACGCCGCGCCGGGCCGCCTGCACCGTTGCCAGTTGTTCAATCTCGCGCTCAAGTGTGAGTGTCATTTCTCACCGTCCTTTTGTGCTGCTCGCCGCCGCAGAATTGCGCGCCCGCGCGGGCAATAGGTTTTCGGGTCGTCGGGACATTTGCCGCACTTGCATTCCAATTCCGAAAGCGGCTTTGCCGTGAACCGAGTTGCCGCGCCATTGCGTTTGGCCGCTTCAATCTTCGCCTCTGTTTTTTT
>MWWH01000471.1_pt1 | contig 11684 bp, 13 predicted proteins | sample 1047231 | NCBI WGS metagenome assembly MWWH01 (sample SAMN06349967, study PRJNA376086) | soil metagenome | isolation source: MG3-2 sample Antarctic (ecotone) soil | place: Antarctica | collected 2015-01-13 | reverse complement strand
CTGCGGATCGAAACGCGAGTGTCGTGGTCATCCTCGATAACGAGAATACTCCGACACGCGTTAGCCACTTCGCCGCCAGGTTGGTTGGTTGGTTGGTTGGTTGGTTGGTTGGTTGGTTGGTTGGTTGGTTGGTTGGTTGCAAGTCCAGTGCCTTTTTCTGCGTCATTTGATCATTTTCCATACTCAACCAACCCCTACCTGCCCGGCAATCGCGTCTCTAATTGTTTTTTTATTCGGTGATCTTTTCGGAGTCTGCTTCAAAGCGCGGCAGACAGCGCCTTTTGAGACTCCAAGGCGTCGTTCGATCGCCTGATAGCTCAGGCCCTTCACTCGGAGTTCGCGCACGGCCTGGTCGTCGTTACTCTTTGGACGTCCGAGGCGCTTGCCTTGCTTTCGGGCATGCTCGAGGCCAAGCAGGATGCGCTCGCGGATCAGCTCGCGCTCGAACTCAGCTAGGCTCCCTAAAATTTGGACGAACATGCGGCCCGCCGGCGTCGTCATGTCCACTTGGTCACGCGTAGCAATGAACTTCACGCCCAGGGCCTCAAACTCCGAGAGCGTGTTGACCAGGTGCTTGAGGGATCGAAAGAGCCGGTCCATCTTCACGACAACCACGGCGTCGACTTCCCGCGCGCGGACGAGGCGAAGAAGTTCTTTCAATCCTGGTCGGTCATCCGTCCCGCCGCGTGCACGATCGACGATCTCGTGGACGATCTTCAACCCGCGCGCCTTGCAGTAGCGCCGGAGCTCGCCGACCTGGACCTCGGGTTTTTGCTCACGCTTAGTCGTACTCACGCGCGAATAGGTTGCAACCTGGAGAGTCTTCACACTTTAGCCGCTATACCGATGGAGAAGGGCTTTAGCGATCAGAGTTTGCAACTCACGATCCATCACGCCAAATCCCTCAAACGGGTCTCGGGGCGTTCCGTCGAAAATGCAGTAGTTCGAATCACCGTGCTTGTTCTCGGTCGGAGTTTGCCTGTCGGACCAAATGCACCAGGCCCACGAAAGCGCCGCTTTCTGGCCGCCGCTCAAGACCCCATACTCAAGGCGATCCCAATGAACTTCTTCTTTTTCCGCGTCGACAATGGGCATCAGAATATCTTTGAGTGATCTATAATTCGCCAGCATCAATAACGCTTCCATTTGCCTGCTCATAAATTTGCCTCCGAGACGTAACTCAAACCGCTTTTTTCTTTCTCGTAGATGCAACTTCATACTGAAAAGCAGATGGAGCCGTCATCTTCGATGCATCTAAAATTTCCATCGAAACAATCTTTCCATCCTCCGAATAATCGAGAATCACTCCGGGTTTACCCTCGTCGCTCTCCTCGATTTTCAGATCACTAAAAACGATTCTCAGCACATCGACTTCCGGGTCGTAAACGACTTTCATGACGTCCTCCAATATTTTTCGATTTTGCTCGTTCTATAGACAGTGATCACCGCTGGCGGGTTGTCAGCTGGGTCTATGAAAACCCGGACCAGGTAAATCTTCCCCGGCTCAACTTCAACTCGGCTTTGATAAACTACTCTGCCTCCAGGTTGGGCAATTTGCTGTTCCGGTGCAGCACACACGCCTTCCGCCAACTCTTGTGGAATCCCACGCCGTTGTAACTCTTCGAGCGCGTGCCGGGTAAATCGAAAGTTCATCCCCTCACCTCCCCAAGTGATTCCTTAATCTGCCGTCGAATATCTACCTGCTCTGCTTCCACTGATCCGGGGATTGCCGCACACCGGGCGGGCCACACTTGCTCGTCGAAGTGCGCTTTAAGCGAGGAATCCCGCGCGGGAATAATATCCCGAACGACGTCTGGCACAATGTCCGCGATTTGCTCTCGCGTGATCCCTCTTCTCCACTCCGCGAATTCCAGATCCCGGAGCTCGCGCTCCTCGGAAAGCCGCTGCTCTTCGAGGCGGCGTTTGCCGTCGAGATAGATTCGCCGCGCGGTCTGCTCGGGGCTCTCGTAGTTCTCTGGCGGCGCGTACGGCAGACCCTTGCGGAGAATCCCCATAAAGAAGTTTACGGGCGCCCCCTTGATCTCTCTCCCCTTCCCGTTTCTCTTCAAGTCGAAGGCGAAAAAGTGGATTGAGTCTTGGACTTCAGCAGTCGAGAGCTTGCCGTGCTTGGCGAGCTGGATCAGGTGAGATTGCGTAAAGCCGATTTCGGCCAAGGCGGAAAAATCTACGGCAGCCCAATCGGGGCTAAGTTGTGTTGCGGTGCTTTCAAAAAGCTCAGGTTCGCCAGTAGTAGTAGTTTTAAAATTCTCTGAATCTATAGAACTACTACTACTAGAGGAGCTTGTTCCCAGTTGCGTTCCCAGTTGCGTTCCCAGTTTGTTCCTGAAATGTTCCCAGTTTGTTCCCAATTTGTTCCCAGTTTCGAGTTCAAAGAGATGCCGATAGATCTCCTCGGGCAGGGCGTAGCTTGAGAAGCCACCGCGTCCGGCGCGGTAATTAATGCGTTGGATAAATCCTTTGGTAGCGAGCCGCTTGATTGTCTCTTTGATCGCTCCTGGAGTTGTTTCTAGGCTAGAGGCGATCGCATCGAGTCGGACATTTTCGGTGGTCCGTGTCCCGCCTGCGCGACAGAGTGAGTACATGAAAAGCACGGTTCCACGTTGGAGACCGCTTAGGGACAAAAACCGGGGTTCTGTTCCCGATTTGTTCCCGGTTTGTTCTCGATTTGTTCTCAGTTCTGTTCCCAGTTGCGTTCCCGGTTTGTTCCCAGTTTCGCCAGGGAGCACAGAGGAGATGATCACGCTGTTCTCAGTTCTGTTCCCGGTTTGTTCCCAGTTTGTTCTCAGTTCTGTTCCCGATTTGTTCCCGGTTTGTTCTCGATTTGTTCCCGGTTTGTTGGGTTCGAGAATGGCCGGAGTAGGCGAGGGGGCCACTGCAAAGTCGTTCGTATAGGGACGCTCCTCGGTGGCAATACTTGGCGGAGCCCGTGTCGCCTTGACCTTGGTTGATCGTTGCTCTGTTTTTTTGAGGAGTGCCTGAAGATCCATCTGTTACCTCACGCCTGACCGCTGCCTTGGGATTCCTTCCAGGCATTAATTCCAAGGATCTCCTTGGCAAACTGATCGATATCTTCGCGGACCACGGACTTCTTGCTCAAATCGAAGACGGACTTAGAGTCAAAGATAGCGTTTTTGACCGAAGAGTCCGTTCGAATCACGAAGGGGAGGACGTGCTCAGCGCGGTCTGGGCGCTTGGCGAGTTCGTGAATGTAGTACATGCCAAGCCGCTCACGGGCGTCGTAGCGATTCCAGACAATCCGGAAGTCGAAAGCCAACTTGAAGTCGGTTCGAATTCGCTCCAGTTCGGCAATGGTGAAGTCTAGGCCGTCCATCGCGTAAGGGTCAGGGTTCACGGGCACGATAATCCGGTCGGAAGCACAGGCGGCCGCCGTGTTGATCTTGTTGATAGCTGGCGGGCAATCCATAATAACCAGGTCGTAGCGATCGCGGATGCTTGCGAGCTTGTCCCGAATCATGTCCCGGAGGTTCGAGGCTGCGCCTGTCAACTCCACGTCGAGGCGTGAGTTGTTCAGGTTCGACGGGATCAGGTGGAGCGTGTCGGCGACTTTAACCACGCCGCTTGCGGCGTCCAGACGATCCCGGAAGAGATTCAGCCACACGGGGCGGTCGCGGGCTTCGACCCCGAAAGAGCGGGTGAGGTTTCCTTGCTGGTCAAAGTCGATGCAGAGGACGCGAGCGCCGTAATGATATGCTCGTACAGCGAGCGAGTAGGAGAGGGATGTTTTCCCCGTCCCGCCTTTAACGATCTGGAACGAAAGATTTTGCTTAGGGTAGGTGAAGCCGCGCTCCTCGAAGAGCTTCCGAACGCCTTGCGAAGGGACCAGCTTTCGTCGTGTCGAAGTTGCTTCCGTCGGGATTTGAAGGGATCGTAGCGCCTTATAAACGCCTTGGATTGTCATTCCGCCGAGCGTGCTTGTCAGCTCTGACGGTGTGATGCTGCTTCCGAATTGAATCTGGCTCATCCATGTCCCCTTTGCTGGTTTCAAACTACCTGCTGAGAAACAGAATAAATGAAACTAAAAAAAAGGCGAGTAATTTCCACTTTAGATCAAACACTTGACTGGAAAGCTCATCTGCGGCCAGCCAAATGGAGAGAAACGCAGGCGGCGGGCTGTCGTCGAAAGCCTACAGCTAAAGTCCACGCGGGTGAGACTTTGCGAGACTGAGTCTCACGCCTGAGACTCGCCGTTTGAGCGATATCGCGCAGTTAACTAGCGCGGGTTGCTGGCACGCCGCGTGCTCTATTGGGCCGCCCATGAGGGCGCATGAGACTCAGCGGGTGAGGGGCTTGTTTTCGTGGGAAAACTCAGGCATAAAGCCGCTCGTAAAGCCACGCAAAATAAATTGATCGGTTTTGCGTGCTCTTTTGAAGTGTTGTGGTCCTCATTGAAATGCAATCAACTCAATGATTTAAAATAGGAAAGACTCAAAATACCGTGCGCAAGCTGGCGCTTGCGCTGTACCCACACCACCTCCCGACCACTCCCCCTCTACGATGGAAAGTGGTCGGGAGGTGGTGTGGGTACAGAAGAGAGAAGAAGTAAGAAGTAGAAGAAGAATAAAAGTAAAATAATAAAGTAATAAAATAAGTAAATAAAGAATGAAGAAAAAAACAAAGACGAAAACGAAACACAAGACAGGGCACTAAAGGCTGAAAGAAAAGCAGAAGAAAAAAAATGCAGAAAGAAAACGCGAGAGCCAGTCAAGGCGATCAAAAGCAACGAGTCAAAAAAAGTCGAGTGGCCGGGGTCATTACGAGGCGCGATGCGTTAGCGTGTAGACTTGTTTGTGAGCAAGGCGTCATGACAGTCGATCAATTGTGGCGCGCTGTGTGGTGGTCTCCAGATTCTAATTCTCCGCGTTACGCCTATGACCGGGTTTCGTTCCTGGAACGCGCCGGGCTCCTCGAAGGGATGCGATCGAGTTACAGTCTCAAAACCTATTTCAAAGCGACAAGGAGCGGCCAAGAGGCAGCCGGATCAGCTGGCGAGGGGGTAAGCCTCATTCCGCTCGCTTCGCCGCCTCTGATCGAAATTGGACATGCTGACGGACTCACCGAACTCAGGCTGGCCGTTCAGAAAGCACGGCTCGGCGCGTCATGGCGCCCTGACCGGGTGCTTGTCATCGACCCCGCATTTCCGCGTGAGCGGTTTTACAGTCATGTACCGGACGCGATCTGGACCACACCCAAAGGGGCCAGGATCGCAGTCGAGTACGAGCGCACGCGCAAGACGGCTTCGCGGCTGCGGCTCAAAGTGGAAACCTTTGCGCGCGAGCTCGCCCGGCCCGACCGAGCCTTTGACCGGGTTCTCTGGATCGGGGTGCCGGGCACCCTGCCGGTGCTGACGCAGGTGCTAGCCAATCATCCGGGGCAGACACTTCGGACGATGGGTCAGTTTTTTTCGGAAATGAAATCGAGTGCGGCGGCGGCTCCGAATTCTAACGCAATGCAAGTGGAGGGATAGGTCATGAGTGCAAATCAAAGTCAGGCAAGACAGGCGTCGCCGGAAGAGCAGGAGGCTCAGGCCAAGGCTGTCGTCGGTGGGCTGCTTCTGCTTGCGACCGCAAAATATCTCCCGATCGCGCTCATCGGCGTCACGTTGGGGACCATCGCCAACCGAGGCGCGCGCGGCACCTATGGGCTCAAGCGGTTACAGAGGCTTGGCTTTGGCCTCGCGTTTTTTGCGGGCGTTTTGTTTTTGCTCGTGGGCTTGCCACTGCAAGAGCCCAAGGCTCCGCTTCTTGGGCTGCTCTACCGCTTTGACTCGTTTCGGAACGCGATCGCAGACGCGCTTTCCGCCTGGAACCGCTACTTTGATTTTCCAATCATCAAGGCGTTGAAATTCGACGTGCGCCACATGACCTATCACAACGTTACTAACTATTTTTGGATCGCCGTTGCTGCGGCCGCCGCCGTCATCGTGCTCCATGAGGCTTGGGCGATATTTAGACCCAAAGACAAGACGGAGCGTGAAGAAATCGGAATTGGGACACAGCTCTGCCTGATACCAGCATCCACGATCAGCGGCATTTTCTACGGCGTTTTCACTCGCTGGATAGACCAAGGTCGCGCTACCGCCTGGTCGATCAAAACCGATGGCGTCAAAGCCTTTATTCGGTGGGTTGTTCAAATGCTCATCCTGGGCTTGGCTGCTGGTCTTTTGGTGGGCTACGGTTTGCCTAAGCTCATGCCTGAAGCGATGGTCAATTATCTCGGCTATCTCGCGTTCGGCCCGGTGCTCGGCGTGGGTTTGGGATTCATACTCGGCGCGGTCGATTACGTGACAAACGGGGTTTCAATCCTGCCCCAGTTTTCGCGCCGCAAGGATGACGAGTTTTACCTGGGCGACGACTTCCGGGGCCGGGCTTACGGGTTGTCTGAGAAAAACCTCTCGTATCACGTCGAGGTGATCGCCCCCACGGGGAGTGGGAAAACGAACTTGCTTAAAAACCTCATCGCCGACCGCATCCACCGCGGACACGGGCTGATCTTCCTCGACCTGAAAGCGGAGTTCCAGGTGGTGGGCTGGATGCTGCGCGCAGCAAGCGCCGCCAATCGGCAAGACGAGCTCAGGCTAGTCAGTCTCGCCAACCGTGAGCTCTCCGTGCCCTACAATCCGATTAAGCACGGCACTGCGCCCGAGATCCATAGCCAGCTCATGAACTCGATGTCGTGGTCTGAGGATTATTACCGGAAGATTTCGAGCATCGCGCTCATGACGCTGCTTCGCGGCCTGTGTGAATACCGCGACAGTACCGGCGAGCTGTTTCACCTAGGGCATCTCTACGACCTGCTCAACGAGCCGGGGCTCGTTCGCGCGTTTAACGAAAAGCTCTCTGCAATGAATTGCCCAGCTTCACGCGAGGTGGCGCTCCTGGCTGAAAAGCTCGATCGCCCCTCTGAGCGCGACAAGCTCACGGGCCTCGTTGCCAACCTGGGGCTACTCATTCACTCGGCAGCCGGCCACCTCATTTCGGAGGACGTAACCCGAGGCTCGTTTGATTTTCGCGAAGCGGTGGACGAAGGCCGGATCACCTACGTGCTCATGAATTCGATGAAGCTCAGGGAAACCGCATCGGTTTTTGGAAAAATGATCCTCCAGGATCTGATGCGCTTTGCCGGTGATCGGTACTCTGAGATGGACAGCGGCAAGCAGCACCGCCCGGTGACCCTTGTCATCGACGAATTTGCGGCCTTTGCGATCCCGGAGTTTATCGAGTTCATGGACCGCGCCAGGGGTGCGGGCATCGGCATCGTGTTTGCGCATCAATCACGCGCGGATCTCCGGGCAGTGTCGCCCGAATTCCAAGACCGGATCGAGGCCAACTCGAACACGGTCATTGTCTCAGGCGTGAAATCAAGTGATGACGCCGAATACTTCGCCGGGATGCTCGGCACCCGGACCGTCACCAAAGAAACGACTCAGGTACAAGATGGCCTTTTAGGTACGCGGCAGACCGGTATGAAGTCACTGCGCGAAACTGAGGAATATATCGCTCACCCGAACGTGCTCAAGGATTTGAAGCAAGGCGAGGTGTTCACGGTGTCGCGGACGGTTGATCCGCGCTGGGCATTGGTCAAGGTGCCGCAGGCCGAAGAGTTTTCCGGCCTGGCCGTCGATCAGGCCACACTCATTGCGGCGCTTTCGAAGATCCGAAGCCGCTACATGACAGGCTCCAAGGATCAGTATTTGGATTTCTCGACCGCGCGCGGGTCAGGGCTCACGAAGACGAAAAGCCCCAAGCGTGGAGCGCCGTCATTGGATGAGGAAATCAATAGCCCAGCGGAAGCGGCATCAGGGCCGGAGCTTTGGAGTTAAGGAGAAAGATATCGTCATGTTTTTTTCAAAACTCTTCAATCGAAATCAACCTGAAATCGGCGTCGATCGCGGTAAATCTGGAAACGTGTTTCTGCCGGAAGGTGCTCCGGTCTACTCCGAGCCTCCTGGATTTTTTTCGATGTATATCGTCGAGGAGGCCATGGCGCTCATCGAAGCCGAGGGACGGCTTACGCGTGAAGAGGTGGCAAGCCTTCCCAATCGCGTTTACCAAACCGCAAAAAAACTTGGCGTGCTTCGAGCTGAGCCCATGCACTTCATTTTAAACGTCAACGGCGGCAGACTTCCAACCGAGAGTGCGATGACCGTCGCTAAGATCGTCCCGCCGATTATCGCAAAAAACGGGACCGAGGTTTCACGTTCGCTTTTGATTTTTGCCCCGCCATTTCGATTCGACATGAGCAAGGCGGAAAACGACTTCGCGGCCGCCAAGGACCAAATTGACGCGCTTTCCCCGCAAGCAGTCGAGAAGATCAAAGACGGCTTCATCCAGGCGAGGCGCATGAACTGCGTGACCTCCCTTTGCCACGAGCTGGTCCACATTTTCGTCACCGACGAGTATATGGCGAGATTCAAGGGCTGGAGTCTTGCCCGCCTGGAGCTACTCACGGACGCGATTACCGTCGAAGCGGTGTACCCGATCGTCGAGCGGTCACAAGATGACTTCGTAAAAATGGGGTTCATCCACGGAGCAGCCTATCTCTCGAATCAGATCCGAAAAACCCTCGGGGACCACAACCCGAATGCCACGGTGATCGCTATAAAGGCACGCTCCCAGCAGATCATTCGCGAGGAACAAAAAGCTCTCGCAAACTGACCCGGACACGACGACAGCCGCGTCTTTTGCAGAATTACGCGGTTTCTTGTGCCTACCGGAGTTGGCGGAGATCTCGTGGAAACTCGACGGTAAAGGTCGTACCTTTGCCCGGCGCGCTTTCCACGCGAACGCTCCCACCATGGGCTTCAGCGATACCCCGGACGAGTGCTAGCCCCAGCCCCCAACCTTTTTTCGTTCCGGCTTGAGCCGAAGGTGTTCGCTTATAATGCCCAAAAATATTGGCCACCTCGTCAGGACTCAAGGGGTTACCCACATTATGCACAAAGATAGTCGCTCGATCTGAATTCTCCCGCAAAGAGACGTTAACGGGCTGGTAATTCGCGCCGTACTTGACCGCGTTATTCACGAGATTCTCTAAAATGCGCCGCACTCCACTTGAATCCCAATAGCCTTTGATCTCCGTAGGCGCATCCAAAATGAACCGATCCCCATGAATCGTCGTTAGCTCTGAAAGAGTGTCCTTCGCTAGTTCGACTAAATCGCACTCACCCACTTTAATCGGAAGCTTTTCGCCCGCGCGAATGCTGTTTACGTCCAGGAGATCCTGAATCATCCGATCTGCCCGGTTCATGTTCTGAATAATTCGGCTGGCCACATTTTGAATAGCGTCTACCTGATCGGACATTTTCAAAATGAACTGTGCGCTCATCTTGGTAGCAGCAATGGGTTGCCGTAGATCATGGGTAAGAGTCGCAACAAACTTTTCTCTGAGATCACTCTGGGTGTCCGAATACTCGGCGGCTGCATCATTGACGGCTTGCTCGATCAAATCGGTGATGATTTCTTTTTCGACATCCGAAAGAGAATTTTCTTCCTCTAAAACTTGAATGATGACCTGTCTAAGAATTCGATACTCAAAGATGACCTCACTAATTGAGTATCCTGCCGCATTTGCCCGAAACTTTCCATGTTCCCTTCCAAATTCTCTTGCCCGCCTCGTCGCTTGAGCTATTTCCGAGGCACTCCTGCTGTCTGAGGCCTTGAGAGCGACACAAAGCTGATCCAAATGCCCCTTTAAGCCGTCCTGCAATACAAGCGAAGTGGTCCCGTAAGCAGAGGCGACCTCCTCGCGGGCACGCTCCTCCCAACGCTGCATGATGGTCTGCGATTTCCGTCTGAGCGTTTCAGAGGCTCTAAGTGCCTTATTTTTTTCAGCCGTCACTTGAAGCTCCGGCTCCTAAATCCAATGAGGAAGAATTCGCTTGTTAAGGCATGGATGGATGGATGGATGGATGGATGGATGGATGGATGGATGCAAGTTGAGTACCTCCGAGCACTTGATAACGATAAAAGTCGGCAATTTCTAGGCAAAAATACTCTCCTTCGATCTTCATTCAACGGGGTGCGCCACACCAGTCTCGAACAACTTTGAGTAGCACCTCAAGATCCACAGGCTTTTTCATGGCCGCATCGGCCTCAGGTGGCCGAGGGAGCATGCCGTGAGCTGCGGACACGACAACCACGGGAATTGTCGCAAGCGCACTATCGCCTTTTTGTGCTTTCAAAAACTCCCAGCCGTTCATCACCGGCATCATGAGATCGAGCAGGATCAGGCACGGGGGTTCGATCACGCGTAGCAGGTCTAAAGCCTCCTTGCCATTCGACACCGTGCTCACCCGATAGCCCTCAAGCTCCAGAATCATTCTCACAGTTTCACGAATGGCTGGGTCGTCTTCGACCACAAGAACACGCTTCAAACCTACTCCCCTTCACAGCTTAGATTTTTCAATCAGCTAGTTCGCCCAAGGCGAACTAGCTAACACCGCACGTCAACTACTGTCGAGCAAGATTCGCGCTCAGCGAACCTATAAATGTGAAAACACTCGCAAACAAACTCGGCAAACGGATTTCGGCAATCAGACGGCAAAAGGGGTTCACCTCGGAAAAGCTCGCGTATGAAAACGGGATCTCCAAGGGGTATCTCTCTGACATTGAAAATGGTAAGCGACTGCCTAGTCTGAAGCTCCTCGAAACGCTCGCCAAGGGGCTTGGCGTCAGTCTTCGCGACTTTTTTTAGAAGCCCCTCGCCCTTGCCTTTGAACCGACGCAGCTAGACGTTTGAGATTGCCTGCGGCGAGATTGCACCGTCCCAAGTGATTGAAGTGCTCATGAAGCAGTTTTCGGACTCGATCAAGACAAAGGCGAAAAAGTAGAGCACGGCTTGCTAGCCGTGCGAACGCATCGCCAGTTTGATCGCGACAATCGCAAGTGGCACCAGCCACTTAAGCAAGGTGCCGAGCCGCAGCGTCAGCACGCGCGCTTTGAAACGAATTTCGAGATTCACTGTAAGGACAACGTTCGATGGATTTTGAGACATAGCGCAAGTTCTCCTTCGCCCAAAGCCGAGGAGAACTTGCGGCTTGGATCAAAACAGCGAAACCGACATGCCTCGAAATCAGGTGATTATGGGGTGCTCGCCGCGGCCGCGCGGGCCTCGTTCGAATCATCGGTAAAACAGCTTGATCGTGAAACACGCGCGGATCCAAATTTGGCCGGGATTTCGGGGTACAGGAATGGGAAGGATAGCAATAAGTCAGCGGCTGAGTTTGACGCAATACTCTCTGACGGCTTCAAGGATTAAATCAAGGTCGAGCGGTTTCTTTAAGAACCGATCTACCCTGACCGTATTTGAGAAATCTCGGTTTGCCGACATGACAATTACGGGGATTTCCGCAATCTCTGGGTCAGCTTCCTTGGCCTTTAGGAAGTCCTGCCCGTTCATAAGTGGCATCATGAGATCAAGCAGGATTAAACCCGGTGGTTTAATCCTCTGCAGCGTTTCGAGTCCCCCGACACCATTTGTTGCAGAAAAAACAAAATAGCCTTCTGCCTCAAGCGCTCTGCGGATCGAAACGCGAGTGTCGTGGTCATCCTCGATAACGAGAATACTCCGACACGCGTTAGCCACTTCGCCGCCAGGTTGGTTGGTTGGTTGGTTGGTTGGTTGGTTGGTTGGTTGGTTGGTTG